>JGI12627J18819_10000247_pt1 | contig 17665 bp, 20 predicted proteins | sample TexAe_OM1H0_M2_FD_18819 | JGI IMG/M metagenome (IMG submission 18819)
TGCCACAAACCTCAATTGAGCCGGAGCGAGCGCCTGAGCCGGCAGTCATGCGGCCCGCGCAGGATGTTCCCGCGGAGCGGTTCGCCACGGATTTATTTGATCCGGAGCGTTCCGCTGGCCCAGTTCCCGCTGCCCGGGAGAAAAAGGAGAAAGTGGTTTCCGAACCACTTCCGAGCGCGGCTATTCCTGAAGATTCGAAAGACGCTTTCGCGAATCCGGCTGTTTTTCGAAAGCGTGAAATTGCCCGCGAACCGATCAAAGCGGATGCGCCCGCCGTGCACGTCGTGCCTTCGGAAACTCAGTTCATGGCCGTGGGAGGGGCGCTCGCGGGAGACCAGACCATGTTGCGTGCGATCGAGAAGGAGTTGGCGGTTTACGTAGGACCGATGGCGCGAATCATGGTGAAGCGAGCGGCCGCGAAGACAGCCGATGCGGACGAACTTTACCGGATTCTTGCGAAGAGTCTGGAACGCGACGAGGATCGGGACGCGTTCATGGCGCGCAGGCCGGAGTTGATGAAAAACCGTCCGAAAGTTTCGCCACCGCGGGAGCCTCTGGTCACCACGGGGCCGTTGACTTCCACAGTCAATCCCGTGTCTCCGCTGGGGATTACGCCGGAGGCCATCGATCATGCGGCGCGCATGCTCGCCGCCCACGTGGGGCCGATTTCCGGTGTGCTGGCAAAGAAGGCGGCACGCAAGGCGGATAGCTTGCAGAGTCTGTATCGCATCCTGTCGGAACACGTGCAGAACAGCAAAGATCGCCGGCAGTTTCTACGGGATGCGGGTTTTCCGGAGAGCTAACAACGGCGAAGCCGCCTCTGACGCCTCCCCGATTTCGTAAGGCTTCCCGTTCTACCCCAACTACGTGGCTGCAAACTGCCGGCCCGACGGCAAAGGGCGGCAAGTCTTCGGTTTTCAATCGATTATCTTATAGATATTCAATTTTCAAACGAAAAGCGAGGTCGTCGGACTCAAAAAGTGCTTCGCAATGATTCCTGGAATGCCCGCCAGCTGCGTTTAGAACGCTTATAGACGCACTTCGAGGGTGGAGTGATGTTGGGGTCACCCGGAGCCCCGCTGAGCGATCCTGGGGCTTCCTGGCGCTAAAATAAGCTTTAAGAAAACGCATTCCAATTTCAAAATACTGGCGGCGTCGAGGGCCCTAACGCCAATTGCAATGGAATTAGGAGCGGCCCGACTGACTCGGGCCGCTCGAACTTACGCCTCCAGCATCTTGATGGCTTCGACCAGGCTCTTCCTCATGCGGCGGAAAGATTCAGCCAGGGTCGCGATTTCATCGTGACTGGACATTTCGAAATCGGGCGCATCGAGGTTGCCGAGACTCACCTCATTGGCAAGCGTCGACAATTGATTGACGGGCCGGGTCACGAGATAGAACAGCATCACGTTGAGCGCGATGACAAGAACGGCAAAGACTGCCGCCAGCGACACCATGAAAACCGCGAATACCGCCCGGGCACGCTGGACCGGTAATTTGACGGGCGCCGTGACAATCTGGGCGCCCACGACATCGTTCAGTTTCCAGCCGAACCCGTTATCACTGCCATAGCGTTCCGTTACGGTGCGAGGAGCGCCCTCGGCAGTGTCATGACAATCCAAACACTTTGCGTCTTTGATCTTTAATGGGCGCGCCATATACAGCGCTTTTCCGGCCGGCGTGTCGCGCTCGCCGATCTGCTCGGTGAGGTCAGGAGTCTGGCGGAAAGCGTTGACGATATCGGCTTCCCAATCGGTGGCCCGGTCCATGGGATTGGTGGGATTGAGAGTCGCTTCCTTATACGCGTATTCGGGAAACTTCTTGTGCAGTTGTCCGAAGTATTGGTTGGCCGAGTAGGCGGGAACGATCTGCGGCAGGAAAGTGTACTTGATCTGGGTTTCCAGCAGCGGCTTGATCTGGGTGGTGGTGTAAGCCCGGACTGCGAGGGCGGCCTCCATCATGATGCGCGCATTCTCGAGGATTTCCTCTTTGGCGTTGCGCTGAAGGAGGCGATTCGCGAAGAATCCCACCGCGGCGAAGCCGACCGCGAACACGAGAAACAGGACGAGGTTGAATTTCACAATCAGTTTCATAGGTCAATACCTCCCCGAGGGCGGTTTGGAGTTGTCGGTTGGCGCCGTGGGGGAATTTTGCTGGTATTTCTCCGGATGCAGGACGCGGTCCCATTCAGGATATTCCGAGATGTGGGCCTCGACGGCCTTTCGGAACTCGGCGTCCTTGAGGCGCGGTTGGAACCGTTCCTCGAACGATCTGCGCCATGCTCCCATCTTCAGCCAGGGTTCGACTTCGGCATAGGTGACGTCGTGGTCGTGTTTTGGCTCAACCGGCTTTTTGCCGGCGAAGTGGGCCTGGCGCGACGGAAGAGTGTCGCGGAAAGGCTGTGGCATGCCTTCCAGGAACGGGCCATCCGGTCGGGAAGTGACGGCAAACTTGGTGCCGCGGCGCGTGAAGAACTGGCCGCCCTTTGCGGCAGTAGGATGGCCGCCAGCCTCGCTTACGGTGGCGGTTCCGGATTCGACGTACATTTCGCCGTCCGCCGGGGCAATGTGCAGGATTACGGTGCCAGCCTTGGACGTGGCGGCGAGCAGGGAACTGGAAAAGTGGTAACCCCCTGCGTTGGAAGGATTTTCACCTTTCAGCCAGCCGCTCATCAGGGTCAGGTCGGCACCCTTGCGGATGAAAACCCGGGTCGAAGGGCCGATGGCGACGATGCTTCCGCCAGTGAATTCTGCCTGAACAAATCCCGGGGCAGAGGTTTCGAGAATGTCCCCGTTCTGAAAGCGAACGCCTTCCGAGGCTCGCAGGACGGTTGCTCCGCGGATCAGACGAGGAGAACCTTCGACGAGCGTGAACGTGCCTAGCTCCTGTGCCGCTCCGATCAGAGGCAGCAAGAGCAGAGCCATCGTTGCTACCGCGCGATTCATTGGTCCCCCGAGGCGAGCCGCGAAAATTGGAAAGACCGATCCAGATTTCCACAGACGCGGCGCAATACTAAGAATGAAGCCATGCCATGTCAAGTGATGAAGCACCTTAACTCACATCGGACGGAGAGGTGCACCCTTGTTTTCGAGAGAACACCCCGGATCGTTGCGTGCTGAATTTGCTGCAGGTAGAACGACGGAAGGAATCCGTGCACATTCGACAAGGTTCCGCCGACTGTCTTGACAGGAGCCAAATACTGGAGTACATTCCCGGCACTTTGTAGTCCTCGTTTCCTGGTTTCTCGGCCCCGAATCAGCTCAGCTTCCCCCTGAAAGGCAGTTTACGCCCACGCACGTTTGTGCGGAGGGCGAATGCAAGCGCACGCAAGCAGAAATGCTTGACAAGGAAACTCGCCGTGAAAACGCGGCAGGAGAGAAACTGAACCATGCATCACTTCGCATGTTTTTTGCGCAACAAAGTGGGGAAAATGACCATCGGGGCGATGGGATGTCTCGCCATGATGCTGGCCCTGATGCCCGCTGTCCACGCGGAGCAGGTCACTTACACCGCAGTCACCATCACAGACGGTCAACTTGGACGCTGGCAATTCCACAACGCGCGGGTCATTCTGCGCTTTGATGGAGATACGAATAACGTGCAGTTTATGCAGGTTCCGGATCCAACAGATCCCACGAATCCACTCGCGGACATTGCCATCAACACGATGGGCGTGGCGTCGGTCACAATCGCGACGGCACGTCGAACCGTGCACGCGACGTTCGCCGCCAACCAGATTTTTGTAAGCCTCGATCGCGGCAGCATTATCCCCGGTGTCACGAACTTCGGAGCCAGAGGAGTGGGATTCGGATACTTCTCGCCCTCATCCCCAGGAGGAGTTGAGGTTGCGTACCCCTTAGGGATTGAAGACGGGACCATTGACTGGGGCGATGCAGCATCGCCCAGCGCTGAACTGCAAAACATTCCGCTCGATCTTCAGAACAGCGGAGGGTATAGCGGCCGTGCCTGGGTGTGCCTGGGATTCCCGAACGAGACCTGTCCGACGCCGACTCAAGGTTTGCATACAGACCATGGCGATCTGTTCCTGTACCAGCCCTATTTCAACAACTTCTTCGGCGACACGATTCAGGGCGGGTTCTTCGTGACGGACGTGGGAGGGGCGCGAAGTTCTTCCCTGACGCCTCCGCTCAGCGCGTATGGCACAAAGCCGATTACCTACAACGCTTACGTGATCTCCGATGCCAGCCTGGGCGGAGTGTTTTACCCGGCGGCGCAGGTTTACCTTTCGTTCGAAGCCGACGCCTCCAAGGTGACGCCGTATAACGATTCCTCCGGGCACGGATTCATCAATTCGGTGGGAAGAGCGCAGGTCACGATCATCAACGGGCGGCGCACGGCAACGGCGTTTTTCGCGCCCAATCAACTGTATGTGTATTTCGATGTTACACATGCGAGTATCGGGTTTGGATCGAACGCAGGCGGACGCGGCTATCCTCTGAGCCTGACTTCCAATCAAGACTCCTCCGGCCTGGTCGAGAATTCGTCGATCGGCGCGATCAGTGACATTCTGACGACGCCGGCCGATGCGGCGAACTATACGACCGCGACGGCGGGGCTGGTGACGGACCTGACCAATGCGACGGCCTTGAGCGGCGCCGCTTCGTCATGCGTGGGATTTGATCCGAGCACCACGATCTGCTCGAACTTGACGCCGATCCCTCTGGCTACCAGCCGGGGCGCTTTCCTGCTGTACGAACCATTTACGGACGATGAAACCACAACCAACGGAACTGCCCCATTCTCAGTGAACTGGGGCCTCTTCTGGTCGGATTTGGGCGTACATGAGGATTAGTGAACTGCTGACAGGGGACGCAAGCCCGTCCCCTCTCGCAGAAGCTGCGCCCGAACAGTTCGCAGATCGACAAGTGAAACGAAATGGGTGGTGCCGATCACGATAGGCAAGTCGAGCAGACCGTGGCGACACAACGAGGAACCCTCAAATCGAGGATCGCAAGCCAAAACCCACGGGTCTACGGAGCGAGAGATCTCGCCAGTGGGTTGTGGTTGCCGGTGAACCGGCCTGAACAGGAGCGGATCCATGTTCCCGCGTAATGCTGCTGCCCGCCCCGAACCTGAAGGCAGCGACCAGGCAATCGCCGCCCGGGCGGATGTTACCAGGCTGATTGAGGCCCATGTTCCTTATGCCCATGCCCTTGCGGCGGAGGTCATGAGGAAATTGCCTCCTGATCTAGAGCGCAAAGACATTCAAGGATGGGCGGAACTTGGGCTGGTCGAAGCGGCGAATTCGTTCGATCGCACCCGCGGCGTGCAGTTCAAGACGTTTGCATACTATCGGATCAGGGGCGCGATTTACGACGGACTGCGAAAGATGGGCTGGTATCCCAAAGGCCAATACCAACTGATGCGGTTCGAGATGGCAGCCAACGAGTATTTGAGGGACGCGTCGACGGATGCGCCCCCGCCGGGTTCGCCCGAGGCGCAGTTGTCCGATCTGAAGGAACTCACCGGCAACCTGATGACCTGCTACATGCTCTCGCTGGAGGCGATGCCGCAGGAGCCCATCGATCAGAAGCAAGTGTCGGCCGAGGAAACAGTCGCTCTTGGGGAACAAACGAACAATCTAAAGCGCTCGCTGCTGCAGTTGCCTGAGATCAACCGGCGCGTACTGGAGTACTGCTACTACGGTGGCCTGACCCTGGAGGAAATCGGGCGGAAGCTGGGATTATCGCGTTCCTGGGTATGCCGCCTGCATGCCAAGTCCATCGCCATGCTTCGGAAACTCCTGACGAAAGGATCCGGCGTTGCGAGCGGCCGTTCCTCCGCAACCTTTCCCGGAGCCATCCGATAACTAGGACGTCATGGTAGACCCAATCATCAGCAAGGCGGCGGTCCAGCCGTTTGATTCGGTAGCTGGTCAGGGAGAGGGTGCGGCGCAGAAGACGGGCGAATCGAAGTTCGACCAGGTGCGGGCCCGGCTACAGGATCAACAGGCCCAGCAGGTGGAAATGCCGCCAGAAGTGAAGCAGGTTTCGTTCGAGCAGCACAAAGTGCTGGAGGCGAACCTGACGAAGCGGTTGAGCCAGGGCGACGCGACCTCGCCGCAGAAAATCTTCGGCCCTGATATGAAGCAGGCGAAGATCCAGGCCAATCAACTGACCACCCGCGTGAACGCCTTGCCGAAGACACCGGCTTTCGAACCTTTCCGGCAGAGACTGAGCAGCATCGACTCGCAACTTCAGACTGCAGACAAGCTGGTGGATTCCTTGAAGGGCACGGAAAGCCCGGGCGAGCTGATGAAGGTGCAAGTGCAGATGTATCAGCTGACGGAAAATCTGGAGCTGATGAGCAAGGTCGTGGAGCAGGTGTCTTCTGGGATGAAGTCGGTTCTCCAAACTCAACTTTAGGGCACGTCGGTGAGCAAGCAAACAGGGAAACCATTGTTCCGGCCGCGTTGGTTCAAGCTATGGGTGATCGCGGGTCTGACCATTCTTCTGAGCGCCTGTGTAACGCATACCCTGCAAACGGGGCTGAGCGAGCAGGATGCGCAGGAGATCGTGGTCTTGTTGAACCAGGACGGCATTGATGCGTCCGCCGTAAAAGCCGTCAGCGAAAAAAAGGGCGAGGAGAAGTGGGACGTCGTCATACGCGGCGGCGACCAGAATCTGGCCCACGCCTGGCGTGTGCTTGAAGAGAATGGCTTACCTCGCCAGAAAGACAAAGGCCTGGAGGATGTTTTCGCGAATTCGGGAATGATCCCGACGGCGGCGGAAGAGAAAGCCCGGCTGCTGCTGGGCATTTCGGGCGAGATCAGCCACGCCCTGAAGTCTGTGGCGGGGGTGGTGGACGCGCATGTGCTGGTCGTCATGCCGGATGCGAGCCCGCTGGTGGACAAAAGCGATCGGGTTCCGCCCACCGCCTCGGTGCTGGTGAAATATCGCGGTCACGATTTGCCTCTCGCCGAAGACGAAGTAAAGAAGCTGGTGGCACGGGCGGTGGAAGGATTGCAGCCGGAGAACGTCGCGGTGGTCTACAAGAAGGTCGAGCTCAGGGCGGGGGACGACCGCAATCTGGTTCCGCAGCTGGGGAACCAGGAATTTCTGCTGGCATCCCTTGGATTGCTGGCGGTTTCCAGCGTGGGCTGCCTGGCATTGGTGGGAAAGAGCCGGTGGCAGCGATCGAAGATCGAGACGCTGGAGAAGCAACTGTTGATCGCTGCGCAACGTCCCGCGCCCGCCCAGCTTGCGGGCGCCGCCTCGGCCACGAAGGCGGTGAAGACGAGTTGAATCTCCAAGTCTTCTGTTACGTGGGATTGCTGCGATTCCCGGAGCAGCTCGAGGCGTGCTTAGCGCTCTTGCCTGAGGCACAGCGAGAGGAAGCGACGAAATTTCTGGCGAGCATGAAGGGCTTGCCCAAGGCGGAGTTGATTCGGAGGTGGAGGAAACTTCGCGAAGAGGAATCCGCAGGGTTGCGGCGATATGCCTACGAACGAGCTGGTATCCAGCTGGATGAATTGCCGCCCGCGCTGCGGCCGTGGTGCGTTTCCTGGTTAGCTGATCAACATGGATGAAAAGATCCTGAAAGCGGACGTGCTGGCGGAAAAAGTACTGGTTCCCTCGCCCAAGGTTTTGAAGCGGGAGGTATACGAGGCATCGCGCGATGCGCGCGATGTGGTGGCGCTCGCCCAGGACAAGGCGAAACAGATCATCGAGGAAGCGGAACAGGGACGGAATGCGATTCGTGAGCAGGCGCGGCAAGAAGGGATTGCGCAGGGCCTCGCGGAATGGAATCGCATCGTGGCGCGCGCGTCTCAGAAGGCCGATGAACTCTCCAAAAGCTGGGAAGAGACCATGCTGCGACTCTCGATTCGAGTCGCGGAGAAGATTGTTGGCGAGCAGTTGCGCTTGCACCCGGAGAGCATCGTCGAAATCGTACGTGAGGTTCTCAAGAGTATCCGTCCGGGCAAGCATTTGACGATCCAGGTGAATCCGGCGGACGCCCAGTATGCGCGGGCGCGGATCGACCGTCTGAAGGAGGCGCTGGGAACAAGCAGCGAAATTGAGATTGTAGCTGCGGCGAATGTCGCGCCGGGTGGCTGCGTGATTGAGAGCGAGTTGGGCATTATCGACGCGCGATTGGAAACGCAGCTGAAATGCCTGGAGGACGCGCTGGTGAAAGGTGTGGCTGCGGATTAGCGGGGCAAAAACCATGGCCAGCCGGGCTTCGGACATTCGCAGATATCTGGAACGGATCGACCGTGCGTCGCCGGTCGAGGTCCGGGGCCGCGTCAAGGAAGTCGTCGGCCTGGTTGTGAAGGCGGTGGTGCCGGAAGCATGGATCGGAGAGATGTGCCTGATCCGCAATCCGCGCTCGCCGGCGCCGGTGAAGGCGGAAGTCGTCGGTTTTAAGGATGGCGACGTCCTGCTGATGCCGCTGGGGGAACTGGTCAATGTGGGGCCACACAGTGAAGTGGTGCCCACGGGAAACAGCCTGACCGTGAAAGTCGGGGATGGCTTGCTGGGCCGGGTCTTGAACGGTCTGGGCGAGCCGATGGATGCCGAGTTCAAGGGCCCTTTGAATTGCGAAGAGGACTTCCCTGTCCTGGGATACCCGCCTGATCCTCTCAAACGCCAGCGAGTCACGAATCCGATTTCCCTGGGTGTGCGCGCCATCGATGCGGTGCTGACGGCGGGCGAAGGGCAAAGGATCGGATTGTTTGCCGCGGCAGGCGGAGGAAAGAGCACGTTGCTGGGCATGATCGCCCGCAACACGGAAGCGGACGTCAACGTGATCACGCTGGTGGGCGAACGCGGACGTGAAGTGCGCGACTTTATCGAGCATGACCTCGGACCCGAAGGAGTCAAGCGGTCGGTCGTGGTATGCGCGACTTCGAACGAGTCGTCGCTGGTGCGTTTGAAGGCGGCTTATGTGGGGACGGCAATCGCGGAGTATTTCCGGAACAAGGGCCTGAAGGTCATCCTCATGATGGACTCCGTGACCCGCTTTGCCCGGGCACAGCGCGAGATTGGATTGGCATGCGGGGAACCTCCGGCACGGGCGGGGTATACGCCGTCGGTGTTTGCCGAACTGCCAAAGCTGCTGGAGCGGTCGGGCAATTCAGACAAGGGATCGATTACGGCGATCTATACGGTGCTGGTGGCTGGAGACGACATGAACGAGCCGGTGGCGGATGAAGTGCGGTCGATTCTGGATGGGCACATCATTCTGTCGCGGGAACTGGCGGCAAGAAATCATTATCCGGCGATCAACATTCTGGAGAGCGCCAGCCGCGTGATGAGCGCGGTTACGGATAAGGGGCACCGCGAATCCGCCGGGACCTTGCGGGACATGCTGGCGACTTACAAGAAGAACGAAGATCTCATCCTGCTGGGCGCGTACAAGCAGGGAGCGGACCAGCGCGTGGACAAAGCGATCGCGAACATCGATGCGATCAATGGCTTCCTGCGACAGGCGACGGATGACAAGTCGAATTTTGCCGGGTCCGTAGAAAATTTGAAGAAAATGTTTCCGCCGGCTGGGAACTGATTATGGCGCAGTTTCATTATCGTCTGCAGTTGCTGCTCGAGCGGAAAGAGGAAGCCCAGAAGGAAGCGGAAGGGGAGCTGAAGCGGCGTGAGCAGGAGTTGGAGAAGCAGATTGCCGAGTTGCAGTCCTTACAGCGCCGGGAAAAGGAATTGATCGAGAAGCGAGACCGGCTACGGCGCGAACTGATGACCAGGCCTGGGGACGGCAGCGAATTGACTGCTCACGAGGTTCGGGCCCGGTCGGAGTACATCAAGGCCGTAGGCGTCGAGATCGAGGATGCGAGGAAAGACATCGTCGTGCAACGCGGGGTCATCGAGAATTGCGAGCGGAAGGTGCAGGAGGCGAAGAAGTCGGTGGAGGAAGCCAAGCGGGAGGTGGAGGTGCTGACGAAGCATCGCACCAAGCAGCAGGAACGCTTTCTGCGGGAAGAACAGGCCAAAGAGGATCTCGAGCTGGATGAGATTGGGAACGTGCTGTACACGACTCGGAGGCAAACATGATGAGGATCAGCGATTCACAGCCGCCGGCCAGCGATCCGGACGTGAACGAGGTGAACACGGAGGATGTCGACTCCTCGCAAAAGACAAAAGACGACGATCAGCCGTCGCCGTTTTCGCAGCTGCTGGCAAAGAAGAAAGGCGCGCAGCACGACGACGCTCCCATGAAGCGATTTAAGAGCAGCGAGAGTGACAGAGATCCTAGGCCGCCGGGTTTCGCGCAGACAGGAAAAGCCTTCGACACGCCGTTGCAGACGGTCGAGATCGAGAGCAAGCACGTAGTGGCTTTGCCGGCGGACCTGCAGCAGCTCGTGCGCGAGATTTCCGTGGTGGTGAATGCGGCGGGCAACCAGCAGGTGAATATCGAGATGAACTCGAATGTGCTGAAGGGACTGCATATCCGGATCGAGCGGGGCGATGCCGGGGTAGCCATTCAATTTCAGAGCACGTCGGACCAGGTCAGCGGATTGTTGTCGAAGAATCTGGATGGGTTGTCGCAGGCACTCGTGGAGCGGGGCGTAAGCGTGGCGGACATTCGGGTGGAGAGTCCGCGAGAATCGGCGCGCGCCAAAGATTACAAGGGCCAGTCAAATTCCGGGGGCCGTGGACAGGGCGGCCGCCAAGGGGGCGGGCGGTAACGGGCGACTCTCATGCATACGCTGCCGTGGTCCCGGCTGAAGACATACCGTTTCGAAGACCTGGCGTCGTTCTCCCGGAAAGAAGTAGCGCTGTGGAATTGGTATAGCCGCGTCGGACCAAGCCCTACCGAATGGAAGACATGGGTCTCGGAAATCTTCGGGCACCTGCTGGAGCGGCCGGCAGAGGTGCAGCTGCAACTCGTCCAAACCCACCAGGTCGACCCGCAGTTCGGGGAAAAAGTTCTCAGCTTCGGAGCGAAGCAGGAGTTGTTCATCGGCCGCGCGCCAGAGAATGATGTCGTACTCTCCGCCGATGCGATCGCGAAAAAGCACACGCGATTGGTCTTAAAGGATGGGCGGCCTTATCTCGAGGACCTGGGCAGCCGGCTCGGAACCTACCTTTCGGACAAGAAAATCCCTCCCAACGAACCACGGCTGCTGCGAAGCGGCGATCAGTTCACGGTTTTTCCTTACCGGTTTCGCGTCGCCATGGAACAGAGTTGGGCTCCTGAGACCGAAGTCAGCTTAAGTGAATGCAGCGTGCAGGGGATGACCCGCGCCGAGTTCTTCCAGTTCTCACCGGCTGGCTGGCGCATTTTTGTCGTGAATGCGCACCCCAGCGGTGACCGGGCGCTGCTCGAGGTCAGTCCGAGTTTTCTGGCCAAACTGCAGCAGCGTATGTTCGCCCCCATGGGGCTGGACAAGGTGAAGGAAGCGGTCCCTTCCGATGATGCTCTGGTGGGCTTCACCGTCCTGGCGCTGCTCGAACATCTGAATCGCAAACTGAAATTCCCCATCCAGTTCTCGTTGGGCAGAGGCACGCGAGCAGCCTTGGCCGATGCCACTCGAGGAATGCTGCTGAGCTTTGCGATTGGAGTGGGCGGCTTCACCGGCCAAATCCGCATTTTTCTGCCGCTTGATTATTTCTCGAAATACAGCTCGGCGATTCCTTCGGAACCTCAGGCCAGCTATCCGGCAGGGTTGAGTTGGCGTCTGCCAGTGTCAGCAGGGTTTGTGGATCTCACCTCGACCGAGATCGCACAGGTGGGATTGGGAGACATTCTGCTGGTACAGCGGCAGGATGTGATCCTGCTGCCCACGTTTGCGGCCGGCTGGGCGATGATCCGGGATGCAAGCAACGCGAGCAAGTCTCAGATCGATAAGTACTTTGAGAGGAGTATGTCCGTGGAAACAGGTCTCGAAGGGACAGCCGGGGTGAGCAAGCCGGAGATTGAGACGTTGCCGCTGCGGCTGCACGTGATCGTGGGAGAGAAGGAATTCACCCTGGCGGAGATTCAGTCATTGGGCCCGGGAACGATTGTGGAACTCGATGCAACCAGAGGAGACCCGGTCCGGCTGATGATCAACGGCAAGATTTTGGGAGAGGGCGAACTCGTGGACATCGAAGGCCAGCTGGGCGTCAAAGTGCAGCGTTGGAGAACTTCGTGATGACGCTCGTGTGGCTCCAGACCGCGCCAGTACCGGCCGATCCGTTGGCTGGAATCAACACGCCCCTGATCGAGTACGTCCAGGTGATGTTGGTGCTGGCAGGCGTGCTGGCAATCGCGTACGTCACCCTGCGCTTCGGGTTACCTCGCTTCTTCGGCTTGCGCGGGTCCGCGAGGGGTCCGATCGAAACGGTGGCACGTTACCGCCTGGAGCCCAAGAAGACGCTCTACCTGGTGAAGGTGGGCTCGCAGATGTTTCTCATCGGCACATCCGAGGGGCAAGTCGAGTATCTGACGGGGGTGGCGGCGGAGAACGCGGCAGAAATTCTGGAGTCGAGCCGGCTGGAGCAGTCGCGGCGGAAGGATTTTCGCCAGGTGCTGAACTGGGTCCACAAAGCTGGAAAGGCCGCCGGCTGAGATGAAGCGTTGGCTCTATCTCGGAATCGTGCTGCTGCCACAGCTTGCGCACGCGCAGACCGGAGGGACGGTCGCCAATCCGGTGGTGATGGTGATCGTTCTGGGCACTCTGGCGCTGGCGCCCTTCATCCTCATTATGCTCACCTCGTTCGTGAAGATCTCCGTCGTGCTTTCCATATTGCGCAATGCGCTGGGAACCCAGCAGGTGCCGCCGAACCAGATCATTACTGGCCTGGCGTTCGTGCTGACGATCTTCATTATGGTTCCAGTGGCCCGGCAGATGTACGAAGACGCGGGCAGGGTTTCGGAAACACGGGATATTTTCTCGGAAGCGAGCGTGAAGAGTCTTTTCGATGCGAGCAAGAAAGCGAAAGAGCCTTTGCGTAAATTTCTCTCGCAGCACAGCCACGTGAAAGACCGTGAGCTGTTCATGGATCTGGCGCTTCGGCTGGAAGCGAGCGCGTTACCGAAAAAGCAGACTAGCGAGCAGAAAAGCGGCGCAGCGGCAGCGCAGCCGGCAGCAACCGTGTCGGCGGCGCCCGGATCGACACCAGGCCCCAGTTCTGCCGCTCAGTCACCCACTGCGCCGCCGACGCCTGCGGTTCCTGCAGCGCCACAAATCCCCGCTGCAAACCGGCCGGACAAAGAAGACTTCCAGGTACTGATACCCGCTTTCGTGACCAGCCAGTTAAAGGAAGCGTTCGAGGTGGGATTTTTGCTGTTTGTGCCGTTCATCGTGGTCGATATGGTGATCGCGAACATTCTGCTGGCGATGGGGATGTCGATGTTGTCGCCGACGGTCATCTCCCTGCCCTTCAAGCTGCTGTTGTTCGTGCTGGTGGATGGCTGGTTTCTGATTGTTCGCGGTCTGGTGCTGAGCTACACGTAAGGAGGCGGGCATGAATCCGGAGGCGATCACGCGCGTGTTGCGAGAGGGCCTGGTGATGATCCTGGAGCTTTCGGCGGGACCGATGCTGGCGAGCATGATCATCGGCCTGGTGGTTGCGATTTTCCAGGCGACCACGCAAATCCAGGAACAAACACTGAGTTATGTGCCGAAGCTTACGGGCGTGTTCGTGACCATCGCGATCATGGGGCCGTGGATCATGGCGCAGGCGGTGAAGTTCGCGGTCGTCATCCTGGAGAGCATTCCGACAGTGCGCTGAGGAACGTACATGCTGGCTGCCCTGCAACGCATCCTTGCGAACCTGGGAATTCACACTGAGATCGCGACCTTCATTGTGATGTTTGGTTTGTTGTTTGCGCGACTGGCGACGGCGATCAGCCTGGCGCCTTTTCTGGGAGGGAATTCGGTCGCGGCGAAAATCAAAGTAGGTTTGGCCGCGGTGGTGGCGGCATTGCTCTACACGAGCGTCGTGCCCGATACGAACCCGGGGCCGCTGGACACGGTGCAAGTGATGGGCCTGCTGCTGAAAGAGGCGATGGTCGGCGCGACGCTGGGGTTTCTATCTCAGATCGTCTTTCAGAGCATCCAGATGGCCGGAGCCATGGTGGATTATGGCCGGGGCATGAGCCAGGCTACGTTCTTCGCTCCGCAACTGGAAACGAATGTCTCGCTGTTGGGGCAGCTGCAGTTACAGGCGGCGCTGGTGCTGTTCCTGGTGCTGAATGGACATCTGCTGTTTGTCAGGGCGCTGGCATCGAGTTTTCAAAATGTGCCGCTGCTGGCCTATCCACATTTTTCGGGTGGAACTCTGGCCGGCATGGAACAGATGGGACATTACACGAGCGAGAGCTTGCGAATCGCCCTGCAGTTGAGCGCTCCGGCCTTACTGACATTGTTTCTGGTGGACGTCAGTTTCGGAATGATCGGGAAAGTGGCGTCCGGTCTCCACGTTCACCAGGAAAGCCAGCCGGTGAAGGCGCTGATCGGATTAGGGGTTGTGTTTCTGGGATTGGCGTACATTTTGAACCGCATGCCTGGCTATTTCGCGGACATGTTGCAGACACTGCAGCAGTTTCTTCGGAACATCCAGTGAGCCGGTGATCGTTTTGGGATGAGGCATCCGCATGTCTGGGGACAAGACAGAGCAACCAACTCCAAAACGCCTCCTGGATGCTCGAAAAAAGGGCCAGGTCTTCAAGAGCAAAGACGTGGTTCAGGCGTTGCTCTTCGTGACGGCGGCAGCCGTGCTTACGACCGGAGGTCCCGCGTACGTCTCGCAGTTGGGCGACCTGATGAAGCAGTTCTTTCAGCCGGACGTGCTGCGCGGCGACATGCCGATGAACGCCATGCTGCAGCGAATGGGATATGCATGGTCGAAGTTTCTGCTGCTCTCGGCGCCGCTGCTGGGCGCGCTGGTCATTGTGGGTGCGGCGGGAAACTTCATACAGGTAAAGGCGCTATTCTCGCCGGAAGTCGTGAAACCCAAGTTCGAGAAGCTGAATCCCCTTACCGGTTTCAAGAATGTTTTTTTCAGTCCGAATACGTATATCGAGCTGATCAAGAACCTGATCAAGTTCACAGTGGTCTTCTGGATTCTGTATATCGCGATCAAAGGGAGTTTGCGCGATATCGTTCCAACCGCGGGCATGCGGCTTGACCAGACGGCGGCCCTGGCGGCGCGGCTGATGAGCAGCATCCTGTACAAGGTGGGCGCCGTCTTCGTGATTCTTGGGGCGGCCGACTACATGATCCAGAAGAAGATGCACATGAAGAAAATGATGATGAGCAAGGAGGAGGTAAAACAGGAATACAAGGAGCAGGAAGGCGATCCGCACGTCAAGCACCAGCGCAAACACATGTTCGAGCAGTTGATGCACGGAAGTGTGGCGCTGCATGTGCCCAAGGCCACGGCCGTGGTGGCGAATCCCACGCATCTGGCGGTGGCGATCCGCTACGAGGAAGCGACCATGCAGGCGCCGCGCGTAACCGCGAAGGGCCGGGACGCAATGGCTCTGAAAATTATCGAAATCGCCGAGGAGCACAAGGTACCCGTGATCAGAAACATAGGGCTGGCACACAGCCTGATCGACCTGGAAGTCGGGCACGAAATTCCTGAGGATTTGTATGAAGCGGTCGCGGAAGTACTGAACTTCGTCTATCAGTTGGCTGTGGAGGCTTAGAGATGCGAGCGAGTGACGTAGCGAGCGATGTACGGGTCGATTACACGCTGCCGGCGCTGCAGCCGGGAACTCTGGCTGAGTTACCGGCGGGTGAGGGAACGGAACTTACGTTTCGCGACCAGCTTCGCGGTGTGAGTGTCGAACTGCCGCAACAGTGGGAACAACAGATGGGCCTGGAGGCGCGGCCGTTTACCGGATCATATATTGGACCGCCGCCGCGACCCCCGAGCCTGTCGTTGAACGATGCCGATGCACAGCGCTCGCGCTGGCGCGAAATGCTGTGGCGACATATGCCGATGACAGCGACACCCGGTCCGATGGATTCGGCGGGGCGGGGACATCCGGTACAGAACATGCTGGATATGTTTCTCGAGATGCAGCAAATGGAAGATTCCATTGTGTCGCAAAGTGTGGGAATAACGCGAGGTTGAGTATGCCCGAGATGGGATGGACGTCGGAGGAAATCTACCTGTTAGCGGAGCGGGGCTACGGGTTTTACCGGCAGGGTCACTACGAGGAAGCGGGGATCGTGTTCGAGGCGCTCACGGAACTGGATCCCATGAATCCCTATTGCCGGACAGCGCTGGCAGCAGTCTGCCTGGCCATGGGGCAGCCACAGCGCGCAGTGAACGAGTTGTCGTTGGTGCTCAACCGGAATCCCGCGGATCACGACGCGCGGGCGCGGCGGTGCGAGGCTTACTGCGATTTAAAAAACTGGACCGAGGCGCGGCAAGACCTCGCAATCCTCCAGCGGAATGGCGAGAACAATCATGCGCGGAGATTGAGCTGGCGCATGGAGGCTGGACGCAGGCTGGCGGTCGGTGGCAGTTAGCAACTTCCTGAAGGCAGACACGATAACTGGGGGTGAAGTCAGGGCCAAAACTTTAAAGTGAGGGAGGCAAAACATGAGTGGTGCACTCGATTCAATTGGAAACGCAATCGGCGGAATCGCGAATGATGTGGGAAATGCTGTGAGCGGCGTCGCCAGCGGCGTTGAGAATGTGGTGCAAGGTGCGGTAAAGGACGCGGGGCAGCTACTTTCGAATCCCCTTGTTGATACAGCGGTAGGAAGCCTGGTGGGAATGCCCGAACTAGGCGAGATCGCTCCCGAAATCGGTGGTCTTCTCGGAGCGGCTGGCGGGTCATCCGCCGGCGGGATCGGCGGACTCTTGGGGCAATTTGGCGGACTCGCTAATCAACTACCGTCGATCGCCAGCGGTTTGATGAATAGTCTCGGTCCGATGCTGCAGAATCCGCTGGGAGGCCTGGGCGGCCTGTTTGGCGGCAGCGGCGGCGCCGGAGGCCCGGGAGGACTGCTCGGTGGTCTGTTTGGTCCGGGCGGAATCTTGGGCAATTTGTTTGGCCCGGGCGGCATGTTTGGTGGAGGAGGCGGGATTCCCGGATTGCCTGGGAACTTCCCTCCGATCGGCACATTCCCTCCGATTGGTCTTCCAGGGACAGGTGGGGCAGGTGGCACGGGCGGTGGGACCCCCGGGGCCGGTGGGAGTACCGGTATTCCGGCATCGGGCGGGTTCAACCCTGACCAGTTCTTCAATCAGATGCAGCAGCAAAACCAGCAGAGCTTGGCTTTTCAATCAAAAATGACGGCCATGACGCTCGCGTTCGATGCTTGCACCGAATGCCTGAAGGACGAAAAGGAAATGAGCGAAAAGGCAATCAGCGCTGCGTAAGGAACAAAGGGAAGGCGTCTGAACTGCTGTTCAACCAATGGCACAGCCAAAACATTAGAGGAGGACGAGACAATGGCACAAGTTCAAATCACCGCGGGCGAGGTGCAAGCGAGAATTGAGAAAGGCGAACAAGCCGCGGCTGTCTTCGGGATTACCGACGATCAAGTGAAGGCGATGATGGCACTGGGTTACAACCAGTACCAGCAGGGCCGGCTTGACATGGCAGAAAAACTGTTTCGCGGGGTAGCCGCGCTGAACACCGATTCCTATCTCGGCTATGCCGGCTTGGGAGCGGTGGCCCTGGCGCGGAAGCCAGCCAACCTCGACGTGGCGTACGCCTGCCTGTCGCGGGCGGCAGAACT
>JGI12627J18819_10000248_pt1 | contig 17635 bp, 15 predicted proteins | sample TexAe_OM1H0_M2_FD_18819 | JGI IMG/M metagenome (IMG submission 18819)
GACTGAATACGGCGTCCATTGCGACGGTTCGGACTTGGGGTAGTCGGTGCTCAAGAACTGCGCGCCGCTCGCGAGTGCGATTTCACGGCGTGCCGTGTCGTTGGTGCGCGCCTGCTTGGTGTCGGCATCGGTGCGCGTGCGCACGAGATATCCCTTGCGCACGAGCGCTGAGATAATTTCCTGCGAACCCTCGTTTTCCTCGGTGAAGGCCGCGTCCGGCTGGCCGGGCACGGCATTTGTGAAGATCAGGCGCCCACGCAGTGCGGGATGCCCTTCGAGATAGACGGGGCCGACGGCGCGCTGATCCATGAGAAAAACTACTTTGCCGCGCGCTTGAGTCAAGGTCGGCCATTCGCCGTGCAGGACCGCCGACTCGAGCGTCGCGTACTTGCCGCGCACCTGGTCGGGGGTGATCATCTCGTTCGCCTTGAACACGGAGCGGATCTCAGCATCGAGCGCGTCGAAAGTCGCCGCGGTGAATTTCTCGGGGCTGTTGGCGTGATACTTTGCCGGCAGATCCTCCTGCTTCGTCTCGATCAAAACGAAGATAGGCACGTGCTTCGGGTGTGCCTGAGACCACGCGCGAACGATTTTTAAGCAGGCGATGAACTGCTGGCAGGTGCTGCGAACGTCGAATTCCTGGACATGCATGACTTTGAATCCCGGCTTTTTCATCAAGCCCATCGGATCAAAGTCCGGATCCTTTGGCAGCCCGGCGGCGGCGACCGCACCGACTCCCGCCGGATGCGCGTAGCGGCCGCCCTCGGTGTCGGCATAGATGTCGAGCTCGATCTGACGCACGCCGGCGTCGAACTGCTGATCCAGCGGCCGGTGACTGTATTCAAGGGCTTGATAAAGCGCCGGATTGGCGTCCCGCATGAGCTTCGCTTCACTGGGGGCGAGGCCGGCGTGGTAGCTGTTGTGGGTGCCGATCACCTGGATTTGATTGATCTTGATGGCGGAGACATCGGAGGCTGGCGCGGCGACAGCCGCGGCGGTGGCGATGACGGCTGCGAGGCTCGAGAGCGCCGCGCAGAATCCGCTGAGGCTCGAGACGATTACCCGGGTCGCTGACATCACGCACTCCATGAGGGTCTGTAACGGCGGCGGTAGTATAGTCCCGGCAACATTGCACATTGATAAAGAGATCCGCTGCATGAAACGAGAAGTGATTCGCGTCGAACCCCTGTCGACTTACCTGGAACGATGGAAGGCGCCGACCTCGGCGGTGACGCGCGCCGGCGATACGATCTATGTGTCAGGGTTTCCGCCATTCGATCCCGCCACCGGCGAGATCGCGCGGGCATCGATAGAGCGCCAAACGGAAATCGTGCTCGAACAGATGAAACTCTGCCTCGAGACCGCCGGCTCTTCGCTGGATCAGGTTTTGAAGTGCAACGTGTACTGCACGTCCGTGGAGCATTTCGCGGTGGTCAACGCGGTGTATACGCGCTATTTTCCGCTTGATCCTCCGGCAAGGGTTTTTCTCACCGTGCCCGCATGGCCGGGACCATTCGACATTGAAATCGACTGCATCGCGACGAGGTGAGCCGCCGCTTGCCGCGCTACATCTGCTTGAAGAGATGGGCGAATTGGCGGCTCACGGCGATTGGGTCGCTGCGTCCTTTGAGCGTTAGCGTCAAATGCCCCAGCTCATCCCGCTTCGCATGCGTGATATGAGCCGAATTGACCACCGTGCCGCGGTGGACCTGCCAGAAGATCTCTTCGTCGAGCTGTTCGAGCAATTCGCGCAACGGCATGCGGATGATGCTGTCGCCCTCGCGGGTCGCCACGGTAATGTATTTGTCCTCAGCCTCGAACCATAGCACTTCGTGGACGGGGATCAATTTCACGGTGGCGCCGGCGCCTGCGCGCACGAAACGAAGCTTCTCCTTGCGCGGCGCGTTATAGCCCAGCAGCTCGGCGATGCGCGTTGCCATGTCGCCCGGGGTGTCCTCGCTGCCGCTGCGGCTCAACTGGCCGGTCAGGCGTTCGATGCACTTTGCGAGACGCGCATCCTCAACGGGCTTGAGAAGATAGTCGATCGCGGCAGCCTCGAAGGCATCGAGCGCGTAGGCGTCATAGGCGGTGACGAATACGATCAGCGGCGGGCGTTCCCGGAGACATAGTTGCCGGGCAGCCTCGAGCCCATCGAGCTGCGGCATGCGGACGTCGAGAAATGCAACATCGGGTGAGAACTCGTCGGCGAGCTTCAGCGCCTCGGCTCCGTTGGCAGCCATGCCGACGCAGCGCGCCGCGGGCCAATGTTCGTTCAGTTGTTGCGCGAGCACTCGCGCGAGCAGGGGTTCGTCTTCGGCGATGATATAGCTGTGCGGCGCGCTCATGCAGCCGGTCGGGACAAGAGATTCAGCGGCACTTCGATGGCGGCATGGGTTCCGCGCGGCGTGAGAGGTTCCAAAACGAGGTGCGCGGCGCCGCCGAACAGCGATTTCAGGCGGGCGCGAACGTTTTGAATTCCCGCCCCGGTACCGGCGTTGGTGGCGTTGCCGAGGCCGACGCCGGTGTCGTCGACCGACACCAGGAGCTTGTCGGCCGCGCATCGCACGCTGATGCGGATGTTGCCGCCATCGCTGGCGGGCTCGATGCCGTGCGTGATGGCATTTTCAACGAGAGGCTGCAGCAGCATCGCCGGGAACTTCAACCGCAGGCAGTCGGGGTCGCAGTCGAATTCGGTGGTCAGCCTGTTGGGCAGGCGCATGCCCATGATGGCCAGGTAGGCCTTGAGCAGCTCGACTTCGGTTTGCAAGGTCGCCGTTTCACTGCGGGCGTGCGTCAATGCGGCGCGCAAGTAGCGGATCAAATTGGCGAGCAGGCGGCGCGCGCAGTTTGCATCGGTGGCGATGAGGGCATCGAGATTCGCGAGGGTATTGAAGAGGAAGTGCGGTTCGATCTGCGCCTGCAGCGCGCGCAGCTGTGCTTCGATGGCGGCGCGCTCCGCGCGTTCAACGTCTCGCTTGCTCTGAGCGATGCGAACCCAACTGAAATTGATGAACAGCGCGATGCTGCCCGCCACCAAGGAGAAGACGATGGCGACCAGCCAGATGTAGCCTTCGTGCATCGTGTACGTGGGAGATTGGCGGGGCAGGAACAACTTTGAAAGCAGTTCACCGCCGATGGCGCCGGCTACGATGAGAACGAAGTAGATGGCGAACCGCATGTGCATGCGGCCGCGGAAGCGTTGCATAACGGTGCAGCGCACCGCCGCCACCAGGGCAAGTATGCTGAGGCCGATGCAATAGGCGATGACGAGATTGGGGATGACCTCATCCCAGGAATGCAGCAACAGAGCAATCAGCAGCGCGATGATGGTGTTGATCGCCAACGTCACCGGCAAGCGGCGACGCAGGAAATCAATCACCGAATCTTCGGTGCCGTCGAAGGGCGAGAAGCTTTCTGCTCCAGCTTGTAATTGGGTCTTCATTCAACTCCCGGTGAATGCGCCTGGAGCCGAAGTCTACCGTCCTTCGACCCCCAGCGCATGCTCCGGAGCGGATGCGACCGTGGTGGCAACGTCGGCTTTGGCGGCCACGGCATCATCGACGGCGATGAGTGCAAAGGGCGCCAAACCCAACACCAAAGAGAGTGACAGAGCGGCGAGGCCAGCGAGCGTTTTCATCGAGAATCTCCCCAAATGTGCAACCAGTGGCGAGACTGTAATCAGGGGGAGGCGGCGGCGAGGGAATTGCGCCAAATCACCGGTTCGGCGGCGCAAACGGTGCTTCCCGGTCGCGAACGGCGGGATCTTTCGTCAGGGCTAGCCCTTGAGCAGCGTTATGTCCATTTTGGCGGTGAGCGCCGTGCCGGATTTGAGCACGAAGACTCCGGGCTTTTCCATAAAGTCGCCGGCAAAGTCTCGACTGTCCGTGACGCCGTGCCAGGGCTCGATGCAGATGAAAGGCGCGCCCGGCTTGGTCCACAGGCCTAAATAAACGGCGTCAGGAAATCCGATGCGCAGCTTGGGTCCGGTGCTGCCGCCGTAAATGACTGAACGGCTCTTCACCCGATCGAGGATCAGTACGTCATCCTGAAACAGGGAATCGGTCAATGCGAGCACCCGGTTCGTGATCGGAGTCGGGTAGCGATCCGGCGTCAACAGGCCGTCGGAGTCGATTCTTCGGACTGTTCCAGGCTCATCGCTTTCAAATTGCACGACGTGCGATGCGCGCGCCTCTCCGTATGGCAACGGCCATCGAAATCCCGGGTGATAGCCGAAGCTCGCAGGCATGTCCGCATCCCCGCGATTGCGAATTTCAGTACTCACGGACATCGTCGCTCCATCCAACTGGTAGTGCGCCCGCAACTCGAATTGAAACGGATACACGGCCAGCGTCGATGCGTCGGGCCGCAAGACGAATGAGGCGGCTGCAGGCTCCACAGTCTCGAGCGTGAATTGCTTGTCGCGCGCGAACCCATGACGCGACAGTGGGTACCGGTTTGACCCCAGCCGATAGCTGCCACCCGCCAGAACGCCGACTATGGGAAAGAGCAGGGGCGCCCGTCCCGCCCATACGGCCGCGTCGCCGTTCCAGAGAAGATCGCGGCCTTCACGGTCCCGCAAAACGGAGAGCTGTGCCCCGCGTGGATCGATCTCCGCGCTCAACTCTCCTGACGAAATCGAAGTCCAAGCACGGGGTGAATCGCTCATTCGATGGCGAGTATAGAGGGTCGCGGCAAACTCCGTGATGCGCGCAAACGCACCGCCGGGTAGACGATCGGGATCTATTCCAGCGATTTCGGAACCATTTCCGCGAGGCCTCGATTTCGTTTGATCTCGCTGCGAAGACCGCCTCTTGGTCTTACAGGCTTCTTTCGCTAGGGTGATTGCGAAAGCCCCCTAACGCGAAACCAGAACGTCCCTCACGAAAGCGCGTTGCCTCGCGCAGGTCTGCGGCTCATTCTCAGATACACAATATATCTAATAAAAGTTGGGACTCATTTAATTCCGAAAAAACGCCTCACAAAAATCACCTACGTAAGGAGTTGGCACTCATGCGGAATCTCAGGTTTTGTGCATTGTTTTTGTTAGGGACAGCTTGCGGCCTATCAGCCGCAACTGTGGCTCGCGCCGATTCACCGCCCGTGCAAATGTGCAGTGAATCGCCCTCGGCGCCAGCGTGCAGCGCGGTTCGGGGCGACCGCTCCGAGGGGTGGGTGCCGCAAACCCGTTCCGAGGTCATGGCACAACACGGCATGGTCTCTACCGTCCAGCCGCTCGCAGCGATGGCCGGCGCACGCATTCTCATGAAAGGGGGCAATGCCATCGACGCCGCGGTAGCGACCGCGGCCGCGCTCAACGTGACCTACCCGGCGAACGTCGGCATCGGTGGCGACCTGTTCGCCATCATTTACATCGCGAAGGAAAAGAAAATCTATCAACTCAACGCCAGCGGCATCGCGCCGAGCGGCGAGACGCTCGCGCATCTGAATGCNCTGGGCTACAAGTGGAACTCGGCGAATTGGGGTCCGGGTTCAGGCATGCCTTCCGGAGGCATCCTGACCGTCACGACGCCAGGATCCCTCTGGGGATGGCAGGAGGCGCTGGATCGCTTCGGAACCATGAATTTCAAGCAGGTGCTGCAACCCGCCGTTGAATACGCAGAGAACGGCTTTCCCATCACAGAGGAGATAGGCGATGGCTGGCAGCTGCCGAAGGCATTGCCGCTGCAGGGTTGCTGCACGCAGCTCGATCCGGATTCGATCAATACCTACTACATCAACGGCGCGCCGCCCGCGATCGGCACCCTGTTCAGGAATCCGGATCTCGCCCACACGCTGCGGCTGATCCAAGAGCACGGGCGGGATGTGTTCTACAAGGGAGAAATCGCCCAGGCGATCGTCGCGAAGTCCAATGCTTTGGGCGGCACCATGACGTTGCAGGATCTCGCCAACTACAAGGGCGAGTGGGTCACGCCTGCGACCACGACTTATCACGGCGGCGAGTTCACTCTTTATGGTTCGACGGCGCCCTCGCAGGCCTGGGGAATTATGGAAGCGATGAACATTCTCGAGGCGTGCGTGCCGACCTGGTATCCCGGCCAGAGTCTCGCGACCCTGGGACCGGCGAGCCCTTTGTTCTGGCACGCGCTGATTGAAACCAAGAAGCTGGTNTACTCAGACACGTATGCGCACAACGCCGACCCGGACGTGGTGTCCGTCCCGGTGAATATGCTGACCTCGAAGTCGTACGCGGCATCTCAATGCAGCAAAGTAAATCCTGCGCATGCGGGGCCGACGATACCGCCGAGCTTCGATACGGCGCATGCATCGGCTGCAGCGAATCTCATCGGCGGGGACACGATCTACCTTACAACGGCGGATCGCTGGGGCAATATGGTGTCCTGGATCAACAGCAATTTCGCCGGCTTCGGTTCAGGCATCACCGTGCCCAAGTACGGGTTCATCCTGCACAATCGAGGCGGACTATTCACGCTCGATCCCAATAGTCCCAACGTGATCGCGCCGCATAAGCGGCCGTACAACACGCTGTCGGCCGTGTTCGTCACTCAGAATGGCAAGCCGCTATTGACGACCGGTCAACACGGCGGCGATCAGCAAGGCATGGGCAACATGCAAATCCTGGTCAACATACTGGATCTCGGCGCCAATGTTCAGGCTGCGGGCGACATGGCGCGCTTCACGCATGCGCAAGTGGCCAATACATTGCAATTGGAAACCCAATTGTTCGACTTGGTCGGCTCCCAGCTGATCAGCATGGGCCACAAGGCCTCGAGCGCAGGCGGCGGGATAGCAGGGGGCTATCAAGGGATCATGTTCGTGCCGAATCCCGACGGCGGCCGCGGACTCACGACCTGCAACGGCGGAAACGACAATAACGACTGCGGCGTAAATGGCTTTTATCGAGCCGGCTCCAACATGAGAGAAGACGGCGACTCGATCGGCTGGTAGTTTTTCGCTCTCCGGGAGATAAGAGGCGATCTCCCGGAGAGCCCCTTTTTAAAAGGCGGCCGCGCGCAGTTACCGCGCGCGGGGAGTAAGCAGGAGTTTGATAAGTTCATCGCGGCGCGCCAGCAGCTTTCTGCTCGGCGGCCGAGATTCCATCATTTCCTGCGAGGCGATACCCTGGGTGACGGCGTAAACCAGACGAAGCCGCAGATCCAATTCGCCTTTTGCCCATGCCTTGGGATGAAGGCCCTCGATGCGCTTCTTGATGATGGTGTGCCCGCGAAGTTGAGCGGCGAGCAGCAGCTCGCGGACTTTTGAGTTGCGCGCCGCTTCCGCTGCAATTTCGAGCATGAGCGCAACGTAGTCGCGCCGCGTCGGCGCGTATTCATGATCCATCCTGTGCGCCACCGAAGTAATCGCTTCGCCGGTGGGTGCGGCATTGAGCGCGGTCTGCAGCAAGTCGACCTGCCGATTGATGTCGTCCTCGATGATGCCCGCGATGAGCGATTCCTTGCTGGGGAAATGCCGATAAATTTGCCCGACACTCATCCGGGCGCTGTGGGCGATCTGCGCCATGCTGGTCGAATGAAATCCGATCCGGGAAAAACACACGCGCGCGCCATGAAGGATCTGCAGACGCCGCAATTGCGAGCGGTCCCTGCGGCTCAAGGGCGTGGGCTTGCTCGATGAGGCGTTCTTGGCTTGACGGGTGACGTAGTTTTCCATAGGCTTGATAGTGAGAATGAACGTTCATTCTCATTTTAGGTAGCGTAAACGCATTCGTATCCGGGTGCAAGGCCGGTCCATGACGACAAAGCGAGCAAGCTTGGGAGATTTGCTTAGGGGCTTGCGATTGCGCAACCGATGGACGCTGCGGGAGATGAGCGCACGCACCGGCATTCCGCTCTCGACTCTTTCGAAAGTGGAGCGCGACGAATTGAGTTTGAGCTACGACAAGCTTGCGCAGTTAGCCGATCGCCTGCAAATCGACATTGCGGAATTGTTCTGCCGGCGCGGATCCGGGGTTGCGAATGCCCGCCGCAGCGTCGATCGTTCGGCCGATTGTCCTCGAGGCAATGAGGGCAACTACGACTATCAACTTTTATGCGCGGATCTGCGCCAAAAGCGCATGACGCCCATGTTGATGCGGATTCGTGCAGACGGCGCGGATACGCCGGCGCCGCTCGCGGATCGCGCGGGTGAGGAATATATCTACGTGCTCGAAGGTTGCGTGCGCGTGGACACGGAGTTCTATGAGCCGGTGGTGCTCCGGAAGGGCGAATCCATGTACATCGATTCGAGCATGGGACACGCATATTCCGCCGGCGATGGCTGCGTTGAGGCCGCGATCCTGCGCGTGTGCGCGGACGCCGCCTCTCGCGCGCTACCATTGATAAGCGATGGATAGCGCCAGCTCGCGCTGCGTGCTGGCTTCGGTCAGGGGGCTGACGTCCGGGCTTCCCTTGAGCTTGTTGAGTGCGGCGTCAGTATTCAATAGCCAATGGTTGGTAATGAAAAATGTCGCACTAAATCCGACGCCTACTGAGACCATGCCGGCGTGCGGGTCGAATACCGGGTGACCTGTCGCCAGCGACTGGGCCGGTGTCACGCCAAACTCGCTCTGTAGATACTTATGGGTTGCAAGTTCTATGGAAGGGCCGGCAAACATCACGAATCTCTTGGAACTGCCGGGGAGCGGCATATAGATTCCTGCATCTGCGATAGCGCCATTGGCGCCGCCTATGATTTGCTTGGCATCGAGGCGAAGTATCAAGGGAAATTTTTTCGACAGAACGTAAGAGGCAAACACCTTCGCAACCGGCGCCGCCGAAATGTCTCCCATGCCCTTGAGATTGGCGTAGTCGTCTCTCTCTCGCCGCCCCAGGTCATAGGCGATCGCAGCGCCAATGCGGTAATGATCCCCTCGCAAAAAATTGACACCGAGACCATCGCCGGTACTGAAGAAAGCAATATCACGATATTGAATGTTGATGACTGGGCCGCCTTGCACCTTGTAAGCGCTGGCGCCCGCGTAAACCGGCTGCGTGTCGGCGGCGGCTCCCAAGACGACTCGCCATTCGGGCAGATCGGGCTCGAACAGCCGAGCCAGAATCACGCCCCCGGAATACTGCCATTCCTCCAAAGGCGACGGCGTCTGCGCCACTGCGTTACGCGGGCAAAAGACGCAAAAGAGGATCACTGCGCACGCCGACAGCCGGCAGAGCATCAGCCCCACGATACATCCCGGTCTTTTGTCACGGATACTCGTCAGCCGGCGAAGTCGCTGCTTGGCTTGTTGGTCACGGGCTTGGATCGTATCGCACGGGCGCGCGCCGATCTCTCCTTCGAAGGGGTGGGCGGTGGGGGAGGCGATTGGGGAGCCGCGCTGTCGGCCGGCAATCCAACATCGGGCAATCGAACCTCCGGCGATCGAACCTCGCCGGCAAGTTGCCTCTCGGCTTCCAGCCAATCCTGTTCCGCAGTTCCTTCGGGGCAACCCCGCGCTTGCCAAAGCCGGTAAGCCAGTTCGCCAATGGATCTATGATCTGAATGCATTGCACCGCTCCGTGAAGCGTGTTCGCTTGATTCAAANGTAGCGTTCAAGTTAGAGCCCTCAGTCGCGCGGGGATAGGATCCGGTGTCAGTAAACCGGGTCGGCCAATTCCTACAGAACGACATCGAGAGGTGCCGAAGGTTCAAGTGAATTCGTTGCGTCAAGAACTGTCGGGTCAAAACCTCGGCGCGCAGGTTGTTGTATTCTTTCCCACCCGGGAAATTGGCCCCGAACTCCAGGAAATATATGCCGAGCATGATGGACCGTCGCTTTCTATTGTTCGCGCTACTGATCGGGCCTTGCAACGTTCAGGCGGCGCACGCTGACGGCACTGCCCCAGGTCCGCGGTGCGGCGCAACTCCTAAGGAATGCGTCGGCCTTGCGCTGGACGCAATGGGCGGGCGCGAGCGCCTCGACAGCATCAAAGGCCTCGCCGTAGAAAGAATCCAACACACGCAGTTGGTGGAACAATCCTATAGACAGGATCCCTTCATTACAGCGTACGCGCGAAGCAAAGCAAAAATAGACTTCGCGGGACAGCGCGCCTTGTTGCAGTCGCATTTGACCTGGCCGGAATCGGACCCGGGCCAATTTGAGTCGGACTCAACCTTGGTTGTTGGGCCGGAAGGCGGAGTCTACCGTTCCGAACAGTCCGACTCTCCCGCATCGCGCGCTGATGTCGAGACAGTGCGATATTCACTGGCGCTGAGTCCCATGCGCCTGTTGATCACGGCCTCGAATGCATCGGACTTGCGCTTCGGACCGCCGCTGCGTTTGCGGGGCACGCTGCATCCGGTATTGGCGTTCACCTGGCAGGGACGGCCGGTCACTGTGATGATCAATCCCTTCAATCATTTGCCGGACGCCGTCGATTCCGTCGCCGTGTTCTACGATCATTGGTATCAGTGGGGTGACGTTCGCCAGCGGATCTACTTGGACAACTGGCAAACCTTTCACGGCATCCGCTACCCAACCAACGAAGTGGAAGAGCGCAACGGGATCTTGTGGGAGTCGCGGCAGGTGCTCGGCCTCGATCTCAACCCTTCCTTTGATGCCGCCGATTTCAAAATGGACGGCCAGGTTGCGCAAAAAGGGCTGCAATCCCAAGGTTGGGAGTCGACGTTCAAGGCGAAGGACGGCGTCGCGCTCGCGCCAGGGATTACGTTGTTTCCCGGGTCGTGGAATGCCACTGTCGTCAAGCAAGGCGACGGCGTCGTCTTGCTGGAATCTCCGCTATCAGGCACTTACTTCGGAGGCCTCATCGACAAGGTGAAAGCGGATAATCCCGGCCAGCCGATCAATGCCGTGCTGTCGACATCGGATTCCTGGCCGCACGTCGGCGGCGTGCGCCAGGCCGTGGCCTTGGGGCTGCCGCTTTATGTACTCGATTTGAACAAACCGCTGCTCGAGCGTCTCATCGCTTCGCCCCGTCACATGCATCCGGACCTGTTGGCGCGCTCAGCGCGCGCTCCGGCGTGGAAAATTGTGTCCGGCAAGGTTCAAGTGGGCAGCGGCGCGAATCGCATGGAGCTGTATCCGTTGCGAGGCGCCTGCACGGAGCGGCAATACATGGTGTACTTCCCGGAACATCGTCTGCTTTACGCGAGCGATACGCTAGCGCTCAACCCGGATGGTTCTCTGTACGCGCCTGAGCTGATGCGTGAGGTGATGGATGCCGTTAAACGAGAACATCTCGACGTGGCTACGGTGTTCGCCATGCACCAAAAACCGGTGCCGTGGACTCAGGTGACCACGTTAGTAGAAAAAGCGCTGATTTAGGCGCATACCCTCCTAAATAGAAAACTCGAGCGCTTCTTTGTGCTAGCGTTGCGAGCGCGCCTTTCGCGGGCGCGCGACCGTTCGCCATCGCCCGGGGTCAACGAATGAGATTTCGAAATGCCGCCGTTTCAGTTCTGGTATCGATGCTCTCTTCTGCGGCTATCATCCCTGCGCTTGCGCAATCGGCGCCGGTCTACGACATCGTCATACGCAACGGCCGCCTGCTCGATGGCAATGGCAATCCCTGGGTCAAGGCGGATGTCGCGATCAAGGCAGGCCGCTTCGCCAAGGTCGGCCGCATTGAAGGTCGCGGGACCCGCGAGATAGATGCGCAGGGTGATTATATTTCCCCCGGCTGGATCGACATGATGGATCAGTCCGGTGAAGTCCTACTCAAGAACGGTCTGGCTGAAAATAAACTGCGTGAGGGCGTGACCTCCGCCATCGCAGGCGAGGGAGGCACGCCGGTGCCTTCAGCGAAAATCGGCGAGTACTTCAAGAAGCTGGAAAGCCAGGGAATCTCGATGAATTTCGGCAGCTACTATGGCGCAGGTCAGTCGCGCGTCGAAGTCATGGGCGATGTCGCGGGACATCCTAGCGCGCGTCAGATGGAAGCGATGAAAGCGCATGTCGATGAGGCCATGCGCGCCGGCGCAATGGGGATCGCCACGGCGCTTATTTATCCGCCGGATAGCTTTCAGAGCACCGAAGATCTCATCGAACTCGCGCGCGTAGCTGCCAAGCGCGGCGGCATCTATGCCAGCCACATGCGCGACGAGAGCGCCAAACTGCTAGAGGCCATCGGTGAATCCATCGAGATCGGCGAGAAGACCGGCATTCAAGTCGAGATTTTCCATTTCAAAGGCGCCTATGCGCCCGGCTGGGGCAAGTTGGTTCCGCAAGCGGGCGAACTCATCGAGGCGGCGCGAGCGCGGGGCGTGAGCATCGCCGCAGACATGTACGTTTATACCGCGGGCGGGACGGGACTCGATATCACGGTGCCGAATTGGGTATGGGAGCAAGGCGCAAAAGTCGGGCTCGAGCGCCTGAAAGATCCGAGCGTGCGCGAGCGCCTCAAGAAAGAGGTAGCCGGCGGTTCGTTGCCCGGTTGGTCCAATCTCGTCGAAGCAAGCGGCGGCTGGGACCATGTCGTGCTTGCGAATGCCTTCAACCCGAAATACGACCGTTATCGATTCAAGAGCATCGATTACATCGCCAAGCAATTGGGCCAGGATCCCGCCGATGTCTCATGGGACATTTTGCTGGGCGCGCAGCCGCACCGCGCCATGGGCTTGTTTTTCATGATGAGCGAACCCGACATTGAAACGGCGCTGCGCTGGCCCTGGATGAGCATCGGCAGCGATGCCGGCGCCAACGAATCGCCGGGGAAAATCGATGCCATCGGCCTGCCGCATCCGCGCGCCTATGCGAACTTCCCCCGGGTCATAGCCGAGTATGTGAAGAAGCGTCACGTGCTCACGTTGCAAGACGCAATTCGCAAGATGACTTCCTGGCCTGCGACACGTATGCGTCTCTATGATCGCGGCGTGATTCGCGAGGGGTTGAAGGCCGACGTGACCGTATTCAACGAAGATCGATTGGACGACGTCGCCGACTATGAAAACCCGACTGCGTATCCCACCGGCATCGACTACGTACTGGTAAACGGACAGCTGGTCATCGACAAAGGCAGGCACACGGGCGCAAAGCCCGGGAGCGTATTGAGGGGCGCGGGTTACGAGCCGACCACGGAGCGCCTGCACCCGTGAGTGGCGCCACAGCGGCCGCAACCGAGTCCTCCTGGTTTCAGCGCTACCTCCTACCGGGCTTTGCCTTCAAAGCCGTGGTCATCGGCGGCGGTTATGCCACCGGGCGGGAGCTTGCAGAATTTTTCTTGCCGAGCGGACCGCAAGGCGGATTAATGGCGATCGTATTGGCGATGGTCATCTGGAGCGCCGTTTGCGCGGTTACATTTTGCCTGGCCTACGCAACCTCGAGCTGGAACTATCGGGCGTTCTTCAAGAACCTGCTCGGCCCCTTCTGGGTCATATTCGAAGTTTGCTACCTGCTTTTCATCGTCCTGATCCTTGCCGTGTTTGGCGCCGCGGCGGGCGCAATCGGTGCGGCGCTTTTGGGGTGGCCGCCGCTCTTCGGCACCTGCTGCCTGATTGCCTGCATCAGCGCAGTCACTGCCTATGGCACGGCGTCGGTGGAGCAGCTGTTCAAATGGGTGTCGATTTTCCTTTACGCCGTGTATGCGATTTTCGTGGTGTTGTCGTTCTTTGCGTTTGGCGATCGAATCATCGCGAACCTCGGCGCGCAGGCACCCCACGATGGCTGGATCGCGGGAGGCTTCACATATGCCGGCTACAACGTGGTCGGCGCCGTGATAATACTGCCCGTGCTGCGGCATTTGCGCAGCCGCAAAAACGCCGTGATCGCCGGCGTGCTTGCAGGTCCGTTCGCCATGCTTCCCGCTTTGCTGTTTTTCGTCTGCATGATTGCCTACTATCCGCAGATCGGCAATGAAGCGCTGCCGTCTGACTTTCTGCTGCGACAACTGAACTTCCCGGCGTTCCACTACTTGTTCCAACTCATGATTTTCCTGGCGCTGCTCGAAAGCGGAACGGGGTGCGTGCATGCTTTCAACGAACGCATCGCCGAAGCGTACGCGGCGCGCAAAGGCAATAGTCTTTCGAAATCCGCGCGTCTATGGATCACCGGCGCGCTGCTGCTGGGTTCTATTTTTCTAGCGGCCCGATTTGGCTTGGTGGACTTGATCGCCAAAGGCTATCGCGGTCTTGCCTACATGTTTTTGGCGATCTTCGTGCTGCCGGTGATGACTTTGGGGCTGCGGCAGCTGTACGCAAGGAAGCAAATCCCGCCTTAGATCTTCAACGCCGGCGGCCCTTCGCCAGCTTGGTTGGCGCGCGTACCGGTTCCGCGATCTTCGGCGGCAATGATGGGCTGACGTCGCCGTGCAAGGACATTAAAGAGTCCATCAGAGTTTCCTCCGTGCTCGAACAAACTCCGAGCACTGTCGCCTCGTCGCAGCCATCCGCCGTGACATAGGCGTGTCCCATGTTGCTGTCGATATAAATCGATTCGCCGACATTCAATGCGACGGGATCGTAAAATTCGGTTAGTACTTTGATGCCGCCTTTCAATACGTAAATATATTCCTCGCCGGAGTGCCTGACGAGTTCGCCGAACTCCTCCGCGCTCTTGGCGCGGATGCGCGTGAGAATCGGGATCATGCGCTTGCGCCGCAGCTCAGGGCATAGATAGAAATAGTCGTAGTTCTTCGTGTTGACTCGCACAGCGTCGTCCGTCATGCCGATGCTGCGCCGGGCGGTAACCGCGGGCTCAACCGCCGCCGCCGGGTCGGCGAAGAGTTCGGAAATGCGGATGTTGAGGCGCTGGCTCAGCTGCACCAGCTTGTCGTAAGTCAGCGTCAAACGATCGTGCTCGACTTTGGACAGCGTCGATACCGGAATGCTGGTGCGTTCGCTCATTTCCTTCAGCGTCCAGCCATTGCGCGAACGAAGCGATCGCAAGAGGCTCCCCAGCGTTGGATGGCGCGTCTTCATATCCATAGGTCTTTTAAATTCTTCCAGTGATTAATGCCGCAGGAAGCATACCCGTGGCCCATGTCAGGTCAACCGTCGGGCGGGCATTGGGATCGCCCGCGAATATCGCAAAGCAACACGCTGAACGTATTATCCTGTATGGAGAATAGCGTTGACAATTCTCTAAACAGGACTACCCTGTCTTGATCACGACATCGGGATCGGGGATGGGTTAGTGTCGTCAAATTCCACGTTCAGACGGGACCGCCGGCGGTCGCTTAAGGGTATGGCCGGCGCCTTCGCAGCGCTTGCGTTGCCTCGCATCGATTTATTCGCAGCGCCGACCGATCCGAAGAACCAATACCCGGCCAAAGTCCTCGACTTGGTGCAGCGCTCGCTGATCATCGACATGCTTGGGCCTCTCAAGCTCGATTTTCGGCCCGAGGCGTTCGCGCTACCGCTCACCGATGCGGAAGCGGCCATGTTTCGTTCGAGCGGAATCACCGCATTCCACAACTCAGTGGGTGTCGGCGGCGCAAGCGCCTATGACGATGCGCTGGAATTCATCGCGGCGTGGAGCGGCTTCGTGGGGCGAAACACGGAAGTATTCTCGCTGGTCGGGCGCGCCCAAGACATCGATCGCGCCAAGGCCAAGCAAAAGGTCGCCGTGATCATGGGCTTGCAAAACGCCGATGAATTTCGCGAGCCCAAGGACGTCAAGGCATTTTACGAATTGGGTCTTCGCTGCGCGCAATTGACCTATAACAGTCAGAACCTCATCGGCAGCGGTTCGACCGACCGGGTCGACGGCGGCATCAGCGACTATGGCGTCGAGATCATCAAGGCGATGAACGAGGTGGGCATGCTCATCGACGTCTCGCATAGCGGCGATCGCACGACGCTGGATGCCATAGATCTGTCGCCGAAGCCGATCGCTTTCACGCACTCGAACTGCCGCGCTCTCAACGACCATCCTCGTCTCAAGACCGACGAGGCTATCCGCAAGCTCGCGGCGAAGGGCGGCGTCATGGGGATCACCGGCGTGCGAAATTTTGTCAAAGACAAGGAGCCGACGACCGTCGAGGACATCGTCGATCACATCGATCACGTTGTGAAGCTCGTCGGCATCGAGCATGTGGGAATAGGCACGGATTCGGATCTGATGGGCTACGACCACATGCCTGCGGACCAATACAAACAATTGAAGGCGGGCTACAAATCGTCGTACGCCTTCCGCGACAAGATCGACACGGATGGCTTCAATCATCCGCGCAAGATGTACGACCTCACGGCCGCGCTGGTGCGACGCGGCTATAGCGATTCCAACATACAAGCCGTGCTCGGCGGAAACTTCCGCCGCTTACTCGGCAGCACCTGGATCGATAGCCAGAACAAGACAGGGGATAAATCATGAATTCGATTGTCAAACTCGCAGCGCTCGTCGCGCTGGGCATCATTAGCGCTTTCGTCTCGCAAGAGAGCAGGGCCGCCCCAGCAGCCGCCCCAGCGGCCGCGCCGACGGAAAGCGAAGGGTTGACGACCATCGTCGTGACCGCAGAGAAGCGCGAGGAGAAACTGCAAGACGTGCCTATGAGCGTCACGGCGTTGGGCGGTGGCTCGCTCGACAAGCTTCAGTATCGAGATTTCAGCGACTATGCAGCCATGGTGCCAGGGCTGTCGTTGGTAAGCGGCCAGCCCGGCCTCACGACTCTTACCTTAAGAGGCCAAAATGCCGGCGGAGTCGGCTCCACCGTGGCTGTGTATCTGGATGAATCGCCCTTCGGCTCCAGCAGCGCGCTGCTTAACGGTTCCATCTTGAGCGGCGACTTCGATACGTGGGACCTGCAGCGTGTCGAAGTGCTGCGCGGCCCGCAGGGCACTTTGTATGGCGCCAACAGCGAGGGCGGTCTGTTGAAATTCGTTACCGTCGCGCCCGTGCTGGGTCAGTTTTCAGGCGCTGCGGAAATATCCGGTGAAAGCGTCGATCACGGCGGACTGGGGGGGGATGCGCGCGCAGTGCTGAACATGCCTCTGGGCGATAAGGTGGCGCTGCGCGTCAGCGGGTTCGATCAGGATGTCGCGGGCTACATCAGCGATCCGGCTCGTCATAAAGTTGAAGAGAACGACGGCCACAAGTATGGCGGCCGAGCGTCTCTGCTGGCGCAGCCAATCGATGGTTTAACGGTCCGCCTGACCGCATCTTCACAACAGTCGAGGTATAACGATACCCCGAATGTGGATTCGGATCCGGTGACTTTGAAGCCGGTAATCGGCGATTTGCAGCAAGAGCGATTAGTCGGTCAACCCAGTTCGTTCCAGTACAAGAACTACAACGCCACCATCAATTGGGATGCGGGGCTATTCAGCATCTTGTCGACAACGACTTATGGCATTCTGAACTCCGATTTGTTCAGCGACGCCTCGAACGTGCAGCTCCAGCCCGGCGTCACCTACCAAACCGCGCTCGGGGGGCTGGGCGCCACGCTCGATAATCTCGTCGACCTCAAAAAATTCACGCAGGAAGTTAGGGTGTCCTCCGCAGCGAACAAATTCGTTGAGTGGCAAGTGGGCGCNTACTTCACNCGCGAACAAGGCCATTTGTTTCAGCACTTGGTCGGAATCGATCCGTCGTCCGGCGCGCCTATCCCGGGNCTCGAGGTCATCGAATTTGCGCAACTGGATTCCATCTATAAGGAAACTTCCGGGTTCGGCAATGTCACGGTTCACGTGCTGCCTCAGTTCGATGTCGAGGCCGGCGGCCGCTATTCCAAAAACGAGCAGACTGCCACCGAGAGTCTTTCCGGTCTGC
>JGI12627J18819_10000249_pt1 | contig 17634 bp, 16 predicted proteins | sample TexAe_OM1H0_M2_FD_18819 | JGI IMG/M metagenome (IMG submission 18819)
GCGAAGCGCTTTGCGAGCGAGCCGCGTTGAACCGAGCCGTGCGGGGATGACTGCGATTGCTTTCATGGGACCCGCTAGTTTCATGCGAAAGGGGAAGAGTTGCAACTGTGAGCTGGAGTCGTTCTCTGCTTATGAGAGAGTTCGCGGCCAGGTTTGACACTCCTAAGCTGGGACTCTTAGAATCAAAAGGTTATCGCAGCGAGCCGAGCCACGCCGCTGCCCAGCAGCGGGAATGCGCCGTCCCGTCTCTTCCTTTGATTCGATTTTCCTGAAATGGCGGTGTAGCTCAGGTGGCTAGAGCGAGGGTCTCATAATCCCTAGGTCGTTGGTTCGAGTCCAACCGCCGCCACCAGACCTTAACGGGTCCGGCCTGAAGACATGGGTCACAGAATGTACCGGCTACATGGGTAACACCTTTGGGCCGAACGCGTTTTGCAGCGGTTCTAACACGCGAGTCTCCAGATCGAAGTATCCCAGATCATAATCCATAATGCTCATCAGCCAGATATCGTCATGAACGTCTTTTTTAATGCCGACCGCCTGGCCGGCGAAGATCTGGTTGAGTTTAATTTTTCTGTTGCCCAGACAGATGCGGCCGGCCGCACCGGGTGGACACGATGGTCTTATCGGTGAAGAGGATAGTCGATGTCCAGCAAATCCTGATAGGGGCGGGCAGGAGGTTGATAGACCTCGCAGAGTCTCATCCTTTCTGATGATGTTGCCGAGAGGAGCCTGGACTAGAATCCACGTCGCAGTAGGCCCTCCCCATGGTGAAAATTCGAAGGGGCCCATCACGGCTCTACCAGTTGCCCTGGCTCGGCGGACTGGTAGGGCCTGATTGTTTTTGGAGAGCAGAGAGCAACAATTTCCGTGTGAATTGGCCTCCCGCTTTTGGACCTAGAACGAGCCTAGAGAATTCCGTCCCACACAGAAAGAACTCAAAGGCTCTATCAGTTTTCCGGGTCTTGGTTCGAGCTGAACAGTCCTTTCTTCGAAATTCTCTTTGTTTATAGCTTGACAATCCCCACTCGGGTGGTATGGTGATGCCACTCAGCCCACACCTTCCTTACCGCCGAGCCAATTGCGGCTGAGTCGGCTCTTGGCCACAACGATACATATGAGATTCCAGGAACGAGGAGGCCAAAGTGCTTCTTCCTCAGCCCGGGTCCCTGTCTACCAACACATCGAACAGTTCGCAGGCTTTCAGGCGATTCGTCGACCTAACCGGTTCAAGAATATCGACGTTTACTCTTCCGGGCGCGAGATGTTTTACGGAGTGCACGTCGCACGTCACAGATTCATATCTTCTTTCAGCGTTTTCATCGAAGCTCGTAATTAGTCATTTCACGGAACGCAAGATGAGATCGACGGGGAGATGACCGGACTCGGCCGCTCGTCTCTTCTCACAACAACGGGATTCAGCCAAGACGCAACGTCGGGGGGCGTGTCTATGGGCGCACTCATGTGCTCGCAGTCGTCTGTTCGTCAGCGGCAATTTGATCGGGGCAGCCACGTCGCCCAACAACTGAAACTGTTTTCCTGTTCGGCGATTGCACTGGTAGTCTTTGCTTCCCCTCTTGTGAGGGCGCAAGGATCTAGTATCCCCGCGCGCCGCCTCATCACCGAGAATATCGACGAAGCAAAACGGGTTACGTTGCCTCGTAACACACGTCCAGAGGCGAATGCAGGTAATGATCGCGGCGCCGTCCAGGACACGTACCCAATGCCGCACATGCTTATGCAACTGCGACGGCCTCCCGAACGCGAGCAGGCCTTACAGAAGTTCATTGACGAGTTGCATACAGAGGGCTCGCCCAATTTTCATCACTGGATTACGGCCGCTGAATTCGGAAACAGGTTCGGGCTGGCTAGCGAGGATCTTCATGCCGTTACTCAGTGGCTGCGCAGTCACGGTCTGGAAGTCAATGTCGTCTATCCCAGCGGCTTGCTGATCGATTTCTCGGGCACGGCGGCGCAGGTTCGCCAAGCGTTCCGGACGGAGATCCATCAACTGCAAGTCAAGGGACAAGCGCACATTGCCAATATGAGCGATCCGACTGTTCCGGCCGCGATCGCCCCGGCGGTAGTCGGCATCGTTTCTCTCCACGACTTCGTTCCCCACAGCATGCACAAGATGCGGTCGAACTATACCTTTAATTCCGGCGCTGTCACCGAGCATGCGGTTGTGCCGGCAGATCTGGCTACCATTTACAACCTGAATCCTCTCTTCAGCGCGGGCATCTCGGGTCAGGGACAAACAGTCGTCGTGATTGAGGACACCGACGTATTTAATGTCGCGGATTGGTCAACTTTTCGCTCGACATTCGGACTGTCCGGCTACACCGCCGGCTCCTTCACGCAAGTTCATCCCGCTCCTCCCAGTGGAACCAACAACTGCGCGGATCCGGGCGTCAATGGCAACGAGATTGAGGCAATTTTGGATGGGGAATATGCCAGCGCCGCTGCTCCCAGCGCCGCCATTGAGTTGGCCTCGTGTTCAGATGGGGCTTCGTTTGGCGGCCTGATCGCGCTGCAGAACCTTCTCAATCAAACCGGCACGCCGCCGTCCATCGTCAGCATAAGTTATGGAGAGTGTGAAGCCTATAGTGGCGAAGCTGCCAATACGTCCTACAGTTCTGCCTATGCGCAGGCCGTTACTGAGGGTGTATCGGTGTTTGTCTCTTCGGGGGATGAGGGTGCAGCAGGCTGCGATCCAGGTTCGTCAGTGGACGCGCACGGAATTGGTGTCAATGGGTTGGCATCTACGAACTATAACGTGGCGGTCGGCGGGACTGATTTTGGAGACACTTTTGCTGGCACCAATAGTACCTACTGGAGTGCGACTAATACTTCCAGTTATGGTTCCGCGTTGTCCTACCCTCCAGAAATTCCGTGGAACGACTCTTGCGCCAGTTCACTGATCGCGGGCTTCAACGGCTATGGCACAACTTACGGTATGAGCGGATATTGCAATAATGGTGGACCGCAGACGGTGGTTTCCGCGAGTGGCGGCCCCAGTGCTTGCGCGACGGGGTCCGCGAGTATACCAGGCGTGGTAAGCGGTACATGCGCCGGATGGCTCAAACCAGACTGGCAGTCGGTCATCGGAAACCCCAGCGATCAAGTTCGCGATCTACCCGATGTTTCACTGTTCGCTGCGAATGGTGCCTGGCAGCACTTTTATCTGATTTGCGATTCAGATCCGACCTGGCAGAAGCCGTGTACCGGAGCTCCAAGCAACTGGTTAGGCGCAGGCGGAACGTCCTTTGCTGCGCCGATCCTGGCTGGTTTGCAGGCCCTGGTTAATCAGAATGTTGGCTCTGCACAAGGAAATCCCAACCCCGTCTACTACACCCTCGCCAGTGCCGAATACGGAAATAGCGGCGATAGCGCGTGTAACTCCACACTGGGGAATGCCGTATCCAGCGCTTGTACCTTCTACGACGTCACCCAGGGCGACATCGATGTGAACTGCAATGGGAATGTGAACTGCTATCTGCCCTCGGGCACAATGGGCGTGCTCTCCACTTCCAATAATTCGTATTCGCCCGCTTTTGCGGCGACAACTGGTTGGGACTTCGCGACCGGTTTGGGCACTGTAAACGCGACCAACCTGGTTAGCAACTGGCCCGTTTCGGGGCCAAATTTCAGTCTCTCAGCCTCGCCCGGCGGCGTAGCACTCACGCAGGGCGGCAGCTCCAGTACGGTCACGATTACGATCACTCCCGTAAACGGCTTCGCCAGCAATGTTGCGCTGTCAGCCTCCAACCTGCCCAGTGGCGTGACCGCCAGTTTCAGCGTGAATCCGGCGACGAGTGCAAGCACACTGACGCTGTCCGCTACCTATGCGGCTAGCCCTGGCACAAGCACGATCACTGTTGTTGGTACTTCGCCGGGCCTGACTCACACGGCTACGGTGACACTTACGGTAACTGCGGGACCGAACTTCAGCCTGTCGTCCACGCCATCGAACCTGACGATCTCCCAAGGCAGCAGCGCCAACGGCACCATCATGGTTGCACCGTCCAACGGTTTCGCAGGGAACGTAAATTTGACAGCATCCGGCTTACCGAACGGGGTCACGGCATCGTTCACACCCAATCCCACTGGAAGCTCAAGCACTTTGACTCTGTCATCGAGCTTTACGGCGACGCTGGGCACAGCTTCGGTCACGATCACCGGCACGGTGGGTACCCTGACTCATACCACCTCTCTTACCTTGACCGTTCTTGCCGGTCCACTACCGGATTTCAGCCTCTCTGCCTCGCCCACAAGCGTGACCCTGAGTCAGGGAGACAATGGCGGAATCAGCACGATTACGGTAATGCCAGTGTATGGGTTCAGCGGAAATGTCGCGCTGTCGGCATCCGGGCTCCCCAGGGGAGTGAGTGCAACGTTCAACCCCGTTTCCACCGGAAATACGAGTACGTTGACGCTGATCGCAAGCAACACCGCGCAGACCGGGAACGTGATGCTTACCATCACTGGCATTTCCGGCAATCTGAGCCACAATACCTCTGTTGGCCTCACGGTAAATGCCGCTACACCCAACCCACTCTCGTTCAGCAGCACCCCTAACTCTTATTCGGTAGGCACGCAGCCAGCCGGGGTGGTTAGCGGAGACTTCAACGCAGACGGTCATCCCGACCTGGCGGTTTCTAATCAAGGAGGAGGCGTCAGCGTCCTGCTCGGCAACAGTGATGGAACCTTTCAGAATGCCAGCAACTACGGCGCGGGAACGAGTCCTTCTGGAATTGTGGCAGGCAAGTTCAACAACAGCAATTCGAATCAAGACTTGGTTGTGGTAAACAGCGGGGATAACACCCTGAGCGTCTTCATCGGGAATGGGGATGGCACCTTTCAAAACGCCGTGCCGTACCCAGTGGGCAACACTCCAATGAGTGTGGCCGTAGGAGACCTCAACGGCGATGGAATTCTCGATGTCGTCACCGCCAACCAAAGCGGTACTGTCAGCGTTCTGCTTGGGAATGGCGACGGAACATTCCAACCTTTTGTGAACTACAGCGCGGGCCTGAATCCGACGTTCGTGGCCTTTGGGGATTTCAACGGCGACGGCAAGGCCGACCTGGTCGTCGCCAACGGTCAGGGAATTAGCGTGCTTCTGGGGAAGGGAGACGGCACTTTTCAGAGTGCCGTAGCCTACGGGGCGGGCACGAATCCTACCGCGGTGTCAGTGGGGGACTTTAACAGCGACGGCATCCTCGATGTCGCGGTGACCGATCAATGTTTGAGCGGAACAGATTGCAGTTCTGGGTTGGTCAGCGTGCTGCTCGGAAATGGAGATGGCACCTTCCAAGCTCCCTTGACCTATAGCGCGGGCCTTGGTCCGGCCGCGCTAGCCGTCGGCGACTTTAATGGTGATGGCAAACTCGATCTGGCTGTTGCTAATCCGGGCACCAATTCTGTCTCTTTCTTGTTAGGCAATGGCGACGGCACATTCCAATCCGCGTCAGCTTCGAGCGTAGGAACAGGGCCCGTGGCGTTGGCAAGCGGGGATTTCAACATCGACGGCAAGCCCGACCTGGCAGTTGCGAATGGCGGAAGCAACGATGTCACCATTTTGCTGAATGGCACGGCCAGCGGTGCACCCGCATTCACCAGCCCCAATGGCGCGACTTTGACAGTCGGAAAAGCAGGTCTGCTTACGATCACTGCCGCTGGCTTCCCCAAGTTAACTGCAATGGGAAGCTTGCCTGCAGGGTTGGTGTTCAACGATAACCGGAACGGGTCAGCATCGTTGACCGGAACTCCGGCGCCTGGGACAGGTGGCAGTTATCCAATAACGCTTACTGCCAACAACAGTGTGGGTTCGGCCACGCAGAATTTCACTCTGACTGTGAACCAAGTGCCTGCGATTACGAGCCCGAATGCGACAGCTTTCCAAGTCGGTGTCTCTGGGAACTTCACAATCGCCACCTCTGGCTTCCCACTTCCGGCACTAACTTCTGGCACTCTCCCCAACGGTGTTAGCTTCACTGACAACGGAAATGGGACTGGTACTCTGGCCGGGATTCCTTCGCTTGGTACCGCGGGTGTTCATGCGATCACACTTACCGCCACCAATGCTGCGGGAAATGCCACCCAGACACTTACCCTGACAATAAATCAGGTTCCTGTCATTGCCAGCCCCGGTAGCGCCGCGTTTGCGATAAACACACCGGGTTCTTTCACGGTGACGGCTTCAGGATATCCCGCTGTGGCTTTGTCGTTGAGCGCAGGAACTCTACCAAGCGGGATCACGTTCGTCGACAACGGCAACGGGACAGCTGCCATCGCAGGAACAGCAAGCACGGCCGGTTACTACAATGTGACGATTTCGGCGACCAACGCGGCGGGCTCGACGACACAGAGCTTCACGCTTACGATCGGATCGGCCCCTACTATCACAAGCGTGAACAGTACGACCTTCCTGCTGGGTGTATTCAGTTCGTTCACCGTCACCACGAGCGGCTTCCCGCCGCCAGCGTTAAAGGAATCGGGAGCTAAGCTCAATGGCGAGACCTTTAGTGATAACGGAAATGGTACGGGTGTACTCAGTGGCACACCCGCAAAGACGGGCAGCTTCAATCTTTTCCTCACTGCCAGCAACAGTCTCGGTTCGGTTACGCAGAACTTCACACTGACGGTGGACCAACTGCCAGCAATCACGAGCGCCAGCAGCGCGAGTTTCCAAGTGGGTGCATCGTCTTCGTTTACGGTGACCGCGACCGGCTTCCCATCCCCAACGATCACCGAGTCAGGGGCTCTGCCAGCTGGAGTAAGCTTCAGTAGCTCCCAACTGAGTGGCACGCCGGCGGCAGGCACTGCGGGCACTTACCCCATTGTGTTTACTGCCACGAGCAGCGCTGGACAGGTTAGCCAAAACTTCTCCTTGACCGTGGTTCAGCCCAACCTGGCGCCGTCATTCACCAGTGCCACCGCCACGGCGTTCACCGTGGGTGTAGCGGCTAGTTTCACAGTCACCACAAACGGTTACCCGGCCCCAACAATAACCGAATCCGGCACACTGCCGTCGGGTGTTAAGTTCACGAATAACGGAAATGGGACGGCAATGCTGAGCGGAACGCCGGCTGCGGGAACAGGCAAGACCTACTCAATCCGATTCACAGCCAGCAACGGCGTGGGTACGAATGCCACCCAGAGTTTCACCTTGACCGTGAACCAGCCACCTGCAATCACGAGTGCCTCGAGCGCGGGTTTTGTCCAGGGCACCGGTGGTACGTTCACTGCAAAAACTACGGGGTTCCCGGTTCCTGCTCTTAGCGCTACGGGACTGCCGACTGGGGTTACCTTCACCGACAACAAAAACGGAACGGGAACGTTGAACGTAACTTCGTCCGCAGCACTTGGTGTCTACACCGTCACTTTCTCCGCCAGCAACGGAGTGGGATCGACTGCCAACCAAAATTTCTCACTGACAGTGGGACAGCCCGCCGCCTTCACCAGCACGAACAATTTCACGTTCACCGTCGGAACATCCGGCTCCTTCACGGTGACCGCAACCGGCTTTCCAGCACCGAAGCTGAGTGAATCGGGAACACTACCCAGAGGACTGACATTTACGGCATCGACAGGCGTGCTAAGCGGGACGCCGTCTTCCGGCACCGGAGGGACCTACAAGGTTACATTCACCGCGAGCAACGGTGTGGGAACGAATGCGACTCAGAGCTTTAGCCTCATCGTAGATCAATCCCCGTCGATTACGTCTTCCACCAGCACGAGCTTTACAGTGGGGACTGCGGGCTCGTTCAGTATCCGAACCAGCGGCTACCCAGCGGCCGTGGTGAGTGAGGCCGGAGTTCTCCCGAGTGGCGTGACATTCAACCCATCGACGAACATCCTGAGTGGGACTCCAGTAGGGGGAACGGGCGGCACATACCCCATTTCCTTCACCGCCAGCAACGGCATTGGGACAAACGCTGTACAGAATTTCACACTTACGGTCCGGCAGGCGCCTGCGATCGCCAGCCCCAATTCCATCACATTCCCTGTTGCAACCGCTGACACGTTCACCGTAACGGCAACCGGCTTCCCGATTCCAACACTTACTGAGACCCTGTCCATGCCCAGTTGGCTCACATTCACAAACAACCGAAACGGTACGGGGACATTGAAAGGGACACCGCCTGCCGGTTCCAGCGGTTCTTACAACCTGAGCTTCACAGCCAGCAACGGGGTCGGGTCCAATTCCGTGCAGGGCTTTACGTTGACTGTGCAGTAGCAGGTGCATGGAGGGCGAGGAACTCCACAACGATCCGCGCGAAGTAGAATCGCCTGAAAGCTCTGTATCGCATCTGGGCGATCCCCTCCGCCGACCGAGACGTTTACTACATGGACTGATCGTTGCTATCTTGATGCCATGTGGAACGGCGCTTTGGCAGACGACGAAATTCAAGCTGAGCGAAGCCCACGGACCTTTCACTCAGGCGGAGTCTATCGGTTGGAGTGACCAATGCTCGACCCTCCCAGGCGCAATTGCCATGGCTGGAGCGTAGTGTTGCTCCTGCTGATTGTAGAGGTGTCGGCAACGCCGCAGGCAAACCCCACTGCAGACACCGTTTTTGTCTTTATCCAGAAAACCAGCGGAGCTGCAAACTTTGGCTCGCAACACCTTTTTGAGCATATCGTGAACGACCTTCAGGGTTATTTGAAATCGAACAAGATTGCGAGTGTCGTCCGTACGGACGATTTTTCATCGGGCGTTGCATTGCCTGTTTCCGCTGTTCAGGAGATGGCTCGCAATGCGAACGCAACTTATCTCCTTTATGTGGTCGTGGATCGCCCGGTGATGAAGTGGCTGAAATTGACAGTGGCATGCTACAACGCATCAGGACAGCCAATGTGGGCAGAGGAGGCGTCCGCAACGAAGGAATTCTCTCGCGGCAAGGGAGAGCGAGACACTCTAGAGCATCTCCATAAGAAGCTAGATGCCCGGATCGGACAGCCCGGATTGCGCAGCGCTACTCTCGAAGAGCAGCAGACTCCGACGAAGGCCCCGGGCCCAACCTCAGTGGCCGAGGTGCAGCTAACGACCGCTTCCGCCGCTGCAACTCCGGCAGCTACAGAGGAGATTCACGGTGAGTCTCCACGATCGATCCAGCTTGCAAGTGGCACGCCCGTCCACTTGTTCGTGGCAGAGACGATTTCCTCGAAGACCGCGAAGATGGGCGATACCGTGAAGCTGCAGGTTCTGGGCGACGTGAAGGTTGGGGACCTGGTGGTGATCGCGAACAAGGCACCAGGCATTGGGCGGATCGAAACAGTAGAAAGCGCTGGGCGTGCCTGGCACGCCGGGCGGCTCATCGTCAAGTTGCAAACTGTCACGTTGGTCAATCGCAAGGAGCAACAACTGGAAGCCTGGAATGCCAGCAAGGGAGCCGATACAGGTGCGGCAACTGAATGGACAAACGCCGTTATACAAAGCTACGGCTTCGCACTACTCGCTCTGCCGTTTGCCCCGTTACAGCATGGTAACCAGGCTCTCCTATACAAAGGAACCCTGCTGGATGCGGTGACCACGGGCGACGCCTTGTTACGGCGAGACGAGATCGAGGGCGCTCAACCGAAGCCGCCGGAGCCTCGCAGCGGGCCAGCCAACGCGATCATCTATTATCCAGATCTTGGACACGGCTCTTCAGTGGACATCTGGTGCGGCCAGTTGAGGGTTGGACGCCTAAGAAGAGGCGGAAAGTTAACTCTGACCCTCCCGCCGGCTCGTTACTGGCTCAGGTTAGGGTCCGGCGGCCGCGCAATGGTAACACCGCTGGAGGTCGAAAGCGGCGCCGAGCAGTACGTCAGCGTAGTTGTCACTCGGGCCACCAGCACACAGCTAGAGACCTATTGGCCACCGCACTTATCTGTCGTGCCACACGACATTGGAGAAGCACAATCCGCCGACACGACCACAGCAAAATCCCAACACGTCCTGACTGCCGACAAATTCGATGTGTCACAACTTCAGGCCGATCCCCATAAAAAACCGAAATAACGGGCCCCAGACTCCATCCAATCCCGAGAACTCGTATGTCGCCTCACCAGAGAAGTACGCAGCCGTTGGTCCTCCCGGCTTCGGAGTGCCCAAACCGTGCTGGCAGTTCTCGACGGCACGGATCGTAATCAGCCTCTACCATGGCGATATCTACGGCGGCTTCAAAGGCGGGTCAAATTGTTGGAGGGTAGTGGAGCACGCCGAAAAAACGGGGGCCACCTCGTAACGCCGGGTAATCTGCCGCGCATCAGTCGTCCTCAAACAGTGGGTGACGGCTGACGTACACTGGCACTTGCTGCGGGCGATCTAAAACCTTGACGTAGGGCGACGCATCGTTCCGACGCGCCCCTACCACACCCGGCAAGCATTCGCGCGCACCATCGGCTGCCCAGTCTTGCATCCGAAAGCGTGCGCGAATTCCGGCATGTTGCTGACCACGTTGTTCACGCGATACCGATTCAGCGAATGCCCTTGCGTGAGCACCGCCGTGCGCGCCGCCTCCGGCCGAAGCTCTCCGCACCACACGTTCGCATAAGACAAGAAGAAGGTCTGCATCTCGCTGAGACCGCCCTCCGCAGGCGAATCCAGTTCTTTCCCTTCGGACTTCAGCGCGCTCTGCAAACCGCCCAACGCAATGTGGATCCCGCCGTTGTCCGCCGTGTCTTCCCCGAGCGAAAGCTTCCCGTTCTGCTTCACCCCGGCTTCCGGAACTTCCTGCGTATACTCGTCGGCGATGCAGTTGTCACGCTTTTCATAAGCCGCTGAGTCCGCCGCTGTCCACCAATCTCTCAGATTTCCGTCCGCGTCGAACTTGCGGCCCTGGTCGTCGTAGCCGTGAATCGTCTCGTGCCCGATCACAGCTCCAATCGCGCCATAATTCGCCGCGTCTCCCAGCTTGGCATCGAAGAACGGCGGCTGGAGAATCCCCGCCGGAAAATTAATCGTGTTCGTCTGAGGATCCTCGTACGCGTTCACTGTCGGTGGAGTCATCCCCCAGTGGTAGCGGTCCACCGGCTTCCCGATCTGCGCCAGCCGCCGCTGAATCTCAAACCGGCTTGTCCGCTGCGTGTTTCCCAGGAAATCGTCGCGCTTGATCTCCACACTGGAATAATCCTGCCAGTGGTCGGGATAGCCAATCTTATCCACCTGCGCCGCCAGCTTAATGTGTGCCTTCTTCTTGGTCTCGGCCGACATCCAGTCTGCTGCATCAATCTCCCGCGAAAGCGTCTCTTTCACCGCTTTCACCAGTTCGAGCATCCGCTGCTTATTCTCAGGCGGAAAATAGCGGGCCACGTAGGCCTGCCCGACCGCGTCGCCCAGATCGGTGTCGGCGAAGATCGAGCAGCGCCGCCAGCGCGGCTGAATTTCTTTCGTTCCCGACAGCGTTCGCCCGTAGAAATCAAAACTTTCCTCCACGAACGGTTGCGAGAGCGACGACGCCGACAGGTGCATCAGCGAGTACCGCAAATACGCCCGCCAGTGATCCACCGGTTCGGAGGCAATCAGCTTTTCCACGCCGCGAAAGAAATCCGGCGGCAGCACCAGGTATTGCGGAGCCACCGGCGTCTGCATGGCTGCGAAGTAGCGGTTCCAGTTGAACGAAGGTGTCAGCGCCTGCACTTCCTTGATCGTCAGCTTGTGATCGAGGTTCCTGGGATCGCGTCGTATCACGATATCCATGGCTGCCTTGGCGAGAGCGGTTTCCATTGCCAGTACGACCGCAGCATCTGCGTCGGCCTCGGCCTTCGGCTCACCCGCCAATTCCAGCATCCGCCCCACGTGCGCCGCGTATTTTTGCCGGATCTCTTTCGATTTCGCGTCGTCATTCAGATAGAACTCGCGCGACGGCATGTTCATGCCTGACTGGTCCAGCATTCCAATATTCATCCCGGCATCGTCAAACTGGGGCCCGTTGTAAATCCCGAAGAGAATTCCCTGGTATTGCGCATCAATAAAATTCAGGTTGGCCGGGCGGACGATCTGGTGCAGGCTTGCGATCAACTCCGGAAGCTGCGACTTGTCCTTGAGAGCCGCGATCCGGTCCAGGTCCGGCTTCAGGGGTGCGATCCCCTTCTGGTTGATCGTCGCCTCGTCCATGCAAGACGCGTAATGGTCCCCCGCTTTCTGGTCGGCGGCGTTTCGGTTTGGGTCGGGGTTCGCCACCTGTTCCAGGGTGTTTCGGATCGCGGCAGTGTTCCAGATGGCCAGCTTATTGAACGTGCCCCAGCTCGCCTGGTCCGCCGGAATGGGGTTCGCCTTCACCCACTTGCTGCAGGCGTACTGGAAGAAATCCGAGCACGGATCGAGAGACTTATCCGCCTGATCCGGGCTGAAGTGCTCCAGATCCGGCATGTCGTTGTTCGCTGCTCGAGGCACTGATTGCGCAGCCGAACACACTGCCAACACGAGGATGGCAAACAGGGCAGTCAGTCGCATGGAAGGACTCCGGTTTGAAGGCGCAAATGAAGTAGACGGAGAAACGGGAGAATAGTAACAAATCCATGGAGCGCGGGCCCCCTCGCCGCGAAAGCCCGTACCGCCTTAACGACCTGCTGCTTGCCTTACGGATCCCAAACCGCGCTTCCATACCCGGCCTTGCGCGCCTTTTCCTGGATTTGCTCGAGATTTCTCTTCTGCTCGTCCAACTGACCCTGCAAGCGCTCTGCCTCCTGCTGTTTCTGCGCCTGGATCTTGTTGTACTCGACGCCGTTGCGGTACGCGTTGGCTTGAACAAAGTGGATGGAAGCGTTGAGTTTGTCGATCTGGGCCTTTAGATCGGCAACGACCCCTTTCTGCCGCGCAATCGCCGACTTGAATTGGTCGCCCGTCTGCAATACGTCGCTGGCTGAAGGCGCCACCGACATCTCGTCATGGGGGCCATTGCCGGGCGGAACATCCTCATCCGCCGCGTGCGCCGGCATGTCTTCGTCGGTGACTATCTTCTTGGGCTTGGTTGCAGAGTTCTTGTTCTGCTGTTGCTTATCACGTTGCTTCCGAGCCAAATCGCCCAGAGAAGGGGTATCGGAAGATTGCCCCAGGCTTTCCATGGAGAACGCAAAAACCGCGATCAGGGCAAGCAGTCGCAAGCACCGCATGACTCTGCGCACAAAAACGGCAGACGGACGCATAAGAACCTCGCGTCGGACAGAATTCACCCAATCAATGGCTAAAATGGTAGGCCGAAACGCGAGGGAGTCGAAGTTACCTTCGGACGAGGTCGTTTGATTACTCTGATCCATCCCTGCGGCCGGCCCGTGTAAGCGAAACCACAGCGTGTTCCGCAAGCCACGCATTCACGGCTTTGCGTGGCCGCCAACTCCTCTGAAATCAATGGCTCCCGCTCTGGCGCAAGCCGTGCCTTCCACCTTTCCGACTGGGAAACCAGCATCGGAGGCCACCATGGCAAACTTTACTCAGCTTCACCTTGATGACAATACACCACAGCGTCCCGCCCAGAAGAATCCGCGAGACAAGAAGCCGCTCTCAAAAGAAAAGGCTCTGTTTGGCGCGGGCCTGCTCGCCGTCACGGTCATGTCGGGAGTTTTCCTGCTCATTACCAACGGCTGCTCGAAAGGATCGTCCAAGCCTGCGAGCATTGAACAACCAACTCCCATCAATCCGCAGACTACGATCACCCCGGCGCCTCCGACGGTCGCCGCAGTGCCGGCATTAACGCCGAAACCCGCCAAGAAGCGCGTGCAGCACAAAGCGCCGATGGCAACCTACGCGGACCCGTCCTACGGCGTCTCGTTTCGCTATCCCAAGAGCTACATTCTCAAGTCTGATGAACAGAAGCTCGATGCTTCCAAAGCCGGCTCGCTTCAAACCAACTTCGTCCAGCCGGGCGGCTTCACCGTCGCTGCCATCGAGATGCCGCGCAGTTCTTTTCCGGGCACCGACTTCACCTCCGGTTTTTTCAGCGTAAGTGTGAATTCGTCGCTGTCCCAGGACCAGTGCCAGAGCTTCGCGTTCCCGGACAGCAATCACACCGAAAACCAGCCCGTTCCACCCGCCAAAGTTAAGCTCGGCGGCACCGATTTCACGATGGTCGAGGACTTCGGAGATTCCGCAAAAAAGGAACCAAGCATGAAGTACTTCCATCACTTCGAAAACGGCAACTGCTACGAGTTCAGCCTGGGCGTCGGCACGGTCGACGACAATGTTGCCGGCCTGAAACCGGTGAATCGTTCCCTCGTCTTCGGCAAGCTCGAACAGATTCTGGCGACCGTGAAACTACAGCCAGTCTCGGCTCCCGAAGTGGCGAAGGACGGCCCCGTGCATCCCACTGTTGAAAACAATTCCGTCCACCCGATGGTCGAAGGCAGCAAGGAGTAATCCTCCCTAAGCCGGCGCCTGTCGCAGGAGCAACAAGAGGCCACGCTGCGGCGTGGCCTCATTCTCTTGCCAACGAACAGTGACCAACGACTTGTTTCGACTAACCCAAAAACACTAGAGCCTGAACCGCGCCAATCTACTACCATTTCTCGCACTTATGGGGATGAGCATCTCGCAGAAAAACTGGCTGATCCGTGGATTGATTGCCCTGCTCGTGTTGTATATCGCGTTCGCCGGCTACATCAGCTGGGCCATGAAGCAGCCGCCAGAAAAATTTGCCCGCGTCATGTCGCACATGCCGGGGCCTGCCGCCTTTCTTCTCTTCCCCTTTGAAACCGCCTGGACCCACACGCGCGCCGGAAGCTTGCACACTGGTGACGCAGCCCCGGACTTCAACCTGCTCAAGCTCGATAAGAGCGCCCGCGTCCAACTCTCAACCTTGGCCGCGCAACAACCTGTCGTGCTCGTGTTCGGCAGCTACACGTGACCGCCATTCCGGCGGGAGGTTCCCGCCCTCAACAAGCTCTACAACGACTACAACGGCAAAGTCGCCTTTCTTGTGGTCTACATCCTCGAAGCCCATCCCAGCGACGTGTGGCAAATGCAGAGCAACATCAAGGATCAGGTAGTCTTCGCGAGTCCCAGGAGTGAAGAAGAGCGCGGCCTCGTGGCCGGATCATGCGTGCGCAAACTCGGAATCAAGTTCCCAGCCGTTCTCGATGAGTTCGGCAACTCGACCGAACAGGCCTACACCGGCTGGCCCGATCGCCTTTACCTCATCGCTACCGGTGGCCGTGTCGTCTACAAAAGCAAACCCGGTCCCTTCGGCTTCAAAACCGACGAACTCCGAGTCGCCATCGCCAAACTAGTCCAGTAACTACGAGAAAATCCCGCTCGTCCGAGCAAGCGCGCGCCCTTGCCAGCGACCGTTCTAAGCCTGCCCTGAGCGAAGGGACCAAGGACCGATGACCAAAAAGAAAAGCCGCAGATCCCTGCGGCTGTCCATCTACAGCGGTCAACAAGCTTCGCTCTTACTTCGCGTTGCTCGCCTTGTCGTGCGCGATACTGCGGCTGATGCGGTTCTGCTGCCGGTTGATGCCCTGCTGCTCGGCCTTGGTCAGGTGACCATTGTGCGCGGCCATGTCGGCTTTCTCGCGATTCTGAACCGCCGTCTCGCGCTTCTCGAGATTCGTGGCCTGCTTCGAGCTCAGAGTTCCATTTGCCACGCCATTCCCAATGCGCTGCTGCTGGTGGCTTTCGCGACGGTTTACCTGGTTTACCCGCGGATGTCCGGGATCAACCACGCCGGGTCCCGCGCCCGAAGTGTTGTTGCTGGTGGTGGATTGCGCAGCGGCGGACCCGACTAACATGAGTCCTCCCACTGCAAGGATTGCGAGTGAGGCAGTGATCTTGTTCGTCATGCGGAAACAAACCCCCGGGGCAGAGAGTAGTTCCTGAGCCGGCAGCATGACGAGGTTACGGAAGTGATGCGTCGGTCGTTACCGGCTACACTCCTCCGACGCGCCGAGTGAAAACCGGCTCCGACACGCCTTCCTCTGCTTGGCGCAAATCCACAGAACCGGACCAAATCTGTCATTTAGCCATACAGAAGATTGTGTATAGCGGGATTCGTTTTCTGCTGGCATGCTCACACAGTGGCAGTAATTCCCAAACTCGAAGACCGGATCAGATACCTGTGCGCTCAGGCCGTTTCTGCGGACGAGTCTGAGGCGGCAGCCATCCTTATCGAACTACGCGCTGCTCTTCACGAGCACATCCGCTTCACCCGCCAACTGACTGCCGCAACCATGAACTGGGACGCAATCCGGAGCGCTCCCTCAAGCAAGTTCAGCAAACCGGAGTAAGCCGTACTCGCCTTGTTCTTCGAGGGTTACCTTTCATCCCGCTTCAGCAATTCGCCTTTTGTGCGCTCCAGCACATACCGGATTGATGCCTCCGCCATGGTTTAGTACTGTCAGTTAACGAACGGAAACGACTCCCCCCGCGTCGGAACCACAGCCCAACCCACACCGGCGCGGGGTTTCCCTCATGTGCGTGACTCTGGTTCAATACTGGACTTGTTCGGGATTCTCTCCCGCTGCGCGTCGTATGTAGCGATGATTTCTTTCACCAGTTCCATCAATCGGTTCGTGTCTTTTTCCTGGGCGGCGCGCCTGCAAAGTTCACGCAGCTGAAGATCCGGCTGCTCCTGTTTTTCGTGCATGATCCTCCCCCGGCGTTTTTGTTAGCAAAACACACTTGGTTTTGCAAGCAGGAATTTCCTGATTTGCGCGGTCTCTGAGCCCTTCTGCTCGCGAGCAAAGTCTTGCATTGTTTGTACGAGATCGGGCAGACGCGGCACTGTAATTCGCCATACAGTCGGTCCTCTGCGGACTCCACACGCAGTCGGAGTACCGTTATGGCAAAGACTGGCAAGTGGCTCGAACTCTGCCGCGAAGCATCTTCTGAGCAGGACTCGCGCAGGATGATCGAACTTGCACAGCAAGCTGTCGAACTCTGGGATCAGGAGCACGCGTCCGTGAAAAAACACGACGGACACCAGAGCGAAAGCAACAATCCTCCTGCGAAGACGTTGGATGGAGAGTGAACGATGTTGCTGCGGATACTAGTTGCCGACGATTATGAACTTGTGCGCCGAGGGATCTGCTCGATCCTGAAAGCACAGCCCGGCTGGACAGTCTGCGGAGAAGCCTCGGATGGACATCAGGCGGTCGATATGTCNCGCAATCTCCAGCCGGACATCGTGGTCCTCGATATCGGCATGCCCGGCCTGAATGGTCTCGAGGCGACGCGCGAGATTCTCAAGCATAANGAGGACCAGCGAATTCTCATTCTCACCGTGAACAATTGCGAGGGCATTATTCGCGAAGCGCTGAGCGTGGGCGCACGCGGCTTCGTGTTGAAGTCCGATGCCGCCGTAGACCTGGTGAGCGCGATCCAGGCACTCGAACGTCGTCGCAGTTTCTTCACGCCGCGCGTGCAGGAGATTCTCGACAACTACTTCGCACCTTCCAGCCTCTCGGCACTTCCCATCCTGACCACTCGCGAGCGTGAAGTTCTTCAGCTCATTGCCGAGGGCAAAACCACCCGCGAAATCGCCGGCGCGTTAGGTTGCAGCGTGAAGACGGCACAAACTCATCGCAGCAACTTCATGCAGAAACTCCACCTCCACTCCACCAGTGAAGTCGTGCTTTACGCGATCCGCAACCAGCTCATTCCCCACAACGGCCACGGCCGCGTCGCCTGATTAAGGGGTGAGGTATATGGCG
>JGI12627J18819_10000251_pt1 | contig 17573 bp, 12 predicted proteins | sample TexAe_OM1H0_M2_FD_18819 | JGI IMG/M metagenome (IMG submission 18819)
GTACGTGTCCGTAGCCACTCCAGGCGAACCATTCCACGTGGCGGGCGGATCTACGCGCGTTCCGCTTGAGGGATCCTTTTACGTAGGAATTGGGGTGTGCGCCCACGATAAGGACGCTGTGGAGAAGGCGCTTTTCTCCAATGTGGAGTTGCTGACACCGGCCCCCGCACCGGCCGCGAACCCGAAGCTCTACAGCACCCTCGAAACCATTGCGATCGACTCCATCGATCGCCGCGTCGTCTATGTAGCTCAGGGGCGCTTCGAAGCGCCGAACTGGATGCGCGACGGAGCGGCTTTGCTCTTCAACCGCAACGGCCGGATCGAACGCATTCCTGTCGCAGGAGGTGTGCCGGAGACGATCGACACAGGATTCGCGACCCAATGCAATAACGACCATGGCATTTCGCCCGACTCCCAATGGCTGGCCATCAGCGACCAATCGCAGGCAGACCATCGTTCCCTCATCTATATCGTCCCCATCCATGGAGGCACGCCTCGTCGCGTCACACAGAAATCCCCATCTTATTGGCATGGCTGGTCGCCCGACGGAAAGACTCTGGCATTCGTTGGCGAGCGCGGCGGCGAATTTGATATTTACTCGATTCCCTTCGCTGGAGGCGAGGAGACCCGGCTGACCATTGCCAAGGGTCTGGATGACGGCCCCGAATATTCTCCCGATGGCAATTTCATCTACTTCAATTCGGAACGCACGGGAAGCATGCAGATCTGGCGCATGAAACCGGATGGGAGCGAGCAAGAGCAGATCACCAATGACGACTTCAACAACTGGTTTCCGCACATTTCGCCCGATGGCGAATGGATGGTTTTTCTGACCTACGACAAGAGCGTGACCGGGCACCCCGAAAACAAAGATGTGATGCTGCGGCTCATGTCGCTGCCCGATCGCAAGATCACAATCCTGGCAAAACTTTTCGGTGGGCAAGGAACCATCAATGTTCCGTCCTGGTCACCGGACAGCAAGCAATTGGCATTCGTGAGCTATCAGTTGATCCCTTGAAGGGTCGGTTCTCGCCTGAAAATATCCTGATCTTAGTTCGCACGGATTGACGAGCAAGCTTTCCCTAGCGCTGCGTGGATTGACGCACGACCAGCCTGGGGCTGATCAGCACTCTCCTGGCCCTCGGCTTGCGTTTGGCCCCAATTTGCTCTACCAGGAGTTCCGCCGCTTGCCTTCCGATTTGCACCGTGCTCTGATCCACCGTTGTGAGGGGTACGGCTAGAACATCGGAGTAGCGCACATTTCCCGCGCCAACCACGGCGATATCTTGTGGAATTCTCAAACCCGCCTCCGCAATCGCGCGCATCGCCCCAATCGCAACCGGATCGTTGTAGCAGAACACTCCATCCGGGATGGGCGACTGCTGCAGCAATTTCCGCATGGCACTGTACCCGCTGCTATCGACGTAGCGCGCCCCGACGATGTAGCGCGATGTCACCGCCAGACCATGCTTCTGCAGCGCATACCGGTAGCCGGCCATTCGAGCGGATGCAATTCCAATCTTGGGCCCCCTCAGGTGCGCGATGCGAGTGCAGCCTTGCGCGATCAGGTGAGCGGTCGCGAGTTTTCCGATAGCTTCGTTGTCCACGCCCACAAAGCTGGCCGGCACGCCCGGAATCGGTCGATCGATCAATACCAGCGGAACTTTTCTGGCGAGAATGCCCTCGAACAGACCCGGACTCGACTGGGCGGAAGCCGCGATGAGCCCATCCACCTGCCGCGCCATCAGCGAGTCGGCCTCTTTCTTCTCCAAATCCGGATCTTCTTCGAAATACGAGATGATGACGTGGTACCCATGTGGGCGAACGGTTTCCGCCACCGCCTTCGCCACTTCTGCGAAAAAGGGATGGGTGAAGTCGGGCAGGAGCAACCCGATGGTAAACGTTCTTCGCGTCACCAGGCTGCGCGCGATCCAGTTGGTCTGGTAATTAAGCTCCTTGGCGCGCTGCAGGACGCGCTTGCGCGTGGCCGCGCTGATTTTGCCTTGGTTGCGAAGGACCTTGGAAACGGTTACGACGGATACGTTCAGTCCCTTGGCGATGTCCAGCATCGTCACCGGCATAGCGGGGAGGATACCACAGCTGCGGGAGAATACGGCCTGTCGTATCCCATGATTTCCTGCAGGGTAATCGATTTTTATTTAAGGGGTTAACGCTAACTTTCTTTTCCGCGGTTCACAAGGATTTGGATTCAGGATACACATGGTGGCCGGAGCGCGTTAGCCGTCCCGGCGGCTATCGGGTGGCGCATCGGCCACCCAGCGAGGGCGAGACGCCCTCACGACAGCCGGCAGGATGCCGGCGCTACATTCAAGACGCACTGGGTGGATTCGACCTCGGCAGGCGAGCTCGCTAAAATGAGAACATTCACTCTGGCCGTTAGATCGAAACCGAGACTCGATTGACCCTGAAATCACTTCGTCTGCGCGCACTCTTTTTCGCGATCCCCTTTGTCATCCTGGAAACCACGTCCCCGCTGTACGCCCAGGGCGGCCATCCCAAGCCCGCTCCAATGCCAAGTGGCGTCAAGGAGATGAAGTGCCACGACCGCCCTGTTCCGCAGCTTGAAGACGTTACCAAGAAAGCGGGGATTCATTTCGAGCACCTTGTAGCGCCCGAACAGAAATACATTCTCGAGTCGATGAGTGGCGGCGTCCTCTTGCTCGACTATGATCGTGACGGCTGGGTCGACATTTATTTCACAAATGCGCCGACCCTCGAGATGGCCAACAAGGGCGAGAAGGCGCGCAGCGCTCTCTATCACAACAATCACGATGGCACGTTCACCGACGTCACCGACAAAGCTGGCGTCGCAACTCCCTGCTTCGCCAACGGGGGCGCAGTCGGCGATTATTACAACGACGGTTGGCCCGACATCTACGTCACCTGCCTCGGCGGCAACGTTCTATATCGCAATAACGGAGACGGCACTTTCACCGATGTGACTGCGAAGGCTGGAGTCGCCGATGGCCGCTGGTCGACCGGCGCCGCTTTCGGAGACTACGACGGCGACGGCTTCCTCGACCTGATGGTCGCCAATTATGTCGAGTTCAACCTCGCCAGTCCCCCGCCGTTCGGCAAGGGCATCAATTGCAAGTACAAGGGAATCGATGTGCAATGCGGGCCACGCGGGCTCAAGGGCTCCGGCGATTCCCTTTTCCACAACAACGGCGATGGCACCTTTACGAATGTCTCGAAAGCCGCTGGCGTGGACGATGCCGGCGGATACTACGGCCTCGGCGTTGTGTGGAGCGATTTCAACAACACCGGCAAGCCTGACATTTACGTCGCCAACGATTCCACGCCCAGTTATCTGTACCGAAACCAGGGCAAGGGCAAGTTTGAGGAAATCGGTTTGGAATCGGGCACGGCGCTCAGCGAAGATGGCAACGAGCAGGCCTCTATGGGGATCGCCACCGGAGATTATCTGCACAATGGGCGGCCATCACTGTACATTACCCACTTCGCCGATGATTACGACACGCTCTATCGCAACGATGGCAACTGGGAGTTCCACGACGTCTCTTACCAGTCCGGTGTAGCGCTGCCTTCGATTCGCTGGGTGAAATGGGGGGATGCCTTTGTCGATCTCGACAACGACGGATGGCTCGACCTCGTCGTGGTGAGTGGTCATGTCTATCCGCAGGTCGATACCCTTCCCTCAGGCGACCGTTATCGTGAACCCAAGCTGGTCGACATGAATCAGGGCAACGGCACGTTTTGCGACGCGCACGATCAAGCCGGACCGGCTATCGAAGAACCGCGCGTATCCCGCGGACTTGCCGTGGGCGATCTCTTTAATGATGGCAATATGGATGTCGTGATCGAGAACCTGGACGGTTCTCCGACCATCCTGAAAAATCCGGGGATTCCCGGCCGTCATTGGATCAGCTTCGAACTGGCCGGCACGAAGAGCAATCGCCTGGCGATCGGTGCGCGCTTGAAAATTGTCGCTGGAGGCATGACGCAGACAGAGGAGATACACAGCGGCGGCAGCTATCTTTCGCAGAATGATCTGCGCGTTCATTTTGGCCTGGGCTCAGCCACGAAGGTGGACCGCATCGAGATTCATTGGCCTTCGGGGGCCACCGAAGTCCTGCACGATGTTCCGGCAGATAAGTTTTATTCCGTGCTGGAAGGAAAGGGAATTGTGCCGTTCGAACAGATCCGGCCTTCGGAAGCTAAGATGGCATCTCACCCGTAGGATGTTTCCTTCCCTCTCGCGATATTAACTAAAAGATACAATTTGCGTGTGGATGAGTCATATGCCCGTATTTCAGGAGCCTGGGTCAGCCAGAAGTATATTGCCATCTGAGACTTTGTCCTGCGGGGCCTCTAGCCGCAATTGACGGGTATTCTACGCGACGGTCTTGGGGTATTTTTCACCCGGACGCGCGTCAATCACTTTTCAACATTTAGCTAGAAGTGAATCAATACGAGATATTCGGTGTACCTTCTGCGCGGTCTTGCGGCCCGATATGCGCGCAAAGGGCGTGCTTTCTGTTCGACACTACGCCGTTCGCTCAGGTGCCGCTGGAGCCGGTCTCGATCCCCTGAACGCGTAGTACATGATGTATAGATAACAAATCGCCGGCAGGACAAAGGCGTGATGTAATCCGATGTGATCCGCCAAAAATCCCATCGCAAGTGGAATGATCGCTCCTCCAACAATTGCCATAACCAGCAAACCCGACCCATCGCCCGTGAGCGGCCCCAGTCCCGCAATTCCCAGAGTGAAGATACTCGGGAACATCACTGAATTGAATAGACCCACAAGGATGATGCTCCCCATCGCCAGATGACCCATGCTGAGAAGAGATGTGCACACCAGCACGAAGGCCACGATTGCCGCAATTCCCAGGACTGTTCCGGTACGCACCTTCTGCAAGACCGCCGAGCCGATAAATCTCCCGATCATCGCTCCCAGCCAGTAAAGCGAAACGTATTTCGCCGCGGCCTGTTCGGTTATGTTGCCGATGTTTGCCTGGCTGAAGTAGTTGATCAGGAAACTTCCAATCGAGACTTCCGCGCCTACGTATACAAAAATTCCAACCGTGCCGAGCACCAGTTGCCGAAATCGCCATAGACTCTTGATCGCGCTCCCATCATGCTCGTGGAGTTCCGCTTGTGGCGTGGGCGGAAGCTTGAACATCGAGATTGCTGCACCGAGAAGAATCAACGCCAATCCGATGATCAAGTATGGCAGCTTCACCGAAGAGGCTTCCTGGACACGGTACGCCTGGAGTACCTCGGGCGACATCTGCCGCACGGTATCTATGCTCTTTGAGGTCGCGCTCAGGATGAGATATCCCCCGAGATAAGGCGCAATCGCGGTTCCCAGCGAATTGAAAGCCTGCGCCAGATTCAGGCGGCTGGAAGCCGTTTCTGGAGGACCGAGCACCGCGACATAAGGATTTGCGGCCACTTGCAGGGCCGTAATACCGCCCGCCAAGACCATCAGTGCGCCCAGAAAGAGCGCGTACGACGGCACCGCCGCGGCCGGAATGAACAGCAGGGCGCCAATGCCCATGACCACCACGCCGATCACCATCGTGCGCTTGTATCCCACACGGTCAATCAGCTTCGCGGCCGGAAGCGAAAACAGAAAGTAAGCGAGAAAGAATGCGAACTGAATCAGGCTCGCCTTGGCATATTTCAAATCGAAAATCGACTTCAGGTGTGGGACCAGCACGTCGTTAAGCACAGTGACGAATCCCCACATGAAGAACAAAGAGGTCACGACCGCAAGCGCAGCCTTCCGCGAAGAGGCTGGCGTAGCCACGGCTGCCGCGGAACGGTTCACATTGAGGTTTGCCATAACGGCTCAAGACCGGCGCAGCCAGACGTTCGTCGGAGGGACACAAACGGCGCCGTCGCGCCTACGCATCATAGCATCGTTGCGGCGGAAAATGAGACGCGGCTCTCAAGGGGTAATCGATAATCTGCAAGGGTAAAACGTTTACTGTCGACTTGACATTCGAGAGCACTTTCGAGCAAACTTTCGCGGGTTTTCGTCCCACAGATGCAACTGCATTTTTGACCGCAGTGATCCAGGCGCTGGAATGCGGAGTGCTCGTAGGCTAGTTCCTCCGACATGCGACAATTTCACTTCCACCCATCTCTGGCAGTGTCGAAGCTTAAAATGAGCAAGCGATTCATCCTGCCTCTCTGTATCGTCGCCTTGCTCGGAATGACGTCGCCCTTATTCGCACAAAGTTTTTCGGGTGTGGTTGCATTCACCGAGTCCGGCTTCCCTTCAGCCGATTCCGCCGGCCCATCTTCGAGTCAAATCTCGATGGCACTCCCGCAAGCGCGATTGGCACGAGCAGAACAGTTGCCCGAACTGCTTCGCTCCGCGGAAACGCATCTTCTCATCCTTCCCTACGGTTCGGCGTTCCCGGAGGCCGGGTGGCCTGACATTGAGTCATTCCTGCAGCGTGGCGGAAACCTGCTCGTGCTTGGCGGCAGGCCTTTTACGCGGTCTGCCTACCGCGACGCTGGCGGCTGGCATTTGCGCGACTACAGCGTGCGCTTCACACGCGCCTTGATGATTGACCAATACCAATCCACACCAGCCTCGCAGGGCCTGACCTTTCAGGCAAACCCTGATCTTGCACTCGACATTCCACGTTTCGATTGGCACGAAGCTTTCAGTCCCATCATTCGGCTGAGCGCGGTCGACCTCTATCATCGTGGCGGAGCCGCTGGTTCACTCGATGCTCGCCTGGATGCAATCGCCTGGGGTACCAAGGACGGACGCAAGCTCGCCGCTCCGGTCATCGAAATCGACCACCTGGACAATGGCTTCGATGGTGGCCGCTGGATTTTTCTCTGCGCTGACCTGGCGCCGGAGTTCTGGTCGCTTCCCGCCTCGGCTCAGCTGCTTCGCACTTTGTCCTCGCGCGCGCTGTTGGGAAGCGAAGAGTTCACGGTGCGGCCAGTTTTGCCCCTGTACTTGGCGGGCGAGCCCGTCGAAGTGAAGGTCGCGTGGCACTCGGTTCACCCATCCTCTTCTCGACTTCGCGTCAAGATCGCCACCTTTCCGGAAGACCAGCCAACCCAGCGCTCCGAGATCATTTCAGATATCCCCGCGATCGAACCTCTCGTGCTGCCCGCGCCAAGCGGAAAAGATCTGTATGTCATCGAAGCGCAACTCCTCGAAGGCGACCAGGTTCGCGCCCGATATCATTCCGGCTTCTGGGTCCGCGACGAAGCCTACTTCCGCTCCGGTCCTCGTCTCACTGTAAACAAGGACTATTTCGAGCGCGATGGCAAGCCCATCGCCGTGGTGGGCACCACCTATATGTCGAGCGAAGCCCAGCGCCTCTACTTCGAATATCCGAACGTCTATCTCTGGAATCGTGAGATGGGGGAAATCCATTCAGCCGGCCTGAACATGATTCGCACCGGTTGGTGGACGGGCTGGGACAAATTCTGCAACGAAAATGGGGAGCCTTACGAGTGGACCCTACGGACGCTCGAAGCCTACCTGATGACCGCGCGCAAGAATGACCTGCCGGTGCAATTCAATTTCTTCGCGTTTCTGCCTGAAGTTCTCGGCGGCGTGAATCCCTATCTCGATCCGGAAGCCGTTCGCCGGCAGCGCACGCTGATCGCCTCCGTGGCCGCGCGCTTTCATGAAGTCCCCTTCCTCGCATGGGACTTCATCAATGAGCCCAGCATCTCGCAGCACCTTTGGACGATGCGACCCAACGGCGACCCGATCGAACTCGCAAGCTGGAATGAGTGGTTGAACAAGCGCTATCCCGATCGGGCCGCGCTGGCTGCAGCCTGGAATCTTGCCGTCAGCGCAGTACAGGGAACCATCCCGCTCCCCGAGGGCATCGAATTCCAACAGCGCGGCGTCTATGTTGGCCACAATTCGCTCAAGGTTTACGACTTCTATCTCTTCGCGCAGGAGGTCTTCGCGAATTGGGTACGCGGCCTGCGAGATGCCGTCCGCGCCGCCGGATCAAAGCAACTCATCACCATTGGCCAGGATGAGGGCGGCATCCAGGATCGCCTCTCGCCTGCCTATTGGGGTGAGTATGTTGACTTCACCACCAATCATTCCTGGTGGCAGAACGACTACATCCTGTGGGATTCCCTGCTCGCCAAACAACCGGGACAGGCCATGCTGATTCAAGAGACCGGACTCCAGCGGGAGCTTGATCTGGACGAAGTCGCCCGTCGGGATCCAGAGCACGAAGCTTCCCTGCTCGAGCGCAAGGTGGCAATTGCATTCGCGCAGGGCACAGGCGCGATCGAGTGGCTCTGGAATACGAATTCCTACATGACGGAAAGCAACGAGACTCCCATCGGGCTTATTCGGCCGGATGGCACGGAAAAGCCCGAGGCCACGGTTATGCGGGCCTATGCGGCTTTCGCGCGCTCGCTTGGTGACCATCTCCGCTCGCCGGAGCAGCCGGCGATCGCGCTGGTGACATCGCAGGCAGCGCAATTCTCCGTGCTTGCGGATTTGCAGTTGGAGGCGCAGCGCAAGGCAGTTCGCGCGTTGGTATATCAGGATCACCTCACCCTCTACGCAATCGCTGAAAATCAACTCGCGAAGCTGGGCTCGCCCAGGCTGGCCATCTTGCCTTCGCCGCAATCACTCACCGAAATCGCCTGGCAAGCGGTGTTGAAGTACGCTCGCGATGGCGGAAATTTGCTGATTACCGGCCCGCTGGATCGCGATGAGCGCTGGCATCGCGTGCCGCGGTCCACGGAGTTGCAGTTGGGCGCCGAAGTTGAGCCCCTCATGTTTCATCATTCCGTGGTCACTGCGGGGGGTCGCGCCATTCCACTTTCTTTCGACCAGGAGAAACAGAATCTGGTCGAATCCTTGCGCTTCACGGATGGCTCAACGTTGAAGGAATTGCCCTACGGCAAGGGCCGCATTTTCTGGGCTGCCTATCCGGTGGAACTCGCCGACGGAACCGACGCGGCTGCGGCCCTGTACAGCTATGTCGCGACTCGAATCGGCATTACCCCGATGTTCGATCTGCAGTCGCCTTCCTCGCCGGGGGTGCTTGTTTTTCCGATCGCGCTGGAAGACTCCGTCCTCTATATCATGGCCTCGGAAAGCGCTGAGGATTCCAAGCTCGACCTTCGTGACAAGCTCACAAGCGTGCGCCTGAGCCTGCAATTATCACGTCAGCATGCGGCGATTGCACTGATCGGCAAGAAAGAGAAGGCCGTCGTTGCCAGGTACGGATTCTAGTCGTCCGTCTTCAGTCGTCAGCGAAGGACCTGCTGAAGAACTGGAGATTGGAGATTGAGAAGCTAAATCACCATGGAACGAGCGTCTAAAGTGCGATCTCGTCAGGGGCTAAAGCCCCCAGGTTTTGCGCGGCTCTAGACGGCGCGGCTGAAGCCGCGCCCTTTCAAAACCGATTTCTCTCAAAACCCGATTTCTTTCAAACCGATTACTTTCAAAACCCGTTTCTTTCAAAACCAATTCAAGGTCGCTTTTGACGACTCGGCCCGATTCCAGACGGTCTCACAGTTAATTCCGCACGGAACCTCGTCGGTGCTGCTTCACACGAGCACGGGCACGTTCTTCACTCCGGCCGTCCCGAAGATCTCCCGATAGTGCTCGATTTCGGACTCCGGGCCCAATGCCTTGGCATAGTTGTCTGAGAGCTTCACGGCGGGACGACCGTCAGCATCCGAAACCTTGCAAATGAGGCTGAGCGGATCGAATCCGGTTCCGCCCTCGGGATCGCAGCCCCGGAAGTCATTGGTCAGCAGTGTGCCCCAGCCCGCGCTGAAGCGAATCCGTCGACCCGGAATCCATTTCCGCCGGTCCTCGAAGTCAGCGGCACTTCGGAAATCCTTGATGCTCGTGTCCCCCTGGAGGGTACCTCCGAAATACGCGTGCAGCCCAAGAATGTCGTCGACATCGAGCCCATCGGAGGCAATGAGGAGTTTCGTCTTTGGGTCGCGTCCTCGATTCTTCAGCCATTCGATATATTCATCACCGGCGACGTAGGGATCCTTGCTATCGACGCGCTGCCCGGTCCAGTCGGCGCACCAATCCGGCGCATTCTGAAGAAACTGCGTGGTGCCAAACGTATCGGGCAACATGATTAGTAACGCGCCGTCGTAGGTGCCTTGCCACAACTCCAGGACGCGATATTGGGAAGCTTTGCGCGAGGCATCGTCCGGCGCCAGCGCCGCCAGCACCATGGGAATCTCGTGCGCGTTGGTGCCAATCGCCTCCAGATCGTGTTTGTGAGCGAGGAAAGCGTTGGAGGTGCCGATGAAGGCCCTGCCAAGATTGTCGGCCAGCGCCTCGACGACATACTCCTGCCATAAGAAGCTGTGCCGGCGGCGCGTGCCGAAATCGCCCAACTTCAGCCCGGGCACACCGCACAATCTTTCGATTTTGCTCCACAGCTTTGTCTTCGCGCGCGCATATAGAATGTCGAGCCCAAATTCACTCAACTTCTTCAGACTGGCCCGTGTCTTCAGCTCGTTGACGATAGAGAGTGAGTAGAGTTCCCACATCGTGGTTTCCGGCCAGTACCCGGTAAAGTTCATGTGAAACTGGCCATCCTGGACCGACAGCTCGTAATCGGACAGCCGGAAATCGTTCTCCAGCCAGGTCAGGAACTCGGGCTGAAAAATTCCCCGACGGCCATAGAACGTATTCCCGGCCAGCCAGACCAGTTCCGATCTTCGAAAGCGCAGCTTGCGCGCGTGCTCCATCTGCGCCTCGAGTTCTTCGATGGGAAACATATCCGCCAGCCGCACCGAAGATGCGCGGTTGCCGAGCGAGAACGTCACCCGTGTTTTCGGGTAATGCTTCCAGATGAACTGCAGCATGAGCAGCTTGTAAAAATCAGTATCGAGCAGGGACCGGGTAACCGGGTCCAGTTCCCAGTTGTGATTGTGCGCGCGGCGAGCGAAGTTTACGATCATTCGCAAATATCCTCTCCTTCGTGCTTCCCGAAGTCAAACGGCTGGGCCACAACCTTGTTGCTTTGTCGAAACGTGTGAGAGAATCGCCCGCGGCGTTTTGCCCTCCAGTTCATGAGAATGCCGGCTTTTCAGCCGTCTCCGGCGAGAGGTGCAAACCCAGCCGCCACGTGTGCCCGCACTCCTTGGAGAACAGATGACCAAATTGCGTGTCGGTAACGCTCCGTGTTCCTGGGGTACGCTGGAGTTCGAAGGAATGAAGTCAGAGCAAATCGATTTTCATCGCATGCTCGACGAACTCGTCGAAACCGGCTACACCGGCACGGAATTGGGAGACTGGGGCTACATGCCCACCGACGCACCGACGCTGACCCAGGAGCTTACCCGTCGCGGAGTGGTCATGCTGGGCGCGTTCGTGCCGGTCGCTCTGAAGGATGCATCCGCGCACGCGGCCGGAATCGAAACCGCCCTCAGGACGGCACGTCTCATTGCAGAAGTGGCGCACGATCCGGCTCCCTTCCTCGTGCTTGCTGATCAGAACGGCACGGTGCCCGAGCGGACTCTGAATGCCGGACGCATCCGCCCAAACCTGTCCCTATCGCCTGAGGAGTGGAGAATTTTTGCCAGAGGCGCCAACGCTGTCGCCAGCGCTGTCTCAAAAGCGACCCGACTACGCACCGTGTTTCATCACCATTGCGCCGGTTACGTCGAAACTCCCGGTGAAATCTCGCAATTTCTAAAACTCACCGACCCCGAAACGGTTGGGCTGGTTTTTGACACCGGCCATTATGTGTTCGGTTCCGGCGACTGCGACGTCATCGCAGGCCTCGAGAGATTCAAGGATCGCATCTGGTACCTCCACTTGAAAGATTGCCGTCGGGATATCGCAGAAAAGTCGCGCATGGAAGGCTGGGATTATTTCCAATCCCTGCGGCACGGCATCTTTTGTGAGCTGGGTCAGGGATGTGTGGATTTTCCGAAGGTGCTGCGCTGGCTGAAAAACACCGGCTACCAGGGCTATGTGCTGGTTGAGCAGGACGTCTTGCCCGGAATGGGAGCGCCCAAAGACAGCGCCTTGCGCAACCGGGAATATCTTCGTTCCATCGAGCAGCATTTCGCTTAATCGGTTATTTGCCGCTGCAGCATCGCAGAATTCCGGACTCAAACTATCCGGCCACGGTGGCCGGCTTTTTCAACCAAGCTCCGTTCGCCTGCCAACCTTTCATGTCGTATCCCGCATCCCTATGTAGCCTCATCGTCCTTGTTTCAAACGCCAACCAGGCGCAGCAAAGAACCATGATGCATTCTTCCCCCGACCCCAGAGTATTCGGGTTGTTCTGCTTAACCATTGCTCTCCTCACTGCAGTCAATTGCGGCGGGGCTTCTTCAACGTCCAGTTCGGGCGGAACTTCAACTTCAGGAGGCGGGTCCGCCCCCGCTTCGCTCCCCCAGTTCGGTCACGTCGTATTGGTGGTAGAAGAGAACCACGGCTATTCCGATGTGATTGGCAATCCTGCGATGCCCTATTTGAATAGCCTCGCAACCAAGTACGGCCTCGCCACCCAGTACTACGCGAATATTCATCCCTCCATCGGCAATTACTTCATGCTGACAACCGGGCAGATCGTCACCAGCGACGATTCGTTCACCGGCACCGTGAGTGACGACAACATCGTTCGCGATCTGCTCGCCGCCGGCAAAACCTGGAAATCCTACGCGGAGGGTCTGCCCTCGGTTGGATACATAGGGGCAGACGTATATCCTTACGCAAAACGTCACAACATCTTCACCTACTTTACCGACGTGGTGAACAGCAGCTCCGAGATCAATAACCTGGTTCCTTTTTCGCAATTCGGCTCGGATGTCAGCAGCGGGCAATTGCCTAATTTTTCCTTTGTCGTCCCCGACCTGCTGGACGATGCGCACGACGGTCCTCTTCCCGTCTCCGATGCCTGGCTCGCGCACAACATCGCTCCCCTGCTCAACAGCTCCACGTTTCAGAAGGATGGATTGTTGATTATTGTTTTTGATGAGGCCGGCGGCAACGACTCCACTCACGGCGGCGGACATGTGGCGGCTGTTATTGTGAGCCCACAGGCGAAAGCAGGGTATCAATCCACCACGCTATATCAGCACCAGAACACCTTGCGTCTCATCCTGCAAGGTTTGGGCATCTCGAGCTATCCGGGCGGCGCCGCGCAGGCTTCCAACATGGCTGAGTTTTTCTGAAACCGCGCACCCTCGCCGGCATCTACTATCGCGAAACGAGGACGCCCTATGACCACCTACCACCTGGCTCAAGTCAACATCGGACGCATCAAAGCTCCGCTGGATAGCCCTCAAATGGCTGGCTTCATGAACCGTTTGGATGAACTCAATGCTCTTGCCGATCGCAGCGCGGGATTCGTCTGGCGGCTTCAGACTTCGGCGGGAAACGCGACCTACTTCCGCCCCTATGACGACGATCGAGTTCTCATGAACATGTCCGTCTGGGAAAGCGTCGAGGCGCTCCGCAATTATGTTTACCGCACCATTCACGTCGAACTTCTTCGGCAGCGGGAGGAGTGGTTCGAGGTTTTTCGGAGCAACTATCTAGCCCTTTGGTGGGTTCCTGCCGGACACAGGCCGGGCATCGACGAAGCCAAAAAGCGCGTCGCTTCACTGGACGCGCACGGTCCAACCGAATACGCGTTTAATTTCAAAACTGTGTTTCAGCCACGAGAAGAATTTCAGCGTGGAATTGACTGGTCGTCTTTCCAGCCCTGTCCGGCAGTCTAGGGAGCGCTTATCCTCTTCCGCGGAACTGGATGATTCGCCTCCGGTCGCGTTTCGATGGCCTGCCTTGAGGAAGCGTCTCGAACTGTCGCATGGATCTGCGCTCGTCGGCGAGCTTCTGGCGCATTTCCTTGCTCGCGTCAGTTTCCCGATACAGGGTTTGCGCCACCGAAGCCGGACCGCGAGTTTCGGTTACAAGCAGGACCTCTATCTGGAAGTCGCCACCTTCGTTCGTGATCTTTAGCGTATCGCCGACGCGAACGTCGCGTGCCGGTTTGGCGGCTTGTCCATTCGACTCGATCCGGCCCAGCTCACATGCCCGCTTCGCAAGCGTACGCGTCTTGAAGAATCTTGCCGCCCAGAGCCACGTATCCATCCGTACGGTATTCATAACCGATTTCAAACGAGGTCATCATCGGTTTGGGTGATCAACTCCGCAAACTTTCCCAAATCGATATTCCCTCCGCTGACCACACACGCAATTTTCTTGAACCCGCATTTACCGCTGAGTCCGGCCGCAACCGCGCAGGCGCCAGCACCCTCGGCAATGACATGATTCCTCTTCGCCAGGATGCGCAGCGCCTTCCTGATCTCGTCGAGGGTGCATACGATCGATCCCGCCAATAAATGATGTGCCAGCTCCCACATTCGCGGAAATACTGATTTGCCTCCACACCCATCGACCCAACTCGCTTTCCACTCGGGAAATTTCTGTGCCGAGCCCATCGCGAACGATCGCGCCAAAGGCGCTGCCGTTTCCGGTTCCGCTGCGAACACCTTCACTTGCGCCCGGCGCTCTTTCATGGCAGCGGCGATCCCGCAGGACAATCCTCCACCACCGAATGCCGCAATCACGCACTCCACGTCCGGCAGATCCTCCAGAATCTCCAGACCTGCGGTGGCATTGCCCGCGATGAATTCATCGTCTTCGAAGGGATGCACAAATGATCCGCTCATGTCAGGATGCGCGCGATCCGCCAGGGCTTGCCAGCAGTCATCGTAGGAAGCTTTCACGATTTCCGCCCCGAGGCGCTTCGCCGCGTCCAGTTTGGCCATCGGAGCCGTGTCCATCACCAGAACTTTGCACGGCACGCCTGTTTTGCGCGCCGCCAGAGCCACTCCTTGCGCCGCATTGCCCGCACTGACCGTCCAAACTCCACGCCTCTTCCGCTCTTCCGGGAGAAGACGAACCGCGTTGTACGCCCCACGAATCTTGAACGAGCCGATCGGTTGCAGGCACTCAAGCTTCAGGTAAATTTCCGCTGGGCCCTCGTAATTGAGGCGCACCAGCGGTGTCCGGATCGCAGCCTCATACAGGTGCTGCCGCGCGTCCTCGATCAAACCTGCTGGAATTTCGCGCCTGACTTGCCTTCCGGTTGAAACATCCGTGCCCATGGCAGACCTCATCGTCCGCCGATGCTACGTGATCATCGCGTCTATTTCAACGAACCAACGGCTTATCCAGGCTGTCCCAGTGATAGGCTGCCGCCACCCGCGATTCCAGTTCATCAATTACTCGGTCGCCCTGGTTGCCGTTGGTCATGATTACCACGCCATAGCCTTTCCGTACGTGTGCAAGAAGATGGCACTGGAATCCCCAGTTCCCACCGCCATGCCTGAAGTACCACCCTTCCCCATCCTTCTGGACCGCAAACCCGATGGCGTAGGGCCCCACTCCCGTCGGAGCTATCATCTCGCGCGCAGTTGCTTGGTTCAGCACAGCTCCTTCCGGCCCGCGAATCGCACGCTGCAGCTCGATTGCGACGCGCGCCAGATCCGACGGCGTTGTCCAGAGTCCAGCCGCAGCCTGCTCTGGATAGATGTGCCAGGGCGCATCCATCACATGGCCTTTTTCGTCATAGGCGTTCGCCGCCTGCGCCGCGAGACTTTCCGGCAAGGGCTGCTGGTAGGTGCTGTCAGACATCCCGAGTGGCTTCAAAATCAGCCTCTGCATGATCTGATCGAACGGCTCTCCCAGGAGATCAGTCAGCACTAGTTGCTCGATCACGATTCCACCACCAGAGTACTTGTAAGCCTGATATGGCGGCCGCTTGAACAGGACCGGCCCGACATTCGATGGAGGCTGCCCGTTCAGGATCTGTAGGAGTGTGGGCAGCGCCGCGCCCGGCGCATATCCAGGAAATCCGAACCCGTCGTCCGCACCCGATGTGTGGCTCATGAGCGAACGAAGTGTGACTGGCTGTTCCCGCGTAAGGTCGGTCGATGGGATCTGCCACGACTTCAAAAGCTTGTTGACGTCGTCGTCGAGTGAAAACCTGCCTTCCTGCACCAGGCGTAGCGTTGCCATCGCAGTTACGGGCTTGCTGATGGAAGCAGCCTGGAAGAGCGTATTTATTTCCACCGGGCGTCCCGTCTTGACGTCCGCCACGCCGTAACCCTTTGCCCACTCAATTTTGAAATCCTTGATGACCGCGATGCTCAATCCCNGTGTGTGAAACTTCTGCATCACTTCTTGCAGGGTCAGTCCGTCAAGGCCTTGCCGATTGGGTACCTGAGGAGCCTCGATCTGATGAATCACCTGTGCAACTTCTTCGTTAACATTGCTGCCTTCTGCGAGGACCACCTTTCCATCCGAGGTTGCACTTGCCCCTGACACACTCAACGCAAGCATTACAGATAGCAAATGAATCAGTTTTCGAGTCCAAGCCTTTGGTCGCATGTCGTTGCTCTCCCTCTATCTAAAAGGCATGGGATAGTCAGATTCGTTCACACCTGCCTTCATCGCTGTAAAGACGACAAACCGGCAACATCGTTAGAGAGCTATACGCGACAGAAGAGACGATTGTTCAATCGTTCCGAATCGACCAAAGCAAAGCGGTGAGGCCAAAAGAAGGACCCCACGTCTCTTTTCATCTGAAAGTTTGGGCTCTTCGAGTTGGTGGTGAGTTGCCGGCTGAACAAAGATGATCACGAAGGACACAAAGGGCAACACAAAGGCGAGTAAGGGTTTCCTTCGTGTCTTCCTTCGTGTTCCTTTAGGTCCTTGGTAATGGATTTTGTTTCTTGCCCAGCCCTCGCGGTAACTGTGGCGTGGCATGAAAGGAGCTAGCGAGAATCCTTGGGATGCGTCGGAGAACAACCAGACTCCTCTCAACGCCTCCATACATTTCTGTACAAGCAATCCCATTCACATCACTGATCCTCATCAAGGACTACAGATGTTACAGGATCGCAGAGATCAACCCATCATGAGAAAATTTCACCAGGGTTGGCTGCAACTGGTATGACACGTTTCTTTCTCTCTGATGCGATCCGGATTCGATTCTCATTGCCGGCAATTGCATTTGTCCTGGCATTTCTTCTGGTTCCTGCTCTGGCTTACAAGAGCTGGCCGCAAGCCACTCAGCAAACGAACGATCATCCAAGAAGCGATGCCAACACCGCCTTGATCAATCGCGGGCGGTACATTGTCGAAGACGTGGCCGTCTGTAGCCAATGTCATACCCCTCGCGACAGCGCAGGAGATCTCGAGCGTGGTCAGTGGCTCGAAGGAGCGCCGGTATGGCTCGTGCCGGCCCGGCCAACAGGAAACTGGCCGATTCAGGCGCCCCGAATCGCTGGTTCTCCCGGCGGCAGCGATGCTGACATAGTCAGGCTTCTGACCACCGGCATCTGGCGCGATGGCAACCGCCTGCGACCTCCCATGCCGCAATTTCGTATGAGCCGTGAGGACGCCGAGAGCGTAGTCGCCTATCTCCGGTCGCTTAGGCCATCTCGCCAGTAGCGTCGCTGCCATTCCCGCGTCTTGAATTACCTCCAAAGCTCTCTAGTGTCCTGTAACTGAAGTTATATAAACAAATCGGCGGTCGGTTCGTCTAAGATGTGGAGGCGATCTT
>JGI12627J18819_10000253_pt1 | contig 17546 bp, 20 predicted proteins | sample TexAe_OM1H0_M2_FD_18819 | JGI IMG/M metagenome (IMG submission 18819)
CCGTATCGGGGTGTTTGCTTTGATCGGGGTACTGGCCGGCCTCGGCGGTGTACTGAGCGCATCACGCCAATTTGCCGTCTCGATCGGCACGGGCGGGGGCACACTGCTGCTTGATGCAATTGCGGCCGCGGTAATTGGCGGTACCAGCCTTTTCGGTGGGCGCGGCCGAATCTATCACGCGCTCATTGGCGCCCTGGTTATCGGGAGCGTTGCCAATGGTCTCGATCTGTTAGGCGAGCCTTCAAGCATAAAGAACATTGCTACCGGCATTATCCTGGTGATCGCCGTTGGAATCGACGCGCTGAGCCGGAACCGGCGCCACGCTCAATGACTATCTACTACCAAAATGAGCTTACGATTTCCTGATAATCTATGGTAAAGTGATCAACTTACAGACCTTTATATTTATCGGGCGCTCCGGCTGCGGTAAGGGCACACAGGTGGCGTTGCTTAAGGAATATATTAAGAAGCAAAATAGTAAGCGGCATATAGTCTATATCGAGACAGGTGAACGCTTCCGACAATTTATTAAGGAGCATAGTCTATCAGGCGCATATTATTGATACGGCCATCGATTTTTATAGTCGACTGCGTCCGCATGTTATCTATTTAAAGATCTCACGAGAGACTTCTAAAGCTAGAATGATAGCTAGGCGGCGCATGGATGATATCAATGCGGCTGAAATTGAGCGAAGGCTTAATTGGTTTGAAAGTGATGTGCTTCCGGCCGTGCAATATTTTAGGAAGTATTCAAAGTATAATTTTATTGAGCTCGATGGCGATCAGTCGGTTGAGGCAGTGCAGCGGGAGCTGCTCTCGAAAGCTTTTGGCAGATAGGATCAAAGATTCGCTCGATTAACACAGCAATAGCCTCAGCATACTGATCGCCTTTGCCGACCGGATGACGAGTTGATGCGAACATACGCGAGATTTCAAGCACGATCATCCTCTACAACACGCGTCCCAATTGCCACTTGCCCGGACTTCCGGCCGGCGTTGGAATTTAGAGAAGCTTTACGAAGCACTTGATGCCCAGCGCAAAAAGCGCCGCTTGAGCTGGCTCGAGCTCGCGGGTCAATTGCGATGCTCAGCCGGTCAATTGACAGGACTTCGTACCGCTCGGTTTGCGACCAACATGCGGACGGCCATCCGCATTGTGGGTTGGCTGCATTCGCGTCGTTCGCTATCCTGGCCATGGTGCTGATGATCGGCATCGCTCGAGAGCACACGACCATTCGCACGCAGTTCCTGTCCGCGAGCTCACGCCCTGGAGGATCCAGTGTTCATCAATCGCATTCCCGAGCAGCGGTATGGCTTGGTCTCGGCATACTCTGCTTACTGATGCCGGAGTGCTGCTCGGAGGCATCGTCGTTTAACTGCGCACCAGTAGTTTTTCCCGGCGACCAAAAAAAGACAACTTGACCTGTGCCTATCTCTCGTTCCGTGTTAGCCTCCGCCATCTGTCGTCGTCGTCACGGCGCTCCCAAGCGTTATGCCTGGCAGCGCGCAGGGACTCGAACCCGTGCACCGCCTTGAGAGGGTGTTGTCCTAACCGACTAGAACGAACGCGCGAAGTAGGACCGCCGGTGTATGCCGGGAACACCCCCAGCTCAAGCAAAGGCGATTTCAACCGAGGATAGATCCGCCTCTAACATCATGCATTTAAAACTTGTCCGGCGTTTGCAAGAGTTTCTGAACTTCCGGAGTCTTATAGTTTTCCGGCGTAATCAGTACGGGAGCTAGTTCGACTTTCTTCGTGTCGATCGGCTGGTTTTTGCGGGCCTTGTCGATTGCATCAACCCCTTGATAGCCCATCTGATAGGGATCCTGCGCAATGATGCAGTCAATCGCGCTGCTCTCAAACAACGGCAGAACTTCTGGACTCGGATCAAAAGTCACAACTTTGACCTTCTTTTCCAATCCCTTAGCCTTGATTGCCTGACAAATGCCTATCGCCGTTGGCGCGCAGGCCGAGAAAAAGCCTGCGATATTTGGATTTCCATTTAGCTGATCGCTCGCGATGTTCAAGGAAGTCGCGGCGTCCGCATTCGTCCACTGAGTCGGCAACACCTTCATGTTGGGATACTTGGAAATCGCATCATTGAATCCGATACTACGTTGAGAACTGATTGAACCGGCTTGAATCCCCAGATTCGCGACCAGCCCTTTTTCACCAAGAAGCTTGGCCATTTGCACCCCAGCTTCGTAACCGCCTTGGTAGTTATTGGTCGTTACGCTTGCTTTTGGGATGTCGCTGTCGATTCCGGAATCTACCATCACGACCGGAACCCCGGCCTTATCCGCGTCTTCTACAGGCGGGATCAGACCCTTAGAATCAAGAGCGGCAAGCAGAATCCCGGCCGGTTTAGATCTCGTAATGTTCCGAACCAGGTCGACTTGGCTGGCAACCTCGCTCTCGCTAGCCGGTCCTTGATAATCGATCGTATACCCGAGCTCTTTCGCCCGATCTTTGGCGCCTTTGACCAAGAACAAATAAAATGTTGCAGAAGTTGATTTGGGAATAAAGACGATGGTTCCCTGTTTCGCATCTTGCCCAAAACCAGGCTCCGCACAAACTAGCAACGCGCAGGTAAGTGCGGTTGCCGACAACGAATAGAACAACCTTTTCATAGGGGGATTCTCAATTCTGCGCCTGCTACAGACAGTCGCAAAATGTGACTTTATAGAGTTCGACGCTCCGGTCCAAGGCCAAACCGCTAATGGCCGACGAGAACAGAAACGAAAAATACGGCGAATGGTGGAGTGAATTTCTAATCACGCATGGACGCGAATGAACGCAGATTCCAGGACACAAAAGACATTGGAGACCGAAAAAGGTCCCTGCGCAGTTTGTTCCTCGCAGTGAATCTTACTTCGTGTCCGCTCGCCTCCTTGATGATTGAAAGCCTTTTCTCTCCATTGGTGGTTGAAGATCTTTGCGTCCATTCGCGATCCCGCTTTAAAGACGTCTTCGCCACTGATCGACGGCGACTGCTGCAATGATGACGGCTCCGTTCACCACATACTGCCAAAAAGCGTTGACGCCGAGCAGATTCAGTCCGTTGCGGATCGTGGTCTCGATCAAGGCTCCAATCAGTGTCGCGATCACATTGCCTTCTCCGCCAAATAAGCTGGTACCGCCAATAACCACCGCCCCTATCGCCAACAGCTCGTAACCGTTCCCTCCCGCCGGTTGTATCGTAGCGAGCCGGGCAGCTTCGATCACGGCGCCTACTCCGCAGAACAGGCCGGACAAGGCGTAGGTGCCCAAGATGACGGAGCGAAGACTGATGCCCGAGAGTTTCGCGGCTTCAGTATTGCTGCCGACTGCGTACGTGAATCGACCGAATCGCGTATAGCGGGCAATGAAAAAGACCAAGGCGAATACGGCTAACAAAATCAAGGTCGGGACTGGCACGAAATCGAAAACTTTGCCTTGGCCGATCCAGAGGTATTCTTTGCTAAGGCCGAAGATCGGGATCCCTCGAGAAAGGATCAAGGCCAACCCTCGAGCCATCCCAAGCATCCCAAGAGTTGCAATGAAAGGCGGCACTCGAAGCCAACTGATGAACACGCCATTTAACGAGCCTAGCGCAGCACCCGTAATCAGAGTGATGGCTAGCGTGAACCAAAGATTTCCAGTCGTCTGAAATACTAAACCTCCAGCGATGCCAGAACAGGCGAAAACGGAGCCGACTGATAGATCGATACCGCCGGAAAGAATCACTAAAGTTTGGCCAGCCGCAATGATGCCGATCACTGCGGTTTGCAAGGTAATTTCGGATAAGTTGCTGACTGTAAAAAAATAAGGAGAGAGCAGCGACAGCAAAAACCACATGAGGATCAGAATGAGCAGCATCGACACCGCTTGGTTAGCAAGGACCGCCCGGAGCTGTGTTAATCGATCGGCTTTTGCTGTTTCCATCGGGATCAAGAGACCGCAGCTGCTCGCCGCGTGCAGTATTCCAAGATCAGACCTTTATCGGTCCGGGCAGGATCGAGATCAGCCACTATGCGATAATCGGAAAGAACCAGCACACGATCGGCAACCTGCAGCACTTCGTCGATGTCACTGGAGACCAGGATGACCGAATGGTCTGACTTCTGACGAAACTCCGAAATCAATCTGTAAATATCTTGTCGCGCTCCGACGTCGATCCCGATGGTTGGCTCATCGAGCACGAGAAGGTTACATTTAGCGGCCAGCCATTTCCCGAGCACGACCTTCTGTTTGTTGCCACCACTTAGATATTTTACGGGCAGATCCAGCGCTTGCGTCCGGATTCGCATAGAGTTAACGGATTCCCGAACCAGTCTCCGTTCCGCGCTTCGATTGAAGAACCAGCCCTTCAGCTTAACCAGACTCGCTAAGCCGATATTTTCGCGAACTGCCAAATTGAGGCATAACCCTTTGCTATCCCGGTCCTCGGGGACATACCCAAGTCCGAGCTGGACTGCATCACGGGGCCGGCGAAGCGAAAGCAGGTGGCCATTCAGACGAATCTCACCGCCGTATTTCCTATCTGCGCCGAAAATTACCCGGCTGAGTTCAGTCTTCCCAGCACCGACCAGACCGGTAATGCCAAGGATCTCGTGCTCATAAACGACAAACTCTAAGCTTTCTTTAAAGTGCTTGTTTCGTAGTCCCTTTACCGAGAATAAGATCTTGTCTCTGACGAGAGCGCCTGAACGGATATCGCCCGTTGGACTTGTCCCGACCATTAACCGGATGATTTCCCTCAGGTCGGCGTCTTTCGCTTGCATGGTTGCAACGTTGTTTCCGTCCCGCAAGATTGTGAGGCGGTCCGCGATGAGTTTCACTTCTTCAAGCTTGTGCGACACGTAAATGATGCCGAGTCCATGTTGCTTTAACTGGCGAATCAGGCCGAACAATACCTCGGTTTCCCGCTTGCTTAGCGCAGCGGTCGGCTCATCCATCACCATCACCTGAGCCTTTTTCGATAAAGCGATTGCGATTTCCAGCATTTGCTGCTGGGCAATAGTCAGATCTTTGACGCGTGCGCCAGGATCAATCGCGAAATGGAGCCGCGCCAAGGTTTCTCGAGCTCGTTTCTGAACCGTTCGCCAGTTCACATACCAGCCTGGCTCACTGATAAAGGCTTTCAGTGACAGATTCTCCGCAACGGTGAGATGCGGGAGAAGGTGGAAATGCTGATAGATAGTGACAATTCCCAGATCCTCTGCCACCTTCGGTCCGTAGTGTCCTGGAACCAGGGCGTCCCGAAACCAGAGCGAGCCAGAGTCGGTCGTGTAAGCGCCGGCCAATATCTTTATTAGCGTTGTTTTGCCAGCGCCGTTTTCGCCCAGCAACGCGTGTACCTCACCAGCCTGCAATTCAAAATTGACCGCTTTTAGTGCCGGCGTGCCATAGAACGATTTCCGAATCTCTTGGAGTCGAAGCAGCAATGACAAGTTGGATGTCGGCCATTATATCTCGCCAGAGCGCAGGTTCAACGCAAAGAAGCCAAAGCCGCCTTGACCGGCCTCTGGTTTTGGCCTGAAACCTGCCCGGTCCAAGGTGATCGAACCCGCAGCGATAGATCGGCAAATGGGTAACACTCAGTGATTCTATCCATGTCTGCCTCTCATTCGCTCCGCCGAGAGCAGGGTCGGGACCGGAGCGAGTTGCAGGACTTCAGAACGAGCACTTGAACGCGTGCGAGGAGAGTAGGTCGACTACGACCCTTCGCTCGTGCACTAACTAGCCGTGGTGCCGAGCAGGCGCGAAACAAAGCTTTGCCCAGAGAAAAGGCCGGATCGAAACGGGCCTGACGGTCACAGTCCAAAACGATAGGGTCATCAAGTTTTGGCGGCGGCGGAACTCGCGGACAAAGAACTGAACGATTTTCAAGCTCAAGCTCAACAACAGGGGCTGTTCGTCCGAGATCTCAATCCTGAGGACCTGTTCATCCGTGGCCAACTGGCGGAGATGAAAGGCAATGATGACGCTGCAATGGCGGCATTTATGCAAGCCGTCGATTTAGTAGAAAAGGATCGGGGCAGGCTTCGCGATGAACACGCGCGAGGTCAGTTCCTGGAAGATAAAACTGACTGCTATTACCGGCCTGCGCTACTCTTGCTGAACCGCAAGCGGTACTCGGAGGCCTTCCAGCTGTTCGAGCGTGCTCGGTCCCGCGCTATGGCCGACCTGCTCGCAGGCCATTCATTAACCCTGAGAACCGCCCAGGAGCGGATGCTATTCTCGGACCTCCAAACGGCACGGAGCAACATCGCTGCACAGCAAAAAAAGCTCTTTGATCTGACCGGCAGTCCAAATCGTGACCAGAATATCAAAGGGATCGTGCAGCTCGAGAACCAAATTACCGGCCTGCAACAACGATATGACCAAATCGAGAGCCGCATTGCTAAAGAGGCCCCCAGGCTAAAGCAATTGACTGCGTCGGAGCCTATAACGCTGGAGAGCCTGCAACGCTCCGCCGCAGAGGAAGGTTACGAGGTTCTCTATTACGTCGTCTCGGAAAACGCCGTCATCCTCTGGCATATCGATGGGGATGCGGCGCAAGTTAAAAATGTATTTCTACCGCACGCCCAACTCATCAAAAAGACAACCGCGCTGCGCGACAGCCTGGTGGATGCGGAGGCAAACTTTGACGAACAGTCTTCTCGCCAGCTGTTTCTATATCTCATACAGCCGGTACTATCTTCCATCAAAAGCACTCACCTTATCCTCGTTCCGCATGAGGAACTAAATTTGATACCGTTTCAGGCGCTGCAGAACCCGATAACCGGAAAGTATCTAGGCGAGAGCTTCGCAATTTCTTATGCACCTAGCGCAACAGTGCTCGCGAGCCTCGAAAGCAAGTCGCCTCTGAAGAGTGGCCCATTGCTTGCTGTGGCTGATCCGAGTATCGGCGACGCTAAAGAAGAGATAGACGCCATTGGAAAGCTCTATCCCGGCCGAAGCAAAGTCACGGCTGAGCCCTTCGCTAGCAAACTGGATGTCAAGACATGGGTGAGCGATTACAACGTGGTCCATCTTTCTGTGCATGGTCAGTTCGAGGCCAGCGATCCGTTGCTGTCGTATCTACAGTTCAAGAGCGATCCTCCCGACGACGGACACCTTACCGCCGCCGAGATGTTTGGATTGCCGCTGCAGAAGAACAGTCTCGTGGTCTTGAGTGCCTGTGAAACAGGACGCGTTCAGGCCGCTCACGCCAATGAACTGCTGGGAGTGGTGCGATCGTTGCTGTATGCGGGGGCTGGTAACCTGGTGCTCTCGTCATGGAAGGTGAAGGCCGAGTCCACAAAGTTGTGGATGGAGACCTTCTACCAGGAGGGACAGACCAATTCCCCGGCTGAAGCGGCAAGGCTTGCTCTGGTTACCGTCAAGTCTCGTCCGGGGTACAGCCATCCCTTCTTCTGGGCGCCATTCATCATGACAGGAAAATAGAATGACTGACCTCTGGAAAGACTTGACCGGAAAATTGGGTAATCTGGTAGGAAAATGGACGGTGTATGCGGCCTTCGGCTCCTTCCTTCTTTATCTGTTTGGATACCTGGCCCTTCGATTCCAGCTCAGTACCTATGGAGTGGCGACCAACCTCGATGTATTCGACGAAAAGTATGTCTTCGCCGGTTGCCGCTTTCTCGTCTATTTCGTCGCAGCTGTGCCCAACATCTTAATTATCGTTCTGGTGTTGGCGGCGGTCGGCTATTTGCCCTACAAGTTGGTGCCCGCCACTTTTAAAGGTTGTCTAACCCACTGGGCTTCCGGATGGTGCGCACGGCCTGCTCGTCTGCCTTTGTTGGGATTAGTCTTCGGTACAATATTAGTTCAGTTCGTTCTGCGGAAGTGTTTGGCCTTTGGCAATCTGCTTCTTGCAAAACAACTACCGGATAGATGGCTCAGCTCTATCTTGTTGGCCAGCGATGAAGAGCAGTCGCTCTACTTCAGCGGCCTGGTTGCGGCACGCTCCTAACTGCCGGGATTCTTCTGTATGTGCTGCGTTGTGGAACAGCAACAACCGCCGTATCACAGGTTCTAGTTATGATACTGGTTTTCCTGGTAGCTGTAGAGTTTCTGCTCCTTCCAGTCAATTACGGTGTTCTGATCTCTACGCGGCAGCTTCCAAGAGTCTCTGAACTGAGTGAGGACGATAAGGGTGTGGAGGGACAACGCGATTGGGTGGTTTGGGACAGCAAAGATGCGATTACCTACTTCGTTCGTAATTCTACGGATCAGCGAATGTTAGTCACTATTCCAAGGAAAGACATCAAAGTTCAGATCGTGAGTTACGATGATATATTTCGCCAGCTCTTCTGTGGGAACCACGTGGTGGTCCAGACGAGAAAACCATGAAAAGGCCGATCATTTGCGTCTGCATGCTGGCATTCATGGTCAATGACATGCAAGGACAGGCACAGACGAACACAACTGCGGGCGCTATGGATGATCAGCGGACGTCCACTCCTTTCATTGACAAGTTGCTAAGGTTCTTTGGAATCTCTGATAGTCCGAGCACCCTTAAAGGCCCGGGAGATGAAATGGTGAGCGGTGAACTCTGGCTAGCGGATTTGGATTCGGGAAGCACACGCCCATTGACTCCCATCCCTGGCTTCCGCTGTCCCATTTTTTTGTCGGAAACGAAAGATGTTCTTGCGCTGCGAGGCACCGATGTCGTGCAGATCCCGTTCAGCGGTGGTGAAGGCAAAAGGCTCTACACCATCAACTCCATCAGCAAGTTGATCGGAGCGGAGCGAGACGACCGCGGAAAGGTCCTCATCCTTTTGCGAGGCAACGAAGATAGTCATCCCGCCGTAGGTTTTCTAACCGTCCGCACGGGAGTGGTCACGGTCGTGCCTTACGATCTGGCTTCACGTCGGGATCTGCAAATGGTGGAGAACTTGGAGGGATGGTCGCGGACTTACGGCGACCGACGCCTCTATGTGAAGACCCAAGCTAAACAGATTCTCTCGGGCACAGTTCAGTGGAGCGACGTCTTTCTCAAGGTGGGCAACCGAGAACCGTTAAATATCAGCCACGGTGATGGCCTGAATTGCGGACAGCCATCACTCTCGGAAAATGGAAGTCTAGTTGTTTTTGTAAAAGCTAAACCAGAGTAAGACAGCGGGACCGGTAATACAACTATTGAAATTCTGCCGATGCTCAATTCCTTGGAGCGGGTAGAAAATCGATCCTGCACTTTATCGCCGGTTTACAAGCAGCGGTAAGACGGGCTCGCCCTTTTTTAATTCTTCGGTGCGAGCCGCAATTATTCGGGCAGATTTTGTCTCTATTGTAACGCAGACGCCAGAGACAATCACTTGCTGTTATTCGAACCTTGTTGTCTGCCGAGACCAAAATAAGCTTCCATTGATACGACCCGTCGCCTCTGGCGAAGCTTTGCCCCCGGAAATCGATTAACGCTCTTCTCCGACGACAAGCCCGCCCGCTTCTTCACGGTCATCAAATTTTGGCTGGATTAAACCTCGGGTGTTGCACTCGCACTCAAAGGTGGCGTTTCTACCTATCAAGTCGAAGACGAGGAAGGCAGAGCTCATTTACTGATTCACCTAACAATTGAGGAAGAGGATGAAGAGCGATGGTGTCTCTGGCGGCGGCCTGACCACGCAGGATTTGACTCAAGGCGCCAGTTTCTGGGAAGCCCTGATTGAGGGACGTAGAAGCTATAGTCGGCCGATGCCCAATGCGGCACGCGCCGCTCCAACTACATTTCTCTGCCTCCCATGCTTCAAAAATTCTTGTGCTCATAGGCTGCCGGCCCGGTCCACTAGAGCGCGCTGTTTTAAAAAGCAAAATTTGGCCGTCGACAGCTTTGAGAAGCAAACCTACCTCTACATGTTTATTCCACACTAGTTCGATAGACATTTCGATGAATGGGGTGCAACTTTCTGCTAATGAAGCGCTTAAGCCTGAGGTGGGTATCGCCAGCGAGGTAGTACTGGGCTTACTTCTTCTTGCTCTGGTTTACTACGTTAAAGTCAAATTGGTTCGAAATACCAAAGACTTCGTGATTGCCAATCGCAAGATTGGTTTTGGGTTCGGCGTGGCAGGGCTAATCTCGATTTGGACTTGGGCGATGGCGGTGATGATGTCTGCGGCACAGACTTATTCTTTTGGTCTTTCCGGGTTGTTCTGGTTCACGGTGCCAAATAGGTTGGCCGTGATCGCGGCGATTCCCTTCGTTCGTAAAATTCGGACACTAATGCCGGACGGCTACACAATCCCGGAATTCGTTAAGGTTCGCTTCGATGGAAATCCAGTCGCGGGCGGAGTTTGTGGTCCTCGGTGCTTTGTTCGGCTCACTGATCGAAGTCATTATCAACATTAAGGGTACATCACTTGTCATTTCGAACGTTTTTGGCGCCGATCCCAAGCTCGCCGCGCTTATTGGTCTGCTGGTGGTCCTGATTTATTCGATCCTGGGCGGTCTTTGGGCATCTGTTACAACTTCGGCTTTGTCCACTTTGCTTCACACCGTTCCTTCAGCGATAATCTTAGTTGCGGCATTGCACTATGCGGGGGGTGTTAATTCCGTCTGGCATTCGGTTGCAGCCCAAGGTAACGATCTGCTCAGTGTGGCTCGGCCTGACGCTGCTACTGGGTTTGGAATCACTTTAGCGCTTGGTCTTTTGACAGCTACCATTGCAGGTCAGGAATTTTGGCAAGTTGCTTGGGCACTGAAGAAGAAAGACGTTAGCCGCTCATTCTTTTGGGCAGGTGCGTGGTTCTACCCGATTCCGATCTGCCTAGGTTTGCTCGGACTCATCGGGCTCGCCTTACACGTGAATGTTAACACTCAACTCGGCGGAGATGCAGCTGCGGTGGGACCCTACCTAATCTCGCACCTTGGGTTACCAACCTGGCTAATCATTCTTTACGTCATCGTGATTTTGTCAGCGTGTTATTCAGTAATCGACAGCGCCTTTACGGCCACCAGCTCGGTCTTTGTCGTAGATATCATCAAACCGCTGTTCCCGAACATTAGCGAGAAACAACTATTCTTCTGGGCCAAGATACCAATGTTCTTCACAGCGATCATTGCGGCCGGAGTCGACCTTAAGAGAGAATTTGCTAGAGTCCTGAGGACATTCCGGGCCATCGGTTCTTAGACACCTCGTCTCACTTTTCGTTTGTCCTGGAATAGCTCGTTGACGCGGCCCCTCTCCAATTTTGGAACGGCTAAATATCCGTTCTCAGGCTCAGCACCAAGGGCGGCAAGGAGCACGACATTGAACATGTCCAAAAGATCGCCCGCGATGCAGACTAGATCGTAGTTTGCACGTTGCTCGATTGACCAGCGAAACCAGTGTTCCTGATAATGCAGGTCCGCTGGTGGCGAGTATTTTCATGGTACGGCGATAAGTATCCTCTTCAGCAACGACAACAACACGGGTGCATTGGTTCATCAGACGATCGACAATTTCCATCCTTCCGTTAGCTTCGATCACATGAGCATTTGCTTCGATCTCTCCGGTTTCCTCTGAGGAAGCCGCGGCGTCTTTTAGCCCGGTTTCCTTGAAAGGAAACCGATGAAAATCCAAGAGATCCAATCCAGCAGTAATTGGATCCCGAATGCGCCATTCCTGGCCGGAATCTGCGCAGCGCTAGCGGCGCTCCTAATCACGATCGAGCGCTCTTTGTCCTTCGGCGCACGCTAGAGATTTCACACCGAAATGCAGACTGGTTATAAGTCGATTCTGGATATGATTGATTTCTATCAATGCATTACTGCGGACGACGATAAGGCGAAATATCGTTCCAACATCTGGAACGCGTTGTATGCATTACGTAGCCGGGAAGGCGGAATTCCGGGAGGTTCCACCTCAAGCACCAGCACCGCTGGCGGGGTTCTGAGGGTTAGTGGCGATACCACCTTGACTGAAATCTGGAACCCTATCGTGATCTATGAGACTTGTGCTGCAGCAGGCCTACTAGCGCAGGTTGAGATTAGGAATTTAACAGGCTTTGGCCGATTTTGCCCTTTTTCATTCGCGATCAATTGCGCTTTGTACTCTTCGGTCGAGTCGCCGGTTGGTCCTCGTGAGTAGGCTCGCGTTGAGGCAGTTCGGTCATTCGACGATGGACAAAAGCAGCCGGGTTCTCTTTGACCTGCGATTCTGTTTCTCGACCTTTCTTAAGCTCGTCAATTTGTGCCCTGATGCGACTTGCGCGGCCGACTCGCGCTTCTTTGTTGGACGTCTTTCTCTTTTCCGGGCTCATAGAAGTTCTTACACCCACACGGATCTGGGTTCAATCCCATGCGAGTTAAGAACACAACAGCGCGAAGATATCATTTAGCGGCCTTGATGGATTTAATCTGTTCGCGTAAAGCGTCTGCCCGGCCAGAGGAAGCATCACCCACCATGCTATAAGCTTTTTGAGCAGCCACCACCGACGCCGCCTTCGCTCCGAGTGGCTTTGTCTCGAGGGGAGTCGGCGTTAAGCGATCTATGGTGGAGCGTAAGCTGCCGGTCACTTTACCGGTGAGCACACCGAGACTGCGAAACGTGGGCTTAGGAGTTCCGAACCAAACCATCTGAAACCACTCATTTGTTTCAGGAACGCCCCAGCTTAGGTAACCGCCTTTCAGGATGCTCCGTGGACTCGTGATCGCGCCGCTGAAGCTATAGCGGACACCGGGAGCGCTGACTGGATCAAGAAAATTTGGCGTGTAAAAATCAGAAACCGTGACGCCGTTTACGGTGTAAGCAAACTGCCCATCTTCGCTCGGATCGCATACCTCGACGAGAAAGTTGACACGCCTCTGACCTTGTTTTGGTGATTGGCCGGCCACAAGACGTCGACCAAACGGATCGCAAAGCATTTCAAGCGTTTCATGACTTGCGGTTAGAGACCACTGGTTGCTGAATTATACAAGCGCGAAGGGTTGCCCATCTCGATCCTCGTGTACGCCGACGGCCCCTGCCGTCTTGATATCATCTTGTATTATCACCGGCCAATAGTCAGTCGGTACATCTTCCAATGTTGTAAATGCGCTCACATCTGCCTGTACGCTCCAGATCGGCCCAAAATCGCGGCTGACCTGTTTTTGCAGTGCCGCGGCAACTCTTGTTAGATCAGAGGGGCTAATTTTATCGGTCTCAGCGACCAGCTCTATATGTTGGTTTAACATGCCAGACTTCAGCCTCTTCGTGTTGTTTATGATTAATCAGCTTCTCGTTCTCCAGTTCTGTTTGGATGAAGAAAACAAATCGGTTGATACCAGAATGGAGTTTCTACCGTGCAACGCAAATCTGTCTATACGCATTTTGAGGTATGCTTTGAGTCAATTTTTGGATCCGCTAATACGTTAGGAATCGCGCTCGCACTGAAAACCGGTGTCCCTTCCTACCAAGTCCAAGACGAGGAAGGCAGAATTCACCTTCTCATCGATCTTCCAATTGAAGACGGCGAACATCGCTGGTGCCTTTGGCGGCAGATCACGCAGACTTTGATTCCAGATCGATTTTTGACGGGGCGCTGGTGGATGGGTAGAGAAGCCGGACTGATGGAGTATTGGAGTGTTGGATTGGTCGTGGATGGCTCCACAACGCCTTCAATTTCAACATTGCCTCGTAGCTTGCCAAAGCTCGGCTTTCGGATTGAAGCTTTTTGAGGACGCGAGCGATGTGGTGGTGAACGGTCCGGACACTGATTTTAAGGATTCCGGCGATTGCTCCGTCCTGTTTTCCTTTCATCACCCAATGGAGCACCTCGGCTTCGCGGGAAGTAAGGCCAATTCGCTTGAGATCTTGTGGCCCGGGAACCACTTGCGCCCCGGCCGCTCTCAAAGATTCAAGACGTTGAAGGTTCCGATGCGCCAGAACCACGTGGGGGGCAGCCAAGCTCAGAAGCAAAGTCTCTTCGTCGGTAAAATCTGTGTCTCGATTCACCGTGACACTCGCAGCGTGACCAGGGATCTCCAGCGGAATCACTCTCCGATACCGTTTACGAATCGATACAGAGACATCTCGGTTGGGCGGAGCTTGTTCAAACCGTCGTTGAGCGATACAACTGCTCAGCCGAATCGCGTCTTTGGAGCCTTCCCGCACCATCGGAATGGCCGGGTTGGTTGGCACTAATTCCACGGTCCGGTTTTTTATTTCGGCCGACATCAGACGATTCTCACTAGTCTCACTAATCACCTCCCCTGTTTTGAGGTCGACTGCGTCCAACGAAAAGCCGCCCCCCTCGATGATTTCGCTGAGTGCCCTAAACACTGTTGAGGGGGACTGCTTCAGATTGTCGGCGCTATAAAGCCTTTCCAGGCTTCGGATCAAATCCCCTACTTTCTGGACTGATATTGATACCATGTGGTCGGATCTGCCGTCACATCCTGCTAGTACGACCTCCTGGCACTGATTTTTTCGCTTATATCGGTTTGCGCTTGGAAACGCACGCCCAAAAGAGCGTTTCTCAGGATTGATACTGATCCGGCGTTCCTTGCTACGAAGTTGCAGATGAGGAAGGCAGAATTCACTTGCTGGTCCATCTGCCGATTGCAAACAGTAAAATCGCTCGCGCCTCTAACCGACGACAGTGCCTAAGGCCGCACCCACGAAGCTCTGATAGATTTCAAAGTGGTTATGAAACTCCTTGATTAGCTACCTAGCGGCCTTTGTAGCATCTCCCCTCCTGCGGCTTCGGACAACTACAGTCAATACGCGCAACGACGTATTGCTAGCAACTGGCGTTCGGTCACAAAATCACTTTGATGCGACCCGTCGCCTTTGGCGAAGCATTAACCGCCGGCACTCGATTAACTCTTTTCTCGGACGATAAGCCCGACCGCTTCTTCACGGTGATTAAGTTCTGGCTGGACGAAACCTCGGGCGTTGCGCTTGCACTGAAGGGCGGCGTTCCTACCTACCAAGTCGAAGACGAGGAAGGCAGAATTCATTTACTGCTTCACTTGCCAATCGAGGAAGAGAATGAGCACCGGTGGTGTCTCTGGCGGCCGGATCACGCCGGTTTTGATTCAAGGTCGATGTTTGAGGGTGCCCTGTCGAGGAATAGACTAGCATCCAGAAAAGCGCTCTAGAATTCGATTAGAGCGCGTTTGAGGAGGTGCCGCTATGATGAACACCCGGTAAAAACCCAAATTTTACCAGGCAAACACCTACCGGCCGGGGGCTTCCCCCGCGTCGCCCCATTTACTCGAGTTGTCTGAGTAAAGCAAGCTTCAGGTTGTTTTTTTGAACTGACTGAAGTCGACTGGAGTCCATAGCCGATTGGCCGGAAGGTAGTGACCCACAACCGGATCTTCGTCGCCGGCGTGCATCGCCCACACTCGCTCGACAAGCTCGGTTTCGGCTTTCGTCATGCGTTCAAACTGCCTTAGATGTTCCGCCCAAGAGCTTAGGAGCATCTCTGTTCGGAAAGTGCCTGGATGTTCGAGGTTCTCGCCGACGCGGAAAAGAAAAGCGCCGTTACGCAAGAAGATCAATTGATACTCTTTGACCAACGTAAGGAATTCTTCCCGATCTTGTGGACGGATGATTAGGTCCCGCGTGACCGTGACGGGTCCGTCGTCCGGTTCTGGTGTGAACGAAAACTCGTGCGTGGTACCAATCATCAACGACGTGGTCTTTGACGGCGCCGGATCAAGGTTGAGCGAGCTTGCGAAGTTTATTGAGAGCGGGAGGGCCAAGGTCAGACTGACCGTCATTAGCAGGGCGCCCCCCACCAGCGTTGGACCTAGGCCCACGTATGTCGCGGCCCCACCCCAAAGGACGCCGCCGAGCGCTACCCCGCCTTGTGAGGCCATCAGGTTAACAGCGTTCATCCGTCCTCGGGCCCAATTGGGCATTGCCCGTTGTCCAGCGATCCAAAGTTCGGAGGCCTTCACCGTCCAACTGATGCCGGCTAAGGCGGTAACGGGCAAAAACATCCAGAGGTTTGACACGATGGACATCAAGACAAGAACCACGACCATCATGACGCCGGCCAAAATCGTTAGCGTGTTTGGGCTGGCTTTGGCGCGAGCGTAAGGAAGAATCAAGGTGGCGCCCAGTAGCGATCCGATTCCCATGCTGGTGAACACTAGCCCGAGATGGCTCGCCGGGAGCCGCAAATACTGCAAGGCCACGACTGGCACCAGGGCGGGGACCGCCGCAATGAAAAGACTGAATACAAAGTTCCGCGTCAGGATGACTTGCATTCCCGGCGTGTACCGCACGTAACGCACTGCGCTGGCAAACGACTCTAGAAAGTTTTCCAGATGCGGCTCAGGTCGCCGCCGGCGACGGTAACGTTGCGAAATCACCCACGCCATGGTCAGAAAGGCCAGGGCGTTTAAAGAAAAGAGNATCGCCGGGCCCANGATCGGTAAAAGAAGGCCTCCTAAGGCCGGACCCAGGATTCCGCCCAGGTTCATNTGCACNCCGCCCAGGGTGATGGCGGACGCGAGTTCTTCTTTTTGGACAATCTCGGGAACGATAGACCCCCAGACCGGGGCGTTAAACGCGAAGCCGATTCCCAGCAAAAAGACCGTGGTTAGGATGACGTACGGGTGAACCCAATGCAGCCAAGTACAAACCGCAAGCATCCCAGCTGCGGCGGCTAACCAGAGGTAGACCGTAATAAGAAGGTTCTTTCGGTTGCTCAAGTCGGCGAGAGCCCCGGCCGGCAAGGTAAAAACAAAGAACGGTAGCGAAGCGGCGGTAGCAATCAGCGAGAGCAGCAACGGTGAAGCGCCTAATGCATTCATTAGCCACGTGGCCGCTGTGTCGTGGGCAGACACGCAGACGCCAGAGACCATGCTGGGTAACCACAGCCCGACAAAGGCTGGGTTTCTCAGCGCCAACCAGACGGAGGTATTTTGTTTTGGCTCCCTAGCCACGTGCAACAAATAAGATGACCCCTCTCCAACGCGTTTCAACGACCTGATCTCATGGCAGCTCTTTCCGCACAAACGCCGAGAATGACGAGAACAGCGGACAAGCCAAGAGATAAAGGAACGTATGTTTAAAATGCTATTGTAGCACGTATATTCCGTTCAATTGACGGATGCGAAAAGGGACAACATATAAGACCGGTGAGCTTTGGGTAGAAGCTCGCCGGCTATCGTCACGCATGGCAGGCAGGCACAACTCCAAACCAAGGAGAAAAGAAGCCGTACCCCCTGCAAAGAGAGTTCGACGTGCGCAGTCCGATCGGATGCCTCCGAGAACTTTGCCCGGGAGGGGTGCCTACAAAGAATGTTAGACCCGGGAGGTTCATACCCTGGCCTTCCCGCTCCACGCCAATAACGCGGCTTCGTGATCCTCCCGCTTCGGCCCCATCGCTCCGCAGTTCGGGCAAACTCCTCGAAACCCTCCCCTCACCTTTCGTATCTCGCCTTTTGCCTGTTTACAAAACGGACAACGCCTCGGCTTCGGAATCCCTCGCCAGTTCTTGTATTCCCGGTACTCGTACCCGGCCGGCATGACGCCCGCTCGTTCCGCCGGCAGAGATTCTAGAAACGCGATGATCCGCGCCGCACGAGCCGACCTCGGTCTACTTTTCCGGTGGAGCGCTACGAGCTCAATCAGCTGATTCT
>JGI12627J18819_10000254_pt1 | contig 17545 bp, 16 predicted proteins | sample TexAe_OM1H0_M2_FD_18819 | JGI IMG/M metagenome (IMG submission 18819)
GCTGTGATGTGTGGGCTGCACGCCCTCCCGATTCCCTGGGTCGAGACCAGCGATATCGCTAATGCGTTGCTGTTCTTAGCTTCTGATGACGCGCGCTACGTGACTGGCGTGGCACTGCCTGTCGATGCGGGCATTCTCGTCCGATAACCGTGACGCAACTCCTGGAAGGAAACGGCAATGGATAGTGAGCACTCTACGACGCACCTTGGCGGCGGCCGGTCAGCAGCTGGCGCCGGCGCGACCGTCGGGAACGATAGAACGAATGGTCAGCCGAGAAATCCAGTCGAGGCCGCGTGTGCGTGGGCCGGGTTCGTTACCATGGGGTTCTTTGGTCTGGCTTTGATATCGGCGTCATTCATCCCTCCCACGTCGCCAGCGTTACCTGCGGAACAGCTCAAAGAGTTCATCCTTGAGCACCAGGTGGGGATCAAGTTCGCGGGCGTCTTGATGCTGGCTGCGTTGACGGGATTCCTGACCCTTTACACCGGCATCTCGATGCAGATCCGGCGGATGGGCGGTCCGAACGCCCAGCGGCTCAGTCTGCTACAGCTTTCGCTAGGTGCTATGAGCCTGGTGCCGATCTACCCGACGGCGCTGAACTGGGCGCTGGCCGCGTACCGCCCTGAGCGCAGCGCGGAGTCGATTCAGTTGATCAGCGACATGGCGTGGTTCAACTTGGTGATGCCGGTGACGCCCGCGTTGGTGCAGATGTTCGCCATTGGATTCGCGACGTTGAGCGACACCCGCGCGGATCCCATCTACCCGCGGTGGTATGGATACGCAGCGTTTTGGGTGGGTGGATTACTGATGGCCGGCTTGACCGTCCCCTTCTTCTTCACCGGCCCGCTGGCGTGGAACGGTGTGGTCGCGTTCTGGATGCCGGCGTTCGTGTTGGGCACGTTCGTGATCGTCACCGCCGTGCTTATGCTACGTGCCGCCAAAAAGCCGTAACGCCATGTAAAGACACTCCCGTCAAGCCGACGCTACTCGCCGGTTCTGTGTGGGTCACTACTACGACAATCCCCGATTACATATGAAGGATGCAGCATGACCGACTATTGGCCAGGGCGTTTTGACGGACAAGTCGCTCTAGTCACCGGCGCCGGCGCCGGAATGGGTGAAGCGACCGCCCGCAGATTCCATCAGGAGGGCGCGTCTGTGGTTCTCGTTGATATATCCGGGCGGCAAAAGGAAGTCGCGGCTGAAGTGGGAGAGCGCGCCGTTCCGGTTCAGGGTGATATCGCTTCTAGCGCCGATGCGGCCAACGCAGTTCGAACGGCTGTTGAGGAGTTCGGCGGACTGCACATCATCGCGAATGTGGCTGGTCTACAGGAGATGCCGACGCCACTGGACCAGCTCGCTGAGGAGGAATTCGACCGAATGGTCGACATCAACCTCAAGGGCGCTTTCCTGTTCATGAAGTACGGCGTCCCCGCGATCATCGAGTCGGGGGGTGGCGCGGTCGTCAATGTCGCCTCGGTCGGAGGTCTGATGGGGTTCACTGGTCTTCCCGCCTACTCCGGCGCCAAGGGTGGCATTATCTCGCTCACGCGGGCGGCTGCGGTCGAGTATGGGCAGCGGGGCGTGCGTATCAACAGCATCTGCCCGGGCACGACATTGACCCCGCGATTGCGGTTCTTCTTCAAGGACCATCCCCCAGAGATCCTGGAGGCGATCGTCAAGGGATCGATCCTTCAGCGCGGCGCCGACCCCGCGGAGCTGGCGTCGGCGATCGTGTTCCTGGCCAGTCGGGAAGCGTCGTTCATCACCGGCGCCAATCTGGTGGTGGACGGCGGCCAGACTGTGCTGGCACCGACCTTCTTCCAGAAGGGATAGGACTATGACGTCGTTGGAGCACCCGGCGTCATCCGATTGGCCGCTTGACTTTTGAGAGATAGGAGCGTGCACGACTTGCGAGCAGGCGATGGGGGAACCCGGCTGGGCAGAAGCTTTAGCCAGGCACATCGAGGGGGCGGCCGTCAATGAGCGATCTGATCAGCCTAGCTATCAGAGACGAGGACGCGCGCACCCTGGCCCCGCGCTCCAGGCATGTGCCCGGCGAGCCTGGCATGTGGGTGTTGCTCTTCGGCGACATGACGGTCTTTGCCGTGCTGTTCATCGTGTATCTGCACGCTCGCGGCCACAATCGCGAACTGTTTGCACAGTCGCAGTCCGCCCTCAACAAGAACTTCGGCGCCATCAACACGTTGGTGCTGCTCAGCAGTTCGCTGCTGATCGTCATGGCCGGACGCGCGATGCACAGTGCGCGATGGGTCCATCTNGCNCNGNGGTTGACGCTCGCCGGCGCGGCCGTGGGCGCTTGCTTCGTAGTNGTCAANGTGTTGGAGTACCACGAAAAGGNCGCNGCGGGCATCACCCCGGNCACAAACGAGTTCTTTACCTACTANTTTGTGCTTACCGGCCTGCACCTGGCNCATGTCCTGGCCGGCCTGGCCATACTGTTGGCGCTGTCTCGTCTTGCCCGCACAGCTCAGCCGAACGCAACGNGCTTCGCGTTCTTTGAAGGCGGGAGCTGTTTCTGGCACATGGTCGATCTGTTGTGGATNGTCATATTCCCGCTCGTGTTTCTTGTGAGGTAATTATGGGTGCGCTAGTACGCACGAGCGCGACAGCTGTCTGGCTNATTCTGTGCGGGTTGACAGTCACTTCCTGGGCGCTCGGAACACGCCATGTATTCGGCGTCAATGCTCACGTCTGGGCCAGCGTGGTGATCATTGTCGTGGCGGTCTTCAAGGTCCGACTGGTAGGGCTGTACTTCATGGAGCTGANGGNTGCGCCCCNGTCGCTACGNGGCCTTTTCGAGCTGTACTGCGCGGTCTTGGTGGTCGTGCTTAACGGCATGCTGCTGTTGAACTGACGGTGCGAATCNGGTTGGTNGCGGGCTTATTTCAAGTCGCCNTGGCAATTCATCGCACTCCTACTTTGTGCAATAGGCGACGGCGTAGTCCCGTGTTGGCAGGGCAGAGACAGACAGGGTTGAGCAGTGGCTGCCTTGGTCATCCGACGCATCGTCGCACGCGACAAGCGACGGTACTAGTTCGCGGTGGTGCAATCCAGGCGATGGGGGGTGCGGCACAGATGGGCCGGTGGAAATGGTTTTCCAGAGATATTTTCAAGACTGTGGATCGGCGTGGTTACGCGGCTTGATCTTTACCTCCTGATTCGTCCCGTCGTTCGACGGGTTTGCCGTCCTTGAATTCGGCTCCGGCGCGGGCGACGGCGACCAGGTGGGGGCGTTGACCGCGCGCCGGCGTGACTGCGCGGCCTCGATCAGCTTGTAGGCCATAGCGATTCCGGCCGCGCGCGAACCCGGCCCTTTGGTGATCTTGCTCCGGTTGCGCANGGTCGCGAAACGTCGACTCGACTGATTGGTAGTTCTCAGATGCACCNAGTGCTCGGCCCGGGAAGTCATAGAACGCCAGCAGCTGGTCAAGGTCGAAGGCGATCTTGGTTGTGCGATGGGTCAACGAACGGTGCGGGCTCACACCGTCGTGGAGTCAATCCCCGACTTGACTCTCCCCTTGCGGGAGGCCGCACGCTGAATCCATGAATCCGCCGGCGCTGGTAGCCAACGGGGACTTCTCCCGGGCCATTCAGACGAGCGTGAAGGTGCCGCGCCACTACCACCAGATCGGGTTACTCGAACCGGTTGAAGTCGATCGCTGTACCCGCTCCCGCCGCGATAGCACCGACCAGATCTCAATGGTGCAGATAACTCTACGGATTGACAACTCGTAGCCACCACTGAGCAGAACGACGGAGTGCCTATGCTAGCCGCCTATGTCGAGACACCCAATTTCGCCGACCCTCTCGCCGCGCTCATCGTGGGCGAACGCCCGGAACCAGAAATTCACGCTGGTTGGACACACGTTACGGTAGAGGCCGCGAGCCTCAACCGGCACGACATCTGGACTTTACAGGGCGTGACCGCGCATCCCCTGTCGTTGCCGATGATTCTTGGTTGCGATGGTGCAGGCAGGTTGGACGACGGTACAGAGGTGATGCTGTATCCGGTTATTCCCGCCCCGGGGTGGTATGGCGTAGAAACACATGGCGAGGGATGGAGCGTCTTCAGCGAACTCCACCCCGGCACCATGGCCGAATGCGTCACTGCTCCGGTGCGTAATGTCCTCCGAAGACCGGCACAGCTTTCGGCGGCAGCGGCGGCCTCCCTTGGGACAACATGGTTAACGGCCTACCGCATGCTTTTCACGCAATCGGGGCTTCAGCCCGGCGCAACCGTCCTCATCCAGGGCGCGTCCGGCGGAGTCAATACAGCGTTAATCCAGCTCGGGAGTGCCGCTGGGATAACCGTTTGGGTCACGGGCTCGACACCGGAAAAACGTGCGTTAGCCGAGCGTCTTGGCGCGCACCGCACTTTCGCGACAAACGAGGCGCTGCCGCGCCGGGTCGATGCGGTGATGGAAACCGTAGGCCAGGCAACCTGGGCGCATTCCCTCGAGTGGGTCCGTCGCGCAGGCACGATCGTTGTTGTGGGCATGACCAGTGGAAACGATCCCAGCGCCAACGTGGCGCGGCTGTTTCTGGAACAGATTCGAATCATAGGTTCGGGAATGGGAACCCTCGAGGAGTTCACCAGGCTCGTGGAGTTCGTCACCACCAACGGCATCAAGCCTGAAATCGGGATGAGTCTGCCGCTTAGCGAGGCGCGCGAGGGCTTCCGCGCAATGGCAGAAGGACGAACAGCCGGAAAAATCGTCTTTACAATGTCTCGGGGTCGACCGCATGGTCCATGACCTTTCGAGCATCGACACCAGCCGGTGCGACTCGCTGGAGTCCTGGGTCAACGCAATCGAGCAGGGGTCGGATCTGCGCCCAACCGTAACCTCCGGCACGATGGGGAAGATCTCCTTCTTCTTCCCGCGAAGTACGACCGAGGCCGACATCTTCGCGCACCTCGTCGTACAAGCCCAGATGGCAATGTCTACCACGTCGACCCGGTCGCCAAAGCAGGCCGCCCGATCGGTTTGACGGCTCGCCAGCGGGTTTGTGCGGCTCCTGAATGGGACGCCATTGCTGACGTCTACGACTGGAAAACGGTCGAAGAAGGCGCAGCAACGTCGATATTCGTGGCCGCCTCTGCGCTATTGGACGGCCTCGGTGGCCGATACTTCGAAAATTGCCAGGAAGCACCGGTCGTGGATCCCAAGATTGGCCATGAGCGCCAACTGGGGGTAGCGGCCTACGCTCTAGACCCTCAGACCGCGGAACAGCTCTGGGATGTATCTCTGCGAATGCTCAACCAATAAGCCTATGGCGCGGCTTCAGCTTTGCGCACATCTACGCGAGGCGCCGGTAAACCCGTTGTAGGACAACGGATTAATACTCAAATATCGATGGTACGCGACAGGCTTGCGAGCAGTAACTTCATCGGTCTCGGCCTACGAGTAATTGACCCTCCTGTAGGGGGAGAGCGCAGTGTCGTCGTTGATAGCGGTTCGACATCAGCTGCGATTGGAGAGGAAGCAATGACCGCACAACTAAGGCTGGACCCGGTGATCGCCTCGCATATCGCCGCGATCAACAGCTTCGACGTGGATGCCATCACGGAAACCTTCGCCGACGATGCCCTGGTCAACGACTTTTCCCGGGAATTCTGGGGACGCGAGCACATCCGCGCTTTTGTGGCGAAAGAGTTGGCCGGCGACCACGTCACGATGGAGGCCGTCGAGGCGATCGACAATGCTGGCATGTGGTGCGTGCGATGCCGGTACGAGGGTGACTACGACAAAACGGGGCTACCTGACCCGCTGATCATGACCAACTACATCAGGGTCCGCGACGGCAAGATCGTTACCTTGTTCATTATCAAAAACAACGCACCGGAGTACTGACAGATCATGACCACAACCGTCAGCGTCGGACGCTTCGCTATCATGACCCACCTGAGTGTTAAGACACTGCGGCACTACCACCAGGTCGGACTCTTGGAACCGGCCGAGGTCGACCCCCACACCGGCTATCGGTATTACGCACTGGAACAACTCCCGACCGCGCAGCTGATTCGGCGGCTACGCGATCTGCAGATGCCGGTGGCCGGTGTCCGCGCTGTCCTCGTCGCACGCAGCACCGCCGAGCGCGACACCCTGATCGCCGCCCACATCGATCACCTCGAGGCTCAACTGGCCAACACGCAAGCCGCCGTGAACTCGCTGCGCGCCCTGCTCGAATGCGCGCCCGGGCAACAACATCCGGTGCATCGGCGGACCGAATCAAGTTTCCCGGTGCTGGCCATCACCGAGGACATTCCCAACCCCGCGGACATCGATGCCTGGTGGCTCGATGCCCTGCACGAACTGCGCGCCGCGGCTAACGATCACGCCATGCAGGTCACCGGGCCCGCCGGCGGCCTCTTCGACGAATGCCTTTTCCAGCACGAACCCGGTGAAGCCACCGTCTACCTCCCGGTCACCACGCCACGCGAACTGGGCAGGATCAAACCCCTCGTTGTGCCCGCCGCGGAGGTCGCAGTTACCACGTTTCGGGGATCGTACGCCGATATCGACCTGGCCTATGCCCGGTTGGGTTCCTACGTCGCGGAACACGAACTGGCCGTCGGCTGGCAACTACGCGAGTACTACCACCGAGACCACAGCCACACCACTGACTACGCCCAATGGCGCACCGAAATCGCCTGGCCGATCATCGATACCCCAGCTGAACATCGATCTCCGGCTTGACCCTCTTCAAAGGGGGAAGGACTCACACATGGAGGACGCCATGTCTACCGCCACCACCACGCTGCAGATCGACCTCACAGGCAAACGAGCCCTCGTCACCGGAGGCACCCGAGGTATCGGCAAAGGCATCACCGATCGACTGCGCGCTGCCGGCGCGACCGTCGTCGTCGCCGCACGTAGCGCTCCCGGCACACCGTCGCCACAGGTGATCACCGCCGACATCGCCACCGCCGACGGGTCGGCAACCATCGCCGAACGCACGCTGGCCATACTCGGGGGCGTGGACATCGTCGTGCACAACGTCGGCGGCGCCGAGGTTAAGCCCGGAAGCGTCACAAACCTGACCGACGACGACTGGGATCAAGCCTTCCAGACGAACCTGTTCGGGGCCGTACGACTCGATCGAGCGCTCGTCCGCTCGATGATCGCTGGCCGAAGCGGTGTCATCATCCATATCACCTCAACGCAACGCAGCCAGCCGCTGCGGGGTACCGCGCCCTACGCCGCCGCCAAGGCCGCCCTGGCCAATTACAGCAAAGCACTGTCGGATGAATTGGCGCCCAACGGTATCCGTGTCAACAGTGTGTGCCCCGGATTCATCGAGACCGAAGCTGCCACAGCATTCGTCAACCAACACGCCGCGACACAACAAATCAGCACCGATGCCGCGCGCGCCCAGATCATCGAATCCATCGGCGGCATCCCCCTCGGCACACCCGGAGACCCCACCGACGTCGGAGACCTGGTCGCTTTCCTGGTATCCGACCACGCCCGCTACCTGACTGGAACCGAATACCTCATCGACGGCGGCAGCACCCGCACCGTCTGAACCACAACAACCGGGTGACCGAAGGGTTCATCCCGCTAGTCATCCGAGAAGCCCTCTGGTCGATCGCAAGTCGGCCTTTCCGGTAAGCGTGCGCGGCACCCGGTCGACGACCCATGAGGTCGCGGGGCAGCTTGTACCCGGCGATGTCTTGAGGACTAACCCAATGTCCACTTCAGCCGCCTTGCATGATGTGCGCGGCTAGAAAGTCAGAGGGCTAAAAACTCCCTCTGACCTTTGGGGTGAGTGACGGGACTCGAACCCGCGACATTCAGGATCACAACCTGACGCTCTACCAGCTGAACTACACCCACCATTGCCGCCAGCCGCACCCGTAAGGCGACGGGCGGCAGCGTCGATACTAGCGGTTCGGGCCCTCGGCGGCCGAATCGATTCCCTCCGGCGTGGTCCCTTCCCCGCCAAGTTCGACGGCTACCGCGGCAATGTCGCTGGTGGCAGGCCCGGGCGGCGGCACGAACGCGGTGCGCCGGTAGTACTGCAGTTCGCGGATGGATTCGTGAATGTCGGCCAGCGCCCGGTGCGCCAGCCCCTTGGCCGGCTGGCCGTAGTAGATACGCGGGTACCAGCGGCGGCACAGCTCCTTGATCGAGCTCACATCGATCATCCGGTAGTGCAGAAACGAGTCCAGGGCAGGCATGTCGCGGGCGATGAAACCGCGGTCGGTGGCGATCGAGTTGCCGGCCAGTGGCGCCGTTTTAGCTTGTTTGACGTGCTCACGGATGTAGTCGAGGACCATCGTCTCCGCGGCCGCGACATCCACGGTGGATGCACGCACCTCCTCGATCAGGCCTGAGCGGGTATGCATCTCGGTGACCACGTCGATCATCGACGACAACGCCTCGTCGTCGGCGTGGATCACCACGTCGACGCCATCGCCAAGAACGTTCAGGTCAGCGTCGGTCACCAGGACGGCGATCTCGATCAACTTGTCCGAGCGCACGTCTAGCCCGGTCATCTCGCAGTCGATCCACACCAGTTCGTCCCGCACAGCGTTCACCCTAGGCAAAGTTAGCTGGCAGATCCGCAGCCACCCCGTCGAGGCGCCGCAGCAAGTAAGGTCATGCGTTGTCGGTACTAGCTTTGATTGTCCGGCTCATCAGCGGACCGAAGCGGCCCGCATCGTCGCCGGACTACGACCAGCAGGGGAGGCGGACGTCACGATGAGCTCCGAGTCGACACCGCGCAGCGCATCGGGAACGGCTCCAGCGCAGCAGATCGCAGCCGGCTACGCCGTCGAAGGCCAGGCCCTGGAATTGGGCACGGTCGTCGTCGACGGGACGACTGACCCGGCCGCGCAAATCCGCATCCCGCTGGCCACCGTCAACCGGCACGGTTTGGTGGCCGGAGCGACCGGCACCGGCAAGACCAAGACGCTGCAGGTGATCGCCGAGCAGCTCTCGGCTGCGGGCGTGCCGGTGCTGATGGCCGACGTCAAGGGTGACCTGTCCGGCCTGTCGCGGCCCGGTCAGAGCAGCGACAAGATCGCCGCGCGCGCCAAGGAAACTGGCGATAACTGGGAGCCAAGCGCGTTTCGAGTGGAGTTTTTGTCGCTGGGCACCAAGGGAATCGGTGTTCCGGTGCGGGCCACTATTGCTAGCTTCGGACCCATCCTGCTCTCAAAAGTGTTGGGGCTCAATGCTACCCAAGAATCGACGCTGGGCCTGATCTTCCACTGGGCCGACCAGCAGAAGCTGCCGCTGCTGCGTCTCAGGGATCTCCGCGCGGTGATCAGCTTCCTGACCAGCGACGAGGGCAAGGTCGAGCTCAAGTCGCTCGGCGGCGTTTCCGCGCAAACGGCCGGCGTCATCCTGCGTGCCCTGGTCAATCTGGAAGCCGAGGGCGCCGACACCTTTTTCGGCGAGCCCGAACTCAAACCCGAGAATCTGCTGAGCGTCGATGACAAAGGCCACGGGGTCATTTCGCTGCTGGAGCTCGGCGACCAGGCCGCCCGCCCGGTGCTGTTCTCCACCTTCTTGATGTGGGTGCTGTCCGACCTTTTCAAGTCGCTGCCCGAGGTCGGCGACATTGACAAGCCCAAGCTGGTGTTCTTCTTCGACGAGGCCCACCTCCTGTTCACCGATGCGTCGAAAGCGTTCCTCGAGCAGGTCGAGCAGACGGTCAAGCTGATCCGTTCCAGGGGTGTTGGCGTGTTCTTCTGCACTCAGCTTCCCACTGACGTGCCGAATGAAGTGCTGTCTCAGTTGGGAGCGCGCATCCAGCACGCGCTGCGTGCGTTTACTCCCGATGACCAGAAGGCGTTGACCAAAACCGTTCGCACCTACCCGAAAACCGATGTCTACGACCTGGCTTCGGCGCTGACATCACTGGGCATCGGCGAAGCGGTCGTGACGGTGTTGTCGGAGCGCGGCGCTCCGACCCCGGTCGCGTGGACCCGATTGCGCTCGCCACGATCGCTGATGGCCGCCATCGGTGACGACGCGATCAGCGCCGCGGCCAAAGCCAGCCCGCTGCAAGCCAAATACGGTCAGACGGCGGAATCGAAAGCGGCGTACGAAATGCTGGCGGAGAGGGCTCCTGCCGCGCCGCCGGCGAAGGCGGGAGCGAAGTCTGCGCCCGCAGAAGCCAAGAAGCCCGGCTGGTGGAAGCGGTTCGTGAATAGCCGCGGCTTCCAGACCTTCCTCAGGGCGCTCGGTACCGAGCTCATCCGCAGCATGTTCGGCGGCAGCGGGCGTCGCCGTCGATAGGTCAGCCGCCCATCTTTTTGTAGAAACGTCCGACGATCGGCGCGACGATAGCGCGCGGGGCGTATTGACTCGCGACCGACATCGCCTTGGACGTCACGCCGGGCACGACGCGCATCTTGTTGCGCGCCAAGGCATCTAGTGACTTCTGTGCGGTGTACTCGGTGGAGATCCACAGGAAATCGGGCACCAGCTTCTCGACGATCGAGGCTTCGGCCGGATCCGGTAGCTCGGTGCGCACCGGGCCGGGTGCCAGCAGCGTGACGTGCACACCGGACTTTCGCAGTTCACCGCGCAAGGATTCGCTGAACGTGTTCACGAACGCCTTAGTGGCCGCATAGGTCGCGTTGTAGGGGATCGGTGAATTGCCTGCCGCCGAACCGGAAATCAAGATGCCGCCGGCCTTGCGCTCGATCATGCCCGGCAGCACCGCCAGCACCAGGTCGTGTACGCCGATCGCGTTCAGCTGCACCTGGGCCTTTTCCGTCGCCGCGTCTAGCGTCGAGACCGGTCCGAAGGTCGCGGTGCCCGCGTTGGCACACAGGATCGAGATGTGACGGCTGGCCAACTCGTCAGTCAATTTTGCGCGTTCCGCCGCGTCGGCGAGATCGGCCGGGCGTACTTCGACAGCGACTCCGCATTTGTCGGTCAGGCGGCCGGCGAGGTCGGTGAGGATGTCCTCGCGCCGCGCGGTGATGATCAGGCTGTGGCCGCGGGCGGCCAGCTCGGTGGCCAGTGCTTTGCCGATGTTTTGCGAGGCTCCGGTGACGACGGCGCGAGCGTCGGGGCTGGGCGCGGGTACTGGCATCCGCCAATGGTAGACATGCGAGCATGAGCAACCCGGGATCGGGTTCGCGCAGATCCGAGCGATCCCGGGTGCTGACGTGGGCACTGTGGGACACCGGTGCCGCCGGCCTGAGCGCGATCGTGGTGACCTTCGTCTTCTCGGTCTATCTCACCGGCGTCGTCGGCAAGGGCTTGCCCGGTGGCGTCCCACCGGCGAGTTGGCTTGGTCGCGCGCTGGGGATCGCTGGGCTGGTTATTGCGCTCCTGGCGCCGCTGATCGGCGTGTGGGTGGAGGATCCGCATCGGCGGCGCACGTCCCTGACCGTGTTGACCGGTCTGACGGTGGCGCTGACGAGCGCGATGAGCCTGATCCGCGAGCAACCGCAGTATTTCTGGCTGGGGTTGGCGCTGCTGGGGGCTGCTGCGGCGTCCGGCGATCTCGCCACCGTCCCGTACAACGCGATGCTGCGCCAGCTGTCGACTCCGGAGAACTCAGGCCGGATCTCCGGGTTCGGCTTGGCGGCGGCATACGTCGGTAGCGTCATGCTGCTGCTGGTGGTCTATTTCGGTTTCATCTCCGGCAAGGGCGTTGCCCGCGGGTTGTTGCACGTGTCCGCCGGCGATGGCATGAACGTCCGATTGGCGATGGTGCTTGCCGCCGGGTGGTTCGCGGTCTTCGCGTTGCCGCTGCTGCTGACAGCCCACCTGCTGCCTTCCGTCGTCGAGGTCGCCCGCCCCGAGGGCGGCATGCTGGCCGGTTACCGCAAGCTGTGGTCGGATCTAACGGCCGAATGGCACCGGGATCGCAACCTGGTCTATTACCTGGTGGCCAGCGCGCTTTTTCGGGACGGGCTGACGGGCGTGTTCACCTTCGGCGGCGTGCTCGGTGTCAATGCGTACGGCATCTCACCGGCCGAAGTGCTGATATTCGGCGCGGCCGCGAGTGTGGTGGCGGCCGTGGGCGCCGTGCTCGGCGGGCTGTTAGACGACCGCATCGGATCCAAACCGGTGATCGTCGGATCACTGGCCAGCATCATCGCAGTGGGACTGACCTTGGTGGCGCTGTCAGGTCCCCGGTTGTTCTGGATCTGCGGACTGCTGTTGTGCCTGTTTATCGGTCCGGCGGTGTCGTCTGCGCGGACGCTGCTGCTGCGCATGTCGGGACAGGGCAAGGAAGGTGTGGCCTTCGGCCTCTACACGATGACCGGACGCGCGGTGTCGTTCGTGGCGCCATGGCTCTTTTCGGTCTTCGTCGACGTGTTCGGCGCCGTCCGCGCCGGCATGGGCGGCATATGTCTGGTCATGGGCGTCGGGCTGGCGGGCATGCTGATGGTGCGCGTGCCACACCGAGCCCTCGCGGCCGACGTGAGTTGAACCGGATAATCAAGGTCAGCCCGATCCGTTGCAGACCGTCAGGCCGGCGCCGGTGCGTTGGTTGATCTCGACCCCATCCACAGTCACCGAGCAGGTGACGTCATGGCCGATATTGATGATTGTGATGTTGGGCGTTCGGCTGCCCGATTCCGGCAGGCTGACTTCCTTGCTCCACGGCAACCCGACGTTGAATTCGGTCTGCATCATCCCGTCGTTGTCCACGTAGGTGATGCTGATCGCGCGGCCGTCGCCGGTGACGTTATAGACCACGGTCTGCATGGCGCTGGCGTTGGCCGGCGGACTGGATTCGGTGCTGGTCGGCTCGGATGCGGTGGCGGACGGCGAGGGCGACGTCGGTGTGGTCGACGCCCGGTTGGATGAACTCGGCATCGCCGGCAGCGGGGGGACGGCGGTTTCCTTCCTGGCCGTGCCGTTGGCGATCACTAGGGCGATGACCAGTGCAGTAACCAGCAGCACTGCCGCGGCAGCGACGATCCACAACCAGCGCGGTGCTTTCGGTCGCCCGGGTTCGGGTTCTTCTGTGAGTTGATCCGGCGGAGGCTGACCGTGCAACCAATACTGGGGAATCTTCTCGGTCGGGTTGGTTGCGTTCGGATTGGGCGCTGAGCCCGGGTAATACGGCGGGGGATAGAACGACTGCCCGCTGTAAGCCGGGTCGGTGTACAGCGGGTAAGGCTGACGTATTCGTCGGGTTTGTTCGGTCCCCTGTTGATCTGAACGGGCGTGCTCGGACCGACGTGGATCGTTCATGTCCACCTCATGGCTGCAGGGTACCTGCAGTACGACGCCCGGCGCCGGGACACCCGATGAGCAGGTCTTTTCGGCCGCACGTCGGACTACGTCATTGCCGACCGGAATCCAGTTCGGATTGGGCGCGCCCACCCCCTGGCGGGAGGTAATCCTCTAGGCCTCCCAACCGGCTCCGCACCCGAAAATCGCTCGCGTGACTAGTCAGGAAGTGCCAGCGGTCAATGCAGCAACCGTCATCGCCCGCATCAGCGACCGAGACCGGGGCGCTCTGCCGTCGGCAGGCTTGAGGCTGTGCGGAGTCGAGTTGAGCAGACCAAACACGGCGTGCGCCATCAGCCGGGCGTCCGCCTCGGCNAGCGCCCGCTCGAGTTCGCGCAGCACGCCCACCCAGACCTCTACGTACTGGCGCTGTGCGCGGCGCACCTGGCGTTGGGCCGCGGTCGGTAGATGGGCGAGGTCGCGGTCCTGAATCCGGATCAGATCCGGTTCACCCAGCGCGAAGTCGAGGTGGAAGTCGATCAAGCCGTCCAGCGCCGCGGCGGCGTCAGTCTCGCGGGATCGGACCTCTCGCGCGCCGGCGAGCAAGCGGGTGCTGATGCCAACCAACAACTCGACCAGCAGCGACTCCTTGTTGGGGAAATGCCGATAGATCGCCGGGCCGCTGACACCCGCTGCGGCGCCGATGTCTTCCAGCCGCACCGCCAGAAACCCGCGTTCGGCAAACAGCCGCTCCGCTGATGACAGCAGTTGCAAGCGCCGGTCCGACTTGCGTCGACTGCGACGATTCGGCGCCCCGGTGTGACCGTTGCGGTCACTGTGGTCGGCCGGAGACACTGCCATGGCGGCCTCCCTCGACAACTCGTGCTGGACACTTCGGTTAATCGCCACTAACATATCACGAGTTAGTGATCATTAACCGAAATTGGCGTGTAAACGATGACCTCTCCGGCGGAAAACCGCGATGCGCACCGCGCGCTTGTCGCGCAGCTGCGCGAGAAGCTGGCCACGGCCGCTCTCGGTGGCCCGGAACGCGCCCGCACACGCCACGTCGACCGCGGCAAACTGCTGCCGCGTGACCGAGTTGACGGCCTGCTCGACCCCGGCAGTCCCTTGCTCGAGATCGCTCCGCTTGCCGCCGACGGGATGTACGACGACGAATGCCCGGGGGCCGGCATCATCACCGGTATCGGCAGGATCTCCGGTCGCGAATGCATGATCGTTGCCAACGACGCAACGGTCAAAGGCGGTACCTACTACCCGATTACGGTCAAAAAGCACCTGCGCGCGCAAGAGATTGCCGGGCAGAATCGGCTGCCCTGCATCTATCTCGTCGACTCCGGTGGCGCGTTCCTGCCCCGCCAAGACGAGGTGTTTCCCGACCGCGAGCATTTCGGCCGGATCTTCTATAACCAGGCCAAACTCAGCTCCGAGGGCATCCCGCAGATCGCCGCCGTGCTGGGATCGTGCACGGCAGGCGGCGCGTACGTCCCGGCGATGAGCGACGAGGCGGTGATCGTCCGCAACCAGGGCACCATCTTTCTCGGCGGGCCGCCGCTGGTGAAAGCCGCCACCGGCGAAGTGGTCTCCGCGGAGGATCTCGGTGGCGGAGAGCTGCACTCCAAAATCTCCGGTGTTACCGATCATCTCGCGCACGACGACCGCGACGCACTGCGCATCATCCGGCGCATCGTCTCGACACTGGGCCCGCGCGAACCGCGCACCTGGGATGTGCGACCCACCGCGGATCCCATTGCCAATCAAACCGAGATCTACGACGTCGTCCCGATCGATCCGCGCATCCCCTACGACGTGCACAACGTCATCACCCGGCTCGTCGACGGGGGTGAATTCGTCGAATTCAAAGCCGAGTACGGCAGCACGCTGGTGACTGGATTCGCGCACATTCACGGGCACCCGGTCGGCATCGTCGCCAACAACGGTGTGCTGTTCAGCGAATCCGCACTCAAGGGTGCGCATTTCATCGAGCTATGTGACAAGCGGTTGGTCCCGTTGTTGTTCTTGCAAAACATCTCCGGGTTCATGGTGGGCCGCGACTACGAGGCCGGCGGCATCGCCAAACACGGCGCCAAGATGGTCACCGCGGTGGCGTGCGCGCGGGTGCCCAAGCTCACCGTGGTGATCGGCGGGTCCTACGGTGCCGGTAACTACTCGATGTGCGGACGGGCGTATTCGCCGCGCTTCCTGTGGATGTGGCCCAACGCCCGGATCTCGGTCATGGGCGGTGAGCAGGCCGCGTCGGTGCTGGCCACGGTGCGCGGGGAGATGACGGCCAAGGAGGAAGACGCGTTCAAGGCGCCGATCCGCGCACAGTACGAACACCAGGGCAATCCGTACTATTCGACGGCCCGGCTCTGGGACGACGGGGTGATCGATCCTGCTGACACCAGAACGGTTGTAGGCCTCGCGCTTTCGGTGGTGGCGAATGCGCCCGTCGAGTCGGTCTCCTATGGTGTCTTCCGGATGTGAATGCAATGGGCTTCGATACTGTGCTAGTCGCCAACCGGGGTGAGATAGCCGTCCGGGTGATTCGGACGCTGAAGGCGATGGGCATCCGATCAATCGCCGTCTACAGCGACGCCGACGCCACTGCACGCCATGTCGCCGCGGCCGACCTCGCGGTCGCAATCGGGCCAGCGCCAGCGCGTGACAGCTACCTCAACATTCCTGCGGTCGTTGACGCGGCTGTGCGCACCGGCGCCCAGGCCGTACACCCGGGCTACGGATTCCTCTCGGAGAACTCCGATTTCGCGGCCGCGCTAGGATCGGCGGGGCTGACCTTCATCGGCCCACCGGTGAGTGCCATCCAAACCATGGGCGACAAGATTGCCGCCAAGGGCACCGTGTCGGCGTTCGGCGTACCGGTCGTTCCCGGTATCGCACGGCCCGGGCTCACCGACGACGAACTGATCGCGGCCGCTGAGGAGATCGGCTACCCGGTGCTCGTCAAGCCGTCTGCCGGCGGCGGCGGCAAGGGCATGCGCATGGTCGAGCGGCCCGCCGACCTGCCTGCCGCGCTGGTCAGTGCCCGCCGGGAATCGGCGGCTGCGTTTGGCGACGACACGTTATTCCTCGAGCGATTCGTGTTGCGCCCCAGGCATATCGAAGTTCAGGTGCTGGCCGACGGCTACGGCAATGTTGTGCACCTCGGCGAACGAGAATGCAGCCTGCAGCGGCGACACCAGAAGGTCATCGAAGAGGCACCGTCGCCGCTGCTGGACGCCGCGACTCGGGCCCGGATCGGCGCCGCCGCATGCGATACCGCCCGGAGCGTGGATTACACCGGCGCCGGCACGGTGGAGTTCATCGTCTCGGCTGACCGGCCCGACGAGTTCTTCTTCATGGAGATGAACACCCGGCTACAGGTCGAGCACCCGGTCACCGAGATGGTGACCGGCTGGGATCTGGTCGAATGGCAAGTCCGGATCGCCGCGGGGGAGAAGCTGACCATAGGCCAAGCTGATATTGCCTTGCACGGACACGCGATTGAAGCGCGCGTCTACGCCGAGGACCCCGGGAACGGCTTCCTGCCCACTGGCGGCGATGTGCTGGCGGTGATGGAACCGGACGGGGCCGGTGTGCGAGTCGATTCGGGCCTGTTGGCGGGGACGGTCGTCGGCAGCGATTACGACCCGATGCTGGCGAAGGTCGTTGGGCATGGCGCGGATCGGGCGGCCGCGCTGCGGACCCTCGATCGGGCGCTGGCGGATACCGCGGTGCTTGGTGTCGTCACCAACATCGAGTTCGCCCGGTTCCTGCTGGCTGATCCCGACGTCATCGCCGGTCGGCTCGACACCGGGCTGTTGGACCGACGCGCCGGGGATTTCGTCGCGGCGTCCCCGTCGGACGAACAGTTCATCGCTGCTGCGGCCTTCCATTGGTTGCGGCTTTTCCCCGCCCCGGGCGCCGACTTGTGGGAGGTGCCATCCGGGTGGCGCGTCGGGGCTGAAGCGCCGGTGAGCGGGATCGGCCGAAGTGTGCATCGAAGATGGCGAGTGTCGCTCGTTGCAGGCCGATCTGACAGGCGACCACCTCACGGTGACACTGGACGGGCTGCGTCGCAAGTACACCGTCGCCACGGCGGACAGCAAGATCTGGTTGGCCGGCGGCGGCGCAACCGCTGTGCTCGAGGAGGTTCGCGAAGCACCGGTGCGCCCGGACCTCGAGCACAGCGGCGACGCCGAATTGACCAGCCCGATGCCCGGAGCGGTCGTCGCAGTGAGCGTGGACGACGGCGCGGAGGTCGAGGCCGGAACCGTGGTCGTGACCGTCGAGGCGATGAAGATGGAGCACGCGCTGGCGGCACCCGTCGACGGTGTGGTCGA
>JGI12627J18819_10000256_pt1 | contig 17464 bp, 18 predicted proteins | sample TexAe_OM1H0_M2_FD_18819 | JGI IMG/M metagenome (IMG submission 18819)
TGGCGAGTGCCCCCGCACCGGCAATCGCAAAGGCGGCCGAACTGATTCGCGCTGCGCGCCGCCCGGCGTTGCTGGTCGGGATTCGCGGAGCCGATCCGGACAGCTGCCGGGCCCTGCGCGCGCTGGTGGCCGCAACCGGGCTTCCCGTCGTGGAGACGTTTCAGGCCGCCGGGGTGATTTCCCGTGCGCTCGAGGATAACTTCTTGGGCCGGGTGGGCCTGTTCCGCAACCAGCCGGGTGACGTCATCGTCGGCCACTCCGATGCCTTGGTCACCATCGGGTATGACGCCGTCGAATACGATCCGGTGCTGTGGAACAGCAACGTCGAGCGCACCATCGTGCACGTCGACTCCGTTCCCGCCGACATCGATAACAGCTACCAGCCGACATGCGAGCTGATCGGAAACGTCGCGTCCACCCTTGCGACGATGACCGCGGGCCTGGGCGGGCTCACCCTTGAAGACGACTACCAGGACGAGATCGCCAGGCAGCGAAAGGCGCTGACCGACATCGACGTTGCCGCGCGCCGAGAAGATACCGGTGGCCCCGGGCTCAATCCGGTGGCCGTCGTGCTCCGGCTGCGCGAGGAACTCGACGACGAGGCGACCATCACCTGCGACATCGGTTCGGTCTACATCTACCTGGCCCGGCACTTCCGCGTCTACGAGCCCAGGAGGCTGTTGTTCTCCAACGGCCAACAGACCCTTGGGGTTGCGTTGCCGTGGGCGATGGCCGCGTGCCTGGTGCGGCCCGGCACTGCCGTCGTGTCGGTGTCCGGGGACGGTGGATTCCTGTTCTCCGCGCAGGAACTCGAGACGGCGGCCCGCCTGGGACTGACCTTCACGCACATCATTTTGCGCGACAACACCTATGACATGGTCGGCTTTCAGGAAGTCCTCAAATACGGCCGCAAATCCGGTGTCCAACTCGGTGACTACGACATCGTCTCCTACGCTGCGGCATTCGGTGCCCGCGGTCACCGGGTGAAGACGCTGGACGAGTTCGGTGCCACGTTGCGTCAGGCGCTGGCCGAAGACGGGCCCTCCCTGATCGATGTTCCCGTCGACTACAGCCGCAATGTCGACCTGGCCGCAGAACTACACGACGATCAATTCGAATAGGAACCATGGACAAGCATTCGGGCGCGTACGAACGATTCCGGCGTTGGGCCACAACGCTTCTCACCCACCAACACGCTCATGACACCGAGGTGTATCAGTTCTCGACAATCAGCGCTCTCCTCGAGGGTGTCTACGACGGCGATGTCACCGTCGCCGAGCTGCTGCGGCACGGCGATTTCGGCCTGGGCACCTTCAACCACCTTGACGGCGAGATGGTCGTCCTCGACGGCGTGTGCTACCGGCTGCGCGCGGACGGCACCGCCACCAGGGCGGCCCCGACCGATCACACACCGTTCGCGGCGGTCACCACATTTCGCGAAGACTTCACGATCAAGATCCAAAGCCGTACCAGCCGAACGGAATTGATCGATGCGATCGATGGAAAGATCAAAAGTGCCAACCTGATCTACGCGATCAGGATCGACGGACATTTCTGTAACCTGCACACTCGCACCGTGATGGCGCAGAAGCCGCCGTATCCCCCATTGACACAAGCGACCGACGAACAGGCCGAGACCGTGTTCACCGACGCATCGGGCACGGTGGTCGGATTCCGGACTCCCGACTTCGAGCAAGGCATCTCCGTCGCGGGCTATCACCTGCACTTCCTCAACGACGACCGCACCGCCGGAGGCCATGTCCTCGACTTCGACCTGGAGTGCGGGGACGTCGCGGTCAGCGGGGCGTCCCAGCTGCACCTGAGCCTGCCGACGTCCGGTGATTTCCTGGGCGCTCAGCTATCCGGAGCCGACCTCGCCGAGCGGATCAGCAAAGCCGAAGGGCCCAAACCTGACTGACGCCCGTGGTGTTGTGCGACCGCTCAATAACACGGTCCGTTTTACAGGCCGCAACCGAAATTCATGGACTGTTCTCCCACGCGTCGGTTCAGCATTGTTGAACGCACACGCGGAACGCGTGTCCTCACGGTATGCGTGTTGTCCAGGTCGCCAATTTCTACGGGCCTCGCTCCGGCGGCCTTCGCACCGCGGTGGACAGGCTGGGCGCCGAATACTGCGCCGGCGGCCATGAGGTTTTTTTGGTGGTTCCTGGTCAGCGCACCGAACGCAGCCAGCTGCACACCGGTGTGGTGCGAATCACCCTGCCCGCCCGCCTGATTCCGTTCACCGGCGGTTACCGCGCGGTGATGCCCGGACCAGTCAAGGCGCTGCTGGCGGCGTTGAAGCCGGACGCTTTGGAGGTCTCGGACCGGCTCACGTTGCGGTCGCTGGGCCGGTGGGGTCGCGACTACGGCGCCACAACAGTGATGATTTCCCACGAGCGATTGGATCGCCTTGTGGGACAGATACTTCCGGGGCGGGCCGCGCGACGATTCGCCGATCTGGCCAATGCGCGCACCGCCGCAAGTTACGACACGGTGGTGTGCACCACCGGGTTCGCGCGCGAGGAATTCGATCGGATCGGCGCCGCGAACACCGTCACCGTGCCCCTGGGTGTGGATCTGCAAACCTTCCATCCACGTCGCCACTCCTACCTGGAGCGGCGACGCTGGGCCTCACCGACGCAGATGTTGCTGGTCCATTGTGGTCGGCTATCCGTCGAGAAGCGCGTCGACCGCAGCATCGACGCACTCGGCTCGCTGTGCCACGCCGGGGTCGATGCCCGGCTTGTCGTCGTGGGCGAGGGCCCGCTACGGGCCCGGTTGGAGCGGCAGGCCGCGCGCCTCCCGATCGACTTCACGGGTTTCATCTCCGATCGGCACACGGTGGCCCGACTGTTGGCCTCGGCGGATGTGACGCTGGCGCCGGGACCGCACGAGACATTCGGGCTGGCCGCACTGGAATCGCTGGCGTGTGGAACGCCGGCCGTGGTGTCGCGCACCTCGGCACTGACCGAGATCATCACCCCGGACAGCGGCGCTTCGGCGGACAACGATCCCGCCGCCATCGCGCGGGCGGTCAGCACCATCGTCAGCCGGCCCGAACACCATCGCCGCGTCTCCGCGCGGCGTCGCGCCGAGGACTTCACCTGGCACCGGGCCGCAACCGGCATGCTGGCGTCGTTGGGCGCGCCTGGATTCGACGACAACAGCGACGATTCCGAACACACCGCATAACACTCTCAGGCGCGTCAGTGGTTTCGTGACAACGCCGCGACCAGCGCTTCGACCTCTACGCGCGTCAGTGTGGCGACGCTTTCGTCCGGTGGTCCAAGGATCCGGTCGACGGCAAGCCCGTGCAGCGTGAACCTTGCTGTCAGAGAGTCGATCGCGCGCTCCCGCGCGGCTGCCTCCTTGGCCTGTAAGACATCCGGGATCGTCGAGTTGGTGCGGGCGGCGAGGCCATAGATTCAGAAGTCGGTGGCACCCCACGAGCCGGAGGGATACGGCGGAACCTGTCCGGCAAAGACGCCGTCGGTAAGCCTGCACAGGGTGTCCGAAATTGTCCCGGCATTCGCCAGCACCTTTGCGTCGCTGCCCGGCACGATGCGTGCGACCACCACCTGCCAGAAATAACCGGCACCGCCATGCTCGTACCAGACGAACCAGTCGGTGTCTCGGTTGCCGGCACGAATCAGCCGGCGAAACGGCAACGACGGATCGCTGACCCAATCGGTCGAGTTGAAGGGCGTCCCGACTTCGGCGATGGGCGGAAGAAGCTTCAGGAACTCCGGCGGTAATTCAGGCACATGGTGGACTTCGGTAACGGGTGTTGCCAAGGCGCACTGGGTGTTTGGCATCGCCTGGGCCGGTGCCGGCGTTGCAGCAGCAAATGCGACGCCCGCCGCTAGGCATCCCGTGAGGGTCCGTCGCGTCACGATTTCCGCCTAGACGGAAGTTTCGCAAGAGATGAGGAGGCTTCCGCCGAGACCGCGAGGTCTAGCGCGCTGAGAATGCCCGGGTTTGCCGCACAGACCGCCGGGATCGCATTCAGCACGCGGGCAGCGGTGGCAGCGGAGCCTGGCAGGTCTCCGCCGTTGAGTGCAAAATCAACCTGTACCGGGGGATCAGCGTCGATTGTGATCCGAGTCAGCCGACGAGTAGCGCTGCCCGCAGCTATGACTGGCTGCCAGTCTTCGATCGGTTCGTCGGGCATTGACCAGATCGACGAAAAGTGCACGCGCGGTTGGCCCCCGACGATGCCGTCGAATCGCATCCGCACACTGGCTATCGTGCCGGCGCGAATCTCGCCCGCATCAAAGCTGTAGTGCTGCTGGGCAAGTGCAACGTCACGATGCTCCTGAATCTCTTCGAGCGTCCAGCCGAGGCCCTGGGCTAAGAGGCGCAATGCCGGGCCGACATGGCCAACCATCGCGCCCCGCGGATACATCTGCGCGTCTTGTTCCGGTTTGCGCCCGAAACCCAGCATCGCGAAGAATCCTGGCACTCGATATGCACCGCACGGAATGCGTTCCTGGACAGATACTTTCGTTGCCAGGGTGGTCATGCTCGCCGCGTGCACGGCGAGAATGTCACTGGTGAAGCCAGGCGCGATGCCGGTGGCGAACAGCGAACTATTGCCTAGGCGGCATGCGCCTTCGAGCTGCTTGCGCGCGGCGTCGTCCAGCGAGGGTGGATGAATCAGAGCAAAAACCGACGGAGTGACGACGTTCTTACCGCTGGCCAGGAAGCCGCACAACTGATCCACTATTTCGTTGCTGTCGCGACCGGAAGCCGTCGCGAAGTAAGTCACGCAATCTGCGTCGAGCGCAACTAAATCCGCAAGGTTGCCGACGGTCTCGACTCCAGTTGGACGCTCTCCCACCAAGTCGCCTGAATCTCGCCCGACCTTCTCGGGGCTGTGAACCAGATGTCCTACCAACTCGAAATGTGGCGACCGAAGGATCTGCCGCAATGCGATCGAACCGGTGTACCCGGTGCCTACATGCGCCACCCGAAAGCTACCACTCACCGCGACTCCCTGTTTGCCCCGCAGTGAGTCACGACGATACGCCGCCATTTGCTGGAAAAGGGACGCTTTGACCGCGCGACTAGGCTCGTGGGGACGATAAGGAGTAGAAAACGTGGACTCACGCGACCAGGTCCTCATCACGGCCACCGAACTGGCGGCCCTCATTGCGGCCGGCGACCCGGTATCCATATTGGACGTGCGGTGGCGGGTCGATGAACCCGACGGGCGTGGGGCATACCTGAAAAGTCACCTACCGGGTGCCGTGTACGTGTCACTCGAGGACGACCTCAGCGATCACTCGATCTCAGGCCGCGGCCGTCATCCGCTGCCGCCGGGGCGTGCGTTGGAAGCGGCGGCACGCNGATGGGGAGTCCGACAGAATTCGCTGGTGGTGGCCTACGACGACTGGAATCGAGCCGGTTCCGCGCGGGCGTGGTGGGTGCTGACCGCCGCCGGGCTTGCAAACGTTCGCATTCTGGATGGCGGCTTGTCCGCGTGGCGGTCCGCCGGACACGAGCTACAGGCCGGCCCGGTCACACCGCAACCCGGGAATGTGACTGTGCCGCACGACGATTTGTACGCGGGAAGCCGTCCCACGCTGACGGCGGCGCAAGTCGGCGCGGATATTGTGACGCTGCTCGATGCGCGGGCACCCGAACGCTACCGCGGCGAGGTCGAACCGCTCGACCCGGTCGCCGGTCATATCCCCGGCGCGAAGAACCTTCCCAACGGCGCGGTCCTGGCGGCCGACGGCACGTTCCTCGGTGATTACGCGCTCACGCAGCTCTTGTCCGACCGCAACATCGACCGCCACGAGGCCATCGGCGCCTACTGCGGCTCGGGTGTGACCGCGACCGTCGCGATCGCGGCGCTGGCGGCCATGGGCCGCGATGCGGCGTTGTATCCCGGGTCGTGGTCCGAATGGAGTTCGGATCCGTCGCACGCCGTCGCCCGCGGTAGCGAATAACACTCAAACGCCGGCCCAGCCGCGCAGGAAGACCGACGTCACCGTGGCGGCGTTGTGCGCCGCGATGCGCTTGTAGCAGAAGAACTGGAATGGAAAGCCCGGCAGGTGAAGCGGATCGCCGGGGCCGTCCGTGATCGAGCGGATGCCGATGAACGGGAAACCATGTGCATCCGCAACAGCCTGTGCGGCCGCGGTTTCCATATCCGTCGCATCGAAGGCCGGGTCCGCGGTCGACACGACATTCATGTTGCTGATCAACGCGCTTCTCAGCCAAGGCCAGGCGGCCTGCGTGAAGTTACCGGCATAGCGACGCGAACGGCCGGGGGCGTTGCGGGGCTGGCAACCGAAAACGTCACCGCCGCCGGGGATGCAGGGAAACGCCACGCCGTTGTTGTTGTCCCAGCTGCGCCCGTCGCCGCCGACGACCAATCGCGGCTGTCGTCGAAGATCGATCCGCCGCGCAACGCTTTCCAGGGTGACGGACAACTTCTCGGCCGTGGCCAACATGCCGGGATCCACCCGATGAAATGTGGCGCCGTCGTCGAGCGTCCAGCGCGCCGGCACGATCACATCCGCGATCTTGGTGCGCCCGCCTCCGCCGGCGACACCCGAAAACACCACCGCGCCAACGGAGAAGCGCGCACACGCGATCTCGGTGGTGTCGGTGGCATTCACCAAGCCGATGCCCGTCATCGCAACGATCACCTTCTTGCCGCCGATCGAGCCTAGGTAGAAGTGCCGACGGTCGGTGACCACCACGGGATCGGGATCGAGCGTGGTGTGGGACAGCACAGCGTCCGCCTCCGCCGGAAAGGCGGCCAGCACGAGTGTGCGCGAGCCTAATTCACGCTGCACGGCAGTCGTTTGATGCCGTGAAAGAACGACGACCGCAGCCGGTCCGGTGGCCCGGTGACGGTCAAACCGGGCACGTACGGGTACAACTCCTCGAGCATGACACGCAATTCGAGACGGGCCAGTTGAGCCCCCAGACAAAAGTGCACTCCCCCGCCCCCGAACGCGGCATGACCGGCATCTGGCCGGGCGACGTCGAATTGGTCGGCCCGGTCGAAAACGTCCTCGTCGCGGTTCGCCGACAGGTAGTGCATCAGGACCCAGTCACCCGCGGGAATCAGCTGCCCGCGGATCTCGACGTCACAGGTCACGGTGCGCCGGAAGTGCATCACCGGGGTCGCCCAACGCAACAGCTCCTCCACCGCGGGCTTGATGGCCTCGGAATCGCGGGCGAGCAGTGATTGCTGGTCGGGGTGTTCGGACAGCGCCAGGACGCCGTGGCTCAAGGTGTTACGGGTCGTTTCGTTTCCGGCGATCGCCAGCAGCAAGAAGAACTCGTTGAGCTGGTCGCGGTTGAGCTTGTCGCCGTCGACCTCGGCGGCCAGCAGCGCCGACAAGATGTCATCGGTGAGACCGTGCTTGCGCCGGTGATCCACCAGCTCGTTGCAGTACGAGAACATTTCGGCCGCCGCCTGCCCCAGGGCTTCGGGGGTGGGGGCGTAGTCGGGGTCTTCGATGCCCAGACTTCCGATGGCGTTGCTCCACCGGAAGACATCCATCCGGTCCTTCGGTGGCACACCGAGCACATCGGCGATGACCTGCAGCGACATCTCCGCGGAGATGTCTGATACGGCGTCGAATTCGCCTTTGCCGGTGATGTCGGCGACGATATCGCGGGCCACCGCCCGCATCCGCGACTCCAGCCGCAACACATTACGAGCGGTGAAACCCTGATTGATCAGCTTGCGAAAATGAACATGGCGGGGCGGATCAATGCCGGGCAGCATCGCTGAATTCGGCCCGGCTTCGGCCACGACCAGCGTGTTGCCTTGCTTGCTGCTGAAGGTCTCGGTGTCGCGACTGACCATTCGCACGTCGGCGTGCTTGGTCAAGAGCCACGCTCGCGGCAACCCGGGTAATTGCACCGGGTGAACGGGAGAGGCTGCCCTCAGCCGGCTCAGTGCGTCGTACGGGGTGCCGACGACAAATGTGTCGGGGTCCAGCACAGCCGCGGCGTCTCGGTCGGCCGCACTGTCTTGGTTCTCGGGAACCAGGGATTTCACCAGTGGGGGCGGTTGATTGCTCATCGGTTCTCCAAAGAGGCCATTATTCCGGTGATGATGACGTCCAGCCCCGCGCGAAAACGGTTGGCGGCCTGACGCTTGCCACGCCGAACGGGGCGGGTCTCTTCCAGGCTTATCGAGCCCAGCAGGTAGGTGTACAGCACCGAATGAGATGCTGTCGCACTGGCTTTGGTGAGGCCGGCTTCGGCAAGAAATGTGCGGCTGAGCTTATCAAGCCGCCGTGCGGATTCGCCACCGCCGCTGGTTTGCAGAATGCCGGCGATGCCCGGCACGGAAAGGATCACTTCGCGAGCGGCGCAGTAGAGTTCGACGATTCGGACGTCCCAGGAGCCNGTCTCGGGCACCGGAATGTCGTCCAGCACGGCCTGAGCGAGAAGGTCCAGGGCGGCCCGCTTACCCGGTACGTGGTAGTAGACCGAGGGCACCGCCGTGCCGAGTTCGGCGGCCAGCTCCCGCATCGTCACGCCTTGTACGCCGACGCGACCGACCAGGGTGCGCAGCGATGCCACCACACGGGTGCGATCCAATTCGCCGTAGGGCCGCCGGACCGCGGCCGTCATTGCGACACCTCATTACTCGCAACCGCAGATCGACGTGAGCCAGATTCGAGCACTGTTAGAATCTACCCGGCATGAATCAGCCTGGGAAGACCGCGCGATGACCGGCCGGCTTGACGGCAAGGTCGCGATCGTGACTGGGGCGAGCACGGGCCTGGGTCCGGTGCTCGGTTCGCTGTTCGTACGGGAAGGCGCCAAGGTGCTACTGGCCGCGCGGCGCGAAGACCTGGTGCGCGAGGCCGCGGCTGCGGCCGGCCCGGGTGCGATCGCGATGCGCGCGGACGTGACCGACGAGGACGACGTCGCGGCCATGGTTGCGCGAGCGGTCGACGAGTTCGGCCAGGTCGACATCTTGTGCAACAACGCCGCTGCGCCCGGGCAGGACCGCTGGATCTGGGAGCAGACCCTGGAAAACTGGAACGCCACGATCGCTATCGATGTCACCGCCGCAATGCTGTGCACCCGCGAAGTTCTGAATCGGTCGATGCTGGCACGCCGCCGCGGCGTCATCCTGAACTTCTCCTCCACGGCCAGCTACTCCGGCGTGGTCCGCAAGACCCACTACGTCACCGCCAAGGCGTCCCTACGTGCTTTCACCAAGGCTGTTGCCTTGGAGGTCGGTCCGTACGGCATCCGGTGCAATTGCATAGTGCCCGGCGCCATCGACACCGAGTTGTGGCGCAACTGGGTGCAGCGCACCGCCGACGAGCAAGGTGTCGACTTCGATTCCCTGCGCGCCAGACACCTCAAAGGTGTTGCTTTACAGGATATTTCCTCCCCAACCGACGTCGCCAACCTGGCACTTTTCCTGGCCGGGGACGAAAGCCGAACCATTACCGGCCAATCGATTCCCGTCGACGCCGGAGGTCACATGCAGGGATGACAACTGTCTCCTAAAGGCCGGCATATTCAGCCGCACCCCCCTGCTGAGCATGACCAGCTGGGAGACCTTGCCCTGACCTGTAGCGCTGCAGTTGACTCGGGGCCAGAGAAATGAGACCTTCCGGAAATGAAGGAGCCCTATAGTCCTCGTGACGCTCTGATAAGGGAGGGTGAGATGGCGAACCAGGATCGCCGCCGCCCAGGGTGGCTGATGGTTCTCGTGGCCGCCGGGGTCGGCATGGTCATATTGGGGGCTGGTGTGTCAGGTTGTTCCAGAGACGGGGGCCGTCCCGCGGCCACCTCGAGCTCAAATCCGGCCGCTGTCAGCACAACCGTGATGATTGACGGAAACAAGCACACGATGATTGCGGGGGTCGACTGCATCAGCTCGGCCGCTCAGCCGAGTGCGTCGCCGCCGGAGTCGGGCGACCTCACCACGCGCATTGGCGTTCACGATGATTCGGCATCGGTGTCACTGGCCGTCTCGGATGAAAAGCCGCCCACGGTCGACGGCTTTGCCATTTCGCTGAAAATCGGAAATGACCAGTATCAGTTGCCTTACCAGGCAACCAAGTCGCCGACCCAGGTTCAAGCGACCAAGGACGGCAAGAGTTACACGGTGACCGGGACTGGCGAGGCGACGACACCCGGTGAAAGCGTGATGCGGCAGGTGACATTCGGGGTTCACGTAACCTGCCCGTGAATCTCATTGTCTAGCGCTGGCGGCTCTGCGATGCTGGCAGCTTGGACATCTTCGCGGAGTGGCGGAACGGCGGAACGGAAATTCGCTGGCGGTCGACAACTGCTGCCAACGATGGCAAAGAGGTCGCGGTCTTCAGTCGCCGCTGCGGGACTCCCGGAGCGCCACAGTTGGTGCTCGTACACGGCTTCCCGACGTCGAGCATTGACTATTTCGCGTTGGCGGGCGCGCTGAGTTCGCAGTTCGACATCTACCTGCTCGACTTTCCCGGCTATGGCCTGTCTGACAAGCCGCCGCAGCCTTACGTGTATTCGCTCTACGACGATGCGCGGCTGCTCGTCTATGCGATCACGCAGGTGTGGAAGCTGTCCGAGTACCGCATGCTCACCCACGACCGCGGTAGCAGCGTCGGCATGATCACGCTGGGCATGCTGGCGGCCCAAGACCCGTCCGCGCAGCCGGTCGACCTCATCGTGACGAACGCCAACATCTACCTTCCGCTGTCCAACCTCACCGCCTTCCAGACCGCGCTGCTTGACCCGGCGACGGGGCGCGCCACCGCGGCGGCCACGACGCCCGAGCTGCTGGCGGGCGGCCTGGGAGCCAGCACGTTCATGCCGCGGCGCACGCTCGAAGATCCGGAAATCGCGGCGTTGGCCAAAAGCTTCGCCCACAACGACGGAATTCGCGTGCTGCCGGACACTATTCAGTATCTTCATGAACGCGCCGCGGACGAAACAAGTTGGCTTGAAGCACTTTCCGTGAGCCGGATCAACACCACGGTGGTGTGGGGTTTACACGACAACGTCTCCCCGCTGCGCGTCCCCAACCATGTCTGGCAGGCGTATCTGAAGAACAAACCCGGGCGCAACCGCTACTGGGTGGTGCCCAATGCCGATCACTATCTGCAGTGCGACGCCCCCGGACAACTGGCCGAGATCGTTCGTCTCACGGTACAAGGCGGCGACATCGCGCTGCAGACGCTCGGAAACCAACCCGACGGCGCGGTATTGGTGGACGAAAGCGCTCCCTAGCCACCTTCGAGCGTGAGGTTAACTTCACGTTCGAGCGCCAGCGTGAAGCTAACTTCACGCTCGGCGCCCGAGACGTCACGAGGTGACGACCGGGAGGCGCGCCCAGCCGCGCACGCTGGCGGTATGCGCTCGTCGGGCGTGGGCGTAGTCGACTTCCCAGTCCGGCCAGCGTTTGAGCACCTCCTCGAAGGCCACCCGCGCTTCCAACCGCGCCAGTGCCGACCCCAGGCAGAAGTGCAAACCCTGCCCGAAGCTGAGGTGAGCGCCCCTGCGGTGGATGTCGTAACGGTCCGCATCCGGGAAATGGTTTTCGTCGCGGTTGGCCGACGCGTTCAGCAGCAACATGAACGACCCCTCAGGAACCACGCGGCCGTAATGCTCGGCGTCGCGCGCGACGTAACGCCCCTGCACGGGTGAGGGCGGTTCGTAACGCAGGGTCTCCTCGATGGCGCCGGGTATCAACGATGAGTCCGCGGCAAGCTCGCGGCGCTGATCCGGGTGATCGGAGAGTAGCTGTCCCATGAAACCGATTAAACGAGCGGTGGTTTCGTTGCCGGCGCCGGCGATCATCGCGGTGTAGGAGAGCACCTCGGTCCGTGACAGGGGGCGCCGCGTGCCGTCGGGTTCGTCAATCTCGGCGCGCAGTAGTTCGGTCATCAGGTCATCGGACGGATGATCGGCTCGCCATTCGATGTACTCGGCGAACAGGGCGATGGTGTTCGCGAACACATCCGCGTCGACCTCAGCGGGGTCGCGGTCCTTGGGCATTTCAATGTTGGCGACGCTGCTGTCCCGGATTTTCTCTTGATCCGCTTCGGGGATGCCCAGCAGGTATCCGATGGTCCGCATCGGCATCATGGCACCGAGGTCAGCGATGAAATCGAAGCCACTCGCGCCGACCAGCGGGTCGAGCTCGCGGACACAGAAATCGCGCACCATCGACTCGACCGCCAGCATGCGCCGGGGCGTGAATACACGGGACAATAGTTTGCGATGCAGATCGTGCAGCGGCGGATCCTCGAAGAGCAGAATGCCCGGTGGCACTTCGATATTCGCCAACAAGATGTCAGCGGTGGTGCCGCGGCCGGAGCGGTAGGTCTCCCAGTTGGGCAGCTCGCGCACCACGTCGTCGTAGCGACTCAGCGCGTAGAAATTGTACTTCTCGTTGTGGTACAGCGGCGCTTCCTCCCGCATGCGCTTCCACACTGGGTACGGGTCGTCGTCGATGTCGGAATCAAAAGGGTCGTAGTACAACTCGACCGCGCTGGCGCCTGTCATGGTGTCCCTTCGTTGAGTAGCCGCATCAGCCTTGTCGGTGCAGGAAGCCGTGCAGGATTGCCTGGATGAGTTCGTCGACGATGACCGCTCGCGGCGGCGGTTTGGGCCCGAAGATGGTCGAACGCAGCGCGGCCATGCCGGCGATCATCGCCACGGTCGAATGGGCCGGCAGGTCCGGGTGATTGGAGCGCAGTCCCCGAAGGTTCATTCCTTCGGCGCTGATCTGACCGAGCAGGCTCAGCGCCTGACCGATCTCGGCGATGCCCGCCTCGGTCTTCTCCTCCTCGCTGAGCGCCTCCGCCGCCATCAGCGTCAAAAACAGGCCCTGGTGTTGCACGAACACGTCGTAGAGCTGACCCACGAAGTGCTCGGTCAATTCCTCCTCTTTTGTCTCCTCGGGCACCACCGACTGCCACGTCCTGCCGAATTCTTCGACAAAGCCAGTGAAGGGCAGGACGAGAGCTTCGCGGAATAGCGCCGCTTTCGAACCAAAATGACGGAAGAGCAGGTGCTCGGTAACACCCGCGGCCTGGGCAATTTCACGCGTCGTGGTGCCGCGGTAGTCCTGACGGGCGAATAGCTCCCGGGCGGCGTCGAGCAGGAGCCTGCGCGGCTCGCCGCGGGGCCTGCGGCTCACCGCAGATCGTTCGGACAACGTCTATCACTCCTTTGAAACCGCATTCCGCGATTGACCTTCTTAGGATAGTATCCACTATCCAACGGATCCAGTGCGTATCGGAAGGGGTGCCAACGTGGGCGCCGTCATCATGCTCGGCACGCTGTTCGGACTGATCGTGCTGATATTCGGATTGGTACTCCGCTTCGATCCCGAGGCGCGCCGCGCCCCGAGCGACGAGAGCGGCCAGTGAACACCCAGATGACGCCCCAATTGGCAGGGGCTTTGTACTTTGCCATCGTCAGTGGCATCACGTTCCTGGTCATGGGGGTTTATCTCAGCTACCGTCGCCGACGCATTCATCCACTGTTGCTGCTCGGTATCTCGGCACTCTCGTTCTCGTGGATCGAGGCACCGTACGACTGGGCGATGTATGCCCAATTTCCGCCCGCGCTGCCCCGCATGCCGTCGTGGTGGCCGCTGAACCTCACGTGGGGTGGACTCCCCTCCTCGGTACCCATCGGCTACGTTTCCTACTTCGTCATTCCGGCCCTGCTGGGGGCCTCCCTCGGACGATGGCTTGCTGCGGAGTTCCGCTGGCGCAGGCCGATCACCCTCCTCGCGGTCGGCCTCGCGGTGGGTTTCTGCTGGGCTTTCGTGTTCAATGCCATCACGGGGGCGCAGTTCGGCAACTTCTACTACGGCTACGTGATTCCCGGGCTCGCGATCTTCGAGGGCACCAAGCACCAATACCCGCTTTACGACTCGCTCGCCATGGGCATCCAGATGATGGTATTCACCTATCTGCTGGGACGGACCGATGCGCAGGGGCGCAACATCATCGAGGCGTGGGCGGAGCGGAAACTGAGTAGTCGCCTGCAATCTTCGGTGGTATCCGTCGTCGCTGTGATCGTCGTCGGAAACCTGCTCTACGGGGCAGTCTTTGCGCCCCATCTCATTACGAAGCTGGGCGGCTATGTCACCGCGGGCCCGACGGAACAGTTGTACCCGGGCGTACCCAACCAACCCAAGTAGAGCGAGATCGAGTGAGCTACGAAAGTACCGCCGAGCCCATCAAAATCGGCTACCTGATGGATTTCCTGCTACCGGAGGGCTTTCCCACGACGTACTTCGAAGACCTCACACAGTCTTTCGAACTGGTCTTCAAGCAGGGTCTCGAGCAGGGGTCGATCGATCGGCCGATCGAGATCATCTACCGCGAGGTGGAAGGTCTGCCCAAGGGATCGGTCAAAGCGGTCATCGACGCCTACGGCGAACTGTGTGACGAAGGGTGTTTGGCGATCTTCGGACCGAGCATCGGCGACAACACGATTCCGATNAGGGAGGCGATCGAGGAGCGCTTCAAGGTTCCCTGCATCAGTGTCACGGGATCCGACCTTGCGCTCGGCGAATGGCTCTTCGCGTTTCCGATGGGCTCGCATACCGACGAACCGATCTTCTGGACTGACCTGCTGGCCAAGGGCGGACATACCGAGGTCGGCGTGTTGACGGAGCAATCCCTAGTCGGTGAAGGATATCTCAAGAATTTTCGAGATGCGTGTAACCGCAGGGGCATTCGTATCGTAGCAGAGGCATCCATCGCACAGACCGCCGGAGATGTCACGGAGGCCATCAATGCGCTGCACAAGGCCAACGCGCAGGCGATTGTGCACTGTGGCTTCGGGTTCGGGGTGGTGTTCGTCAATCCGGCACTCGAGGCGCTGGGGTGGGATCCGCCCCGGTTCTGCGGCACGGCCTTTCAGAACGCATGGCTCAACCCGGTGATGTGGAACGCCTTCATCGGCTGGACCGGTCTCGACCAGTACGACGAGGGCAACAAGGTCGGGCAGAAGTTCCTCGACGAGTACAACGAGGCCTATGGCCGCCGGCCGGAATGGTGTGTGCCCGTGGTGAATAGAGACATCGCGGTCACGCTGTTGCGGGCGCTCGCCGACGCCCACCCGCTCAGCCCCCGCGGCGTGAAAGAGGCGCTCGAACGCGTCAAGATGGTACCGGCCGCATCGGGTGCGCCGGGAACCCGAATCTCTTTCGGGCAGTGGACTCGTCGGGCCTGGATGGGTGCGGGTTACATCGTTGCGCGGCAACTCGACGCCGACGGTGTCAATTCACACCTTGTCGATCGCTTCGGCGAGGAATAGCCCTCAGCCGAGGGCCTCGGGCAGCACGACTTCGCCGACGCGCTTGAGGTAGGTCCACGCGATGTCCGGTGGCAGGCCGCCGCACAACGGCGAGAGGTTGAGCACCTGACCGTCGCGTACTCGCGAAATCGCCTCGGGCACCGAGATAATGATGTGCGAGCCCGGCTTTTCGCGCAGCTCGTCGACGGTGTTCACGTGACTGAAGCCGGCCGTCGTCTCGTCGCCGGGATTCCACGCGGCATAGGTCCGCACGTCGTGCAGCAGATGCTCGCCGACCTCTTTCCACGCCTGGTCTACGTCGTCGGCGACGAACACGACAGAGGGGGTGTCGCGGCTGGGGAACATCGTCGCCCCGGGCTCATGGCCGTGTTCGCGGCACGCCTCCTCGTAAGCCTCGCGCATACCGGGAGTGTCGGCATTGCCCAGCATGCCCAGTCCGTACCTGCCGGCCCGGCGGGCCGCCGCCAGCGTGCCGCCACCCCACATCATCGACGGACCACCCTCGGTCAGTGGCGCGGGTGTCACATTGATCCGGCGTCCTTCTTCTTCAACGGCTCCTTCGGCCAGCAACCGGCGCAGCAACCCAAGCTTCTCGTCGGCGATCCGGCCACGCCTTTTGATTGGCAAGCCGAAGTGCTCGAACTCCTCGGGCCGGTACCCCAGCGCCATCGTGTACATGGCCCGTCCATTGCTGAGAATGTCGAGGACCGACATGTCCTCGGCCAGCCGCACCGGGTCGTAGAACGGCAGAATCAGGATCAGGTTCATTGCTAATCGCTGTGTGCGCGCGGCGATGGCCGGCGCCAGGATCATCGGCGACGGCAGATAGCCGTCGTCAGACCCATGGTGTTCACACAGCACGGCGGCCAAGCCGCCGTGATCCTCGGCCCAGGAACACATTTCGGGCACCGCGGCATACAGGGCGGCGGGCGGTGCGCCCCACGACGGGGCACGCATATCGAAGCGCAGTGTGAACAAAGCGACTCCTCGAAAATTCGAAAAACCCTAGCCTGACTAATCTTTGTGTGACGTACGCTACGCGCTCAGTCGAACACGTGCCGCGGCAGGGTCGTCGGGATGTCCAGCGAACTGAGCAAGCCCGGCGCGGCGTCGACGACGTACGGGATCGCATTGACGACACGCATCGCCGTGGACGTCATCGCCGCATGTCCGGCGCCGTGTCCTTCGGCATCGCCGACCGTCATCGCGCAGTGGATGTCGGGGTCGCCCTCGATGTCGACGCGATAGGTCGCGTCGCAGTCCGAGGTCGGCCAGTCCGGTGCGACGTCGCGGGCCATGCGGATGATGTGTTGAAGGACGATCGCCTCGCGCCCGTCGACCACCCCCGCCGCCCGGGTACGGACAGCGCCGCAGGTGCCCGCAGGCACGGTGCCGAACGCCACCTCGATGTCGCGGTGGGTCAGCTCACGGTCCAGTGATCCGCGCACCTCCTCGATCTCGACCCCAAGGCCGGCAGCAATCAGGTATAGCGGTGCCTTCCAAGTCATTTCGATAAAGCCCGGCGTCTTGAGCATGGGCTCGAAATCGAGCGGGCGGGCGAAGCCCAGCCCGTTGATCATGACGTCGGCCACCGGGTAGTGGTCGTTGAGCGCGACCTCGCTGACGGTGATGCGGCGGATCTTCTTGGACTGAGTAGTCATCAGCAAGGCGAGCTGATCGGAGGTGAACCCGGGAAAGATGCCCGACCCGTAGAACGACGCGTTGCCGGCCTTGGCCGCCTCTTCGAGTTCCTCGCGCCAGTTCGGTGCGAAATACGCCGGCGGATAGATCAGTCCCGTCGACGACGTCGAGACGACGTTGATGCCGGCCTTCAGCAGCCGCACGTAGTCAGGCACCGCACCGGCCTCGCGTTCGGGACCGCTGGCCGCGTAGATCACGCAGTCGGGTTTCAGCGCGATCAGCGCCTCCGCGTCGTTGGTGGCCAACACACCGACCGGCTCACCACCCGCGAGCTCACCCGCGTCCTTGCCGACCTTGTCGGGTGAATGCACCCATACGCCAACGAGTTCCAGGTCCGGTCGGTGTCTGACGCCATCGATGGCGATCGACCCGACTCCCCCGGTAGACCAGATGACAACACGCATACGCAATCTCCTTTGATTAGGCCCGCGCGGCGGCGGCCGCTGCACGTTCGAGGAAGGGCCACGCCATCTCCGGTGCGATG
>JGI12627J18819_10000257_pt1 | contig 17443 bp, 20 predicted proteins | sample TexAe_OM1H0_M2_FD_18819 | JGI IMG/M metagenome (IMG submission 18819)
CCCGCGCGCACGGCACGGCGCGATCGGCTATACGCATTCGGATTCGATGCTTATCGTCTGGTGCCCGGCCTGCGTTCCAGCACGCCGGCCGCCTCGAGCGAGATCGCCGGCGTCACCGGCAAATTGCACCTGGATAATCAAAACAAAGTTCGGCGCGACCTGGACTGGGCGCAAATCAGGAATGGGGTGCCGGGTGTCCTTTAGTCTCAGAGTTCTCACTGCGGCCGTAGCACTCTTCTCAGCAAATTCGAGTTTCACCGCCGACGCTCAACCGAGCGGCGCGCACCCTGCGGCGGATCTCATCGTGCGCAATGCGCGCATCTGGACCGTGAACCCGCAGCAACCTCAGGCCGACGCGCTCGCGGTCCTCGATGGCCGCTTCGTAGCTGTCGGGACCGAGGCACAAGTCTCGCAATGGCAGGGGCCGCGCACGCGCATTGTCGATGCCAAGGGCAACCGCCTCGTACCGGGTTTTAACGACGCGCACGTGCACTTCTCGGAGGGCGGCGCCCAATTGAGCTCTGTGCAGCTCACCGACGCCACCAGCCTGAAGGAATTCGTGCAGCGCGTGGCCGACTATGCTTCGCATGCAGCGAAGGGCGAATGGATCCGCAACGGCAATTGGGACGAGAGCAAGTGGTCGCCCGCCAAGCTGCCGACGCGCCAGGATATCGATACGGTAACGCGCGACAATCCCGCCGTCCTCTCCCGCTACGATGGCCACGCTGTGCTCGCAAACTCAAAGGCGCTGGCGGCCGCGGGCATCACGTCCAAGACTCCGGACCCTCCCGGCGGTGTCATCGTGCGCGACGCCTCGGGCGAGCCCACGGGCGTGCTCAAAGACGCGGCCGAAGCGTTGCTGGAGAACGCCGTGCCGCCGTTGGATTTCGCACAGCGGCGCCGCTTCATAGAGCGCGCCATGCTCGAGGCCGCTTCGCGCGGCGTGACCAGCGTCCAGCACATGTCCATGGATTACGGCGATCTCGCGGTGTATTCGCNACTGNTGGAGGACAACAAGCTGACGGTGCGCATATATGGGGCGCCGTCCATCACCCGGGTCGAGGATCAGGCGCGTCTGGGAATCGGCCGCGCATTCGGCGGACCGTCCTTGAGAATCGGCGCGCTGAAAATGCTATCCGACGGATCCTTGGGCTCGCGCACGGCGTACTTCATCGAACCCTACGCGGACGATGCGCAGAATCACGGCCTTTTGTTCTCCGACATGCTGCCGCTGGTGAAGGCGGGCGAGCGCCTGATGCGCGCCGATGCCGCCAATCTGCAAGTGTGCACGCACGCAATCGGCGACGCCGCCGTGAAAACGGTGCTGGATCTTTATCAGGCGGTGGAGACCAAGGATGGGCCGCGCGATCGGCGCTGGCGGATTGAGCACGCGCAGCATCTATCGACGGCGGACTTCGACCGCTTCGCGAAACTGCATGTCATCGCCTCGGTGCAACCCTATCACGCCATCGATGATGGCCGGTGGGCGGAATCGCGCATCGGCCACGAGCGCGCCACGCGAATGCATGCGTACCGGACGTTCCTGGATCATGGCGTGCGCCTGGCATTCGGCACGGACTTTCCGGTCGCGCCAATCGATCCCATGTTGACGCTGTATGCCGCGGTGACGCGCGCAACGCTCGACGGCAAAAACAGTGACGGCTGGTTTCCCGGGCAGAAGCTCTCCATCGAGGAATCGATCGCGATCTATACCTTGGGATCTGCGTATGCCGAGTTCCAGGAAAACGAGAAGGGCTCGATCGAACCTGGCAAGCTCGCCGACATGGTCCTGTTGAGCCGGGACGTGCTGAAGATCGCGCCCGCCGCAATTCGCGACACGCATGTCCTCAAGACCTGGCTTGGCGGCCTCGAGATCTACGACGCGGAAACACGCCGCAACAATTAGAGGTGTTTGTGAGAAAAATCGCACTCGGATTCTGGATGGTGTTCGCAAGCATGATGCTGAGCGCTGCCGGCGCACCGGCGCACGCGGCTGACGGTGATCAATACCTGGGCAGCTGGGCGGGCACTTGGACGGGCCAAGACGGCTCATCGGGCCACTTCACGCTGACCTTGCAGCGCGAGGGGGACGGCAAGCTCGGAGGCTCGATTGCGGTTACCAACGACGGCGGCGGCGGATCGGATTACACGTCCTCGCTGAAGAACGCGGCATTCGCGGGCGATAAGTTCACGGCGGCGTACGAGCCTCCTGACGGGCAATCCGAAATCACGTTGAAAGGGACATTCGCTGCAAAGAGCGGCGCGGGAGATTGGTCGCTGGGCGCCAAAGCGCAACCGTCTGCAGCTCCTTTCGCCAGCGGCGCCTGGAAAATCGTTAAAAACTGAAGGAACGCGGCGGAAATTGCCGCTGCCGGATCAGGACCGCCGCGCCATGATGACTCATGGCTCATTTGCGCCTGCAACGCGGCGAAGCCGCCGAATTGCTGGCGGCGAATTATCTTCAGGTGCGCGGCCTCAAAGTGCTGGGCCGCAATCTGCGCTGCAAGGCGGGCGAGCTCGACTTGGTGTGCCTGGGTGACGGCGTACTGGCGATCGTCGAAGTCCGGCAACGCGAAACTGCCCAGTTCGGCGGCGCCGCTGCTTCGGTCACCGCCGGTAAACAGCGCAAAATTATCCGCGCGGCGAAGTTTTTTATGCGCCGCGAACCGAGCTGGCGCGATCTTCCGATTCGATTTGACGTGGTGGCCGTCGAAGGACTGCCTGAGGGCGTCCACCGCATCGAATGGATCAAAGACGCGTTTCGCGCTACTTGACCACCTGCAGCTTGGGCCGTTTCGGGGTTGCCGCGCCGGACTTGCCTGCAGCCGGGCTGGCCGGCGGCGAATCGGTGGGATCGGGATCCGCGTCGCCTTCGGGGAAAATCATCCCCTGACCGGTCTCACGGGCGTAGATTCCTAAGATCGCCCGAACCGGAACTTGCACGGCAAATCCGACGCCGCCGAAGCGCGCTTCGAAGCTGACGAAGTCATTGCCCAGCTTGAGTCCCTGGGTGGCGGAAAAACTCACGTTGAGCACGATTTTGCCGTCTTTCACGTACTGGCGCGGCACCGTTACGCCTTCGGCGGCGGCATCCACCACGATGTGCGGCGTTTCTCCACTGTCCGAAATCCATTCGTGCAGTGCTCGCAACAGGTAGGGGCGCCGCGGCTTCAATGTCGCATTTCCCTTTCCGCGTGGGTCAGGCAGGCGCGGAATGTCGGGCGCGCAAAAATCGAATTCATGTATTTGACGATGGGCTGCGCCTGAGGCGGCAGTTCAATCCCGTACACGCGCAGGCGCCATAAGATCGGCGCGATGCTGGCATCGACCAGGGAAAATTCGTCGCTCAGAAAGAAAGGCTTGGCCTTGAACACTTCCGCGCTGGCGCAAATGGCCTCGCCCAATACCTTGCGGCTGTGCTCCGCCATCTTGCTGGCCGGATCGAGCTCGATGTCGTGCGCAAGCGCATACCAGTCGCGCTCGACGCGATACAGCGCCACGCGAAATTGCGCGCGGGTGACCGGATCGATCGGCATCAGAGGCGGATGGGGAAAGCGTTCGTCCAGGTACTCGATGATGACGCGCGAGTCGTACAGCACCAAGTCCCGGTCCACGAGCGTGGGAACGCTGTGATAGGGATTCAGGTCGATCAAATCCTCGGGCAACGCATTCGGGTCGACATTGACCAATTCGATGGCAATGCCCTTCTCCGCCAAAACCAGGCGGGTGCGATGACTCCACGGGTCCGCCGGTGCTGAAAAAAGGGTCATCACCGAACGTCGTGCCACTAACAGGACCTCCTGAACGTAATCAACGGGACCGCCCGCTGCTTTAGTGGACGTCCTTCCAATACTCTTTCTTTAGCAAGTACGCGAAAACGAAGAACACCAGCAAAAACAGCATCACGAATATGCCCATCGTTTGTCGCGTTGCCTTGATGGGTTCTGCGGCATAGTCCAGGAAGTTCACGATGTCGCGGACGTATTGATCATACTCCTCCGGCTTCATGGAACCGGGGATCATTGGTGCGACGCCCGCCAGGACCATTTTGGCGTCGCCTTTCGCGTCTTTCTCATTCTTGTACTCGGGCTTTTGCAAGCCTTGGCGGTAGTACAGGATGTGCGGCATGGCTGTGCCGGGCAGATACAAGTTATTCACGCCCCAAGGCCGCGTCTTGTCCGCGTAGAAGCCGTGCAGATACGAATAGATATAGTCAGTGCCGCGTTCGCGCGCCATCAAGGTCAAATCCGGCGGTTGCTTGCCGAACCAGTCGGCGGACTGCGCGGACATGCCGGTATTGATTTCCTCGAAGGCCTTCGCATCCGTGAAAATCAAATTCTTGGCGAGCTCCGACTCGGGGATCTTCAGATCCTGACCCAAGCGGTTGTAGCGCAGGTACTTGAGCGAATGGCAGCCGGAGCAATCATTCATGAAATTGCGGGCGCCCCGCTGCAGGGAAGCGACATTCTTGATGTCCGTGTCCGCGTGCAGCAAGGCGATCTCACCTTCTTCGGCCAGCGCGGTGCCGGCAGAAAAAATCCCCAAGGCGACTAAAGCGGCGGCTTTAAGCATGTTCCGTAACCCTTTCCGGCACCGGTTTCACGCTGTCGATCTTCGTGTACCAGGGCATCAGCAAAAAGAATGCAAAGTAAATGGCGGTGCAGAAGCGCGCCAGAATCGGATAAATGCCGGACGGCGGTTTCATGCCGCACACCGCCAGGCAAACGAAGGAGATCGCAAAGAGCGCCAGCATCACCTTATAAATCGGACCCTTGTAGCGGATCGATCTGACCGGCGAGCGATCCAGCCAGGGTACGAAAAAGAGGATCAGCACGGCCGCGCCCATCACCATGACGCCCCACACCTGTGTGCCGAAAGCGGAAGGAATGGCGCGCAACATGGCGTAGAACGGCGTGAAGTACCAGACCGGCGTGATGTCGGGCGGCGTCTGCAAGGGATTCGCCATTTCGAAATTCGGCGATTCCAGGAACAGCCCGAAGAAGTTCGGCGCGAAGAAAATGACAGCCGCAAACACCAGCAAAAATGCCGCAGCGCCCATCAGATCCTTGACGGTGTAGTACGGATGGAAGGGAACGCCGTCCAAGGGATGCCCGTCGGCATCCTTGTACTTCTTGATGTCGATGCCGTCCGGATTGTTCGAGCCGACCTCGTGCAGGGCCATGATGTGGGCGATGACCAGGAACACCAATGCCAAGGGCAGAGCCGCCACGTGCAGCGCGAAGAAGCGGTTCAATGTCGGATCGGCGATGTTGTAGTCGCCACGGATCCATTCAACCAAGGTTCCGCCGATGACCGGCAGGCTGCCGAACAGGGACACGATCACCTGCGCGCCCCAGAAGCTCATGTTGCCCCATGGCAGCACGTAACCCATGAAGGCTTCGGCCATGAGCAACAGGAAAATCAAGCAGCCGAAAATCCAAATCAGTTCGCGCGGCTTTCGGGCCGATCCGTACAACAGCGCGCGGAACATATGCAGGTAAACCACGATGAAGAACGCCGACGCCCCGGTCGTGTGCATGTAGCGGATGAGCCAGCCCCACTCCACATCCCGCATGATGTATTCGATCGATGCGAACGCTTCGGCGGAGGACGGCTTGTAGCTCATCGTCAGGAAAATGCCGGTGACGATTTGATTGACGAGCACCAGCAGGGCCAACGCGCCGAAGAAATACCAGAAATTGAAATTCTTCGGGGCGTAGTACTCGGCGACGTGGTCATTCCAGAGTTTCGTCAGCGGAAATCGCTGATCGATCCAGCCAATCATTCCTTTGCCGGTGCCGGCGGACTCGGGTGCTGCGGCCATCGCTTACCTCTTGCTTTACGAAACGGGTTTGGAAGCGTCGTCGACGCCGATGACGATGCGCGTGTTCGCGCCGATCGCGTACGGCGGCACCGTCAGATTCTTCGGCGCAGGCATGCTCTTGAAGACGCGGCCCGACAGGTCGTACTTCGAGCCGTGGCAGGGGCAGTAAAAACCGCCCGGCCAGTTTGCGCCCAAGTCAGCGCCCGCGACNTGGAATGAATCGTTCGGCTGGAATGCGCCCAATGGCGAGCAGCCCAGGTGCGTGCANACCGCGAGNCCCACCCAGTATTCAGGATTGCGCGCGCGCACCGCGCCCGTCGATTTGATGTAGTCGGGCTGCGTCGAATCTTCGGACTTGGGATCCGCCAGCATGTCGTCATGCGCACCCAGCTGGTCGACCACCCCTTTCACGCGGCGGACCACGAACACCGCTTGGCCGCGCCATACCACTTTCAGCATTTGACCGGCTTCGAGTTTCGATGCGTCCACTTCAACCGGAGCGCCCAACGCTTTCGCGCGCGCGCTGGGTTTCCATGAAGCTATAAAGGGTATCGCCGCGAATGCGACTCCGACTGCGCCCGTGCCCACCGTCGCGGCGGTCAACAAGCGACGACGGCTGTGATCTACCTCATCAGTCATGCGAAACCCTCGAAAATAGTTGACAATTCTTTACGCAAAGCCCTATGGCCGCAGTGTTTCCCAAAGAATATTGCGAGCGCATTATACACAGTTACGCGTCCACCCCTTAAGGCCCGAGGAGCGATTTTAGTTGCAGAATATTCGCGTCCTCGTGATTTTTTTGCTGAGAGCGGTAGTAGTCGGCCTGGCCGTAGCTTTTCTCGTCGTCTGGTGGAATCCCACGCTGTTGGGCGCGCATGGCGCCGCGCCGGCCCCTGCCCCCGCGCCGCCGCCGGCCCCGCTGAAGCCGTCCCCTTTGCCGCCGAGCGGCGCCATCGCACCGCCCGTGGTCATGCAGAGTTTCGCCGACTCCGTAGCGCGCGCAGCGCCCGCGGTGGTCAACATTTACACGGCGCGTGTGGTGCGCGAACGCACTCAAGCGGCGCCGCTCAATCAGTTGTTCGGCGACTACTGGCCGAGCTACCGGCAGCGGGTCGAACGCAGCCTGGGCTCGGGCGTGATCGTGGACGCGATGGGCACCATAGTGACCAATCAACACGTCATTGCCGGCGCCGATTCGATCCGCGTGCAGCTCGCGGACGGGCGCATCGCCGATGCCACGATCGTNGGTCAGGATCCGGACACCGACCTGGCCATCCTGGATCTCGAGATCGGGGATTTGCCGATCATGCCCATGGGGCGATCGGACACCTTGCGGGTNGGCGACATCGTGCTCGCCATCGGCAATCCCTACGGGCTCAGCCAGACCGTCACGCAGGGAATNGTCAGCGCCACGGGGCGCGGCCAGCTNGGGCTTGCGACCTTCGAGAATTTCATCCAAACGGACGCAGCGATCAATCTCGGCAATTCCGGAGGCGCCCTCATCGATGCGCACGGCGATCTGGTGGGCATCAATACGGCCGTGCTCAATCGCACCTATGGCGGGCCAGAGGGCATCGGCTTCGCAATCCCGGTCAACCTTGTGCGCGGCGTGATGGAGCAGATTCTACTGAACGGCCACGTGGTGCGCGGTTGGCTGGGTTTCGTGCCGCAGGACCTGAGCGAGGAACAATCGGCGCAAATCGGCACCGCCGGGGGCGGCGTCACGGTGGTGAACATCATGGTGAAAAGCCCGGCGTACGAGGCCGGCGTGCGGCCGGGAGACTTGATCACGGCGCTCGGCGGCGAGCAGGTGCACAGCGCGCAGGATTTGGTCGCTCGCGTGTCCTCGCTGAAGCCGGGTGCCGCGATCGAACTCGAAGGACGTCATGCGCGCCAAGCCTATAAGCTCAAATTGACGGTGCTGGAACGCCCTACCAGGCCGGTTCAGCAGCGCTAGGACCCAACGCCCAACGCTCAACGCTCAAGGGGTGCGGCGAATTCTCGCGCCCAATTGCTGCAGCTTTTCTTCGATGGCCGCGTATCCGCGGTCTATGTGATAAATGCGCTCGATATCGGTGCGTCCGTCGGCGACCAGGGCCGCGAGAACGAGACTGGCCGAGGCGCGCAAATCCGTGGCCATCACCGGCGCGGCGGTTAAGCGCTCGACCCCCTTGATGATCGCGGTGTTGCCCTCCAGGCGGATTTCTGCGCCCATGCGCCGCATTTCCAGCATGTGCATGAAGCGGTTCTCGAAAATCGTCTCGATGATGGTGCCGACGCCGTTCGCCACGGTGTTGAGCGCGGCGAATTGCGCCTGCATGTCGGTGGGAAATGCAGGATATGGAGCGGTGCGGATGTCCACCGCCTTGGGTCTTTTGCCCCGCATATCGACCTCGATCCACGAGTCGCCCACCTCGACGGCGGCGCCCGCCTCTTTGAGCTTGTCGATGACCGCGTCCGCGTGGTCGGGCCGCGTGTTCTTAACGCGGATGTGGCCGCCGGTNATCGCGCCGGCCACCAGATAAGTGCCCGTTTCGATCCGGTCGGGCAGCACTTCNTACGCAGTTCCGCTCAGGCGTTTCACACCCTCGATCACGATCCGATCGGTGCCGGCGCCCTTGATCTTCGCGCCCATGGCATTCAAGAAATTGGCGAGATCGACAACCTCGGGCTCGCGCGCCGCATTCTCCAGCACGGTCTCGCCGTCCGCCAACGTGGCAGCCATCATGAGATTCTCGGTGCCGGTGACAGTGACGGTCTCCAACACGAGCCGCGCTCCCCGCAAACGCTGCGCGCGCGCCTTGATGTAGCCGTTCTCTATGTGGATGTCCGCGCCCATGGCCTGCAAACCGGCGACGTGAATGTTCACCGGGCGCGCACCGATCGCGCAGCCTCCGGGCAGCGACACATCCGCCGCGCCGAAGCGCGCCAGCAAGGGTCCCAGCACCAGAATCGAAGCGCGCATGGTCTTCACCAGCTGATACGGCGCGAAATATTCCTTGATGGTCGATGCATCGACTTCGATGCGCATCTTTTCATCGATGGTCACCGACACGCCCATGCGGCCGAGCAACTCGATCATGGTTGTGACATCTTGCAGATGCGGCACGTTCGACACGGTTACCGGGCCGTCCGCCAGCAAGCAACCGGCGAGAATCGGCAGCGTCGCGTTCTTCGCCCCGGAAATGCGGATCTCCCCCTCGAGCGGGATGCCGCCGTGAATCTGTAATTTATCCACGTCCCTGCCTTGCATATTCATCGGGGGTGAAAACCTGCAGTGCAAGCGCATGGATTTCATTGCCGACCGCGGCGCCCAGTGTGGAGTACACCAATTGATGCCGCTGGATGGGCTTCTTGCCGATGAAGGCGGGCGCCACCACGATGGCCTCGAAATGCACGTTATCGTCGCTCGTCACCATGGCATGGCTGCCGCCCAAGCCGTCCTCGATTAGTTGTGCCACCTGTTGTGGATTCATGCCGTCTCCTCAAATTTGTTCAAGCATACAGGTATCATTAAACGATGAATCCCGACTTCACCGACGAAGCCCTCATCGAGCTCGGCCGCCAGGCGCTGACCGTCGAGATCGAGGGATTGCAGGCTCAACTGCCCCGTCTAGGGGCGGATTTTGCACGCGCCTGCCGGATTTGTCTTAACTGCCGCGGACGGATCGTGGTCACGGGGATGGGCAAATCCGGGCATGTCGGCGGCAAAATTGCCGCCACGCTGGCGAGCACCGGCACTCCTTCGTTCTTCGTGCACCCGGGCGAGGCCAGCCACGGCGATGTCGGCATGATCACGCGCGATGACGCCGTGCTGGCGCTGTCGAATTCCGGGGAAACCGCGGAAATTCTCACCATCCTGCCGGTGATAAAGCGATTGGGAGTCCCCCTGATCGCCTTCACGGGCAACTCGGATTCGCCGCTCGCGCGCATCGCAACCGTGCATCTTGACATCCGCGTGCCGGCAGAAGCCTGCCCGTTGAATCTTGCGCCCACCGCCAGCACCACGGCGGCATTGGCCGTCGGCGACGCACTGGCGGTTGCGCTCTTGAAGGCGCGTGGTTTCACGGAGGAGGATTTCGCGCGCTCGCACCCCGCGGGTGCGCTCGGACGGCGGCTCATGTATGTCAAGGACGTCATGCGAGAAGGATCGGACGTGCCGACCGTGCGCGCCGACGCCACGCTCGCGGCCGGGCTCATGGAAGTGACCTCCAAGCGCCTCGGCATGACGGCCATCGTCGATGAGTCCATGAAGGTGCTCGGCATATTCACGGACGGCGACCTGCGCCGCGCGCTGGACCGCGCAGCGGACCTGCATACCACCCGCATGGACCAAGTCATGACTCGAAATCCCAAATCCGTGGGCCCGACCATGCTGGCCGCCGAGGCAGTGCATCTCATGGAAGCCCACAGCATCACCTCGCTGGTGGTGATCGATGAGGGCAAGGTCGTAGGGGCGCTCAACATTCACGATCTTTTGCGCGCAGGCGTGTTTTGAAAGCGCGCAAAGCGACGCCGCTCGCGAAAATCCAGCTGCTGATCCTGGACGTCGATGGCGTGCTGACGGACGGTCGGCTGTACTTTGGCCCCAAGGGAGAAGCACTCAAGGTATTTCACGTCCGCGACGGCCACGGGATCAAGCTGTTGATGGCCGCCGGCGTTCATGTGGCGGCATTCAGCGGCCGGCGCTCTGCGGCGACTGCCGCGCGCCTGCGCGAACTGGGCGTACCCGCCGTGGTGCAAGGCTGCAGCGATAAGCTAGCCGCGCTGCAGGCCCTGACGAAGCGGCTCAAGGTCGATCCCTTGAACTGCGCATGCATAGTCGATGACACGCCCGATCTGCCGCTCATGTCCGCCGTGGGATTTGCCGCGGCCGTTGCGGACGCACATCCGCTGATCCTTGCGGCAGCGCACTGGGTCGCGCGACTGGGCGGGGGCATGGGCGCCGTGCGCGAACTGTGCGATTCGATTTTGCGCGCCCGCGCTGGATCTGATCGATGATCTTTCGAATTTTTACGGTGCTCGCAGTAGCCGCACTCATCATCAGCACGTGGATCTTGAGTTCGCCGGCGCACCGGCCTTCCGCGCAGAAGAGCGGCCAACAATCCGATCTGCCGGGGTACTATTTGAAGAACGCCATTCTCACGGACTACGACAACGCCGGAAACCCGAGCATCCGCATCGAAGCGGAGCGCATCGACCAAGTCGCGCATGGCAACGAAGTGGCGCTGTACAACGTTCGCGTGAACTACGACGCGCCCAATGGGCAGACCTGGGTGCTGTTCGGCGACACCGCTCACGTGCAGCCTGGCGGCAAAATCATCGACGTCGCCGGCAACGTCCGTCTGCAGGGCGAGAGTCCGGACACTCGCGGCGCCGCGGTGATCCATACCGATACCTTGAGCTACAACGTGCCCGAGTCGATCGCCAGCACCAAAAGCGATGTTCGCGTCGACTACGGCGGCCATATTCTCACCGGACGCGGCATGATTGCCAATTTGAAAGAGCGCACGATGCGCCTAGAATCAAAGGTCAATGGCCGTTTCCTCCCCCGTTAAGTTTCTTGCCTTGCTCGCATTGCTCGCGCCGCTGACTGCAGCGCACGCCGCGCCGGTCATCGCGCGCGATCGCCGCGCGGATATATTGCTCGATTCACAGGGAGTAACCATCGATCTGAAGACCAACAGCGCGGTGTTCACCAAGGTCAAAATCTCACAAGGCTCGATGTCGATCACCGCCGATGAGGGCAAGGCGAGTCAGCAGCGCTCCGCGGACCTGTATTTCGAAAACAACGTCTGGTATTTCAAGGGCAACGTCAAAATCACCTTGGAGCAGGGGCAGCTGACTTCCGATGATGCGCAAATCACTTTTGTGAACAGCCAGTTGAGCAAAGCCGTCGTCAATGGCAAGCCGGCGGCATTCGAAGAAACCGAATCGAAGAACGGCAAGCTCGCCAAGGGTCATTCGAACACAATCGACTACGATTCCTCGAAGCACATCGTTCGCTTCTTGAAGGACGCCTATTTGAGCAATGGCGAGAATGACATTCGTGGTCAGGCGCTCAAATACGACGTGGTTGCGCAAAAAGTGATCGCCGAGGAAGCAGAACAAAATTCCCAACGCGTGCGCATCACCATCACGCCGCCGCCGCCCAAGTCGGGCGCGACGCCGCCCAAGTCCAATCCATGAGCGTATTGCGGGCGCTGGAACTCGCCAAAAGCTACAAGTCACGGCAGGTGCTGCGGGATTTGTCCCTGGAGGTCGAAAGCGGCGAAGTCGTCGGCCTGTTGGGGCCGAACGGCGCCGGCAAGACGACGGCGTTCTACATGATCGTGGGGCTCGCCCGCTGCGAGCACGGCGAAATCTATCTCGACAGCAAGGACATCACCCGCTTACCCATGCATCGTCGCGCGCAATTGGGGTTAGGGTATCTGCCTCAAGAGCCTTCGGTATTCCGCAAACTGTCTGTCGCAGACAATATCATGGCCATCCTGGAGACCCGCCCGGGGCTGGACGATGCCGCTCGAAGCGCCCGGCTGAAGGAACTGTTGGGCGAATTGCATATCGGCCACGTTCGCGAAAGTCTCGGAATGAGCCTTTCGGGCGGAGAGCGGCGCCGGGTGGAAATTGCCAGGGCGCTTGCCGCCGATCCGCGATTTATCCTGCTGGATGAACCATTTGCGGGCGTCGACCCCCTCTCGGTCGCCGATATCCAGCGAATAATCAAGCACTTGTCCGACAAGGGCATCGGAGTCCTGATTACGGATCATAATGTGCGGGAGACCTTGGGTATTTGCACCAGAGCCTATATCGTCAGTCAAGGCAGTGTCCTCGCCTCTGGTTCTGCGGACCAGATTCTTGCCAACCCGCAGGTGCGTGAGGTGTACTTGGGACAGGATTTCAAACTATAGGCCTAGGTCTTAAAGCGATATGTTGAAGCCCAGTCTGCAGCTTCGCATCGGTCAGCAGCTGACCATGACGCCGCAGTTGCAGCAGGCGATAAGGCTGTTGCAGCTGCCCTCGCTCGACTTGCAGGCTCACGTCCGGGAAACGCTCGAAACCAACGTCATGCTCGAGGGCGAGGATGAGGCGGTGGAAGCGCCCGACCCGGCCCGCGAGCGCGAAGAGCTGCCGGTCCGTCTCGACGAGAAATATGCCGAGCTCGACGGCATCTCGACGCCTGCGGATCAGCGCGAAACTCCGGAGGTGGAAATTGCCGATGAAGCCTGGGGCGAGCAGACCAGCGGCCCATCGGACCGGGTGTTTTCCGGCGATGACGACGATCGCAGCAGCGATTTCAGCGATCAGCACGGGCAGACTTTGCAAGAGCAGCTCATTGAACAGCTGGAGCTGGCGAAGCTGTCTTCCGTCGACATGGCCATTGCCCGCGTCATTTGCGATGCGCTCACGGATGATGGCTATCTGAAGGATTCGCTCGAGGACGTGCGGGCCAGCCTGCTGCCGGAGATCGATGCCGCGCCCGGCGATGTCGAGCGGGTACTCGGCATCGTTCAGTCGCTGGAACCTGCGGGCGTCGGCGCCCGAAATCTCGGAGAATGCATCGCCCTGCAGCTCAAGCAGCTCGATCCGGAAACCCCGGCTCGCGACGTTGCGATACGCGTGGCGCTCGAGCACTTGGATCTGGTCGCGAGCCAGCAGTTGGCGCTGTTGCGCAGGCAGCTGCGCTGCAGCGAAAGCGATCTGGAGATGGCGCTCGCGCTGGTGCGCTCTTGCCATCCGCGTCCCGGCGCGGCGGTCAATCCCACGCAGGCGCAGTATGTCATCCCCGATGTGTTCGTGCGGCGCACCGATCATGGCTGGACGGTCGAAATCAACCAAGCCACCGTACCGCGCGTGCGCGTAAATCAGAGCTACGCAAATCTCATCTCGCGCGCCCCCGATCACGCCATGCTGCGCACCCAGCTGCAGGAAGCGCGCTGGCTGATGCGCAGCCTCGAGATTCGCAACGAGACCCTGGTCAAGGTGGCCCGTTGCATCGTGCAGCGCCAGACCAGCTTCTTCGAGATCGGCGAGGAAGCCATGGAGCCGCTGATATTGAAGGACGTGGCAGAAGCGGTGGAAATGCACGAGTCCACCATTTCCCGCGTCACGACGGCGAAATACATGCATACGCCGCGCGGCGTATTCGAATTTCGCTATTTCTTCTCGAGCCACGTCGAAGCGGCCGACGGCACGGAAATGTCGTCCACCGCCATCCGCGCCAAGATCAAAAAACTGATTTCGCAGGAGAATCCAGAAAACCCGCTGAGCGATGCCAAGCTCGCGGAAATTCTGTCGCAAGAAGGCATACCGGTGGCCCGGCGCACGGTTGCCAAATACCGCGAGGGCATGCAAATCGCGCCGTCAAACGAACGGAAGCGAGCGGCTGCCCGCGCGTCTTAACGTGTAAGGAGGAAACATGCAATTAGATCTCAGCGGTCATCATGTGGAAGTCACCCCCGCGCTGCGCGGCTACGTTCTCAAGAAATTTGAGCGAATCTCCCGGCATTTCGAGCAGCTGATCGACGTCCACTGCGTACTGACGGTAGAAAAAATGACCCACAAGGCCGAAGCCACCCTGATGGTTCGCGGCAATAAAATCTACGCGGATGCCACTGAACAGAACATGTACGCCTCCATCGACGCGCTCGCCGACAAGCTCGACCGCTGCGTCAAGAAGCACAAGGAGAAAAACTGCGACCATCATGCAGGGGAAGTCCTGAAGGCCAGATGATTCATGTCAATGCGGCTGATTATCGTGAGCGGCCTTTCCGGGTCCGGAAAGAGCGTTGCTCTGCACCTGTTGGAGGACATCGACTTCTACTGTGTGGACAACATTCCCGCCGCGCTATTGAAGCCCTTTATTTCCCACACGGTCCGCGGCACGGGCGATCCCTACCCGCTGACCGCTGTGGGGCTGGATGCGCGCAATCGCGCNAGTGAAATAGAAACCATCCCGGCGCTCGTCGGCGAACTCAGGCGCAGCGGCATCGACTGCGACGTCCTGTACCTGCACGCGAACGAGGAAGTGCTGCTCAAGCGCTATGCGGAAACCCGCCGCAAGCACCCGTTGGTCACGGCCGAAGTCAGCCTGCGCGAGGCCATCGCCTCGGAGCGCGCGCTGCTCGAGCCCGTCAGCACGGCCGCGGATTGGGTCATCGACACTTCGCAGATGGGCGTGCACGCGCTGCGCGAACTGATTCGCCAGCGCATCGAACGCCGCAGCGAGGGGCGCCTGTCGCTGATGTTCGAGTCTTTCGGCTACAAGCACGGAATTCCCGGCGATGCGGACTTCGTGTTCGATGTGCGCAGCCTGCCGAATCCATTTTGGGAACACAGCTTGAGGCCGCTCACCGGCCGCGATCCGCCGGTGATCGAGTATCTGGAGGAATTCGACGCCGTGCACACCATGGTCGCGGATCTGACCGCGTTCCTGGAGAAGCGCATCGTGGAATTCTCGAAGGCGAATCGCAGCTACCTGACCATTGCGCTCGGCTGCACCGGCGGCCAGCATCGCTCCGTGTACATCGCCGAGAAGCTCGCGGAGCATTTCCGCAAGGCCTTTCCGCAAGTGCTCACCCGGCACGACTCCCTACACAGGAACTAGCTTCGCAGGGCCCTGTACTGGCGCGCATGCTCCAGCTGCAAAAACTCGCGGATTTCCCCGGCCCGGGACTTGGCATCCTGATACCCCATCTCGATCATTTCCCGCGTAAAGCCGCGCTCGAACAACAGATAGGAGAGCAGCAGCGAGTTGGGCGAATTGTGGGCTCCCAGCGCCCGAAGCAGGGTGCGCAGCGCGCGGGGCAGCTCATCGACATGCCGCCGCGCAACCTCATTGACGTCGCGGGACGGCGTGATCACCAAGGTATCGATAGGCTGCATGCCGGCACTTTCGTTGTATCGGTTGACGCGTTCCAGATTTGCATTCAGCGTATCCATGAACAACGAATCCAGCATGAAGCCGAACATCTGGCTAAACGTCGGTTCGACCGGCTTTCGCGGCGGGTGCGCCGCCGTGGGCACGGGATCATTGACCCCGATGATCAGAAGCCGGGTCGCCCCCAATAGGATGGCGGGACTCAACGGCGAGGTCTGGCGCATCGCTCCGTCGCCGTAATAGGCGTTATTGAGCAGCACGGGCCTGAAAAGAAAGGGAATGGCGAGACTGGCCATCAAATGTTCCAGCGTCAAGGTCGCGCGCACGCCCTTGCGATAGACGCGCGTCCAAGGCTCGGCCGACGGATCCGCCGCGAAAAATGTCACCGAGTCGGCGTCTCCATAACAGGTGGCGCTGATGCCGATGGCATGCAAGTGCGTCTTATAGAGGCTGCGCGGTATGCCGTCGAAGTGCAGATGCAGGCGCAGCAGATCCCAGAGCGGCGAGTTGTCGAACAGCGAATGCGGCGGCTGCACCAGCCAGCCGCCGGTCAAGAACGCGAGAAACCAATGCAACCCGGAGCGCAGCATGCTGACGGCATCGGCCTTGAAGACCTGATGCACCCGGAAATCCCGCCACACCCGTTCGATGGCAAACACCGAGCGGCGAAAATGCGCCGCGTCCGATGCCAGCGCGATCGCGCTCACCGCCCCGGCTGACGTGCCCGTGATGATCGGAAAGGGACATGCCGAACCGCGCCGCAGCAAGTCCGCAATGCCCTTGAGCACGCCGACCTGGTAAGCCGAGCGGGCGCCGCCGCCCGTGAGTACCAAGCCCAGCTGTCGCGGCTCCGGGATCACGTCAGCGCATCGATGAGGTCATCGAGGCCGGCGAGCGTCAAGGGATACATCCGCCCCTCGAGCATGTCCCGGGTCATGTCGATCGACGCGGTCTGGCGCCAGCGCGACTGTGGCTGCGGATTGATCCACGCGAACTTCGGGTACTGCTTCATCAGGCGCTCGAGCCAGACGCTTCCCGGCTCCGGATTCCAATGCTCCACGCTGCCGCCGGCATGCGTGATTTCGTAAGGACTCATGGTGGCATCGCCGACGATGATGAGCTTGTAGTCGGGCCCGTAGGTGCGGATTATTTCAGAGGTGCCGATGTGCTCGTTGAAGCGCCGCCGGTTGTCCTTCCACATGGCTTCGTACACGAAGTTGTGAAAATAGTAATGCTCGAGGTGCTTGAATTCGCTGCGCGCCGCGGAAAACAGCTCCTCGCAGGTCTTGACGTGATCGTCCATCGAGCCGCCGATGTCGAGCAGCAGCAGGATCTTGATGACGTTCTTGCGCTCGGCCTGCATTTTGATGTCGAGCCAGCCGCCTGACCGCGCGGTGGCGTCGATCGTATCGGCCAGCGCCAGCTCGTCCGGCACGCCGCGCCGAGCGAAGCGGCGCAGGCGCCGCAGCGCGATCTTGATGTTGCGCGTGCCCAGCTCCACTTTATCGTCAAGATTGGCGAATTCCCGCTTGTCCCAAACCTTCACGGCGCTGCGGTTGCGGCCGCCCTCCTGGCCGATGCGCACGCCCTCGGGGTTGTAGCCGTAGGCTCCGTAGGGCGAGGTGCCCGCTGTCCCTATCCACTTATTTCCGCCTTGGTGGCGTTCCTTCTGCTCCTCGAGACGTTTTTTGAGCGTCTCCATCAGCTTTTCCCAGCCTCCCATGGCTTCGATCTGGGCC
>JGI12627J18819_10000258_pt1 | contig 17421 bp, 17 predicted proteins | sample TexAe_OM1H0_M2_FD_18819 | JGI IMG/M metagenome (IMG submission 18819)
CCTATAATAGTGGACTTAAATGGCGGTTTCCTATCTAGTAACATAGGATGACCTTCAAATGACTCTCAGTCTCCTCCCCCCCCGCCTTACCTACCCCACCCCCCTCCGGTATCTTGTTTTTCGGCGCGTGTATTTTGGAGTCTTGCATAGTAACCGATATATTGGTTCAAATATCAATTTTTTATCATGTTATTGTCGTATTGTTCAAGTTTCATAATCGTAAAAGTTATGGTTTATCATTAAATTTGAAGTATGTTTTTCAACACTTTGAATGACATATCAAAATCCGAAATGACAGGTGTTGTTTCATTCTGGAAAAAATAATACGTCGATCTCGATAAGCGGTTCATAGTTTATTGATTATTGTTACTATAAATTGTTTGTGAGAAAATGTATGTTTAGTTTGGATTCACTAAATCTTCTTTTGGTGATTTAATATTTTTTCGCAAAAAAAATTCGGTAAGTGAAAATTATTTTGTGTTGTATATTTTAATTCTTTAAAAAGTAAATGGCATTGAATAATATGTCAGTGGATGATTGTAATCAATTAGTAAAACAAGGATTATTTGAATCTATTACAAATGAGATAGAAAGTGAAAAAGTTCAAATGAGTTTGAGTAATGATTTAAAATTAATTAAAAGAAAATATTCATCACGAGATATAATGAATGAGCAATCGATGCAGAGAAAACGTACATATAAAAAACATTATAAAGGACATTACTTATTTTACGAGAAGATTCGACCTGGAGTTTCTTTATATAAATTGAATGGTATCGATTGCGGATATTCGATTTTAAACGATATGGATATAATTTTTAAACCTCACGAGCAAAAGATTTTATATTTAGGATTAAATGTTAATATCTATAAAGGATATTGCGGTATGTTGTATTTTACGGAGGAGTTCAAAGAGATTGGCAAATTTATGTTGTGTTCTGGAATTATAGATGCTTCATATAATGATGAGTTGAAAGTGACATTATTGAATTTGAGTAATGATGAACAGTGTTTACAAAAAGACAGTTATATTTTTAAAATAGTGATTGTGAAAGTGTTTGATAAATCTCCGAGGTGCATTGAAACTACTTTGTATTGCCAAGAGTCACTATCGGATTTTAGGTATTACTAATAGTTGTTTTTTCTTTTTGTTTTTTTTCGTTTGAAAATTTATAGGTATTATATAATTTTTGTTTTATTTTGATTTAAAGGGAATTGACTCCATCACCTCCCAAACTCGAGGATCAATCTGATTTTGAGCCATCCGTGAGCAGTTATTATTCTGAAGAGTTGGGTCTTTCGAATTAGCGAAAAAAGTAATTATAAAACTCTATTTACATTTTTATATTTTACATTAAACATAGTTAATTGTTTTTTATTTATATTTTTTTATTAGTGGATTTTGATATCGTTTGGAAGTGTCATAGGATTTTCTTTGCAAATACATCTATTGATTTAACTAGAGAAATGAAAACATTAATTGTTAAAAATTTAAGGAATGTTATTTTAAATTATGAATTTTATGATCATTTTTATGGCGATTTATCAATTGTTTATTTGAGTAGTCAAGATGCTCCTCTCGAAAATACACCGATAACGTTAAAATTGGAATTGCGTTACAAATGTTTTTGTACGAATTTTTATAAATATTCTGATATTAGTATTCCTTTTATATTTTGCTTGCAGTGAAAATGTTGCATTTTGAAACTTTTGATATAGAGTGTGTTACCAATTCAACTGATGAAAAGCCGGAGGATGCATTCAAAATTAGGGATATTAATAATAATTTTGGACATTTAATATTGTTGCGAAGCACACTTCCTCAGAAATTTTATTTAATGCTATGTCGAAAAAAACCTGTTCAAAAAAAAGTATTACAGAGTATTATATTTTCAAATTTTAATAACATTGATTATATTTCAATTCACCATAATACTTGTCCAGAAATATTTAAAAAATTATTTGATAATGGATTGAAATTAGGGGATAATCAATTCTCAATTGTATCTGTTTCTTATTTATTAGAAAAAATTCATACGAGATTTCTTAAGGACAAGAATGATTTAGATGAACTTAATCAACCCTATCTTAATTATTTTCGATTTAAGTTAGAGTGTATGTTATTGATGAGTTGTAATCAAAAATTAAATAGACCAGAATTTGTTTGTGGAAAAAGTGATATTAATTTTGGAGAAGCTTTAACAATTACTGGAGAGTAAATATTTTTTTTTTTTTGTATTTTTTAGATGTCTTCTGCTAAAGTTATTGCATTAACCAAAGTAATTAATGGATTGAAAGATAGTCATCCCGATTTAAATTATCAGTTATTGCCTCAATTAAATATCAAATTAGATAGTACTTGTATTGATAAAAGTGATGACATTAAAGATTTACGTGAAGCTGTGAAATTTTTAAAATTTCCCATTTTAGAACCGATTAAAGAAGTCATTTCAAAAATGATAGATGAAAAAAAAAAATTAACTACTTCAAGTCCCAGATTAGAAAAACTAATGAAATTATTAGAAACTGATAATGAAATGGAGATTGATTCTGAAACATCGACTTCATCAACAAAGAAACAAAAAAAACAAAATGTGGTAGATAAACCATGTAAGAAAATTAAAATTACTGATCCTAGTGACATGATTGCGAGTCAGGAGTCAAGCTTGATTTTTAACAATACCGTAAAATGGTGGAGACCATTTAATATATTATGTGATGGAAGGTACGATCCACTTTGTTTTGACGGTAAAGAATGTAAAAAAGAAACTAACCAGTGGAATCATGAAAAGGAAGTTGCATGTAAACAATTGATGAAGGAAAAATGTTGTTTCAGAATGAATATCATTGCATTTTTAAAGTTAGTCGATAAAATGAAAGAATTAAATGCTAACTTTTGGCCAATTCCAAAATGTTCTTGTACTAAAGAGAAATTAATTTCTAAAAATAAAATCGCAGTTCGTGGATCATCTCCCAAAGCGGAGAAATTTCAACTTTGGTATTATTGTGAGGATTGTCGTACAACTTTTTATTTTACTGATTATGATAAAAAGATTAAAAAAGTGCTTAACAGTCAGCCTCAATTAATCCAGGAAGAAGAGGTGGATTCTGACGATGAGCCATCCAATGCAACCCACGAAGAGGAGGACTCCGAAGAGGACTAAAATGGCTGTCGAGATAACCCGATTGACTTCTGCTAAATATCCACCTCTTCGAATCAGAGGCAAAACAATATTTATTCAATCTATTAAAATTAATAATTTACAAGATTTTTATGAAATTAATATTGTTTTTCAATACTTGCCAAATATAATATTATTTGGTAATCCTAGATATTTTGCTGACATTGTACTTAAATTTTTAAAAGAAAATTGTATTTTTGAAACTTCTCGAGTCATGAATCATAAAATTTTAAAAGAGCATGATCGAATTTTTAAATTATATTTGCTTTGTGTTTAAAGAAAAAAAATTATTCTTTTTCTTTTTAGTGTCGCAATTTGTGGTTCATCCGCATACTGGATCAATTGGATGTAATTTTTGTGGTGTTAGACGTATTTTTAATCATCGTTTTCAAAATAACGTGGCATGGGTATTATGTAAAGAATGTCAATTCGTACATGATAAAGGCTATAAGCAAACTAAAAGATTTACTCAAGTATTACCGATTCCAGGACATCGTTGGACAAAACGTCCAATTATTGATTTAACGGGTCCAAAAGGAAAATTAATAGATGCTGAACAATATTATTGGGATGCTCCAGGTGAAAAATTGCCTCAATTTAGAAATGAATATCATTTGTTAGAATATCATGCTCCGTTAAAATTTAATTATTTAGATGTAGATAGTAGTGATTCTGAATATAGTAGTTCATCTGTATAATGAAGAAATGTAATTTATTGTGAATAAATAATATTTTGATTCTCTTTTTATGTTTTATATTTAATTTATTTGCATAAATAAATTATACAAATTCATATCATTTGAGTACAAAAAATATCCAATGTCTGTCTCGTTGAAAGTTTTTACAAAATTTGAAACAGTTATGGGATTATAAGCAATAGTTTTTGGAGCAAAGTCTGTCCAAAAATGATAACCATCATGAGTTAATTGAAATCCAAGACAAAAGAATAAGGCATAAAGACCACATGAGTTTGCTTTTGGTGATTGACGAATGAATCCAGCTTCTGTGGGGATGATTAAATGCTTTGGAGGTAAGTCTTTGATATTATTGATGAAATATACTTCTTTCGGGGCACCAGATGAGTCGATGAATGAATATGATTTTCCATCAAAAATCACCGTTATCCAGTGGTCCATGCCTTCCCCTTTTAATCCAACCACTTGAGGGTAATTTTTGTTATTACAATTTTTTTGATAGTCGTAAAAATCATCGTAAACATCGGAATAATTTGTAAATTTATGTAAACATTCACTTATATTTTCTTTAAGTAGTGGGGTATTTTCATTAAATATTTCAGAATCTTCCCAAAATTTACTTTTAAAAATTTCATCGTTATACAATTGTTTCACTGCTTGTCTTTGATCAATCATTATACAGATGTGATCAATCGAGCATTAAATTCTTTATCTATAATTAAAATTTGATCATAAATTAAAAATAAAACTACTTCAAAATTGGAAACAGAATTATAAAAACTTAATTTTAATTCAATGTTTGCAATATCTTGCCTTGCTGGAATATATAAACTGTTAGCATTGTTTGTTAATTCACCGATAATTCCTGCCCCTCCAGCAAAGTCTGGATATGATAATCCGTTAGTATCGTTTGTTAAATTTGAACCCAAAAAATTTCTAGTTCTGAGATACATATCTTGAAATTGATTTGAACATTGAATTTGGTCGACTGAACAAGATTTAATTGGTTGCGAATTAACTAAAATCGAATAACTTTTTAAAACATCAAGAGGAAATTCGTAATTGTTAGTTCCAACACTAGTTTTTCGATTTTTAACGAGCGCAAAAATTATTGCTTTTGGCATTGAAGAATTTGATCTTAACGTTTGTAAAAATTCTGTTCCGGTGGGTATTGGTATTTTTTGAGCTCGAACATCCAAATATTGATAAAGTGCTTGAGGATTTAAATATGGATTAGTTGGAATTTCCAAAGGTGGAAAGCGTGTTTGATTTGCTATATATTGATCGCGGAAAGTTTCGTAAATGCCTGGTCTTACTTTTAGGGCTGTAAAATTTAATTTTACGCTTGTATATTCAATATTAATTGAACTGAATTTTTCAGCATCATCATATTTTAAAGATACCGAGATCGGATTTTTTCTTAAAATAATTCTAAGAGGAACGAAAGGTGGTAAAATTTTTTTTTGTTGAAAAAATAAATTTGCAGGTATGTAAACTCCTCTTACACAAGCTTTACCAGTCGTTTGATCATTTTTTTCGAAGAGTACTTTAGCTCTAGTTATAGCGCCTTTATTAGCGGTTGCGATTTGACTAGGAGTAGTAGCCGGTTCAAATACTTTAGTATTTGGAGTATCTGGAAATAAACCTTCTAGATACCCTAAATAGTTCGAGTATTGTTCATCTGTAAATAATCTACGAAAAATATAATGAAAATAATCTTGATTGGTATCAAGATGATCAATATTACACGAATTTTGTCCTACCATAACCTGAACGCAATTAAATAATGATGCAAAAAAATCCATAGTTGGATAAACTCCTAAACTATCCGCATCCGTTTTAATATTAGTTGTTACTAATAGTTGAACTTGAAAATAAATTGAACTTAATAAAACTGGGTCTGGTCTTACGATTTCGAATTCTAATTGATTATCACCTATTGTAGTTAAAGAATTAACCTCGTTATATATAGGTAATCCATTAAAAACATTATCTGGTAATGAACGTTGTTGTAAATCTAATTCACCATATTCCAAAGGATTAGCTAATGCTTGTTGTATTTCTTCATTTTTGACTTGACTTAATTTAATTTCATCCAACCATTGTTCTACCTTATCATCTTCCATCTAAAAAAATAAATAAATTAACCTCTGTATTTTCCTAAAAAGCGATTCGGTACCAAATCATTTTCGTATCGTTTTGGAATTGGTTTATCTCGAATAATTTTATCCGCAATTAATTGAGCTTTTTTACCACTTAATTTGTCAATTTTTGATAAGATAGCTTTTTCACCTTGTTTCGCTAAAGTTTGTCGAATTTCACGAGCTTGTTTAGTACCCCATAAATTTTTTAAAGAGTCGAAAGCAGTTCTTTTCCATGTTTTCGTAGTTGTTGGTTCTGGATCAAATACATCTTGTCCAAATTCATTTAAAAAAGAAGAATCTAAATCTCCTTTTCGTCTACTAAAAGCAGCTTTTCGAGGTCCCAATAAATGAGATTGAATTATTTTTTTAGCAATTATTGATTTTTTTCGATCGAAATTTGTTAATTTTGGCATAGAACGACCTTTTCTACCCGTTGATCCAATTAATCCTTTTTTTGGTTTAATACCACGTTTTGCCATATCAAGCGATAATCCTTTTCGATATTTATTCTTTAAAGTTTGTCCTAGTCCTATTTTACTACCTCTATTGAATAATGATTTACCTAATTGTGAAACAATATTAACACCAGCTAATCCAGCAAGTAAAGCAGGTAAAAATCCTTTTCTGTTTGATTTTTTACGTCTTTGCATGATTAAACTACGATAAGTTGGATCCATATATTTTTCTAAAACAAAAAAATTAAATTATGAATATATATTTTCATAACCTCGTTTATTATTACGTAAAATATGTTTTACTAAACCAATTCCAGTAGCAATTACAGATGGTGTTGCTGCAAATATTGCACCTTTTACCCAGGGATTTAATTTTCCTCTTCGAAATACTGTATTTTTTTTCTTTTTAGCTTTTGTCGATTTCCTTCGTCTACATGTCTTCATTCTAAGAAATAATAATTTAATTATAATTCATGTTTTGCGATGATTTTTTTAGTTTTTGACGTCGACTTTGAAAATAGTCAATAGCTTTCGGAATTCCATAAGTTGCTGCTGTAATTGCTGCTTTTTTAGCTAATGCTTTCGCAGTAGGACTTGTTAATAATTTAACTAAAGTATCGCCTAGTCCACTCCTTCGGATATCGGTCGGTAAATAAGTGTAAGTTAATTTATTTTTTGCAAAATTAATTTTAGAGGGTCTATGTTTTGATTTGAAGGTTAATTTGTATGCTAATAATCGCGGATCAGCCGATAAAATTTTCGCATTAATAGCTGATTTTCGAGAAATTGCATTAACAGCTCCAGATAACATATCTTGTAAATAATTTAATCCCATTGAATTTAAAAAACCTCCTAAAAACCCGTTTCTATGATCAAATGCTACAATTTTACTACCCCGTTTACTCCAAGAAGGTCTGTCTCCTTTCGCAAGCGAAATAATTGTACCAATCGGATCACCTAATGTTCCAAAAAAACTCGTGCCAAAATCCTGCCAATAATCACCTCCTCTCGACCTTTTAGTACGTGAGGACGTCGGTAATATAAGTTTTCTTTTTACCATCTGAAAAATTATAATATTTTTTTATTAATTTACATAAAACGATTGTTGATCGTTCGAGATCAATTACTTGATTTTCAACTCCAATAGCATTTAAAAATTGAAATCCCATTTCGGAGATTAAACTGTTATTTAAAGTTAAAGGAATGGAATTTGGAATACTTATATAATCTGTCAAACGATTTGATGCAATTCCATTTTTTGATAAAAATAAATCTTGGAATATAGGTTCATTTTGATTTGCGATTCTATTTAATTCGATATTATTATTATGAACATAAATTTGTTGATTATCATCTCCAATTTCTGAATAACAATTAGGTGTAAAATTAATTTCTTCCCAAATATCAGTGGGGAAAGTAATCTGATAATCATCATGCAATGTCAATTTATAAAAATTTAATTTTATAGGTTCTTCATTTAATAAACGTCGAAATTCAATAGTATCTTCAGGAGTCCAAGGTGAAATTTCGGGATTCTCGTTAGGAAGTGCTACTGTTAACGTAGTATTATTCCAATTAGATGGTTTAAAAAAATTTATTTCATCCATTTCTAATTGTACAGTTCCTACAAATAGACCTCCAATACGATCGTTAAAGCTATTAGAAAAATTCCATTGTAAAATTTGATTTGTTTGAATATCCCAACCTGAATGATTATTGAATTTGATATATTCTGCTTTTAAAGAACTAATTATTGGGTTACATGTCAATCCGCCTAAAAAAACCATATCATTTTGAGCCGCGAAAAATTCTTTTTTATAAAATCGAAAAAACACAACTGGAGTAAAAAATTTATCTATGTTTTGTTTTAATTCAAAGACGTGATTTGAAATATTTATATTATTTATTAATTCAATTCCTACAAAACAACGTAACTCTGATTCTAAACCTTCTCCTTTTGCTTTTATTTTTAAAGCTTTCACACAATTTTCGAGTAAATAATTTTTGTTATTAAATAATTCTTTACCTAGTTGATTTAACCGATACAATTTAATTGGAGGATCTGGATCGGGTGGTTCTGGTGGAATTTTAATAATAGGTATTGAGGTCATCATGGGAACAACTGAATCATATTTTTGAAATTGAGAAATAGGATAAATTTGATTTGAAAAATTTGTACTCGAATTTTCTTCGAATATATCTTTATCCAAAGAGCTGTTCAAAATGACTACTTTCTCGTACTTCTGTGTTTGAGCCATAATTTAAGATGAAAGAAATTATCGTTGATCCATCTAATTTTACCTTTGGATGAGGATTTAAATTTTCATCTAAAATAGAGACAGATAAATTATCTATTTTATTAGTTAATGTTCGCAAAAAATAGAGACTTGCAAATGGAATTGTAATATTTAATCTTTCATTATCAATAAAAGCATCATTAATGGGAATGATTTGGATTATTGGTTCTAATCGAGAGCCATAACTAATTCCTTCTACATTTTCAAGACGAATGAAAAATAAATCATTTAAATCATCATCGCCGTCATTCGGCGTTGAATCATATACGAGTCTAGATATAGGAATATTACGATTAAACCAATTAATTTCAACAGCACCAAAAAAATATATTCTATCTGCGTCATAATTCATTTTATTAAAACCGCATATATTAATTTCGAAACCATTGAATTTTGGAAACGTAAAACTGCTTTTTGAAGCTAATACACATTTAACATACGTAACTGAACCTGGTATTAATTGGTTTTTCAATTGTTCGCCGGGAATAATTATAATATTATATTTATTATAAGCCAACGCACTTTTTTCGAGTTTAAGATTAAAATTGTAATTGTCAAATAAAGGTGATGTTATATGATAATTTGCTATCATTAATTCATTATGCAAAAGCGCATCTTCTAAATTTTGGAACGGTGTTTGAATTGAATCAAAATCTTTAATTTTCCAAGCTTCAGAAACATAAAAAGGAAATTGAAGAGTTACGGGTTTAACAGCATCCACGGGAGTATAAGCGATATAAAAAGTAGCAAAAAAGTAAGTAGAACCCATTCTTTGATCATCGTATTTTTTTATGAGATAAGAATTTGTATATCTTTCGGGATATATTTCAGGATCCACTTTATTATATTTGATCGGCAAGCTAATTTTACTGAGAGCTATTGAATCAACATTTTCAATGAAAGGTTTTATAGAATTTGTAAAACATTGTGCATTATTTAAAGGATAATCGCCCAAATTAGCTGTTGATACAACTCTTAATAAACTATTTTCAACTTCCATATTAGTATATTTCAAATTGAGGACAGATGATCCACTTAAAACAGGGTTTAATTCGCCTTCTAGATTTGTTATCGTAATATGAATTAAATTTAATTGAGATTCATCTGATTTAATGTAAATAAAATCAGATTTAAATTCAAAAACAAAACGCGAAGATTGTTCAATTGTTTTTAAATCCACAAAAATATCTCCTAAAAGATTTGCTGTTTGATTAGCAATTGGTGTTCTTTCGATTTGTTCACAATTTATGAAAAAAAAAGAATTTTTTACTTTAAATTGTTCGTCATTAATAATTTTATTTTTATCTATAAAAAAAGAAATTCGAGAACAACCCAAATATTGAAAATTTTGAATCGAAGGTCTTATTTCATTTTGAAAATTATTAGCCTCATTTTCTGGAAAACTTAATTTATTAGCACTTGAAACAACTCTAAATATCTGCTCCATGATTTATAAGCGTATAATTTTTTTGAATTTGTGATAATTCATCATCATTCAAAAACATAATGAGATTTGAAAATCCATAAAAATATTTATGTTCCAAATTTTTCATAATCTGAATTCCAAATGCAACACTATCACTTAAAGCCTTTTTATAAGCGATGAATAACAATTGTGCTTTCTGTTCGTTTTCGAGTTGCCTAAAAAAAAATTTAACCGAATTGATATCAACAGGATTACTAAATAAAAAAATATAGTCAGAATTCAAACGCATTGTTCGAAATCCATCGGCGAATAAATTATGTAAAGTAAAAATTGAAATAATATTATTATGATGAGTTGTGACATTAAATAAATCAGTTAACAAATTCATTAATTTTTTATCTTTTATTGCATCAACCATAAAATCATCAACAATTAAAACAGAATTTTGAGGAATAATTTTTTGTAAATCATACAAAGAATCGATAGCTTTATATATATGCAATTTTATATTTAAATCATCACAATTTTTTTGTAAATTTATCCAAGCTTCTTGTACATCAATCTTCGAAAATAAATATACATTTTCAATCATTGAACTAAAACTCCAAAATTTTTGAGAAAATAAATTGGAAATAAAAGTACTTTTACCAGATTTTGTAATACCATTAATCAACACATTACTTTGCATATTAATATCGATAATAGATTGGGTATTGATTTTTAATTTTTCTAAAATTGACAATTGTTTTTTACTTTCGATATTTTCCGTTTCCGTAATTATTTCAGATTTTCGTTTTTTTTTCGTATGAGTTTCGATATATGAACGAATATCGTTTAAAATTTGAAAGTCACTTGGCTTATTAGAATCAATTTCCAATTCGTTTTGTAATTGATTTAATTCTTCAAAAAATAATTTTTTATTTTTTTTTAATACATTTTTTGGTAATGATTTAATCACTTTCAAATAATTTAGTAATTCTTCGGTCGACGATTCTTCTGTTTCCATATCATTTGATTCATTAACATCCGTCGATGTTGAAATCGTGGTGTTTGATTCATCCATAATTAATTAAATTTATTCTAATTGGGTAAAAGGATAACATATATTATTAATAACATCGTATTTATGATTTAAATCTTTAAAATTTAATGATATAGTAACATATTTATTTTTTACAGTAAAAGGATACTTACCTTTACCAATCGGACGATTTAAATTTTTTTCAAAACGTAAATATTGGAACTTGTGCGTTCCACCCTTGACTGAGTTATAAAAATGCTGCAAAGTTACACCACATACATTTATTTCTTCCTCGTTATCAAAATTTTTCTGTAAACAACCAATACAAAACCATTTCTTATCACCACTTTGACATGAACAGTTTTCTTTTACCTCTGCGATTCTATGACCTTTACATTTATATTTTGAACCCACTGTGGTGATTATCATGTAAGCTTTTAAACCAAATAAAATTGCAAAACGTGTTTGTGGTATACTATTTCTTCCTACAAATAATTTTTCTGTTTCAATGTGATACAAAAAAGTTTTTTGAAAAGTATCATAAAATCCGATCGATGGCTGAAATAAAGTGGGTGAGTTTTTTTTTAAATGCTTTAAAACTCTCGCTGTTATTATTAAGCTATCAGTATCACCATATTTAATATCCGGTATATTATTTTTGCTTGAAAAAATACTGTAATTATTTAATTTACATTTTCTGATTAAATCCATCTTTATAACTCGCGAATATGCAAACATAATTGATATAATATGCAATGGAATATTATTATTAGTAACATCAAATTCTTTAATAATATATTCTTCATAATTTGAGTGAGAAATAATATCGACAAGTGAATGATTTATATATTTATTATTCATACTTAATAATAAATTTACTTCCTTTAAGTCGAAATCCGTTTTAATAATTTTGGAAATTAATCTTTCTTTTTTCTCACCATATTTCCCGATACCAGAATTTAAACCAATTTTACCACATTTTGTTTTTAATTCATTATTTGTTAATTTTCCATCATCTTTCATTTTTGCAAAACAAGCTACAAAATCTTTAAAAATTAATGCTTTTTTTGTAAATATTTCACCGCTCAATAATTGAAATTTAAATTTATAAAATTTCACACAATTCCAAATGTCTATTGAATTTAATGTTTGATCACACTTTAAATAACTCCAAGTTAAAATATGTTTACAGCGTTGAGGCAATGGCGAACAAAAATCACTGATTTCGCATTGTTTAGGAGGAAAAACTTTTACTCTACAACAAAAAATTGGAATTGAATTCAAATCATACTGTTCAATATTATTTGAAAAATACACTAATTCATCTATAGTCATAGGTCGAGGTTTACCAATTCCAAAATATGATGTAAAAGAAGTAGGATAATGAGAAACTATGTCAATCATTCCTAGATTACCTTTAATAATGCCCTGTTGATGGCAACCAACCCAACCACCATAAACTGATTCTTCCCATAAAAAAAAACTATCATAATTTGGCGCATACAATTTTATTTTTTTGCATTTTGTTTTATTGTTATAATAAATAATTGAAGTTAAATTAGTGTCTTGAAAAGCATATTTTAATGAAATCCATTTCGTTAACGATGGAGCACCATGAAACTTCGTAATATGTTCATCTTTAATAAACGGTACATAACGAAAATACATCAATTGGATTTTTTTCCATATTTCAAAAGTTACAATAACATCTTGTTTGCAATATATTTCTAATAATTTAAAAAACGAACAACAATTATGTTTAAACCATAATTGTTTTGATATAAAATAAGTATCTATATCATCAAAGTATTTTGAATCAAAAAATCCATCTAAATCTAATTTAATTTGATCATAAGATAAATGCATAGTACGAAACGGATAAGCCCCTTTTTCTTCGGATATTTGTAAATCCGCAGCTATTTGTTTTAAAGAAGTTACCCCGCCAGTATACCTGAGTATATCAATAAACCAAATTGACACAGAACCTATATAAAAAGTATTATAAATAATTGCTCCTCCTTTCTGAATATAGTTATATTTATTTTTTTGAAATATCCAATTTTGACTCACATACTTTCTGATTTCTTTCATAAAAAATATAAAATCATATCGACTAGAATTAAAGCCTATCAAATTAATTCTACAATTGATTTTACATTCGTTTAATGCAAATAATTTTAACCAATTGAAAAAAGATTCCACTGTTAAAAAAGTTTTTTCAATATCAATTTGGTTTAATTGATATTTTATGCATAACAATACTGGAACATGATAATTATTTATAAAACAACATTCAATATCCAATATTATATCAATAATTTCTGAATATTGAGGTAGTTTAGGTAAAGATACTTCCAAATAGTTCCTATTACGAATGTACGAACTTAAACACGTATGCATGTTTAAAAATGATCTACCACATTCTTCACATAAATGTTTTTGAGCAATCACTAATTTATCTTTCCAAAGAAATAATTGTTTTTTTAATTTAAATTTATACATTGAGAAAAATAATAATTTAGAATATTTTTTAATTCGAAATTTTTTGTTTTTCAATAAATACCAAATGAAATCTAACATTGTTTTTTTTTGTAAAATTAATTTATCAATTGTTTTTTTACAATTTTTATAGTTCAAAAAAATATTTGCAAAATATTTGTTCAATAAAGTGCATAGAGTCAATGTATAAATTATTTTACCATTTTTTAATCGATATTCCTCCGCAAACTTCTTAATTCTCTTTTCCATTGTTGAATTAATCGTTTTAATTCGGATTTTTGAGATTCAAAACTTCTATTTAAATCGATATAATCACGATGTTTTCTATTTATTTTTCGATTTCTTAAGTCTCTAATTAAATCATCCAATTGATTTATTTGATATTCGGCTTTTTCAATTTCATTATTTAATTCATCACGTCTTTGTAATCGATCCAATTCCTCTAATTCTTCGCTGTTATACAAACTTGTTCTTGTTGACGCTGGACTCGATAAAGATGATCCGTCAAAAAAGCGATAAAGATCTAATTGACTCGAAGTTGGTGATCCAGAATCCAAATAGTCATCGGGTACTCTAAAAGGAGAAGATTGAAGATTAGAATAATCACTCGAACTATAATCTTCTGTATCTGGTTCATAATCCGAAGTTAAATGTTCGCTAGTGAAAAATAAACGTCTTAAACCCCGTAATTGTCTTGAAATTCTATCACGATTCCTTCTTAATTCCACCATTTGAATTTCGACTTCCCTTCGTAATTGTTGTACATGTGCACTCCATCGATTTCGTGCAATTCTCAAACTATTAAGTAAATCTTCATTTTGATTAATTGTATAATTAATATTTTCTAATTCATTTTCTAAAAGAGAAATCCTACGGTATAATTCTTCATATCGATTAATTTGAGTTTCAATATTATAATCATTAAAACGACTTTGATCGATACTTTCGCTTTCATTAAAATCATCATCAGTTTGTGGATTATCACTTTGTGTCGCGGACTCCGGTTGTTGATCTTCTGCATTAAAATTTTGTTCTAACGTTTCACTGGGTAAAATATTTCTTGTTGGATATAACATGTCTAAGGCAATTCGAAAATCAATACGCCCGGTCGTAATATCTTGAGGATCAACTAAATCATCCCCCGAAATTTTTATATATAATCCATTAGAATAAATATCAATACCTTGCAACATCAAATCTAAATAATCAAATGTTATTTGAATATATTCATCTATGTTTCGAATAGATTGAGACATCACGAGACTAAATTTTGCTCCAGTGGCGAGTAAAATTGTTCCTTGCATCGCAACAAAATTTAGAGGTTGACCTCGTAAATAATTATTTGTGTACTGAAGCCAAAATAATTTAGTTGCTCTTGACATTTCATTAATTTCAACGTTACCTAAATTTGCATAATTAAATCTTGTTCTTAAACGTAACCAAATTCTACGTGCTCTTCGACTTACTTCTCTCACGCTAATTTCAAACATCTTTTTCTTTTAGATGGTGCTTCTAAATCCGAAGGATAAATCTGGAACATACAAAAATATCAAATTAGAATCAACACGAAAAGGAGATATCAACAAAGCAGTGGAAAATACTACAATCATTATTTTAAATCCAAAAAAAAGAACTTTTTTTATCATAAGTAAAATAAATAATATATCAAATATTCCAAAGAATATTCAAGCTAAGAAAGTTTTGCCAACAAGTTTAAGAGCTGTTCCTCGTTTACAAACAACTAATATAACTTTACCGAATATACCCCAACCCTTACCTCAATTACCCATACCACCTTCCACTTTTCCTAGATTAAATGATACGGAAAATACTATTGAAGAAACCCAAACCAAAAATATTAATCCTCCTGCAAATCCAATTCTTCTTCCTAATGAACGTTTATTGCCGAGTAAAGACATAACACCACGATATATTGGAATAAATATTCGAGATATTATATTTCAAATTAGTAGACTTCGTTATTTGATTCGACATTTTGATGGAATCATTACTGATCCTTCGGAAAGAATTATCTTTTCTAATTTTAAATATAATTATGCTCAAATTTCAAATTCCCAAAATATTAGTTCTATAAAATATTATTTACAAAAAATTTTAGTAGAATTAAATGCATTATTACAATTTCGAAATCCATTTGAATCATTAGAAAATGAAATTCAATTACTTAATAGTAATGATCCACTCGAATCAAAAATTGAATCGTTAATTTCGCAAGTACTCAATAAATTTTATTCTTCAATAAATGTTGAAGATGCTAATTCATCGGATTTTACAAAACAAGATTTTTATCAATTATATACTAATTTTGATTTGAAACAATATCCTATAATAGATCAATTTTTAAGAAATCAAGCAAATAAATTTGGACCAGATTTAATTAATGACATAAATATTCTATCAGCACAACCCCACGCACAAACAGATTTAAATTCTCAATTTCAATTAATAACGTGGTTTATTTTTAAATATGGTTTGAATTTTCCAACTCCACTCTATCAATTTTTTATGACTTTAATTAGAAATAATTTAAATCTTTATAAAAATATCATAATAAAATATTTAGCACAAAATCCTTGGGATCAAGCATCTTATAATGCTGCCCAATTAAATTTAGGATTAGAAATTGAAAATACAAATAATTTACAATCGAGATATGAAACAGATATTTTAAATTATAAATATCCGACAACATTAGGATCTTCGATTCGAACAGCGCAAGATGTCATTGCACCAATTCGTCAAGTAGGTGAAAAATTTTTAACTAATGCGTGGCGAAATCCAATTCAAACTGCTGTTAAATTAACAACAGCAGCCTCTGCAGGAAAAACATTATTTGACTATGCCACTGGAGACAATTCTACATTAACTGATTTTGGTATGTATAATTTAAAAAGTAACGTAGAAGATTATATCGGAGAACAAGCAACTGCGAACATTCCATCAGATTATAAAAATATTTTTAAACCTGTTGCAAAATATGGAGCTCATAAAGCCTTTGAGACAGGTCAAAACATTGTAAATACCGCAATTCCTGTTGCACAAGGGATTTCAAATAGTATACGAACTACTGGAAATCAAATAGCGGAAGCAACCAACACCATTACAAATTTTGGAAATACCATAAGAGAATATTTACCTTTTCAATCAACTCAGAATGAAACAGTCATTTCCGAAATACAAATACCATTAAATGAAGAAGTTTTGCCTCCAATAGGTCCACCTCCTACAATACCAAATTCGGAAACAATTAGAGAACAAAATGCAGAAAATTATAAATCACTTCTTGAAAGTATCTCTAATTTTGATAGAGAATTAGGTTTTCCTTTGTAATAAATAAATAAATAAATAAATTAATTTCTTACCATGCTTATTTGGAATTCGTTTTTTTTATTTCCTATGCTACACTCATCATGCAGAAAAAAGTGTTTTCTAATTCACATATCGAATACAACTAAAATTTATTTTTTCAAAGAGCCTGGGAAAACCGAATCTGATATTTTCTTTCGAGATATGATAATTTATCTATAAAGGTGAAATAAAGGACAATCGATTACAAAAAAACAAAAATTCAAGAATCATTGTCAAAAAATACACGCGCCGAAAAACAAGATACCGGAGGGGGGTGGGGTAGGTAAGGCGGGGGGGGAGGAGACTGAGAGTCATTTGAAGGTCATCCTATGT
>JGI12627J18819_10000259_pt1 | contig 17400 bp, 12 predicted proteins | sample TexAe_OM1H0_M2_FD_18819 | JGI IMG/M metagenome (IMG submission 18819)
GCACAATTTTCATAGCAAGCCGCTGATTCGAATTGTCGAGCCCAGCATTCCCGCTCTCTATAGGCCGGGATCCGCGCCAGAACTCACCTTTGGTGGAACTCCGCCGCTGCACGCTCTCGGTCCGGGCGACTACTACACGATTTACAACGCTCTGCCATTGATCACCGCAGGCAAGGCGGGGACCGGTGTGAAGATCGCCGTCGTCGGGCGTACGGACATCAACCTGAGCGATGTGAACCAGTTCTTCAACATTTTCCTTTCGGGCCTTGGCCTGCCACCTCCCTTTCTCAATGAGTACATCGACGGTCCCGATCCCGGAGACCTGGGCGGTGGTGACGAGGCCGAGGCCGTGCTTGACACAACCTGGTCCATGGCCCTTGCCCCGAGTGCCAATGTCACGTTGGTAGTCTCCGCGTCCACTGATACCACCGACGGCGTTGAGTTGTCCGAGCTTTACATCGTGGATAACGATCTGGCTGACATCATGACCGAAAGCTTCGGCTCCTGCGAAGCCCACAGCACTTTGGCGCACGCGCAGAGCTTGTGGGCCATGGGGCAGCAGGCGGCGGCCGAGGGCATCACGCACCTTGTGGCTACGGGAGACACCGGTGCTTCCGGTTGCGACAACGTCGCCGAGACGGTTGCCACCGGGCCCGTGTCGGTCAACGTCTTAGCTTCCACCAGCTACAACGTCGCCGTCGGCGGAACCCTGTTCAACGAGAACGGGCAAGACAGCACCTATTGGAGCCCAAACAATAACCAGGGCAGCTTCTCCTCCGCGCTGAAGTACATTCCCGAAAACGTCTGGAACGAAAGCTGCACGTCGAGCAGTTGCGGGAGCAACGCCAACATTACTGCCGCCGGAGGTGGTGCCAGCGGAACGAATGCCTCGTTCCAGGTATCCAAACCGTCCTGGCAGGCAGGTGTCGCGGGCATTCCCGCTGATGGAGCGCGCGACCTGCCTGATGTTTCCCTTACTGCGGCCGGCCATGATCCGTACCTGATCTGTTTGCAGGGATCCTGTATCCCCGATTCCCAGGGCTTGATTCATTTCGCCGGAATCGCGGGCACGTCCGCATCGACACCATCGTTTGCGGGCATTATGGCGCTGGTCGATCAGAGTGTCGGCGGACGCGTGGGGCTCGCCAATTACGTCCTGTACAAACTCGCCGGTGGCCAAAGCCAGTATCCCGGACAATGCAACGCATCAAGTACCACGGCTGCGCCCAACAGCGCCTGCATCTTCAACGATGTCACGAAAGGAACAAACGCTGTGCCAGGGCAGAGTTCGATGACTCAATATTCCAGCACGCCAGGTTACGATCTGGCGAGCGGCTTGGGATCAGTCAATATCAACAACCTGGTCAGTAGCTGGGCAGCGGCAACCTTTACTGGAACCCAGACCAAGCTCACGCTGAATCCGCAGAGCGGGATCACGCACGGCTCGAAGGTGACGGTCGACGTGACTGTGACTCCGACCAGCGGGAGCGTCAAGCCGACCGGAAGTGTTTCCTTGCTCGCCAACGCAGGTTCTCCGCCGAATGGCGGCCGCGCGATCGATCAGTCGGGTTTGAACGCCGGACTGGCATCGTGGACGACGCAGCTCCTTCCCGGCGGCACCAGCGCGATTACGGCGCATTACCCAGGAGACGGCACATTCGGAGCGAGCGATTCGACGCCCATTTCCGTCACCGTCAACCCCGAGCCCAGCACGACTACGTTAAAGGTGCTCACGACCGACGCGGTCGGGAACGCCGTCCCCTTCACCAACGGCCCTTATGGCAGCTTTATCTATGTGCGCGCCGACGTCGCCGGCAACTCGGGATTCGGAACTCCTACCGGTACGGTGAGCTTTTTCGACCAGGGGAGTTCCTTTGCCAACCCGAATCTGAACAGTCAGGGGAATACCAACGCTACACCGACTGGCAATTCGGCATTTGCTCCCGGCTCGCATTCGATTACCGCGTCCTACAATGGGGACGCCGGCTTTCAGGCGAGTCCCCAGACCCAACCCGTGAGCCTCAGCATCACCAAGGCCACTACCACGACCTCGGTTCAATCAAATCCGACTACCGCCGCTTCCGGATCGTCGGTCGCTCTGACCGCGACTGTAAGTACCATCAGCACGGGGAATCCGCCTACAGGCTCCGTCGTGTTCTTCAATGGAAATACGCAGCTCTCGGGCAACGTGGCGCTGGTGGGAGCGCTGAATTCCACGACCGGATTCACGCAAGGCGTGGCTACCTACCAAACCAGCTCGCTGCCCAATGGACAGGACGCGATCACAGCCCAGTACACCGACGACACCAACTACACCGGCTCTACGTCAGGTCCCATTAGCGTCAACGTCGCGCAGGATTTCACCCTGGCCTTTACGGGAAGCGCCAGTCCCGTGATGACGATCGCGGCTCCGGGGAGCAGTGGCAGCCTCACGCTTTCGGTTACAGGCCAACCGGGATACACCGGCACCGTTACATTCAAAGCGTGCACCGGCCTGCCCGCCACCGCAACCTGCAGCTTCAATCCTCCGTCGATCACGGGAAGCGGCAACACTACGTTGACGGTCAAGACCGTCGCCGCGCACGCAACCCTGTTTCCATCCAGCACAGTCGTGAATTCGTGGACAGCCGGCGGCGCGATGATGCTGGCAGGAATTTTCGTCATGGGAATGGCTCCGCGCAAACAACGCTGGGGCTCGCTTGTGCTTCTGCTACTGCTGGCGTGGTTAATGACGATTGCCGGATGCAGTGGTGGTGGCGGAGGAGGCAACGGCGGGACGATCGGAACACTTCCAGGTTCCTATCCGATTGTCGTGACCGGAGCCGACGCCAATTTCAGCCATCCGGTCAATTTCACGCTGCTTGTTCAGTGATCGACGCTACAGCCGCGGATTCTTGATCGGCAGCCGCACTCGAAAGCACGTGTTGCCCGGTCGTGACACGACGCTTACGTTCCCGCGATGCTTGCGCACGATTCGGTACACCGTATCCAGTCCCAGCCCGGTGCCTTCCCCGATTGGCTTGGTAGTGAAGAAAGGATCGAAAATCTTCGTTTGAATCTCCGGGGGAATCCCCGGACCGTTGTCGACGAACTCGACCAGCACTTCATCGCCCTCGCGCATGGTACGGATGCGCAACTCGCCTTTCCCTTTCATCGCGTCCGCCGCGTTGTCGATCAGGTTTGTCCATACCTGGTTCAGCTCGCTTCCGTAGGAAAAAATGCGCGGCAGATTGGGATCGAAGTTCTTCACCACCGTGACCCCGTGCTTGAGCTTGTGATTGAGCATGACCAGAGTGCTCTCGATCCCCTTCGCCACGTCCACTTCCTGGCGCGGCGCCTCGTCCATGAAGGAGTATTCCTTGATCGCCTTCACCAGTTCCGAGATGCGGCACGAGCTGTGCTCGATGTCGGTGAGCAGACGGGAAATCTCCAGCGTCGCGCCGAAGCGGCGGATCACTGCGCCCATCGCCGGCGCAGAAAATTTCTGTGCCAGACGTTCCAGGTGCTCCACTCGCACCCCCGCGTCGGCCAATACCGGAGCCACTTCCCACCCATCGTCGACGCCGTGATCCTCCAGCCACGACTGCAGTTCCGACTGCATATCGCTCAACTCCAGCGCGTTCTTGGGTTGTCCGTCGAGTTGCATCTCGCGGGCTTTCGTTTCAATCATGCGCAAGGAGGCGCGCGCTTCGGGCGGCAGATTCTGCTGGTCGATTTCGAGACTGGCCTGCTCGCGCTTATCAAAAATGCCGCGCAGCGTGTTCGCAGCCCGGGCCGCGGCCGCAGCCGGATTGTTCAACTCATGCGCAAGCCCGGCGGAAAGCTTCCCGAGCGATGCCAGCTTCTCGCGCGCCAGATCCTGCTTGGTTGCTTCGCGCACCCGGTCCGAGAGAATCCCCACCAGCCGGGGCCCCAGCGAGGGAATCTTGTTCAGCATTTCAGGAAAGAAGGTCTTCGCAATGCGCGCTACTCGCAGCGGAGTCACGGCCCGCGCCGTAATCGTGTAGTGCGTCATGCGCGAGAACGGCAGCATGCCGGTCACCATGCCTGCCCGCGCGGTGTACACCGGAGCATCCGGTCCGGCACTCTCACGGCGGCCGTCGGTCTCCCCCTCCAGGTAGATGATCATCGTATCGGCGGGATCATTTTCGTGGATCACGATCTCGCCCGCTTCCGCCGTCGCGATCTCGGAATGGTCGGCCAGCCAGCCCAGTTCCTCGTCGGTCAGGTCGGCGAATATGGGAATGTTCCGGAATTCTTTAACCAGGTCCGTGTTCATTTCTGCAGATCAGATTGCCTCAGACTACCGCCGGATTCGGAAATTCAGCGCGCCGCTATTCTAGCCTGCTTCCGTACTAAACTCGCGTCTCGATACCCTCGCTGCCAATCCCCCGCAGTCTTCGTGGCCTAAGTGCTCCCTTCATGTCCTTGGTGGTAAGGTCGTTGTCCGCTGGGTGCCCCAGGTTCGCTGACAGGCCCGTCTCCGATTCCACGATCCGCTGAAACGATAAGTGGGCAATGCCTTTGGTCCGCAAGCGAAGGGGTCGTTGGCGAGCGATGCTCCGCGAAACCTCTCTCCCGGCATTGTGAGATAATTTTCTGTTGATCCTGCTATCGAGGAAGCGACAATGGCGCACGAAGTTTTTTGCATAAAGCTGAAAAAGCAGCTCCCAGGGCTCGACGAGCCGCCCTTTGATACCGAGCTGGGCCAGAAAATCTACGAGAACGTGTCGCAGGAAGCCTGGCGCCAGTGGACCGAAACCTGCAAAATGATTCTCAACGAATACCGCCTCAACCCCGCGCGCCGCGAAGACCAGGAAGTCATCGTCCGCCACATGGAACAGTTCTTCTTCGGGGAAGGCGCCGTTGCCCCGAAAGAATACGTCCCGCCCACCCACTGAACCCTATCGCGCTCGCCCGAGGCACTGCCCCTTCGCGACTTCCGAACTCCCAGGTTAGCGTCCAAAAAGCGGACGCGAACCTGGGGCACCTGCGCGAAGGTGACTGAAATGATTTGTAATCGGGGCACGGCTCCCTCGGCGGTCTTCATTCAACCGAATGTTCAAGCTCGTCACTCATGCTTTGCATACTCTCCCGCACCCATGAAATGCAGCGACACGTACGGCTCTTCGCCCACCACCCAGCTGTCGTGCCCAGGCGCAATATAAAAAAGGTCCCCAGCCTTCATCTCGACGATCCGCCCATCTCTCATCGCCGCCACTGCCTTCCCGGCCACGACCAGCCCCACGTGTTCGACCATGCAATGGCTTTGTCCGGCGCCCACATCCACGGACCAGCGCCACCCCGGAGCATACGTGGCTCGCCCGATCACCATGCCCCCGATGTGCACTAATTCAAACTTCCCCTTCGAAAACGTACGGGTTTCGTCCGGCTCCTCAAAGCGCTTCAANATTACATCCGGCATTCGCCACCTCCACCTCTCTGAGTGTAGTGGCGGCCGCGAATGCAGTCACTCCGTCGCATGCCTCGCCGTCGTGAAGCTCAACCAACCCAAGTAGACGGTCCAAGGCTGGTGCCTGCCGAGGCTGGTGCCCCAGGTTCGCGCCGTTTGCTGGCGCTGACCTGGGATCGATGCACGCTGAATTCCGAGGATGCGCTTCTCCGCAAGGTTTCGCCGTCCACGGTGTTTTTGCGCGAATGACCACGGTTCACCGGTGCGCCCAGCCTAGGTTAACGTCCAAAGAGCGGACGCGAACCTGGGTCATCACTGGCACTTGTGGTGAAATAGTTGTTTTCAGCAAGGAAGCCCATGAATGTCGACTCCATCCGCGCCTACTGCCTTTCCTTCCCCAACGTAACCGAAAAGCTGCAATGGGAAGACAATCTCTGCTTCAAGATCGCCGGCAAAATCTTTGCAATGCTCGGGCTTGACAATCTGCGCCTATGCTTCAAATGCACCCCTGAAACATTCGCGGAGCTGATCGAGCGAGAAGACATCGGCCCCGCTCCCTATGTCGGCCGCTACAAGTGGGTCCTGCTCGATCGGCTGGACGCGGTCAACGATTCCGAACTCGAAGACTTGATTCGCCAGTCTTACGACATGGTTTCTTCCAAAGCTCCCAAAACTCGAACCCTGCCGAAAAAGAAGGCAGGAAAGGCGCGAAAAAAGCCCGCCCAAACTCGCCGGACTGCGCGCAGCAAAACAAAACGCCGGTAAAGACAACCACCCAACGCTCTCGCCGAGAGACTCCGCCCCGACCGCCTCTGCAGAAAATTCCCCGAGATCGCGGCGCTTGTGGCAGACTTGCCCGTCGCGAGGATCGCTTGAGCCTTTTTGGGTGCATCGAGGCAGGAGGAACGAAGTTTGTTTGTGGCGTCGGCACTGGGCCCGACGACCTTCAGTGCACCATCGTTCCCACCACCTCGCCGCAAGCGACCATCGATCGGATCGTCGCGTTCTTCCGCAATCAGGCCGGACGCAGCCTCAGCGCGGTCGGCATTGGCACCTTCGGCCCCGTCGATCTCCGCCCCGATTCGCCCACCTTTGGCTTCATTACCTCCACCCCGAAAGTCGAGTGGCAACAATACGATCTCGCCTGGACCCTTTTTCGCTCTCTCGAGGTCCCCATCGGATTTGACACCGACGTCAACGCCGCGGCCGCCGGCGAAGCCCGTTGGGGAGCTGGCCGCGGCCTCCCTGATTTCCTTTACCTCACCGTCGGGACCGGCATCGGCGGCGGAGCGCTCGTGAACGGCGAGGTCATCCATGGCCTCCTCCATCCCGAGATGGGCCACATCCGCATCCCCCACGACCTCGCCGCTGATCCCTTTCCCGGCTCGTGTCCCTATCACAAGGATTGCCTCGAAGGTCTCGCCTCGGGTCCTGCGATCGAAGCTCGCTGGGGCAAGCGGGCGGAGCAATTACCCTCGGATCATCCTGCCTGGGCACTCGAAGCTCACTACCTCGCCTTAGGCCTCGCCACCTGGGTCTGCACTCTGTCTCCCCAGCGCATCCTGCTCGGCGGCGGAGTGATGCACCACGGGGACCTGTTCCCGATGATCCGCAAAGAGCTGTTGAGCTTGCTCAACGGGTACATCCATGCCAAACCGCTGCTCAACGAAATCGATTCCTATGTGGTGCCGCCCGAGCTCGGCAACCGCGCCGGTGTGCTGGGCGCGATGGTGCTGGCAGAACACATCTTTCGCAATCCCAGCGCGCGCATCGGCGCGCCTCTGGCCGGGGAGGACGCATGGCGCTGAATTCCACTCTCATCAAAAGCACCGGAGTCGCCGCCCTCGGCGGCTTGTTGTTCGGCTTTGACACCGCGGTGATCGCCGGCGCCACCAGCGCCCTGACCAGCGCCTTTCAACTCACCCCCGGAGGCCTCGGCCTCACCGTCTCGATTGCGCTCTGGGGCACCGTGGTGGGAGCGCTCTGCGCTGGCATTCCGGGCGATCTTTATGGCCGGCGCGACAGCCTGCGCGGCTTGGCCATCCTCTATCTCGTCTCCGCGCTGGGATGCGCCTTCGCCACGAACTGGTACGCCCTGGTATGTTTCCGCTTCATTGGAGGCCTCGCCATCGGCGGCTCCTCCGTGCTCGGTCCCATGTACATCGCCGAGATCGCGCCTGCCCGCTGGCGTGGTCGTCTGGTCGGATTCTTCCAGTTCAACGTGGTCGCCGGAATTCTGCTCGCATATTTTTCCAATTACATGGTCGGACTTTCCCTGCAGGGCAGCCCGCTCGAATGGCGATGGAAGCTTGGCATCTCCGCCCTGCCGGCTGCGCTCTTCTTCCTGATGCTCTTCCAGATCCCGCGCAGCCCCCGCTGGCTGGCCCGCAAGGGACGAATCCAGGAAGCCCGCTCCGTCCTCGAACAGATCGGTGAAGAGAACGTCGACTCCGAACTGCAAGCCATGGAAGCTGCCTTTCAGCTCGAAAAACAGCAGGGACAGGAGCACCTGTTCTCGGCCCGCAACCGCCTCCCACTGTTTCTCGCGATTTCCATCGCCATGTTCAACCAGCTCGCAGGCATCAACGCGATTCTCTATTACCTTAACGACATTTTCGCCCGCGCCGGATTCAGCAAAGTCTCCTCTGACCTGCAGGCGGTCGCAATCGGTGCAACCAATCTGCTCTTCACTATGCTCGCCATGTCCATCATTGACCGCGTCGGCCGCCGTACTCTCATGCTGATCGGCTCTGTGGGAACTTCGCTTTGCCTCGCCGGGGTCGCTGTCATCTTCCGGACCGGCCGCCACGAAGGTCTGCTCGTCTGGTTGCTCATCGGATTCATCGCCGCGTTCGCTTTTTCGCAAGGCGCCGTGATCTGGGTCTACATCAGCGAAGTCTTCCCCACGGCGGTACGCGCCAAGGGCCAGAGCCTGGGCAGCTCTACCCACTGGATCATGAATGCGCTCATCTCCTGGGCCTTCCCGATCGTCGCCGCGTCCTCGAAAGCAGCGCCCTTCGTCTTCTTCTCCGCCATGATGGCGCTGCAATTCTTCGTGGTCTTTTTCTTCTATCCGGAGACCAAGAACATCGTGCTGGAAGACATGCAGAAGAAGCTCGCCTCGGCCTGACCTCTGATTTGACTCCCGCTTGCTCGCTGGGCTAGCCTCAGAGGTCCGCCTGCTCCTGACGTTCAAGCCTGCCGAGAGCCCATCGGTTTCCGGCGGGAAGTGCTTTGGACCAGACGGCCGTTCCAGCCATCTCCAACTTCATGCGATCCCAACGCAACCTGCTGATTTCGTTCGTTGTGATGCTCGCGCTGAGCTGCGCCGTGGCCGCCGCGCCGATGCGCCCGGTGCACGCCCAGCATGCGATGGTCGCAAGCGTCCATGAACTCGCTTCCCGGGCTGGAGTCGAGATGATGCAGGCCGGCGGCAATGCCGTGGATGCTGCTGTAGCGACCGGCTTTGCACTGGCCGTCGTCCATCCCCAGGCCGGCAATCTCGGTGGCGGCGGATTCATGCTCATCCGCATGGCTGACGGCACAACACGCTTCATCGACTATCGCGAGAAAGCTCCCGCCGCGGCCACCGCCAACATGTACGTCGACTCGCATGGCAACGTCATCGAAAATGCCAGCCTCGTGGGATACAAAGCGGTCGGAGTGCCGGGCTCGGTCGCCGGCCTCGCCTACGCACTGAAAACTTATGGCAAGCTGCCCCTGGACCAGGTGATCGCCCCTGCCATCAAGCTGGCCCGTGACGGGTTCCCCCTCGCCTGGGAAGATGCGGAAGACCTCCACGATAAAGACCTCGCCCAATTCCCTGACTCGAAGCGGATTTTTCAACGCGACGGCAATTACTTCAAGCAGGGAGAAGTCCTTCGCCAACCCGAACTGGCCCGCACCCTCGAGCGCATCGCCAAAAATCCCGACGAGTTCTATCACGGCGCGATGGCTCGCGAGTTGGCAGCCGCCATTCAGAAAGGCGGCGGGCTAATCACCGCCGAAGACCTGGCCCAATACGAAGTGAAGGAGCGCGAGGTTGTACGCGGCACCTATCGCGACTATGACGTCATCAGCGCGCCCCCTCCTTCTTCCGGCGGGATCGCCTTGCTTGAAATTCTCAACATTCTCGAAGGCTACGACCTGGCCAGGACCGGGAACCGTTCCGCCGAAACCATTCATCTCACCGCCGAGGCTTTTCGCCGCGCGTTCTACGACCGCGCCGAGTTCCTGGGCGATCCCGATTTCGCCAAAATTCCGGTGGCCCAACTGATCGACAAGCGGTACGCCGCGGGATGGCGTGAGACCATCGACCCCGCTCATGCCAGCATCAGCAAGGATCTGCACCGTCCCGCGGTCTTCAACGAACTCGAGCGCTACGCCAACTCGCATCCGTCAAAGCCAGGCGCGGTCCGCGAACCCGAGAACACGACGCACTACTCGGTGGTCGATCCCGCCGGTAACGCCGTCGCAGTAACCACAACTCTGAATGAGACGCTGGGATCGCGCGTCACCGCGCAAGGGCTCGGCTTCCTGCTCAACGATGAAATGGACGACTTCGCCTCCAAGCAAGGCGTGCCCAACGGCTATGGCCTCATCCAGGGACCCGCGAACGCGATCGGTCCCGGCAAGCGCCCGCTCTCGGCGATGACGCCCACTATCGTTCTGAAAGATGGCAAATTGTTTCTCGTGCTGGGTACACTGGGCGGCCCAACCATCATCACGACCGTCGCCAACGCGCTGATGGGAGTGGTCGACTTCGGCCTGGATATTCAGGCGTCGGTGAACGCCCCGCGTTTCCATCATCAGTGGATGCCCGACGAGATCCGCGTGGAAGACCGGATCTCTCCCGACACGATTGCGCTTTTGCAGAACAAAGGCCACAAGATCGAGGTCGAACATTTCTGGGGAGACGGCGAGTGCATTGCCATCGACCCGAAAACAGGGGAGCGCCTCGGCGCCAGCGACGGCCGCAACAACGGCAAGGCAGTAGGATTCTAGATTGAATACGGCGAGTTCAAATCTGAAATCTGCAATCTGCAATCTTAAATTTCAGATTGCAGATTGCAGATCTCAGATTGATAGCGTGATCCTCGGACGCGAAGCTTGATTTGAGAGAAAGAACCACCTCATGCAGAAAGCCGTTTCCACCTACGTCTACGTGAAAGAGCGCCTTCACCCCGGCCTGCTCGATGGCCTGGTCCGTGGCGGCGCCGAGGCCATTGAAATCTTCGCCGCGCGCCAGCATCTCGATTACGCCAACCGCAAGCAACACGTGCGTGAAATCGCCGATTGGTTCCGCTCCACCGGCATCCCGCTGAACTCCGTGCATTCTCCCCTCTACGGAGACTACGAATTCGGCCGCGCGGGTGCGCCTCCGGTCAATGTGGCCTCCACCGATCGCGCCGGACGCATCGAAGCCATGGACGAAATCAAGCGCGCCCTCGAAATCGCCGAGCAAATCCCGTTCCGTTTCCTCGTGCAACATCTCGGCACCTCGAACGAATCCTTCGACGAGCGCAAGTTTGAAGCCGCCATGACTTCGGTTGAGCATCTCCGTGCTTTTGCCAAGCCCCTGGGCGTGCGCATCCTGCTCGAAAACATTCCCAACGAACTTTCCACCCCTGACAAACTGGTGGACTTTATCCACGCTTCGCACTTCGAAGATGTGGGCATCTGCTTCGATTTCGGTCATGCCCACATCATGACCAGCGTGGCGGAAGCATTCGAGATCGTGAAGCCGCACGTCCGTTCTACCCACGTGCACGACAACGCCAAGGACCGCGACTCGCACCTCTGGCCCGGCTCGGGCTCGATCAACTGGAAAGAAGCGATGGAACTGTTGCGCTCCGCGCCGCACACGCCGCCGCTGTTGCTCGAAATCGAGCACGACGACAAGGTGAACCCGATCGAGAAAATGGGGGCAGCGTTCGATAAGCTGGAAAACGCATGAGGGACATATGAAGGTGCCAGGCATGTTATCCCGCAGGGGCGGTGCGTACTTTGTGACTTGTGTCGTTTTGTTCTCGACTCTCGGCGCCTCTGGCGGGCGAACCATTCCTGATGACAACTGCGCTGCCATACGCGATGCATTGAAGGAGATTGGTGAACTGAAGCCAGGCGACTCCCGCGCCCAATTAGAACGCAGCTTTGAACTCGATGGGGGGCTTCAAGTCTCCGCTGACTCAAGATATGCATTCAAGAAATGCCAATACATCAAAGTTGACGTGGAGTTCTCAAAGCAGAGCATCAGCAACGGAACAGCACCGATCTTGCCCACAGACAAGATCGTCAAGATTTCGCGACTGTATCTTGAAAACCCTGTGTACGACTGACAGAGCGTGAGAAGTGGATCTTCAATCTGCAATCTGAAATCTTAAATCTGCAATCAAAGATCAACCCTATGTCATCTCCGGTCTCAACCATCGCCGAAATCGGCAAGCACGAAGGCGAATCCGTGACCCTTCGGGGCTGGCTCTATAACCTGCGCGAAAGCGGCAAGCTGCTGTTTCCCATCTTTCGCGATGGCAGCGGACAGATTCAGGGCGTGGTCCCGAAGAATGCCGTCTCGCCGGAAACCTTCGACGCATTGAAAGGCCTCACGCAGGAATCGAGCGTCATCGTCGAAGGCAAAGTCCGCGCCGACAAGCGCGCCCCAGGTGGTTACGAACTCGACGTCTCGAGCGTGCAGGTTCTGCAGAAGGTTCCAGAGTTCGACCCGTACCCCATCACGCCAAAAGAACACGGTGTCGACTTTCTGATGGAGCATCGCCATCTCTGGATTCGCTCGCCGCGCCAGGCCGCCATTCTCCGCGTGCGAGCCGAAATCATCAAAGCCGCCCGCGACTTCCTCGATGACCGCGGCTTCACCCTGACCGATCCGCCCATTCTGACCCCGGCCGCGTGCGAAGGCACCACCACGCTGTTTCCCGTCGACTACTTCGAAGAACAGGCCTACCTCACGCAATCCGGCCAGCTTTACATCGAAGCCACCGCCATGGCGCTGGGCAAGGTCTACTCCTTCGGCCCCACCTTCCGCGCCGAAAAATCCAAAACGCGGCGCCACCTCACCGAATTCTGGATGGTCGAGCCGGAAGTTGCCTACGCCACGCTCGACGACGTCATGGAACTCGCCGAAGGCCTGATCACCTTCCTCGTGAAGCGTTGTCTCGAGAAACGCCGCGCGGATCTGCAGACCATCGGGCGCGACGTTGCCAAGCTCGAAAAAATCGACATGCCGTTTCCGCGCATCACCTACGACGAGGCCGTCGAGCGCCTACAGGAAGGCTTCGCGAAAGGCGCGCTCGAAAACAAGTTCGAGTGGGGCGGCGACCTCGGCTCGCCCGATGAGACCTATCTGTCGTCGCAGTTCGAGCGCCCGCTGATGATTCACCGCTACCCGGCCAAGGTAAAAGCGTTCTACATGGAGCCTGACCCGAAGCGCCCCGACCTTGCCCTCTGCGTCGACGTGCTTGCGCCCGAAGGCTACGGCGAAATCATCGGCGGCTCCCAGCGCATGGCGTCGTACGAGTTGCTGCTGCAGCGCATCCACGAGCACGGCTTGCCTGAAGAGGCGTTCAGGTGGTATCTGGATCTGCGCAAGTTTGGCAGTGTTCCTCACGGAGGCTTTGGCATGGGTATCGAACGAGCCGTCGCCTGGATCTGCGGCCTCGAACACGTTCGCGAAACCATCCCCTTCCCGAGGACGCTGCACCGGCTGTACCCATAGTTGGAAAGCGATTCTTCGCGCCCTTTGCCGATGTTCTTCGCGATCTTTGCGGTTAAAGGCTGTTGCGATTGACGTTTGAATTGTGGAGGAAGAGTCGTATCAGGCTCGCTGCAGGCGCGCCGCAATAATCGAATATGATGAACANACCCTTGGAAGCATGTAGAAACTCGTGTCGCCCGCTAAAGCGGGCTCGATTTCTTTTACCTTCCTCTACCCACCGCTTACGCGGTGGGCTAATGAATGCCGCCGCTGCGCGGCTGGTGTATCGTTTTGTCCACCATCAAGGATGAACATCGAGTCTAATGAGATTCGCTAGGCGCGGCATGAAACTTCGTAACCTTGAAACTTTGAAACCCTGTAACTTTGTAACTTTGAAACTTTGAAACTTTGAACTTTGAACTTTGAAACCCTGAAACCCTGAAACTTTGAAATTTTCACATGACCCCAACACCCAACACATCCTTCAGTTCCATCACTCCCAAGCAGATTCGCGTCATCGGAGTCCCGCTCGATCTCGGCCAATCGCGGCGGGGAGTCGACATGGGCCCTTCCGCTGTCCGCGTCGCCGGACTCGAAGCCCGCCTCGAAGCCATCGGCCACATCGTCGAGGACGGCGGAAACGTCTCCGTCGCCATCCCCGAGCAAAAGAAGGAAGGCGCCGCCCATGCCAAATATTTGAAGGAAATCACCGCAACCTGCACCAAAAGCGCCGAACTGGTCCTCAAAAGTCTCGAGGCCGGCGCCGTTCCGCTCGTCCTCGGCGGCGATCACTCCGTCGCTGCCGGCACCGTGGCCGGGGTCGCCGAGTTCTACCGCAGGCAGAACCAGAAAATTGGATTGCTCTGGATCGATGCTCACAGCGACATGAATACTCCTGAGACCTCGCCCAGCGGCAACGTCCACGGCATGCCGCTCGCCGCCATCATGGGCCTCGGCCCCGCCGAACTGGGCAACATCTTTAACTTCTCGCCCAAGATTCATCCGGAAAATTGCGTGCTCGTCGGCATCCGCGATGTGGATTCTCATGAAAAGGAAAACATCCGCCGCGCCGGGGTCGAAGTCTTCACCATGCGCGACATCGACGAGCGCGGCATGCGCACGGTCATGGAAGAAGCTCTCCGGATGGCCGGTCGCGGCACTGCCGGCTACCACGTCTCGCTCGACATGGACTGGATCGATCCCGAAGACGCGCCCGGCGTCGGCACTCCCGTCTGGGGCGGTGCCACTTACCGCGAAGCTCATCTCGCCATGGAAATCATCTCCGACCACGGCCGCATGTTGAGCCTCGAGATCGTCGAGGTCAACCCCGTCATCGACGAGCACAACCAGACCGCCGACCTCGCGGTCGAGTTAGCCCTCTCGGCCTTCGGGAAAAAAATTCTGTAGCATCGCCTGCGTCCGACGGCGCCCCAGGTTCGCGTCCGTTCTGTAGACGCTAACCTGGGTTGAATGAACTTCCGGCCATCGGAAGTCCAGTTCAGCAGGCGGAACCATCGTCACGATTGACGGCACACGCCTCTCCCGTCCACACTGAAACGTCATGAAAAAACTGCGCGTGGGAGTCCTGTTTGGCGGACGCAGCGGGGAGCACGAAGTCTCTTTGCTCTCGGCCGCCTCCGTAGTCAACGCCATCGATAAGAACAAATATGAAGTCGTCCCCATTGGCATCACCAAAGATGGACGCTGGCTCACTGCCGCGGCCGCTGAAGCGCTGTTGCAAGGCAAGCCGCACGACGAATCCAGGCACCTGCGCGCCGGTGATCCCGATGCCACCCCGGGCGCGGCCGTTCTTGCCAGTGGCGAGGCGGTGGTCGTGCCGCCCGAACCCGTGCACGCGGCCAACCGTTCCCTGACGCCCTTTCAGAGCGATGCCGCCACGCTCCGCCGCGCCGCCGATCGCGCCATCAATGTCGACGTCATTTTCCCCGTCCTGCATGGGACCTTCGGCGAGGACGGAACCATCCAGGGCCTGCTCGAACTCGCCGACATTCCCTACGTGGGTGCGGGCGTGCTCGGCTCCGCTGCGGGCATGGACAAGGACATCATGAAGGCGCTGTTCCGCTCGGCCGGCCTCCCCATCGTGAAGCACGTAACCATCCTGCGCAGCGATTGGGACACGGATGCAAAAAAGACTGAGAAGATTGTCGACCGCGCGCTCAAATACCCGGTATTCGTGAAGCCCGCGAACCTGGGCTCGTCCGTGGGCATTTCGAAAGCGCGTACAAGAAAAGAACTCGGCCCGGCAATTTACGAAGCCGCAAAGTTCGACCGCAAGATCGTCATCGAGCAAGGTGTGGGCGGCGCAAAGCACAAGGCGCGCGAAATCGAGTGCTCGGTGCTGGGCAACGATCGCCCGCAGGCATCGGTCCCCGGCGAGATCGTCCCTATCAAGGAATTCTACGACTACGCCGCCAAGTATCTCGACGAAGGCTCGGAGCTGGTCATTCCCGCGAAGCTGACCAAGGCTGAAACGAAGAAAGTCCAGGAACTCGCGGTGCGCGCCTTCCAGGCAGTCGACTGCGCCGGCCTCGCCCGCGTCGATTTCCTGATGGACCCGAAAACCCGCAAGCTCTTCGTGAACGAGATCAACACCATGCCCGGCTTCACCGCCATCAGCATGTACCCCAAGCTCTGGGCCGCCAGCGGTCTATCGTATTCCGATCTAATTGACCGCCTCATCCAACTCGGCATCGAGCGGCACCAGGACAAGAAGAAAAACCAGTACAGCCGGTGAGAGGACAAATCCAGGTTTTCCCCAGCACAGAGCAGTGCGAGCTGTCCTCTCAGTCCACGTGCTCCCCTTCTTCCAGGAATCGCGCCTCGGGCGGAGGCAACTGGTCGCCGGGCCGCGCGATGAAGCAGTAGAGCGTCGGCAACAGAAACACGCTGACCATCAGCTCAAAGGTCAGCCCGCCCACGATCACAATCGCAAACGGCCGCTGCGAATCGGAGCCGATATCGTGCGACATAGCCGCCGGAAGCAGTCCCAGGGTCGCAACCAACATCGTCATCATGATGGGGCGAAGCCGCATCGAGGCTCCTTCCTTCGCGGCTTCGTGCACGGTCCGTCCGCGGACGCGCAATTGATTGATGTACTCCACCATGATCACGCCCGTCTGAACCGACACGCCGATCAGTGCGAGAAATCCCAGGCCGGACGATACGCTGAAGTGGGTGCCCGTGATCAGCAGCGACAACAGACCGCCCAGCGGCGAAAGCAGCACGACCCCCAGGATGAGCCCGGTCCATTTCCAGGAAGAAAACGCTGAGTAGAGGATGAGCGAGATCAGCAGAACCGTGATCGGCACCACCACGGCGAGCCTGCGATTGGCGCGCTGCTGACTTTCGTACTCTCCCGTCCAGTCGAGGTGATAGCCCTCGGGCAACTGCACTCGTTGCTTGACCTCGTCAATGGCCTGGCGGACCGTGCTGCCCAGGTCCCGTCCGCGCACGCTGTACTTGATCGCGATGTAGCGCGAGTTCCCTTCGCGATAGATGGTGGACGCGCCATCCTCCAGCACCACCTTGCAGACCTGCGCCAAAGAAACGCGCTCGCCCATCGGATTCAGAATGCGGATGCGGGCAATGTCGTCAACCGTGGACCGGTAAGGCTCCTGGTAGCGGACCGTGAGGTCATAGCGCTGCTCTCCGACCAGGACCTGCGTGACTGCCTTGCCACCCACCGCGGTCTCGACCGCATCCTGCACATCGCTGACATTCACGCCGAAGCGGTTGGCGGCCGGACGATCCACCACCAGGTTGACGTTGGGTTGCCCGCGCACCTCAAATGTGCCGAGATCGGCGATTCCCGGGATCTTGCCCATCACGTCTTGCATTTCGTTCGCCTTCTGCTCCAGGACCTTCAAGTCGCGGCCGAAGAGCTTCACCGCCAATTCACCCTTAACGCCGCTGACTGCTTCCTCGACGTTGTCGGAGATGGGCTGGGAGAAGTTCCAGATCACGCCCGGAATTTTCCCAAGCGCGTCGTCCATGGCCGAGATCAGATCCTCCTTGGTGTGGAATTGGTCGCGCCATTGCTCGCGGGGACGGAGGTCCACAAAATATTCGGTGTTGTAGAAACCGCTGGCGTCGCTACCGTCGTCCGGCCTCCCGACCTGACTCACCACCTGGGTGACTTCGGGAAACTCAGAGAGAATGAGTCGCGCGCGTTTCATGGTGTCGATGCCGGTATTTGGGCCGGCGCTAGGGGCGAGTGTTCCGCGCACCCAGATGGCACCCTCGTCCAGATGCGGCA
>JGI12627J18819_10000261_pt1 | contig 17292 bp, 13 predicted proteins | sample TexAe_OM1H0_M2_FD_18819 | JGI IMG/M metagenome (IMG submission 18819)
CGCAGATGGACCAGCCGTCGCCCCGCAGCCGCGGGAATATGGCGGGCAAGCTGCGGATTAACGCGGATAAGAGACACTGGTTCACAGCAGGGTCACAAAGAGCACGAAGATGAAAGACGATGGAATTGCGACGAAGGTTGGCGGTGTGGTGGAGACGCCGGTTACAGTTACGGCTCGGCGGAAGCGGGGCCGGGTCCCTGCTATCTATTTTTCAGCTGGCCTGCTTTTCTTGCTTGTCCTTGTATTTAGCCTCGGTAACCAGAATTTCCTTTCGCTATACAACCTCAACACGATTGGCAGCTACAGCGCCATTTTACTGATGGTTGCACTCGGCCAGATGAATACCGTTCTGATCGGCGGAATCGACCTATCTGTAGGCGGTCTCATGTCCTTCATTTCAGTGGTGTTCATTACGCTACTAAAGGTAATCGGACTCTGGGCTTTCCCGTTGTGCATCGCCATCGCGCTAGCAGTCGGTCTAGTGAACGGAGTTGTTCTTACTCGGATCAAAATTCCTTCTTTTATCGCGACGCTGGGCACGGGCGGAATCTTAACCAGTCTCGCGCTTTTGGTCTCGCCTTTACCCGTCGATCTACCATCTGGTAGCTACGGTCTACTGGACGTAGTTAACGGGGCATGGCTCGGCATACCGAATCTACTGGTGTTAGCGATCATCGGTTTCGCATTTTTCCTGCTTATCCTCCGGTACACCGCAACGGGCAGGAGAATCTATTATACCGGCAGTAATATCAAAATGTCCTGGATGTCAGGTGTTGATATTAGCCGGACGCGTAATCTGGCCTTCGTTCTATCCGGTCTAGGAGCCGGGGTTGCCGCGATCCTGTTATCCTGTACTCAGTATGGAGGAGATCCGACCTCGGGTAATGTTTTCATCCTTCAATCCATCGCCGCTGTTGTGGTCGGCGGAACCGCTTTAACCGGCGGCACCGGCGGACCAGTCAATACTCTGATCGGAGCATTGATACTCGGGGTCATGGAAAACGGCATGAACGTCGTGGGAGTCGATGCCTATTTTCAACAAAGCATCCTGGGCCTGGTAATCATTATCAGTGTGGCACTGACGTTCGACCGGAGCAAAACAGCCGTGGTCAAGTAGGGATTCGCCGGGACAGATCGCAAAGCTGAGAGTCCACGAATGCACGCGAAGAGAGACGAACCGCAGATTAACGCAGATAGATTTTTCGAGAGTCAGATAGGCGTCTGAAGCTAAGGAGCTGGCAATCTTTCTTCTTTTTGCGTTTTTTGTGCCTTTTTGCGGCTATTCTGCTTTAGCTTTTCTTTGGCTGCTCAATACGGAAGTAAACGCAACGGTCGAACCCTCGAGAACTCGATCGTATTGGAGGTTACCAAAGGTAATTGATGACGAACGGCGGTTGCTGCGATCCAGAGGTCATTCGCACCAATCAGCTGCTCCGCGGATTGGAGGGTTCGAAAGAGTGTCCGATAAGTCATAGCCACGGAATCATCCACATTCAAAATTACGAAGTGGCGCGCCGTGTCGACAAATTTCTGATCTCGCAGATCAGCAAAACCCGCTGCAAACTCGCCCAGCGCCACAACCGGCAGGTAAAGGTCGTCTTGGGCATGTGCTCGCAAGAATTCGCGGGCCGCGACGCCAGCGCGGCTGCGGGAAGAGTGTTGCAGATCAATCAAGAACGTCGTGTCACACGCGATGTCCGCCATTTGTCACGAGGAGGTTTGTCTTTCTTTTGCGCGGCTTCCAGCTCGCGAATAACGGCGGGATCCAGCGGTTCCAGCCTCTCCAGGGCAGCTAGAAGCGCTGCGCCGGAGTGACTCGATTCTTCCCATCGCGCTCGCTTGATCACCTGAGAAAACGATTCGTGGCTGTGCTTCCGCGCGTGAACCAGGCGTTCATACGCTTCAAGATCGACAGAAATCGTCTTCGTCGCCATGCATGCACCTATGCATGCAAACAGCCGTTCTGTCAATTGACCCAAGTATAGTCTAATCCTTCTGCTTCATAGTGTTTGCGCTTCGCTTGCTATTCGCGGAGCGCCGCGATCGGGTCGATTCGGGTCGCACGCAATGCCGGTAACAGGCAGGCCAGCAACGCAGCTACGTCAAGCACCAGTATCGCCACCAGCAACGAGACGGGATCAGTCGCTGACACTCCGTAGAGCATACTGCTCATTAGACGGGTTAGCGCCAGCGCTGCCACAACGCCGATGATCAGTCCCACGGTTGCTAGCTTCAGCCCCTGAAGGATCACCAGCTGTAGAATGTTAGTTGTCCGCGCGCCAACCGCGACTCGGATACCGATTTCCCGAGTCCGCCGGCCAACGGCATAAGCTAACACGCCATAAAGACCAACGGTGGATAAGAACAACGCCGCCGCCGAAAAAAGGCGTAGTACGAGGGCGGAGATCCTTTCAGGCGCATAAAGTCTGGCCACCACATCGTCTAATGTCTCGATTCGCGTAACCGGAAGCTCCGGGTCAACCGAAGCGACTAGTTTTCGAACAGAAGATTTCAGGCTATCAGGATCATCAGACGACCGCAGCAGTAACACCTGATAGTTAAAATTGTACTGGGCAACCGGAAAATAGGCTTGGAAATCTCTTTGCCAGTAATTCGGGCGAGTGTAACGCACATGAGCAACGACTCCCACGATTGTACAGGTTTTCTTACCATCCGAGTCCGTCACCTCAATTTGGCGACCGAGCGGGCTCGCACCAGGAAAATGAAAGCTCGCTATCGCTTCATCGATAATGACAACCCTTTCGTGGCCCGCGTCATCGTCCTGACGGAAATCGCGCCCTTGTAACACTGAGATCTGGAGCGCCTGGAAATAACCGGTCGAGACAGTGTGCCAATCCAGTTTGGGCTCATGGCCCGGGCCCGGGTCAGCTTGTCCAACAACGTGAAAAGAGGTCAGCGCACCCCAATCGATATCTCCAAAGTAGAAACGGTGGAAAATCATTGAAGGCAGCAGCCTGAACTCCCGGAGGCTGACGCGCCTTTTCTAGCACGGCAGCCCAGAAGGCTTGTTTTTGTCCTTGATCAGGCCTTTGGTTGTCGTCCGGCGAATACTTTTTAGCTTTTAGCCAAAGCTCAGTGGTCAAAACGTGTCCCGGATCGAAACTAAGCGGCAGGTTCTGAGCCGCTTGAAAGCTCCGAGTCAACAACCCGGTGCTGATCAAAAGGACACATGCCAATGCAACCTGCCCGATTACCAGAATTGACTGCGCCCGTTGTCTTCCTGGCCCGGCAGTACCAGTCCGGTTGCCGCTGTCGTTTAGCTCTGAGCCAGCGTCCGTTTTCGATAGACTCCATGCTGGCAAAATACCGGCCAACAATGCAACCACGCCGGTCACGATAAATACAAACAGGAACGCGCGCACATCCAGGCTCATCTCTTGGAAACGGTACTCAACTCGGTAAACACTACCCAGGCTTAGCTTCTTAATGAGTTCGATCACCGACAAGGAGACCACCAAGCCAAGCAGCGCTCCCATCAATGACAGCACGCTTGTCTCCACAAGGATTTGACCAGCTAGACGCAACCGGTTCGCACCGAGCGCGGCCCGGACACTCATTTCTTTTCGATGTGAAAGCGCCCGCGCTAGCAAAAGAATTGCGACGTTGCCGCAGGAAATCAGCATTGAAAATCGAACGATGAGTGTGCAAACGGGCGATGTTCCGGACTTGCCACGCTTGATTCAGCTCAAAAAATGCCGCCGGTAGATCGAAAGACTTAGAATCTCTCGCTGAGTTAAGGGCTATCCTTGAGGGCCAGAATAAGCAGTAGTAGATATTTGTCCATTTCTGGCTACATTGTGACGTGGATGAGACCCTTTCGATCAAGGTGCCCAAGGCCGTCAAGATACGGTTACAAGCGGTAGCAAAGATTCGGAAAGTAAAACCTTCGGTGCTTCTACGCGAGGCGCTCGATCAGGTCCTCGCTTCCCAAAAGGTCGCCGGCAGTCCGTCGTGTTACGATCTCTGCCGTGATCTGTTTGAGCAGCTCGAACCCGGTGGACCCAAGGATCTCTCAACCAATAAGAAATACCTTGAGGATTTCGGGAAGTGAGTCCGGCGATCATCGCGGATGCGAGCGCTCTCGTCGCCCTATGGTCACCGGGGGACCGCTATCATGAATGGGCCAAGGGATGTTTTGCAAAGTATCCCCCTCCGATCTTTACCTGCGAAGCGGTCATGACCGAAGCGGCATGGCTACTCAGGCATTTCCTGGCTCGCCGATCTGCTCTGCTGATCGCCTGGCGTCGTGAGGTCCTAGTCATCGAGTTCAGCGCTCAACCCCACCGCGAAGCCTTGGTCAACCTGATGCAGCGCTATCACGACATTCCCATGTCTTTTGCTGACTCCTGCCTTGTCCGCATGAGTGAACTGACCCTGGATTGCCTAGTTTGGACGCTGGACACAGATTTCAAAATCTATCGGAGACTCGGCCGGCGCGCGATCCCACTCTTAACGCCCGATTCTTGATCGCTAGGCGCACAGCGGTTTTAGCTAAGCAGACTTTGTTGCAACTGTTAAAACCGTCTTTGTCTTAATTCTTTGCGTCTTTGCGGCTTTGCGTGAGATTTTCCGGCTGTCATTCCCGCAGCGCGGTGACCGGATTAATTGCGACAGCGCGTAGCGTCGGGACTAGACAAGCTAAGGTAGTGGCTAGAGCGAGTACCACCGTCACTAACCCAATCGTCACCGGGTCATAACTGGCAACGCCGTAGAGAAGGCTGACCAAGTACTGGCCAGCTAAAAGGCCCGCGACGATTCCTAAGACTAACCCTATCGCTACAATCTTTATTCCCTGACCAAACACAATCCTTACCACATCGGCCACTTGAGCCCCCAGCGTGACCCGGATACCGATTTCACGCGTACGCAGACTAACTAAACGCGCGAGAACAGCGTACACCCCGATTAAGGAAAGAATCAGGGCGAATGACGAAAACAAAGCGACCACCAGCAAAGTCACTTCGCGAGTGGAAAACGATTTGCCGACCAAGCCATCGAAAGTGCCGGCGTTAGACACTGGAACGTCCGGATCCGTCGCGGTCACAATCTTTTGCACCGCAAGCATCGAGGCGCCCGGGTCACCATCGGTGCGGACTACGAGCGTCCCACTGTCAACCGTACGAAAGGGATGCGGCTGGCCAAACGGATAATAGGTTTGAAACGGGACATGCTGCTCAGTCGGTGTCACTTGATAAATGGTCGGGACAACCCCGATGATCGTGTACTGGGAACGAACCTTACCAATAACGTCTCCGAAATCATAGATCTGTTTTCCAATCGGATCTTGGCCGGCGAAATAAGCATCGGCCAATGCCTGGTTCACAATGACGACGCGATTGCCTCCTTGTTGATCCACTGCATCGAACCCGCGCCCCTTCAGGATCGGAATCTGGAGCGCGGGAAAAAAATCGGGCGAGATCATTTCCAGGGTAGCGCGCGGTCGATGTCCTTTATCCGGTTCAGGTTGCCCGACCACACCGAACGGCCCGGCAAACCCTTCGTTGTCATCTAGCGAGAACGGCAATGCGTCTGTCAGTCCCACCGATTTGACTCCAGGCAGTGCTGCTACCTTGGCCATCAAGGAATCAAAAAATGCTTTGCATTGCGGAATCGCTCCGTATTTGGAATCCGGCAGATAAATATCCGTGATTAAGACACCGCGCGGATTAAACCCCAGAGGAGCACTTTCCAGGGCTTGGAAACTGCGCGCTAGGAGAACACAGGCAAATAACAAGAGAGAGGCTAACGCCACCTGGAAAATAATGAGTCCGTGCTGGAGATGTTGGCGTTGGGGCCCAACGGTAGCAACGAGGCCGCCTTCGCTGCGTAAAGTCGACCCCAGGTTGGTTTTCGCTAACGCCAATGCCGGGAACAAACCGCTCAAGATTGACATGACGGCGGTAACGGCCGCCACCAGAAAGAAGGCACCAACATCAAAATGGATTTCATCCAGGCGCGGCACCCCGGACGGCGCCAACCACCGGATCAAATCGACGCCCACTTGCGCCAGGAAGAAACCGGCAATTGCCGCGGCGCAGAAAACCGCCATGGTTTCACCCAGCAATTGCCAGATTAGCCGGGATTTACTCGCGCCCAACGATGCACGGATGGTCATTTCTTTTTGCCGTTCCAAGCCTCTAGCCAGGTTCAACCCGGCAATATTCGCGCAAGCGATTACCAACAGCAGTCCAACCGAAGCGCCAACTAACCAAAGCGTAGAAGTGAAATCGCCAACCACACTATCCAAAATCGGCGCTATGCGCACGGTCACCGTCGCGTGCGTGTCCGGGAATCGTTTCCTCAAGTTTTCGCTAGTGACCTCGAGATCGGCTTGAGCCTGTGGCAGGGTAACATCGTTCCTCAATCTTCCGAAACAACGGCAACTATGATTGGCGCGTTCCGTCTTTAGCCGCGTCAAATTCGGCTCAAAATTAAATGGGAGATAAACGCTGGCGGTTTCATCCGATCGTTGAGCAGTGACTCCAACGATCCGGTAGTCGATATCTTCGAGGACGATGTGAGTTCCCACCACGGTCGGGTCCCCATGAAACCGGCTCCGCCATAAGTGCTCACCCAAAACAGCCACCGGCGATGTATTCGGTTGATCCGTCTCCGGACCGAAAGCCTGGCCTACCAGCATCTTTCGCCCCAACGTCCGAAAATAGTTCCCGGTAACAAATGTGCCTGGTAGGTGTGCCGCATCACCCCTCCCCGTCAGGATAAGATCTTCGTTACAAGTCGCAGCCAAGTCGCTAAACGAGCGCTGAGTAGCACAAAAATCCAGGTAATCAGGGTAACAAACGTAGAATTTCTGGATAGTGCGTAACGGTTGAAAGATTTCGACTAACCGATCCGCACGCGGGTAAGGAAGCGGCTTTAGCAGAACGGAATTAATGAGACTGAAAATCGCAGTATTTGCGCCGATGCCGAAGCCAAGGATCAGGACGGCGGTGACAGTGAAGCCAGGAGACTTTAGAAGGAGGCGGAGTGTGTGGCGCACGGCAGGAGGAAGAGGTGATTGGTGATTAGTGATTGGTGGAGCGCGCCTCGCTCGCGAGGCAGACCTTCGATTGAGCAGTAATCAGTCCACAAAAGAGCTTCTGAGTTGCTTTGTTGACCGTGACACGGTAGCGTGTCACATCGATGGACGCAAAGAAACGTTCGATCAAAGGCTTGCGGCGGCCTAAGCCGTCCCAATCAGTTGCGGCGGACTCCAGAAAAGCCGGCATCTCGGTCAGCGTACGTGCACTTAGGAAAGATTGGCGCCGCGTAAAAGCCATGGTCGCCCGAGGAGCAAAGATTGTGGTCACCGATAATGGCCTTCCGATAATGCAGCTTGTCCCAGTTGAGTATCCGGTTGCAGCTAAGTTCGATTGGGTCGCTCATCTCCAAAAAATTCAAGAAATTGCCGGAGGTCGAACAACAGGAGAGAACGCAGTTCTTGAAGAGCGCGCATCTCATAAATGGTGACTTATTTCGACACAAGTCTTCTAGTTGCGTTTTACGCGAACGAAAATTCCGCACTCGAGGCCGCAAGATTGCTCGCAAGCGGTGGTCATGCGGTCCCTTTCAATCGGATCTTGGAGCTCGAGCTCCGCAATGCCGTTCGCCGCAAGGTGCCAAGGAGAGAGGCGACCACCGCGCAGGTTCGCGCGTTTCTGCGACAACTAGATTCCGACGTCATCCAGCGGGTTCTCGTTTGGCACGTAGTCGATTTTGAACAAGTGTTCGACCGAGCCGAAAGTCTCGGAGCGCAATTCACGGAACGGCTTAATACTCGCTCATTCGATATCCTTCATGTGTCGATCGCGCTGGAGCTCGGATGCGATACATTTCATACGTTCGACCGCGACCAAGCAAAACTCGCCTCTGCCGTGGGACTACATACGAATCGGATCAGCTAATCCTCAAACGAGAGTCCGAATTCTTGAAAGGCCTGCCCTGAGCAAACGTGAAGCGCCAGTAATTAGTAGGTCAGTAATCAGTGTAGGAGATAGGAGCTAGAATTTAGGAGCTAGGAGTCACCTTCGTTCGGTCTCTCATCTTCGTGTCGTTTGTGTCTTTGTGGTCCATTTTTCTCATTCGCGCAGCGCGGTGATCGGGTTAACTCGCGTGGCACGTAAGGCTGGTACCAGGCAAGCGAGGGTCGCAGCCAGGCCTAGAATCATGACCGCCGTCGCTAAAGTAATTGGGTCGCCCCCGGAAACACCGTACAAAATATTCTCGATAAAGCGGACGAGCACTAAGGCCGCTATCAACCCAATTACCAGACCGATCGCTACCAACTTTAGCCCCTGGAGGGTGACCAGTCTGAGAACGTTCGATGATTGAGCTCCTAAGGCAATCCGAACGCCGATTTCACGTCGCCGCTGAGAAACGGAATAGGCTACCATTCCATAAAGCCCGACCGCCGACAGAAAGAGGGCAACTCCGGAGAAGATACCTGCCAGCAGTGCACTCAACCGAGCGGTCGCGGATTTTTCCGCAATATTGTCGTCGAAGCTCATCATTCGCGTGACCGGTACATCCGGGTCAAGATCGGCTACAATTCGTCTGACCTCGGGAATTAGAGCGAGCGGATCTCCCTGAGTACGCAACAACAAGAACGCTCGTTCAAGGTAGGTCCTTTGCTCGTATGGGAAGTAGGCCTGAAACGGCGCCAAGTTATGATCAGGTCCGTTGTGCCGCGAATTCTCCACGACGCCAACAATTGTCCAAAGGTCTTTCGTGTCCCAAGCTCCCAACCATTGTATCTGCTTCCCGATCGGATTCTGCTTCGGAAAAAAATGTTCAACTAGTGCTCTGTCGACAATAACGACCTTTTCGCTATCCGGCCGATCCGCGGAATTAAAATCCCTGCCCTGTAACAGCGGGATCTGCATCGTTTCGAAATACCCTGGTGAGATATTCTGAGCACATAACATCGGTTCCTTACCCGGCTCCGGTGGAGGCACACCAATCACACGGAATGGATCGTTCAAGTCACCAAACGTCCATTCAAAAGGTTGTTCATCGTTCATCGCCGCTGCCGTGACTCCGGGTAACCGGCGTGCTTTCTGCAAAAGAGCGTCGAAAAATTGTCGATAGGAAGCCGGGCCCAAATATTTCCTGGTCTTGGGGGTTAGGTTTGCGGTCAGCAGATGATGTGGATTGTAACCCATCGGTAGATCCTGTGCGGCTTTGAAGCTCCGGACCAGTAATCCAGCGTCGATCAAGAGCACACAGGCAAGGGCGACCTGTCCCACCACCAGGAAAGATTGGATGCGCTGCTGCTGTGGACCGGCGGTACCGGAACGGCCGCCTTCCTCTCGAAGCGCTACACTTAGCTTTATACGGGAGAGGCCAAGGGCCGGGGGCAAACCGGCAAGGAGCGCCACCAGTGTAGTAATCCCCACTACAAACAACAAAGCCGTTGGGTCGAGCTCGACTTTTTTGAACGCGTAAAGGTAGACCGGACTACCCCACTTAATGAGAGCGATGGACCAAAAGGCAATTACTATTCCAAGCGTTCCGCCGAGCAGAGAGGCGAGAGCGATCTCCAGAAGGATACGAGCCATTAGGCGCAATCGCGACGCTCCCAGCGTCGCACGGATCATGGCTTCTTTCCGCCGTTCCATCGATCGAGCGAAGAACAGGTTTGCCACGTTGGCGCTCGAAACTAGTAAAAGGCATCCCACCGCTGCAGCCAATGACCAAACAAAATTCGAATAGGTCGCCACCATCGCGTCCGAAAGTTGAACAACTCGGATGGTATTGTCCTTGTCCGTGGCAGGATAAAGAACATCAAGGTTATTCTGTATCAGCGTTAGATCTGCTTGTGCCTGGGTAATGCTAACCCCTTCTTTGAGTCGACCAATAAAAGCGTAACCGTGCATAGCCCGGTCTTTTAATGGCTCGCCTCCGCCAAAGAGCTCCGTAACATGCATCGGAACATACACCGGATCATCCGGCGGAGTGGTTACATCTTCGAGTTGCCTCGGGCAGACTCCAATCACCTGAAAACTTTCACCACTTAACAACAAATTTTTCCCGATGATATTGGGATCGGCATTGAACCGATGCCTCCATAACTGCTCGCTCAAGACAACGACCAACGGACCGCCGGTTTTATCCTCTTCTTCAGTGAACGGCCGGCCAAGCACAAACGGTAGACCGGTTACTCTAAATAAACTGGGCGTCGCGCAGATCCTGGTTAGCCGTTCTGGATATCCCTGGCCGCTAAGATCTAAGAAACTCCAGAACGATGCAGAGAGGCTCTCGAAACTGCGCTGATTCCTGCAGAGATCGATGTAATCGGGATAGTCGACAAATTCATCGGAGATATCTTGCTTAACCGCTTTAGACCGTGGCTGATAAATCCTCACTAGCCGATCCGGTTTTGGATAAGGCACCGCGTTCAGGATCACTGCTTCAATCAAACTAAAAACTGCTGTGTTAGCGCCAATGCCAAAGCCGAGGATTAGTACGGCAGTGATGGTGAAGCCCGGTGATTTTAGTAGGGTCCGGATTGTCTGGCGCATGCCGAGTCCTAGTGAAAGGTGGCAGGTGAAAGGTTAGTGATTAGTAATCAGTGTCAGACCGCCTCTTATCGGCGTGAATCCGCAGCTTGCCCGCCATAGCCTTGCGCGACGGCTGGTTCATCTGCGGTTCGTCTTCGCGTGTATTCGTGTCCATTCGCGGTCCTTTCTTGCGCTCTTTGTGCCTTTTTGCAGCTTGCCCTCGGTAGCCTTGCCGGAGGAAAGGCTGTTCCTTTCTCGGCTATTTGCTATCGGTTATTGATCATTCGCTGGAAGCGCGCTATTCGCGTAGCGCCCTAACCGGGTTAATCTTGACGGCACGTAGCGCCGGTAACACACAGGCAAAGGTCGCAACCAGTCCGAGGACAAGGGCGGCGACTAATAAGGTAACCGGGTCATAGCCGGATACGCCATATAAGATGCTCCCGATAAAACGCGTCGCCCCTAAGGTTAGCAGCAGTCCGAATATTGTCCCGGCGGCGACCAATTTGATTCCTCTCGAGACGACCAGATTCAGAATGTTTCTGGATGTTGCTCCTAACGCAATACGGACACCGATTTCTCTTCGACGTTGACTCACATAATAGGCGAGCACGCCGTACAGACCGACCGCGGATAAGAATAAGGCGACCACAGAAAACACGGCACTTAGAAGTACGCCTAAGTGTTCTGTTGCAAATTTCTCCGCCATTAGATCGTCGAACGTCTTGATATCTGTTGCCGGCACCTCAGGATCCACGGATGCCACTAGTTTCCGGATTTCAGGGATCAACGGAGAAGGATCGCCGGCGGTGCGCATAAGCAGAAACTCTCGAAAAAGTCCGTCCACCTGGTGATCAGGAAAATAGGCCTGATAAGGCGCCGCCGGATTCTGCGGTCGATTGTGCCGTGAGTTCTGTACTACACCGACAATGGTCCAGGCGGTGCCAGGGCGTATTTCGCGACTTCCGCCGGGCAGTTCAATGATCTGTTTGCCTATCGGATTTTCGTTCGGAAAGTAATGTTGGGCCAAACCAGCATCGATGATTACGATGGGTTGGCTGGCGGTTCGATCATTTGCGTCGAAATCCCGCCCTAGTAACAACGGGATTTGCATAGTGTGAAAATAGCCCGGCGAAATTGCCTGGGGGCACAGGATGGGCTCTTTGCCGGTCTCGGCTTCAGGTTGTCCCATGATCCGGAAAGGCATGGTCGGATCCCCGAAAGTCCATTCGTACGGTTGCTCCGCATTCATCGACGCCCCGGTTACACCCGGCAACTGGCGCGCCTTTTGCAGTACTTGATCCCAAAGAGCGAGGAGCTGGTTAGGATCTTTTGCATACTTTGGCGTGGTAGGACTGATATTCGCGCTTAACAGGTGCTCGGTGTTGAACCCTAGCGGTAAGTAAAAAGCAGCATAGAAACTACGCACCAATAGGCCGGCCCCAATGAGCGACACACAAGCAAGCGCCACCTGGCTGGCAACCAGTAAAGACTGTGCTCGCTGCCGGTGAGGGCCAGCAGTCCCCGCGCGGCCGCCTTCATCCTTCAACGCGGCCCCCAGATCCGGATGGGAAATACTCAAGGCCGGAAACAAGCCCGCTAATAATGCGACTAGAACCGTAACGCCGGTGATAAAAATGAGGGCGGTGGTATCCAATTGAACATCCTGGAACCGGCGAAAATCTTCCGGACTAACCTTTTTGAGGAGCTCGATGGCAACCCAGGCGACCGATAAGCCAGCCAGTCCGCCGATGGCGGAGAGAACGGTGGTTTCAAGGAGCAGCTGGAAAACGAGCCTTCCGCGGGACGCACCCAGGGTCGAACGAATATTCATCTCTTTTCTCCGATCCAATGCTCTCGCGAAGAGCAGGTTAGCCACATTCGAAATCGAGATCAGCAGAAGGCAGCCAACAGCAGCGCCGAGCAGCCAGATAGTGGTTGCATAACTCGATACGGTGAGTACCAAGAACGATTCTATCTGGATCCCATACCCTTTTTCCGCATCAGGATAGCGTTGTGCGAGATTGTTTTGGATGACATCCAAGTCTGCTTCTGCTGTAGGCAAGCTCACCCCTGGTTTCAACCTGCCTATACAAAAGTGAGTGTGATGTCCTCGCTCCTGCTGAGACGTACCAAACCCGACATGTAACGGTACATAAAAGGTGTCGGTGGAAGGCGTGCTAACATCTTCCACTTGCCGGGGGCAAATTCCGATTACCTGAAAACTCCGGCCACTAAGAACAATCTTTTTACCGATTATTTGCGGATCGGAGTTGAACCGGTTTCTCCAAGCGGACTCACTCAAAACCACGACCAGTGGTCCGCCGGACTTATCTTCGTCCTCGGTAAACGGGCGCCCCAGTATAAATGGCAAGCCGGTGAGCCGGAACAAAGTCGGTGTAGCATAAATCGCAGCGACCCGTTCGGGAATCGTCGGGCCACTCAGATCGAAGGAATCCCAATCTGAGATCGCCAATGTCTCGAGCGTATGGTTCGCGGTGCTCATATCGAGGTAATCGAAGTACGAAATCGACGACCAATATCGATCGTTCTCTTTTGGCTGCGACACATGCACTAAGCGGTCGGAGTTCGGAAATGGAAGGGCGTTCACCACGACCGTTTGAATCAAACTGAACATGGCGGTGTTCGCGCCGATACCGAAGCCCAGAATGAGGACAGCGGTGATAGTAAATCCCGGCGATTTGAGCAGCAGCCGGAGTGTGTGACGCAGGGATGGCAGGAGGCGATCCATGGTTCTGCAGGGGTTGCCCTGCTAGAAGGGCAGCTTACATGCCAAGAAATGGCAGGAGCTGGGAGTTAGGAGCTAGAATCCAGGAGGGGGCTACGGCCAAGTCGTTCGGATTTATGGGAGTGAACGCAAACTAGCGGCTAAACGCGGATGAGCAGGAGTTCATCCCTACCCGGCTGCGTCCCAAATTGGGATGAGCTGGTCTCATTTTGAGACGGGCGTAGTCTGAAGAACAGAGGCAACGAATAGGACTTGTAGGACTCATATGACTTATAGGTCGCACTAAACCCTAATCGTTCCCTCGGTTTTCATGCTATCAGTAAACAAACGGTACGAGGCGACGAGTCCTTAGCCGGTAGTTCCTATATTCGTCCCCGAAATGAGCTTCCAGGAAGCTTTCTTCGTCGTTCATTCGGCTGACCAGGAATAGGAACAAAACAATGTTTAGAAGCAGTCCGATCACACTTCGGAAAATGAGCACGTAGCCAATCATCGATGCGATCAGTCCGGTGTAACTGGGGTGCCGGATGTAGCGGTACAGGCCGTCGGTCTTGAGTTGGTGACCTGGTTGAATGGCGACTAAACCGCTGAAGCGCCGGCCTAGAACAAAGACGGCGGCTAACCTAAGAATTGAGCCGGCAAAGAATGAGAACAGACCGAAATAGAGGGCGGCGTCGCCATCGATGACCCAAATGTCACGCCGGTCGCAATAGGGCGGGACCAGCGTCAGGAGCACGAGAAGCACGCCGAATGCATAAAGTATGGTCTTACTCGCGGTGGAATGTTTTTCGCCGCCGCTAATACCGGAGCTACCCGAGAACCAAGCTGCAATTAGCAGTAGGAACGAGCCTATAACCAGCCAGGTCCGGGCCGGATGCGCGAAAAAGCTGGCCCAATCGCCCCAAGCTAGAATGGTGAGAGCGAGTTGGACAATCACGCTGATGGTAGAGATGATGATGATGCGAAGGCTCACGATTCAAAATAGCCGCGAAAAAGGCGCAAAAAACGCAGAAGATGTTGGTAGGGCGCGAGGCTCCCCGAAAGATCTGAGAGCTTTATCAAAGCCGCGGAGGTGCACCAGCCTTTCATCGTCGTTATTCCGAAAAACGCGCCGAGCCGTGGCCACCGTTAGACCCCAGCTCGTCGCGTCCGTCCTGGCAGCACACTAAATACCAGCGATACTATCAATCTCCCTGCTTACACGCTGCGGTCTTGCTGGAGCCTCGCCCCGAATTTGACTCCCCTCGAGGGCCACTTCCCCCACCCCTCGACACTAATTGGTATCCGGCTATAGTCCTGGTCGAGTCGGCCCTGGGAAGAGAGGCGCGCTCCAGAAGCTTTAGAGAATGTCAGCAGATGTATTTATTAGTCATTCAAACAAAGACAAAACAATCGCAGAAGCCATTTGCCATTGCCTAGAGGCAAATGGTATCCGGTGCTGGATCGCTCCTCGGGATATCCAATTCGGATCGGACTGGACAGAGGGAATCACACGAGGGATCTCTTCGTGCAAAGTGTTCGTGCTGGTTTTCTCGGATTCCGCCAATACTTCCGATCATGTCCGGCGTGAAGTCGCCAAAGCGTTTTCACTCGGGTTGGCGGTAATTCCGTTTCGGACGGAGGACGTAGCGCCTAACCGGAGTCTCAGTTATTTCCTGGAGACGGTTCACTGGTTGGATGCATTCCCCTCGCCTGCGGAAAGCTATTTTGGCACCCTGGCTGAGCAGATAAAGCGCTTGCTGGAACAGCCCGCTACTAATGGTGACGGCGGACAAGCGGCGCCACAAACCGTCGCAGTAGCTGCGCAAGTTGGGAGCTCGCACGTGTCCTCGTCACCTTCGGCGAAGGGGGAAACGAGGCCCGCTACCCGGGTACCGACCCCTTCGGCCTCGCAAGCGAGGCGCGCTCCACGGGAGGGCGCCGGTCTAAAGAGAACGTTTGTCCGATTTAATTTGGTGTTCTTGCCGATTTTGGTGGCCGCAGTTGGCGGCGCAGCGGCAATTGTCCACGGCCACCTCCAAAGCGGCGCTCAACGGCAAGTTGTGTCAATGGCCCAGGTTATGTTGGAGACCGCTCGTGCCTCACGAAAATATACCACCGAACAGGTAGCCCCTTTGGTGGAGCGCTTGGAGACATCAGATCAACAGTTTCATCCCCAATCGATCCCGTTCTATGCTGCTACGGAAGCATTCAATTATTTTCGGCAGGCTCACCCCGATTTCGCGTACAAAGAAGCCGCACCGAATCCGACTAACCCGCGGGATCGAACGGTTGATTGGGAAGCCGATATCGTTAACGAATTCCGAAAGGACGCGTCGAAGAAGGAGTTAATCGGCCGACGGGATACACCGCTCGGTCCGTCGCTTTTTATCAGTACTCCTATCAAGGTGGATGACGCCAGCTGTTTGCAGTGCCACAGCACGCCGGATAAGGCGCCGCCTGGGATGGTGAAGCTTTACGGGAGCGCAAACGGGTTCGGCTGGCAATCCGGCGATATTGTCGGAGCCCAGATCGTCAGTGTGCCGGCGGCGCTAACGGAGAAACTCGCGGACAACGCCTTTCGCTCGATCTTTTGGTGGCTGCTCGGAATCGGCATTGCGGTGTTCGGCGTAACGAATGGAGTTCTGTTTTGGGCACTGCATAGCGCTTCGCGAATAGCAAAGAAGGAATAGCCCCTCCTCCGCCAAGGCTATGGAGGGCAAACTGCGAAGAGGCGCAAAAAGCGCAACAGAATTCTGGAGGGGAGCTGCTTTGGCGCGTTGTAAACGACCACGCAGGATTCCTTCCCAGCACGAGTGCGACCGAAACATGTGAAAGTAGGCGGCTCCCCGCAAATTACCCAGCGTGTTGCTTTTGCCCAGCGTTCGTCGCCTCGGTCACTGTACCTGTCAAAGCTAATCGCTGATGCGCTCCGCAGGGAAAGGCACGCTTCACAATGCAGTCTTCCTTGTCCAGAGCGTCGACGGAGTGGACCCAGTGGACTGAGTAGACGTGGTAAACCCGGCCGGGCGCGCTAGGCTTACCCGGGCAAGCGAAATTCGGCCACTACGGGAAGATGATCCGATACATCTAACATCCCGTCTTGGCGGACTCCGTATTTTTCGACAGAAACGGAGGGAGCAGCAAAGAGATAATCGAGGGTCTGGACGGGAATGCGTTTGGACTCCGAGCGCCTCGTGTACGTAAAGAACTGATCCATCGCTTTCGCGGTAGCGTCATGAACGGTGGGTATGCCTTGATAGCTGCGATAAATTTGCGTGATGGCCGACGGCTCAGAATACCTTTTTCGCGTCTCGACCGGCAGGCGTGCACGTTGACCGGGCGGTAACAGATTGAAATCGCCTCCTATTATCCAGGGGCGATTTAGCTGATCCAGATGAGCGAGGAAGCGATGAACCTTATCCACTTGGCGGTCCATAATATCGGTACCGTTTGGGAAGGCCTCTAGATGGGTGTTGAGCATGGCCACCATGCCACCGTCGCGGCTCGGTACTTCCAGTTCCAGTATGGCGCGCTTTAGATTGAAGTCGTTTGTGATCGGATTACCCGGACGCAGGGGTAAACGGTATCTGCGCGCAGCGGCGAGGCGGTATTTTGAGAAGATCACGAGTTTAGTGCCGGCTGCTCCCCAGATCTTGGGATGCGGTACAAATCGAGAACGCCAATAGTCCGCGGTCACATAGTTGCGCAGATCAAGAGGAAGCGCATCTCGCAACAATCCGACTTCATCCAGGTAAGCAGTTCTGCGGGCTCGGGAATCTACCTCTTGAAGCAAAAGGAAATCGGGACGCTCCTGAGCAACGAATTCCGCGAACCGACTAATTGTAGAATAGACGTCCTCAGGATCGACCAACATATCGGGACCACCATCATAAAAGAAGTTGTAGCGAGTACCGGCAAAGAATTGGGCATTATACGTGACCACTTTGATAGCTTGGCCCGGAGAGAGTACTGGAGCCCCGCCGCAATTGTGAACCCGCATGTTTTCCACCGGCCGAGGATGATAATTCAGATATCGAGACA
>JGI12627J18819_10000262_pt1 | contig 17288 bp, 13 predicted proteins | sample TexAe_OM1H0_M2_FD_18819 | JGI IMG/M metagenome (IMG submission 18819)
CGAGACCAGCCAGGTCTGCCATGCGGAACGGCCCCATGGCCATGCCGAAATCCTCGAGCGCCTTGTCTACCTGGTTGGGCAGCGCGCCCGCCATGAGCAGATCGTGCGCGGCGGCGCCATAGCGCGCAACCATGCGATTGCCGATGAATCCGTCGCAGACACCGGAGATGACGGCGACCTTGCCGATCTTCTTCGCCAATTGCATGGCGGTGGCGAGCACATCCTTGGCCGTCTTTGCGCCGCGCACGATCTCGAGCAGCCGCATGACGTTGGCGGGGCTGAAGAAATGCAGCCCGATCACATCCTGAGGACGCTTGGTGAACTTCGCGATCTCATCCAGATTCAAGGCGGACGTGTTGGACGCCAGAATTGCGCCCTGCTGAACGACTTGGTCAAGCTTTTCGAATACTGTCTTCTTCACGTCCATGCTCTCAAAGACGGCCTCGATGACAAGATCGGCGTCTTTGAGCTGCGCGTAGTCGAGCGTCGGAGTGACCAACCGCATGCGTTCATCGAGCGCGGCTTGCGTCAGAGTGCCTTTTTTCAACGCACCGCCGTAGTTGCGGCGCATGGTCGCAAGTCCCTTATCGAGCGCCTCCTGCGACATTTCCAGCAGCACCACCGGTATCCCGGCATTGATCAATGTCATGCTGATGCCGCCGCCCATGGTGCCGGCACCGATGACGCCGACCTTGCGGATGGGGCGCGTCGGGGTGTCGTTCGGAACATCTAAAATGTGCGACGCGGCGCGCTCTGCTTGGAAAACGTGGCGAAGCGCGATTGATTCCGGCGACAACATGAGCGTCGCGAACAATTCGCGCTCGCGTTTGATGCCGGCGTCGAAGGGCCGGTCGAATGCCGCAGCGACGGCTTCTACGCAGGCCACGGGGGCGGGGTATCGGCCTGCCACGGCTTTCGCGGTGTTGCGCGCGAATTGAAAGAATGCCTCGTGATTNGGCATGCTGACCTTCAAGTCGCGNACCCGTCTCGGGCCCATTTTTTGGGCGATGACATTGCGGGCAAAATTCCCGGCAGCCTCGAGCAAATCGCCATCCGCNAAGGCATCGAATAACGGCGTGCCCTTCAACTTCTCGGCAGGAACGGTGGCGCCCGAAACAATCATGTTGAGAGCGGCCTCCGCGCCGATCACCCGCGGCAGGCGCTGCGTGCCGCCCGCGCCGGGCAGGAGACCCAGTTTCACCTCCGGCAAAGCTATCTTTGCGCCTGGCGAGCCCACCCGGTAATGGCAACCGAGCGCGAGTTCCAAGCCGCCGCCCATGCAGACCCCGCCTATAGCCGCGATCACCGGCTTGGCGCTGCCTTCCACGGCGCTGATGACAGTCATCAAATGGGGTTGGGTCGCAGCTTTCGGCGTGCCGAATTCCCGGATGTCGGCGCCGCCGGAAAATCCAGCGCCGGTGCCCATGAGGATGATCGCTTTGACGGTTGGATCCGCATTCGCGCGGTCCACCGCTTCGACGATGCTTTGCCGCAATTCGAGCCCTAGGCTGTTAACCGGAGGATTGTTGAATTTGAGAACCGCGATGCCAGCATCAATCTCCAATCCAGCCTTATTCATGCTCATTCTTTATTCCACTCTGCAGAACTTGGTTCCGACGTTTTGGCCGCCTAATGTAACAGCGCAGAGTGCCCCTTGAGAAGTTAAAGCACGGCCGGAAATGGCGGGAAAATCCCGCTCAAGGAGCGGTTTGGCGAGGTGATCGACGGCTCGAGCGAATTACCGCCCGAAGCCGCCGACATAATGTGAAATCAGACCGCGGCGCGCTTGTAGAGAGCAAGCAGCTGACCCCACGCCTCTTCCGCGCCGGCCTCGTTATACAGCGGCTTGCCGTCGGGTCCGTTCGGCATATCCTTCACGCACCAGCCGTGGTTGCAGCCCTCATAGACTTTTTGGGTCTGCGAAAGATTGGCCGCTTTGAAGGCTTCGGCCAGCTTGGTCTTCGCCTCGGGCTGTCGCTGATCGTCGTTGGCCGCAATCGCAAAATAGAACTGCGCTTTCATCTGGGGCACTTTGAGATGCGGGCTGTCGGGCTTTTCGGTAACCAGGCCGCCGCCGTGGAAGGATGCGCCGGCGCCCACCCGGGCGGGATTCGCCGCCGCAGCCTGCATGGTCATCGGTCCGCCCATGCAGTAGCCGAAGACGCCCATCTTTGCCTTTTTGTTCACCATGGACTGAGCGTCGAGAAATTTCACATACGCCGTCGTATCGGACATCACCGCCTCGTCGGTGAGCGGCTTGCGCACTGCGGAGATTTTCGCGAGATCGTCTTTGTTGGTGAAATCGAGCGTGCTCGGCAATCCCGGAGCTTTCGTGGTGCGATAATAAGGATTCGGCACGAGCACCGTGTATCCATTGGCCGCGAGGCGCTTCGCCATATCGCGCATGGTCGGCCGGAGGCCGAATACGTCGACGAACAAAATGACGCCCGGCCATTGTCCCTTGCCCTTCGGATGTATCAAGGCAGCCTCCGTGGTGCCGTCGGCGGTTTTCACCTCGACGTCCGTATCCACCACCTCGAGCGCGGCTGCGCTCGCTCGCGCAGCCACGGTCATGCCCGCGGCCAACGATAGCGCTGTGAACTCGCGACGAGAAAGCTTGCTCGATTCGTCAGTCATATGTGCTCCCGGAAATTGATCGTGATGATGAGAAAGGGTGCTGAAGTATAAGCGCCTGCCTCGAGGCCTGAAACTCGCGCGCCGCGCAGCGGTCATGAAATTCGGACGATGAGGGCGTCAACGGCAACGAGCGTCGAGGCGCCGCAAATGATGGGATTGATATCCAGTTCCGAGATGAGCCCGCGTTGATCGGACGCGAACTCTGAGACTCGCACCAAAATATCGGCAAGGCGGCCGACATCGATCGCGGGGGCACCGCGAAACCCGTCCAGCAAAGCGGCGCCTTTGAGCTTGCGCAGCAGCCGCAGCGCTTCCTCGGCGTTGATGGGGGCAAGATCGAGCGCCGTGTCTCGCAGTAGTTCCACGAGCGTGCCGCCGAACCCGACGAGCACCAAGGGACCAAGCAGAGGGTCGACGCGAGCGCCTACTACCACTTCGAGGCCGGCAGGCACCATGGGCTGCAGAACCACGCCATCGATTTTCGCAGCCGGCGCGTACCGGCGAGTTTCGCTCAAGACCCGCGCGAAAGCCGCATGCAATGCGTCGGCGGTACGAACATTCAGGGCGACGCCGCCTGCTTCGGTCTTATGCGCAATATCCGCCGAGTCCACTTTGAGCGCCAACGGAAACCCGATCTTCCCGGCCGCGGCCTCCAAAGATGCCGGCGACTGCACGCGAATCTCGGGTGCGGTTGATATCCCATAGAGCTCGAGAATGGCTTTCGACGCGCTCTCGCCAAGCCGGCTGCTTGGCGCGGCGGAGATCAGGCGAGCCGCGCGCGGGGCCGCCTCGGCGCTAGAGACGCGTTTCAATGTGCGCTCGCCCCGCGCCGTCAAATCTGCGCGGTGATGCCATGCACAGATGGTTCGAAAACAACGGTCCATCGAGCGGAACAACGCCACATGCGGATTGCTTTCTGCTTCCAGAGTGCCGGGCCCTTGAAGCCAATTGGAGATCAGGACGCTGCAAACGATCTTCCCATGGCGCTCCGCCTGCGCTGCGAGCGACTCCAAGCGGGTTTTGTACATTTCAAAGGCCAGTGTCTGAGGCACGACCAGCGCGCCATAGGCATCATCGGACAGAAGCGCATCGCTGCAGGCCGGCATCGAGAGCGGATTGTTCAGCACTTGGCCGGTCACATCGCAGGGATTGCGCGCGGAACCGAAGTCCGGGATGTTGGCTTCGAGAACACGCTTCACCGAGCCGCAGGGTTGCGGCAAACCGACGCCGTAAATCTCCGCCTTGTCGGCCGCCATGATGGCCGCTCCGCCCGAGGCCGCGAGCACTGCGATGCCGCGAGCTTTCGGCGCCGGCGCCTTCGCGAAAAACTGCGCCGCCTCCATGAGACCCTCGAAATCCTCCACCACAACGGCGCCGCCTCTCTCAAACGCCGCCCGATAAGCGCTGTCGGATCCCGCGAGGCTGCCCGTGTGCGAAATCGCCGCCTCGGCGCCCAGGCTGCCTGTGGCCGTTTTATGAACAAGCAAGGGCTTGCCGTTCTGCCACGCTATCTCCGCGGACTGAAGCAACCGCTGCGGATACGCCATGCCTTCGAATACACAGGCAATTGCGTGACAAGACGGCTCATCGGCCAGGTATGCCACCAGGTCGGCAATATCCACATCCGCCTGGTTGCCGGCCGAAAACGCGTGACTGATCGATGCACCGCACTCGATCGCCTGTGCAAGGGACTGCGACAGCGCGCCTGATTGACTGGCGATGCCGATGGCTTTCCCCTTCATTTCGCGCGGCGCGGGATAATCGGAGAAGGATATCCGCGCGCGGCGCATGTAGTTGGCGATCCCCAAGCAATTCGGGCCCAGAATCTTGAGTCCCGATTGCAGACCGATGTCCCGCAGACGATTCTGCAGCGCCATGCGCTCCGGCAATTGCGTCTCCGTGTATCCGGATGCGTAGAGGATCACCCCGCCCACGCGCAACCGCGCGCACTCGATCACGATCTCCTCCACGGCATTGCGCGGCGCGACCACCGCAACGCAATCCGGATTTTCAGGAAGCGATGCCAGCGACGGATAGCAGCGGCGCGCTCCGATCGCCTCGTATTTCGAATTTACCAGGTAGATGTTGCCGTCAAAGCCGGCAAGATTTCCCAGCACCCTCTCGCCGAAAGATCCCGCCTTCGGCGATGCGCCGACGATGCAGACATTGTTCGGGTTGAGCACGCGATCCAGCTCGGCATGCCGGTAGACCGCGCGGGTCGAAGCGGAGGATTTCACGGTGCAGGTCCTATGAGATACTGCCTGAAGAAAGCAATCGGCCGCGGCATCATTGGGGAAACCATGAATACGTTAAAGGGCAAAACCGCCATCGTCACGGGCGCTGCAAGCGGCATCGGCCGTGCAAGCGCGATGTTGTTCGCCGCGGAGGGCGCCGCCGTCGTTGCGCTCGACCGCGCGCCTGAAGTCGAAGCCACGGCGGCCGAGATCCGGGCGGCGGGCGGCACAGCAATTGCCTTGGTGAAGGACTCCTCATTGGAGTCCGATATCGCCGGAGCAGTCGCGACGGCGCTGAAGGAATTCGGCAGCCTCGATGCGTGCTACGCCAACGCCGGCATCAGCGGCGGCCTGGTACCCTTTTTCGAGGAAACCGTCGAGCACTGGACCGAAGTGTTGAAGATAAACTTGATCGGCACTTTTCTCCTCGCGAAGTATGCGGCGATGGAGATGGTGAAACAGAAGCGCGGCTCGATCATCTGCACCGCATCGGTCGCCGGCCTTCGCTCCGGCGCCGGCGGCGTTCCCTACAGCGCCAGCAAGGCCGGCGTAATCAGCTTGGTGCAAACCACCGCCTACCAGCTGAGCGGCACCGGTGTGCGCATCAATGCGATTTGCCCCGGTTTGATCGAAACAGGGATGACACGGCCGATGTTTGAACGCGCGCGTGAACGAGGTACGGAACGTAAGATCGGACAACTGAATCCCCTTCAACGCTATGGCATTCCGCGGGAAATTGCGCAAACCGCATTGTTCCTTGCGTCGGACGCGGCTTCCTATGTAAACGGTCAAGCAATCGCCGTCGACGGCGGCCTTTCCAGTTCGCACCCCATCGTCAGTACGCGTCATCAGTCGTAAAAAAAATGCCGCACTTTTGGGTGCGGCATCTATTCGCAAATCCAGTCCGGGCTACTGCTTCTTCACCGCCGAGGCGGGCGCCGGCTGCGCCGAAGCCGTCTTGTTCGCCGCAGCGGCCTTGGCCTTTTCCGCAGCTGCCGCTTCATCGGCGCGCGCACCCGACAATATGCCCTCGAGTGCATAGTTGCCTTCATGGCAGGCATACTCGAATATCCTGCCCTTCGAAGAGCTGAACTCGTATTCGCCGCTCCAGGGACGATCCCACACCGTGGGATCCTCAGCCTTGAACTGATAGAGAATTCGGTGCGGTCCGACGCGCGTGAAGCGTTCCGTCACCTTCAATTCCTTCCAGGCGCCGCGCAGCGCGGTGGCTTCCGGAAAGTTGGTGGTTTCGACCACCAGCGTCGGGCCTTCATACCAGCCGATTGAGTCGCCCATCCAGGGCCGCGCACCGTCGGTGCGATGCTTGCCGCCGATGTGAATCATGCGAACGTCGTGAACCATCTCAACGACGATGGCCACCGTGTCCTTGCTTTGCGCAATTTCATAGTTGTTGTTGTAAAGCAGCGGCAGCATCACGGGGCCCGCGCTGTAGCCGAACGAGGTAAGACAGCGCTCCGCCAGCGTCTGGTTCTCGGGGTTTTCGCCGTAGTGCGCCCGCATGTACATGTTGGGCACGGTGACGCCCGCCTTGTAGGGCGGCAAGCGTCCGTCGGCGGGATCCGTGATGAACGAAGTCCGCGGCTCGCCGTTGACCCGCATCACCGTCGAGCCCGGATCGATCCAGGCTGAATTGTATCCGCACCCCGCCCCGCTGAATCCGCGGCCGCATTCGTGCGGCAGATCGGTGGTCTTCACTTTCGGATCGGTGGGTTTGTTGCCGTCCGCCACGACTTTCGATTCGTCGCCCTCGATTTTTTTGGTTTCTTCCTCGGACAGCGCGCGGCGCGTGCCGTATTCCTTCGGCCGCTCCAGCACCGTCAATGAGGCGTTGGTCCAAGTGCCTTCCAGGTCCGGCTGGCCGTAGGCATTCAGAGGCGCTTTATAGGCGGCGGCCGGCGCTGCAGGAGCGGCCGAGACGGCCGAGACGGCCAGCGCAGACACGGCTGCGCAGACCAATACGCAGCTCAGTTTACTCGTGTTCATTTCAGGGGCTCCTTACGCAAGTCGCCATACATGAGTTCTTCGACAAACTCGACACACTTGAACTGCTGCAAGCGAGCGTCATCGCCGAGACGCCTGTACATGAGCATGCTCATCTTCCAGGGCCTGGTGAACGTCGCGGGGTCCGTGATCTCCGCTTCATAATGAATCGTGTTTTCGTTCACCATCGTCCAGCGCTCGACGACCTTGATATCGCCCGAGTGGAAATTGCCGGCACGGTCGAACCACGTGTTGTCGTTTTGCCCGGTAACAGTCACGACGAGCGTATCGCCCTCCCACTTGCCGACCGATTGACCCATCCAGCTATCGATCGGCGCAGGGCCCGGGTCACTGAAAAGGATGTCGCGCACCGCGCCATCGTATTCGTACGAGATCAACATGGTCTTCGCCGACTGAACGATTTGGAACGGAAGAGACATATAATTGGCGCGCGGCACACCCGGCAGGTCGCACTTCACTTCCGGATCGCGTTCGAGATAGTGTTTTTTGTTGTCGTCGCGCTTCGCCAACGCCTCGGCCGTGTAAGGCAGCTTCCCGCCCTCGACCACGCCCATGCCGGCCGGAACCGAGCCGACGGCACCCAAAGCCACGATGGCCTTCGCAGGCACCGGAACCACGGGGCCGGGACGAAGTTCCAGAGCCGCGCTGGCGAGATGCGGTTCGATATCCCAATTGGCGGTGTTCATCACCGACCAGACGCCGCTGAAGTTGGGGTGGCCGCCGACGCGCTCGATCGCGACAGACGGCGCTTTGTGCACCGGAGCTGCGGGTGCCGCAAAACTTTGGCTCAACGCCGCCACCGATCCGCCGGCCACTAGAGCCAGCATCTTAATCTTCTTATTCAGAACGCCCCCTTCGTTTCGCAACGCCTCAATGGAATCCGGGATTTATTTTTCGTTGGGATCCGCGCCGTCTTTGGGAGCGCCCGTGCCGCTCGATCCCATGAACACCTTGTGACCGTCGAGGAACGTCACATCGCGTCCGTTCGCCTTGCATGCCGGACGACAGCGGGCGTCCTTGGCACGATAGCCGCGAACGATAATCTCTTCACCGGCCTTCAATGAATCTCGCGTCAGGCCTTCGCGCAGCAGTGTATTCGGAGTGCCCGCCTCGACCATCCATTCTTGTTCGACGCCGTTGGTCACGACGACCATGTGCACCCAGGTGTGCGGGTTGATCCACTCCACCTTGGTGACTTTGCCCTGCAGCATGATGGGCTGGTTGCCGTCGAACTCGGCTTGAAATGCGTGATGCGCCAAAGCGGGCGCAGCGACTGCGGCCGCGGCGATCAAGGCGGTCGCGATTCGCACGGCCTTTTCAGTGCGTACTTTCATTCGAGTTCTCCTCCAGCCACAAGAAATTTAAGTTGACCCAGGGCCTATAAACATTGCTTATAATCGCTTCAGATAGCTGTTATTGCAATACAATTTCCCGTGTGTCCTTGATTACACGACTGATATATAACAATTGGGGAATCGATGCTCGAGGAACTCGTCACCAAATTGGCCGATACGCCTTGGAGCATCGCACTGCATGAATCGCTGTACATGTATGCGATCACCGAATCCACCCATGTTATGTCCATCATGCTGTTCGTCGGCACCATCGCGATGGTGGACCTCCGGCTGTTAGGGATTTCCTATACTAAGGTTCCGGTCTCGCAGATGCTGTCCAAGATCCTGCCGTGGACCATTGCGGGCTTCGTATTGCTCGTAGTCACCGGCGCAATGCTGTTCTTGGCGATCCCAATCCGGACCTATCACAGCCTTTGGTTCCGGCTGAAGATCCTGATGATCGTCATTGCCGGCGTCAACATCGCGATCTTCACCTTCAAAGTCGAGCGCGACAAGGCGGCCTGGGACTTAGGCCCGGTGCCGCGAAAATCCAAGATTTGCGCGGTCATCTCGTTGAGCGCATGGGCTTGCGTTATCGTTTTCGGCCGGCTCATCGCCTATAACTGGTTCGATTGCGACAGCATCACCTCGCCGACGATGGCGGAACTGACCGGTTGTCCCCTGGATCCCGGTTAAATCATGTCCCTTTATCACACGGCTCAAGCCATCGAGGCGTCCGCTCTCGGCCAGACCATTCGCGAGTCGACCTGGCTGTTCCCGGCAATCGAATCGACGCACCTATTGGCGCTCGCGCTGCTCGGCGGCTCGATCCTCATCATGTCCTTATCGATCCTCGGGTGGGGATTGCAGACCCCGGTCGCCGAGATCTATAAGAGCGCGCATCGCTACCTGAACACAGCGGTCATCGTGCTGGTGATCACCGGTGTTTTCCTGGGCATCTCCGAACCCGTGAAGCTCTACGGACGCCAGGCCTTTCTGGTGAAAATGATTTCACTCGTCGTTGCGCTGGCCGTGACCTATTTCGCGTTCAACCCGCTCGTCAAGCGCGGACAATCAGGAGCGGCGCTGCGTCTCGTGACCGTAGCGACAATAGCGGCTTGGCTGATGGTGGCTATGGCAGGCCGATGGATAGGATTCTCATGAACAACTACCGCTTCTCGATCGGCGCCAGCGCCGCCTTGACGATTGCCTTGGGCCTCGGCGCGCTTGCGATTGCACAGAATTCCGCCGCGCCGCCGAGCGGCGAAGCGGTTTTCAATGCCCGCTGCAAGATGTGCCACGACCCTGCCGTGGAGCGCGCGCCGTCGCGCGCCGAACTGGCGTTCCGTTCGCCGGCGGACATCGTGACCGCGTTGACGAGCGGCGTGATGGCGCCCATGGCCAAAGACCTTTCACGCCCTGAGATCGAAGCCGTCGCGCTATTTCTCACTCCGGGTCAGCAATTGGGTGCGGCAGGCGCCGACCCCATGTGCACCGTGAACGGGCCGATCAAGGCGAGCGCGTCGGATTGGCCGGCGCTGGGACCGGACGAAAACTCCACGCGATTCCAACCAAACCCCGGCATTCGCGCCGCCGATGTCGGCAAGCTCAAGGTAAAGTGGGCCTTCTCGATGCCGGGTGGTGGTCAGCCGATCGTCGTCGGCGACTGGCTTTTCGTCACAAATCGCGGCGGCAAATTTTATGCGCTCGACGCGAAGACCGGCTGCGTGCATTGGGCTCTCGAAGACGCCTCGTCGCGGACCACGCCGATGGTGCTCCCTTCGGCGATTTCGCCGAGCGGTTGGGTGACTTTTGTGGGCACCGGCAAGCGGGTAATCCGGGCAATCGACGCGCAAAGCGGCAAAGAAGTCTGGCATAGCGAATCGCTCGAAGATCATGTCGCCTCGAGCATCACCGGCACGCCCGTGGTATCCGGCAATCAGCTGTTCGTGCCGCTATCCTCCGGCGAAGAGGTCGTCGCCATGCAGCCGAATTACTCGTGCTGCACATTTCGCGGCAGCCTCGCCGCGCTGGATCTCAAGACAGGCCAAAGGCAATGGCAAACTTACATGATCACGGAGCCGCTCAGGCCCACGCGCAAGAATGCCAACGGCGTGCAGATGCAGGGTCCGGCCGGCGCGCCCGTTTGGGCTTCGCCAACGGTCGATGCGAAGCGCGGCTTGGTGTACGTCGTGACGGGCGATAGCTACACCGACGCCACGACCGACGGCGATGATGCCATCGTCGCCGTGGAAATGAAGTCCGGCAAGGTTCGCTGGAGAAATCAAGTTACCACCAACGACAATTTCATCGTCGGCTGCAGCGGCCCGACGAAAGCCGCAAATTGTCCTGCCCCGACGGGGCCTGACTTCGACTTCGGCGCGACCCCGATTCTATTCAAGCACGGCGCAAGGCAGGTTCTCATTGCCGGGCAGAAATCCGGCATCGTCTACGGCGTCGATCCGGACAGCGGCAAGACACTGTGGAAAACCGCCGTCGGCGCGGGCTCGCCTCTCGGCGGCGTCGAATGGGGAATAGGCGCGGATTCCAAATATGTGTTCGTTCCGAATTCGGATATCGGCGAAATCTTCAATGAAATCGCGGTCGCCGCCGGTGCGCCGTCGCCTTCGCCCGAAACCGTGACCCCCGGAAGACCTGGATTGTCGGCACTGGATCCATTCACGGGGAAGATCGTCTGGCACACTCCAGCGCCGGTGGCGCCCTGCCGCTACGCCGGCGACCGCTCCAAGGATTACGCCAAGGGCGCATGCGTGCGCGCGCAGTCCGCCGCTCCCGGCGTGATGCCCGGCATCGTATTCTCGGGCACGCTGGACGGGTGGTTTCGGGCCTACGACGCTGCAAGCGGCAAAATCGTCTGGGAGTTCAGCACGACGGCGCAGCCCTATCGCACGGTCAACGGCAATGTGGCGCAACCGGGCGGCGGCATCGACGGCATGGGACCAACCATTGCCGGCGGCATGGTCTACACGATGTCGGGTTTCAATGGCGCGGCACGTACCGGCAGCAATGGCATCAACGTTCTGCTGGCGTTTTCCATCGACGGGAAATAGCTACTCCAGACAGACCACGAGCTTGGCGGAATGTGTGCGCCAATTGATCGGTATGACGAAGGAGCGCGCGTAAGGGGTGGTGACCTTTTCCAGATCGTGCGCGATGACGATGGGCACGGAGATGTTGAAATTCTTGCCGAAGTCGCGGCGCGCGTTTCCCGAGATGGTGTTGGCAACCTCTCCCACCAGATCTTTGATGTTCTCATCGCTGGTGTCGGTCTCTTGCATGCGCATCAACAGCACCGTGAGCATCCCGCGCGGCGCGGTGAAGTAGACGATGCCTTTGCGCGCGCCGGTGATGCCGATGACGCCGGTGTACTCATAAGCCCCCGGCTTGCCATCGGTCACCAGATAGGGTGAACCGACGGTCGCCGACTGCTGAGCCGAGGTCTCGAAATAATTGGTTGTACCCTCGATGAAAGTGCGAATTTCCGCTTCTTTGAACATCTCAAGCCTCCGACAGCAGCTCTTCCAACGCATCGTTGAGCTGACGATCGGTAAATGGCTTGCACAGAAATCCGTTGGCCCCTTTTTCGATTGCTTCGACGGCAGTCGCTTTATCAGCCAGCGCGGAGACCACCAAAATCAGAACCTTCGGATTGATGGCGATCAATTCCTCCACGCACTCGATGCCGTCCATCTCCGGCATCGTCAGATCCATGGTGACGACATCGGGGCCGGTCCTGCGAAACATCTCGACGGCCGCTCTGCCGTTGCTCGCAGCGCCGACCACTTCAAGCCGATCGATCTGTTGAGAACGCTCGATCCGCCGCCGGATGATATTCGAATCGTCCACGATCATGAGCTTCAGAGAAGCCTTGGAACCCGCCCCGCTGTCCATCACGCTGCTTCCGTGTTCCCAGCGCGTTTTGCCGGCGGCAGGCTCAACGTGAGCCGGGTGAATTTACCGGGCACGGTTGCCACGGAAACCTTTCCGCCGATCTGCTGCATGAGCCCCGCCATCAAGTTCATGCCCACGCCGCGGCCCGCATCCTTGGTGGCATGTTCGACGGTCGAGAATCCCGGCTGAAACAGCAGGGAAAACACTTGCTTGGCATCCAAGGTCGCGGCCTTTTCCGGGGTGATGAATCCTTTCTTAAGGGCCGCCTCCTTGATTTTCTCCGTCGATAGGCCCTGGCCGTCGTCCTCAGCGATCAGCTTGTAGCCCGCGTCGCCGAGTTCCTGAAAAATCAATTTGAGCTGCCCCTGCGTCGGCTTCCCGGTATTGAGGCGATCGGTTACGGACTCTATCCCGTGCACGATGGAGTTGCGCACTGCCTGCACCGAAATGTCCTTGACGATGCGGCGATATTCTTCGGGCACGGTGTCGAATCCCATGCACTGCAACGCCGCTTCCTTGTTGTTTTCGCCCGCCACGCGGCTGGTCAGCTGCTGCAGCATCGACGGGATGCTGCCTTCGGGCTTCGGCGCCGGGATCTCGGTCGTGGCGTGATCGATTACCGCGGTATCGGTGTGCGATTCGGGCTCGGCGCCGGTCGTGGCCGCGACATGCAACCGCGCAAGGCGCGAGACGAGATCGCCGACCGACTGCAGATGGGTCAGCAAATCATCCAGCTTGATGACCAGCGGCAGAAAATCGTTGCCGGACAGGTCGGTTTTTTCCCGTAAGATCTTGAGGTCGTCCTCGAATGAATGCGCCCGGCTCTCTATGGAGGACAAACCCAAGGCCGCGGCCTCACCCTTGACCGAGTGAACCTGACGGAACAAGGTGTCGAGCTTCCTGCGGAAAGCGCTTTCTTCGCGCGCGGGTTCGCGCAGCACCGCGTTGATCATCTTCATGGCCGCGTTCGAATCATTCAAGAATGAGGCTAGCTGCGTCGGATCGACGTGCAAAATGCCGAGAAGCGTGTCCACCTGAGCTTGCGCCTGATTCTGCGAGGCTTGCAATTCCCGCGCGAGATCCACCCGCGCACTCACGTCCGACACGGCGACCAGCACGCTGCTGATTTTCCCGTCGACGCGCACGCGATGGAATTCAAATTGCAGATAGCGGCTTTCGGTCTTGCCGTGTCCCGTATCGACGTTGACCTCTACCTCGCCCAGCGGATTGATGGTCTTTACCAGATTTTCCTTGGTACGTTCCGACCACAGCACGCCAACGAACTTCAAGGCTGTTGCGAGGGTCTTCTCGGAAACCACGTTCTTCAGCAACTGCTCGAAAGACAAGCCGGCGAAATCGTTGCGTTGGAACAGGGTTTCGAGCGCGCTGGAATAGGAGGAGCCGATAATCAGGTTTTCATCGAGCAGGAACAACCCGTCCTTCACGGTGCGAAGAATGTCGGTGGTCTGTTGGCGAGCTTCGCGCAGAGATGCATCCTGCCGCTTGCGGGCAAGCACCAACACGGTAACGATCGAACCTAGCACGATCGCGATCAGCAGGCCGGTCAACATGACGAAACGCAGCTGCGTTGCCGACCGCGCGTTGCTGGCCTGCAGTTCCGAAACGATCGCCGACAGTTCCGCATCGAGCTGCGGGGTGGCGCGCCGGGCGACGCGCAGCGCGGCGGTCACGTCGCGATCCAGCTGCTTGCCGGCGTCGTTGAGCACGGTGCCGGTGGTTTCGTTGTCCTGATACGGTACGCCGGTAAACTTCAGCAGCGGCTGCAGCGCTTCCTCTTGGCCCGCCCATATTTCCTTGAGCGCGGGCGCATGTTTGCCGGAAATCGGCTCGCTTTTCGTGTCGCCCAGGAAGGAGAACCAGCTTGCCGAGCGCGGCGCATTCATGACGCGAAGTCCGGCGTCGAGCTTCGAGGAAGCATCGCGCAGCTGATCCAGCGATTCCTGAATGTAGCCGCGATTGGTCAGGCGGTCGTGCATCGATTCGAGCGAGGCGCGGATAACGGCGGGGTTGCGCTGCTGCTGCCCCGCGAACTTCAAGGCGACACTGGTGTCCGCCAGCCCGCTTGCCAGTTCCAAGCCGGGGATCAGCACGACAGCCACAAAGCTCAACGCAAGAACGATGACCAGCACCATCAAACCGTTCGACGAGAGCCGCGGCACTAGGGTTCTGGCGACACGAGAGTTCATGAATCAAACGCTCCGCTGTGATTTGCTGGGTTTCCGGGACAACAGTTCTGTGCGCAAGGCATCGAGTGCATCGAGAAATTCAGCCGCGGAGGCGTAGCGATCCTTGGGATCCTTGGCCAATAGACGATCGATGATGGGTTGGTACGCCGACAGCGCTTCGGAGAGCCTCGGCACTGCCGCACTTCGATGGGCCGCGAGGATCTCCGCCAAGGTCTTGCCCATGAAGGGCAGCTGGCCGGCGAGCATCTCGTAGAAGACCACGCCCAGGCTGTAGAGATCGCCGCGCGCGTCCGGTTCGCGGTCGTCGATCTGCTCAGGGCATACATAATAGGGAGTGCCGGTGCAATCGCCGGAGCGCGACAGGTCGCTCGGCATGAACTGAGTGCGCGCGGAACCGAAATCGATGAGCACCAGCCGATTCTCGTTGGTCAGCATGAGATTCGAAGGCTTCAAGTCGCGGTGCACGACGCGGGCGGCATGAACGATTTGCAGCGCCTCGCCGATTTGGTGCGCATAATTGACCGCGTCTGCTTCGCTGACCGGGTGCTTCAGCCGCTCTCGCAGGCTTCCGCATGGGAAATACTCCAAGGCCAGATACAGATAATCATCGGTCGTGCCGTAATCGAGCACATTCGCAATGGAGCGGTGGTTCAACTTGGAGAGAATCTCGCACTCTTTGGTGAAGCGCTCGCGGTCTGCTACGGAAACGACGTGCTCGCCTTTGATCGCCTCGATTTTCAGGGCAACCGGCTGCGGAAATTCATCGTTGCGCGCCAGATAGACACTGGCAGCGGTCGATTGGGCAATCTTCTTCATCATGGTGTAGCCGGCGACTTCGGGCTGTTTCCAGCGATCCGCCGCAGCGCTGCTGGCCGGACTTGCCGCGGCCGGGGGTTCCAGCAGCGGCTGCAATGCGCTGCACAGCTCGCCGACGATCACCGAATGTATCGGCCAATAGTCGCTTGCGCCGAGTTTCATCGCGCGCGCGGCGCTGCGTTCATTGCCGCCGCGGGCAAACACGAAAATCGGCAGACNCGGCGCCTGCTCGTGCAAACGTTTGAGAGAAGTGAGCGAACCTGCGGCCGCCTCGGGAGGACTGAACTCGACGATGAACATCACAGCCACATACGCTCGTAGGCGTTCGATCGAGATGGCATCGAAGCCTGCGCGCGTGACGGTGTCCGCATCGATTTTTGGCATCGCGCGGCGCACCAGGCCCGCTAGCCGCAATCTCAACTCCAATTCGTCGTGCACGATGAGACAAAGAACCGTGCCGCGACTGCGTTCACCGGCCGCCGGCGGAACCAGCGCTGTGGTTGTAATCGTTGTCGACGTCGTCGTTGCCGTTTGACTGTTCATCGCTTCAGCCTATTTGGGAACGCGATAGACGATACGCACTTGCGTACCCACGGAAACGGCCTTGCCGTTCTGAATCACCGGCTGGTACTTCAAGCGGCTGACCGCCTTGCTGGCAGAGGAATCGAAAATCCCCGGCGGCGTCGAATTCAAAACCTTTATGTTGCCCACGGAGCCATCCGGGCCTACCGTGTAGCCGATCTCGACCCAGCCTTCGACGTTGGTTTGCAGGGCTCGTGTCGGATATTGAACGTCCAGCTTATTGCGCCTGGTCAATGACTGTTCCGGCATCTGCAAAACATCGCCGCCGGCCGCTCTTTTCTGACGTATCCGATCGTTCATTGCGTCCAGGTCGGACGAGGCGCCCAGAGTGCCTGCTTTCTGCACGAGTGCCTCGGATTTTTCCATATCGCCGCCATCGAGCGCGGCACGGGCGCGGTCCAGGATTTGCGCCTGCAGCGTAGTCATGATCTGGGCGAGTCCCGCCGCCTTGGGGTCGGCCGCGCGCTGCTGATTCACATAGTAGAGTGCATTGTCGCCTTCGGGATCCGTCAATCTTCCGAGCGCGAGGCGCGACTGCGCCAGTTCGAGAAGCTGAGGTTGGTCAGGCTTTTGCGGGGCTAGTTGGCTGCGCGCGGCATTGAGTTCACGCTGCACGCTCGCGATCGATGCTTGCGACGCAGAGATATTGTGCATCTCGGTGAGTATCTTGTCAGCATCGCCGAAATTATGCTGCTGAATGGCGGCGCGTGCCATCTGCGTCATTCGCTTGGCCATTTCCTGGACTTGGCCCTGCAGCGCAGGGCCCGTGGCTCCCGCTTGCCTGGCCTGATCCAAATAATAGATCGCACTATCGTTGCGCGGCTCTATTACGTGATCCTGCTGCATGCGGGTGTCGGCCAGCTTGAGCAGGCGGCTCACATCGAACTCTACGGTGCGGCGATGCACTTCATCGCGCAGCTGCGCCAGTTTTGCCGGCGGCAGAGCCTTGGTTCGCGTTGCTTCGTCGATCAATTGCGTTGCACGGTCGAAGTTCTGGGCATTGATCGCGGCAAGAATCTGCGCTGGACCGAGCTCCGCGCGGAGGCTCACCATTTTTTCGTCCAGCGCGCTCAAACGCTTGTCGCTGGCATCGATGCTCCGCGCCGTCTCCAGGAATTGCAGAGCGACATCGAACTTACGGTCGTCCAGTGCCGATTGCACGCGCGCGATCAGGATTTCCGCGAGACGCTGCAAGCCTTGCCGGGCCTCGCCGTTGTCTGGATTGATGATGAGCACCTCTCTATACAGAGAGAGCGCGCTGCCGGCCAAAGGGTCGATATAGTGTCGATCGAGCATGGCTTGCTGCGCCTTCTCCATGAGCGCATCGACCTTTTCGTCGACCTCCGCCACAGGTTTGCTCGCGGCCGGAACCGTGGGTGTAATCGCCGCCGAGGTCTTGCCGGGTGCCGACGGTGCGCCGGCGACTACGGCCTTGTCGTTTGTCGAGCCGCCACGCGTGAGAACATACGCCGCCACCGCGGCGACGAGCACGGCGCCGATCACGGCGGGAATCAGCCACGGCTTCTTCGAGCCGCCGCTGGGAG
>JGI12627J18819_10000263_pt1 | contig 17223 bp, 13 predicted proteins | sample TexAe_OM1H0_M2_FD_18819 | JGI IMG/M metagenome (IMG submission 18819)
CCGAGAAATCGAGCAGCACCCCAGTGATCCGGACCAAGCAAACGCCGTTGGCGGGCGCCGAGGAGCGGCGAGCCGCCCTGGGCTTCTGAGCCACCTAACGCGTTTCCAAACCAGCTAGTGGCCCGCTGTGAACGGAATTGGAACAGTCGATAACCCCTTGCGTGTTGCGATCGTGGGAAGCGGTCCAAGCGGCTTTTACGCTGCCGAGGCGCTCCTGCAATCGGAACACACGACCGAGGTCGACATGCTCGAGCGCCTCCCGGTCCCTTATGGGTTGGTCCGCTATGGTGTCGCGCCCGATCACCCGCGATTGAAGGATGTCGCGGACACCTACGCAGAGATTGCTCGCCACCCGCGTTTNTCGTTCATTGGCAATGCGTCATTCGGCAAGGATTTCACCCTCAAGGAGTTGGCAGATTGCTATCACGCGGTGATTTTTGCCACAGGAGCGGCGACGGACCGGAAGCTTGGAATCCCCGGTGAAGATATTCAAGGGTGTCACGCCGCGACTTCGTTTGTCGGGTGGTACAATGGACATCCCGACTACNGCGATCTCGAATTCGATTTCTCGGGCGAATCCGCCATCATCATCGGCCAGGGCAACGTTGCCATCGACGTCTGCCGAATCCTGGCGAAGTCGGTCGACGAATTGAGAAAGACCGATATTGCGGCACATGCGCTGGAGGCCTTGGCCGAAAGCCGCATACGCGAGATTCATCTCATTGGGCGTAGAGGGCCGGTTCAGGCGCGCTTTACCACCAAGGAACTGCGCGAACTCGGTCAACTGTCCGAATGTGATCCCGTTGTAGATCCGGATCATTTGCTGTTGGGTGACACGTGTAAATCCGAACTGAACGACGTCCGCGAGCCCGCCCGCCCACGTAATTTTGAAATCTTCCGAAGCTTTGCCTCCCGTCGACAGGAAAAGCCGAAATGCTGCCGTATCCACTTCCTCTTGAGTCCACGAGAAGCACGGGGGAGGCTCAGACTCGAAGAACTCGTTCTTGAGCGAACTCGGCTCGTTGGTCTCGCCGGTCGTCAGCAGGCGGTCGGCACCGGGCAGATGGTGTCGATAAAAGCAGGACTGATGATTCGCAGTGTCGGTTACAGCGGAATCCCGTTGGAAGGGCTGCCATTTGATGAAAAGCTCGGCACGATCCCCAACAAAGACGGCCGCGCGGAAGTGACATCACCGGCCGAATTTCCTGTCTACGTCACCGGTTGGATTAAACGTGGGCCGACTGGGATTATTGGAACGAACCGGGCCGATAGCATGGCAACCGTTGCGACCCTTCTGACAGACCTGCCGAACTTCAGCCCTCAGCACAAGCCTGGCCGGGAAGCGTCGGTTTCGCTGTTGACGCAGCGGTCGGTGCGGCCAATCTCTTTCCGTGATTGGGAGATGATCGATCAGGCAGAGAGAGCGCGCGGCCTGCCCCTTGGCAAGCCAAGAGAGAAATTCACCAGGATTTCTGAAATGCTTGCGGCGAGCGGCGCCTAGCCGTACGCTATCCGGAGACACGCGGGTTGATGGCAATTTCGGGTAGCGCGTCGCCTCTCGGTTGTTGACAAGACGTTCTCTGATCGCGGCGAGCTCGGAGCGAGAACGCGATTGCAGCCTAGCAAATTTCGCGAAATATCGGCTGTCGGATGGATGATAGGAGCTGCATATGCAGTTGGCCCTTGAAATTGACCTTTCAGCTGCATCACTGCAAGTGCAGGTTTTCGATCAAATCCACCGGTTGATTGTGTCTGGCCGCCTGCGGCCCGGTGCGCGCCTTCCCGGCAGCCGTGCCTTAAGCGAGCAGCTCGGGGTGTCCCGCAATACGATCATACTGGTTTATGAAGCATTGACAGCCGAAGGGTATCTGGAGTCCCGGGAGGGTGCTGGAACTTACGTGTCTGCCGCGCTTCCCGACAACTCGTTGTCAGTTGCTGCCCGTCCGATCCAGACTACCTCCCACACGAAACCGGTCCACCTGTGCGCTCCGGTTGCGGACGATGCGACGCGATACATATTCCCCAATGAAATTGTTTTCGACTTTGCGCTCGAGAGTGCCGACCCCGCCTGTTTTCCGCGCAATGTTTGGCGCCGGCTAACCAATTGGCGCATGCAATCTTCGAAATTCAACCTGACGTATTCGGGTACTCCGAGGGGACTTCGCGAGTTGCGTGAAACACTCGCCGGGTATCTGGGCGCTTCTCACGGGATTTCATGCGGCCCAGATCAAGTCGTAATCGTCACCGGCGTTCAGCAGGCGCTGAATGTCGCCGCTCACCTCTTCGTCCGCGCAGGTACGACGGTGGCAGTGGAAGCGCCTGGCTGCAGTGCAACTGCGGATCTTTTCCGGGCCTACGGCGCAAATATTGCGCCCGTTCCTGTCGATCAAAGTGGTATCGTCGTGGGGCATTTGCCGCAATCTGGAGCTAGCGTCGCCTTTGTCACGCCAGGCCGTCAGTACCCGATGGGCGTCATGTTGTCAGCATCCAGACGCGAAGCATTGCTGGACTGGGCAAATCACACGGATTCCCACATCGTCGAAGTCGATTTCGACACCGAGATTCGTTATCAGGGCTCACCGCCGCTGCCCCTGAAAAGCCTCGACACCGACGGACGGGTGGTCCACGTCGGCTCGTTTGCGGCTTCCATCGGCCCGGGGCTGAGGGTGGGATACATGGTCCTGCCATCCCACTTGGTGAATCCTGCCGTCCACGCGGCTTCACTACTCGATCACGGNTTTCCGTGCANCGGTGTTCCGTGGCTCGAACAGGCCGTGCTGAATGATTTCATCGAAACTGGCGCCTTTGAAAAGCACCTGAGAAAGATTCGCAGAACCTATATGGCACGGCGNGACTGCCTGNTCGCGGCGCTNCAAAAGCATGTCGGATCCGTCCAGACAAACCCGGTGCATTGCGGCACGCATTTGGTATGGGAACTGCCGCCNGATTTTCCTAGCGCTGTCAAATTGCAGACGCGGATGTTGAAACAACAGGTCGGCGTCTATACGTTACGCGACCGGAATATCGGGGACGCGGACTACCTGGAGAATTGCGATCGGTACCTCTTGTTGGGATTTGCATCGCTGCCAGAACCGGCCATCGAAGAGGGAATCTCAAAGCTCGCCAGGGCACTTTGAATACGAGAAGTGGGAGTCGACCACAACTCACCTATTCTTCAGCCCGGCACACCGCGGATGCAAGACGGTGCCACAAGCTCAACGTTAGCTGCGAACCGGTACCATCGGGTTTGCCTGCACCGGCGCTGTGATGAGGACTCTCGCTTTACTAGGTTATTCCCGGAAATTGCAGGCGAGTTCCTACTGCGATAGCGCCGGCAGTTAGGAGCGCCGGCGGCTGTTTTCCACTTCGGGTCATGGCGCTGCTGGTAGACACCACAAAGGAGTAAATCGATGAGTGGCACGGCTACGAATTTGGGCGACTATGAAGCCATCACAAAGGTCGTTCAACACTATCTGGANGGCGCAAAATCAGGCAAGGGAAGCGATATGAAACCCGCCTTCCACAAGGACGCTACGATTTTTGGATATGTGGGAANTGATCTGTTTGCAGGACCTATTCAGGGACTCTACGACTGGAACGACTCGAATGGGCCCGCCGCGGGAATCAAATCCCGCATTGCAGAAATCGACGTCGTCGGCACGATCGCAAACGTGCGTTTGGAAATCGACAACTGGACGGGATCACGCTTCACGGACATGTTCACGTTGTTGAAATTGGATGGCAAGTGGCAAATCATGAACAAGGTCTTCCATCTCCACAGTTGATGCTGGGACCGACGTTCGAGTCATATCGCCGACGGCTTTTGGCAGTGTAATGCCACCTCGATCAAACGCCCCGAATTGTGTCGTCCTCTCGAGGAGGAAGTTCATCGGCGAACAGCCATTCCAACGTTCACCACGGTGTTTGTGCGAGAGCGGCATATCATCGATTTCGTCGCCCAGCGGTTGGTGACCAGCGGTCCTTTTCCCCTCCACGGCGTGAGCATTCTCCGTGCGAGCACCTGGATCCGACTTCGGTCGGATCCTTTTTTGCACGCAGCCGAAGTCCATGGTCACTGTGCAAAGCGGACAATCGCAAATCTGCCTTATCATCGCCGGACACGCCGCTGAACGAGCTTGTCGGCACCGGGAAGAGCGCACATGACCTCACAATTCTTGTGCGTTCCGGCCTGGAGTCCGGCCGCACGTCGACGCCGTGCTTGCCGCACGCTGAGCAGACGAACCGCGGCTCGAGATCGGACAGTCGCATGTCGTCAGGCCACCGGTCGCCGCTCATTGTGACCGGGCGGCTGCACTTGTAGTCCAAGCAATAGATCAGCGCATGTCAGCGAAGGTGATCCTTTTTGCGGGCCATCGTCCATCGCTCATGATTCCGCCGGACCGAAAGAACCCAACAAATTTCAGTACTCTCAGATTTCGTCCGCGCCGTCCGTTCGTTACGGCCCTCAATCGAAAACTTCGCCTCTAGATAAAATCAATGACTTAGAGGCGCATTACCTCGCGGTAGAGCCGCTCGTTCTCAACCCGAGGATTAAGCCCATCGACCGAGCCCTCGAGCCGTCGCATTTATGCGCACCAAACGGCTAGGTAACCTGAAAAACGGACTTGACCAAACCCTCGACGCGTACGCGAGTGGGCCACGATACCGTACTGGTTTTTCAGCTGGTCGCCGCGACCGTGTCGCCAATGCCTAACATTCCCCCCTTCATCACAGTTAGGTAAATGCCGAGATGAACGTGACCGTAGCAACGCATTAATTCGCGCGGGACGTTGATGTCCCGGATCGCACTATCGGGATTGACCTCAGTGGCTGGACAACGGCGGGTCAGCCGCACGCCTTTGCACCGAAGCGTGCCCAGCTTCAGTTCCCGGTCGAGCCACTCGTTCTCAACCCAAGGATCAAGCCCATCGACAAGAATATTTGCTCGAAACCGACGCGGATCGAGGCGCTTGCCGATTTGCTTCTCCAACTCCCGAACCGAGGCAAGGTTGAGCATCGATATGGCGTGCATGAGCTCGGACGAGTGTACCCCGACGTCGGTGAAGCGATGGTTGGCCGCGGTGACAAGTCGAGGCTGCGATGACTTTTGATCTTCAGGAAGAAAGCCGGCGAAGAATGCCGCAATGGCGCCCCGTCCCTCGGCAGAGCGGACGTTTGCCGACAATCCTTGGGCACCATCGGTCACCGACAACAATCCGGTACAAGCGTCGTATGACGTCGTCAGGCGCGCCAAGGCTTCCTGGCGCGCCAGCACTAGAAATTCGAATTTGGGTAGCGGTTGAGGATTTCCTTCGTCAAACACGGTCATAGGCAGCGCCAAGGCGAATTCCCTGTCGCCGCACACGCCTCGACCGGCTTGCAGAGTAACCGACTTGAGGGGCTCAGGTGAGAGCCCTTTAATCGGGTATCTAAAAAGTCCAAAAACCTTGGCGGACATAGCCTCACCTCGACGCATTGGTCGAGCTATGCAGTGACGTATCTTGCCAAATCCAAAAGCGTCCTCCCCATGGCGTCGGGCTTCACACCCAACTCCTCAAGCGGCGCGTTCACCTGGTTGACCCAGAAGGTGTTGAGACCGAACGATTTGGCGCCTGCCGCATCCCATCCCCCGAACGCTGCAAACACGATGCTCTCGCGCGACAAATTAAATGCGACCTCCGCCATCTGGTAGGCGCGCGGATCCGGCTTGTAAGCTTTCACGCGATCCGTGCTCAAGACGTGCTCGAATAGGTCGGAGATGCCGGCACTTTGACTGTTTGTCATGAGTATCTTGGGTGTGAGGTTTGAGACGTAAGCAAGTCGAATTCCTGCTTGCCGCATGGATCTGAGCGCCTCGATCGAATCCGGCCAGGGTTTCAGATTAAGGAAAGCGTCCATGAATTTGTCGCGCGCGTCGGCCTTCAACTCGATCTTCGCAGCCTTGCACACAAACACCAGCGCGTCGTCCAGAATCTGCCAAAAGTCGACATAGGTCTGGTTGAGTGTCCTGAGCCAGCAATATTCGAAGATTCGAACCCGCCAAGCGGTGGCCAACTGACTACCCTTGCCGGGGAAGTATTCGTCGATCACCGCGTCGACCGAGAGCGGGCTGAAGATCGTAAAGGCATCAAATCCGACCGCCTTGATCTTGCCTGCGATCGTCTGCGCGAATGCATCCGTGCCGAGTATTTTCGTAACCCCACCTGTTGCGGCGGCCGCCCCTGCGATCATCAACAAGCCACGGCGGGTTGTCGTTTTCGGTTCGATCTGAAATGTCATTCGAATTCCTACGGTTGTTCGTTCAATGAGACGATGTTGGGGTCGCCAGCTTTGTCCCCGCATGGCTCTTTTCTAGAGCAAGCGCGAATTAGTTTTTACCCAGCGGTTGGTGACCAACGGCCCTTTTCCCCTCCGCGGCGTGCGACATTCTCCGTTCGAGCACCTGGATCCGACTTCGGTCGGATGTTTTTTTCTTGTACGCAGCCGAGGTCTGTGGATCTGACCCTAGAGCAGGTGGTGTGGAGCGTCCGACAAGACGCAACGCGCACCTTTTTCTGCAATCATGATTGTCGGCGTATTGGTGTTGCCCGAGGTGATAGTCGGCATTACCGATGCATCGATAACGCGCAGTCCATCGAGCCCGATTACCCGTAGATGCTTATCAACGACCGCCGAGGGATCGTGCTCCATTCCCATTTTCGCCGTGCCGACGGGATGAAAGATCGTCGTTCCGATATCGCCGGCGGCCCTGGCAAGGGCGGCCTCACTGTCATCGATCGATGGCCCTGGAAGATACTCCTCCGGACGAAAACGGCGAAGTGCCTCCTGCTTCATCAGACGACGAGTGACCCGAATCGCATCGGCGGCGACGCGTCGATCCTCGTCGGTCGAAAGATAATTCGGTGCGATCACCGGTTTCGCCGAAGGGTCAGCCGAACGCAAGCGAACGGTGCCGCGGGACGTCGGGCGAAGATTGCAGGCTGCAACCGTGATCGCTGGAAAGCGATGCAACGGATCACCAAACTTATCGAGTGAGAGCGGCTGAACGTGAAACTGGATGTTTGGGCGGTCGAAGTCGAGCGATGAGGTCGTGAAAATTCCAAGCTGCGACGGCGCCATAGTGAGAGGGCCGCGCCGAAACACCGCATATTCGAGGCCCATCAGCGCACGTCCAATCAGCGAGTGATAGGTTTCATTGAGCGTCTTGATGCCGTGAACCCGGTAAATGGCCCTTTGCTGCAGGTGGTCCTGCAGATTGCGACCAATGCCAGGCCGGTCGGCTACAATGGTGATGCCAAATTCGCGAAGCCACTCAGCTGGTCCCACGCCGGAAAGTTGGAGAATCTGGGGCGAACCGATAGAGCCGGCAGACAAGATGACCTCGCCTTTCGCACGAACCTCGATTGTACGTCCATGCTGCCGAAATCGGACACCCACGGCGCGCTTGCCGTCGAACAGCACCTTCTCGACCAAAACCCCTGTTTCTAGGCGCAAGTTGGCGCGATGAAGTACCGGCTTCAGGAAGCCGCGCGCCGACGACCAGCGAAAGCCACGCTTCTGATTGACGTGAAAGTAACCGGCGCCCGTATTGTCCCCGGTATTGAAGTCCGACGTCATCGGGATACCCATCTCGACGGCCGCCTTCGCCACGTTGTCAAGTATATCCCACTTCACGCCGGGTCGTTCCACACGCCACTCGCCGCCGACTCCATGATGCTCAGATTCGCCCATAAAATGATCGTCAAGGCGCTTGAAGACTGGACGCACGTCATCCCAGCCCCAGCCGATGAGGCCCAGTTGACGCCAGTGATCATAATCAGCCGCCTGTCCGCGCATCGAAATCATGGCATTGATCGCGGACGAACCGCCGATCACCTTGCCCCGCGGATATTTCAGCGACCGGCCGTTAAGGCCCGGTTCGCTCTCTGTCTCGAACATCCAGTCCGACCGCGGATTGCCAATGGCGAACAGATAGCCCACCGGAATATGAAACCAAATCCAGTTGTCGTTGCCGCCGGCTTCCAGAACCAGAACACGGCTGTTGCGATCGATCGACAATCGGTTCGCGACGACGCAACCCGCAGATCCGGCACCCACGACAATATAATCGTAGTCGCCGTCCAGTTCGATGCTGGGAACCACCGTCTTCTCCAACTGTTGGATTTGCGTTGCTAAAGCGCAGCCCATGCCTGCGCGTGTCGGGGATCAAAGGCCGCAGCGGTCGCCCGGAGCGCCGAGCACCTTAGCGGTGGCGGAAGACCGGCGCCCGCTTGTTGACGAAGGCGTTCATGCCCTCCTTCTGCCCTTCCGTCGCAAACGCGGCCTGGAACAGAAGACGTTCGTGGCGCAAACCTTCGGAAAGTGGTCCCTCGAACGCGCGGTTGACCGCTTCCTTCGCCATCTTCACCGCCGGCGCGTTGTAACCGGCGATCGTATGCGCGGCTTCCAGCGCGACCTGTAGAAGATCCGTATTCGGTACGACGCGCGCAACGAGACCGAGGGACTTTGCCTCCGCGGCGCCGATAGTACGACCGGTAAGGACAAGATCCATGGCAAGCGACTTGCCGATCGCGCGCGTCAGCCGTTGTGAACCTCCAATGCCGGGCAAGATGCCAAGCTTAATCTCCGGCTGGCCGAATTGCGCGTCTTCCGACGCAATGATGAAATCGCAAAGCATCGCAAGTTCGCAGCCACCGCCAAGGGCGAAGCCGCCGACAGCCGCTATGATCGGCTTGGAAACGGATTTGACTTCGTCCCAAGGCGCAAGAAAGTCTCTCATGTAGAAATCGGTGAACGGTTTCTCCGCCATCTCCGCTATGTCCGCGCCGGCCGCGAAGGCACGCGCGCTGCCCGTGATCACGATCGCCCCGACCTGGTCGTCTGCGTCGAACGCCTTCAACGCCGCCAGCGTCTCGATCGCCAGTTGGCGGTTCAGGGCATTCAAGCTCTTCGGCCGATTCAAAGTAATGAGGCCTACGCGGTCGCGGCGCTCGACGATAATTGTCGGCAGCGAGGCATTCGCCGCTGTCGCTTCCGGCGATTCTGAAGGGGGCGGGCCTTCCTTACGAATCGTTGCAACGGTATTGCTCATAGCCTGTTTCCCTCGTTTCGGAGATTCCCTTGTCATTCGGCCGCCCGCGGCAGTGAGCCTGGGGCATCGATGCCGGGGGGCGTGACATCATCCGGCGTCGCGTTGGAGTAAGCGCCTCGAGCTGCCATCAGCTCATTCAGAATTGCTTCGCGGTGCTGATTGAGTCCCGGCGAAATGGAGGGCGTTTCCACATTGTTATCGGGGTATCCGGAGAGACGGATGGGATTTCCGGCAGTACGGATAGGACGCTCACCCTGCCCTCGCACTTTGACGATCATGTTTCGGGCCTTGAGCTGCGGATGATCGAGCAGTTTGTCGATCGTGTTGATTGGCGAGCAAGGGACGCCGGCTTCGTTGAGTTTTGCAATCCAATGCTCAACCGGCTCGCGCNTGGTGATCGCCTCAATGGCCACGATCATTGCGGGACGATTACTGCATCGCAGGTCATTGCTCATGAAACGCGGNTCGAGCGCCAACGCCGGCGATCCAAGCGCATCCGCCATCAACATGAAAAGCGTGTCATTGCCTGCGGCGATAATGACGCGACCATCCTTTGCGGCGAAGCTTTCGAAAGGAGCCAATGAAGGGTGACTGTCGCCGGTGCGACCAGGTACCTTACCTTCGACGTCATAACGCGCGAGTGCCGTCTCCATCAGCGCCGCCTGGCAGTCAAGCATGCCAATATCGACACGCGTTCCCTGTGCGTTTTGCATTCGTTTGTAGAGGGCGGACACGATGCCTACAGTGGCGAAAAGAGCAGCACCGAGGTCGCCAAAGCTGGTCCCGACGCGAGAGGGAGGACCATCTGGCCATCCTGTCAAGCTCATCACGCCACCCATGGCTTGCACAACCATGTCGTAGCCAGGCAGATCACTGAGTGGCCCGGTGTGGCCAAATCCCGAAATCGACGCGTAGACGATATGTGGGTGTGTCTTGGCCAACCGTTCGGCGCCATAGCCGAGACGATCCATAACGCCGGGACGAAAGTTCTCGACAACCACATCGGCGCGATCCAGGAGTCGCTCGAGCAATTCCCTGTCGCGCGGCGACTTGATATCAAGAACAATGCTCTCCTTGCCGCGGTTGAAACACATGAAATAGGCTGATTCGCCATCGACGAACGGACCAAACGCCCGCGTATCGTCGCCTGTGCCAAACTTTTCGATCTTGATCACACGTGCGCCGAGGTCAGCCAGCACCATAGTGCAATACGGTCCGGCCAGTACCCGCGAGAAATCGAGGACCGTGATGCCTTCGAGCGGTCCCCTTTTCGGGGCCTCAATAGCTGTGCCGTGCATGATAACTCCTCTCAAGGCGCCTGGACGGTGTGCTTTCGGTTGCAAACAAGCACTGAGAATCCCGGTACCAATTGGCATTCGCGTCAGGACGCATCCCCGCCCTCATAGGGTTGAGAAGCGATCAACGGTAGCCGTCGCACAACAGACGGCGTCTCAGCCCAAAGCGCAAAGCTCGATAATTCAACCCGAATACCCGGTCGGTGAAGTACCGGTTCGACTGAAAGACCTGAGTCCGCCGATACTCTCAGAGCCAGGCCGACGGCAAGAAAATCCAATATTCGACTCGGATCATCGGATGGATAAGCAACTGGGTCTTCGGGCCGCTTTACGTTCTAAAACGGCCTTATCGACCAGATGCTTGCCGACAAGAGCGGCGGCGCCGGCCGCTGCTCCTTTCTGATCAATGACCGGCTCAATGACCGGCGCTCTGGCCACCGTCGACGTGCAGGATCTCGCCCGTGACGAAAGGGGCGTTTTCCAGAAACAGGATCGCGTCGACAATGTCTTGAATTTCTCCCATGCGTCCCATCGGGTGCAGCTTCGCTTTGAACTCATGTGTTTCGGGCTTGTGCATCGGCGTCTTCATAACGCCGGGGGCAACGGCGTTCACCCGCACTCCCTTTTTTGCGTACTCGATAGCCAATGACCTTGTGGCAGCGTTCAGCCCACCCTTGGTCATGGAAGCCAAGACCGACGGAACGTTGCTGTTGGCATGATCGATAAGGCTGGTCGTAATCTGTACAATATGACCCGACCCTTGCTTTAGCATTTCGGCCGCGACGCGTTTGGTGACCCGGAAGAAGCCTCCAAGATTGGTGGCCAGCACAGAAGCGTAGTCCTCCTCCGTATAATCAATCAGTGGCTTTGCGATGAAGATACCAGCATTGTTGATCAGCGTGTCGATCCGTCCAAAGCGTGCCAGCCCCTCCTGAACGATCCGGTCGGCCGTCTTCGGATCCGCCACGTCGCCCGCGATCGTCAGGACGTCCGAATCTTTGCTGGGCTTGATCGACCGGGAAATAGCTATCACCCGGTAGTTGCGGTCGCGATACGCCTTCACGAGCCCCGCGCCGAAGCCCTGCGAGGCACCGGTGATGACGGCGACTTTCTGCTCTGTTCCCATGGTGTTTTCCCGTTGACCAGCGGACGACCTGATTGTCATTCGCCAGACGCTTCACGCCTGATGCGCGACAGCTAGTGCCATTTGAGCGCATTCGAATAGCCATCGGCCTCGGCATCTTTTGTTTCCGAAAGCGGAACAGTAGTGGATGCGAACCGGACTTTGCTGCGCACCTGCCGCCGATGGCCCCAAAGCGGATGTCATGCGTGGATCTCGCAAACATGTCGGCTTTTCGGGGATTATCAAAACGCGGCTGAGAGAATTAGGCTGCACGCCGATACGAAAATTGGAGCTTCCGCCACAGTTGCAGCGGACCCNCACTACGCCTTCCTACGCCAATCTACTATCTCTTGCGCCTTCGCGCAGACGCAGGTGTGGCGGCGGGGCGGCGCGAGCTGAGAAATAGCGGGGGCCTGGGTTTGGCATAGCAACGATTTAGAGAATCTACTGCCCCGCTATCCCAGAGCGATTGCCGCTATCGTACGCGTCGTTGCTTGTCCTACCGGTTGACGTCGACGACCGTGCGTCCCCGAATTTGGCCGCTCATGAGGCGGCCGGCGGTCGCTACGACGTCTTTCATGCCGACTTCCATCGCCGTCCTCTCGAGGTCTGCTTCGGTCAGCAGCGAAGCCAGCCGAGTCCAGGCATCGATACGTTCTGCCTTACGGCGCGTCACGCTGTTGATGCCGAAAAGCGCGACACCGCGGAGGATGAACGGAGCGACGCTGGAAGGGAAATCGAGACCTTGAGCCATTCCGCATGCTGCCACCGCGCCGTCCGCCTTGATGCCGGCGCACACGTTGGCCAGCGTATTGCTGCCGACCGAGTCGATCGCCGCGATCCAGCGCTCCTGTTGTAGAGGCTTGCCGGGCTGCGAGAGCTGGGTCCGATCGATGATCTCGGAAACTCCCAGGCTCTTCAGATACGGCTCTTCTTCGCGCCGGCCGGTCGACGCGACGACACAAAAGCCGAGCTTATGGAGCAGCATGATCGCAATACTGCCTACTCCGCCGCTGGCGCCGGTCACCAGTACATTGCCGCCTCCGGGACGGATGCCATATTTTTCGAGCGCTATAACCGATAGCATTGCCGTGTAGCCGGCGGTGCCGATGATCATCGCCCGGCGGGAAGGCATCGATCCTGGCAGTTTGATCAGCCAGTCGCCCTTGACCTTGGCTCGCTGCGCCAATCCGCCCCAATGGTGTTCACCGACGCCCCAACCGTTGAGGACCACGCGGTCGCCCGCTGCGAATCTCGGATTGGAGCTTGAACTCACGACGCCGGCGAAATCGATTCCCGGCACCATCGGAAAAGATCTGACGATCGGGCCTTTTCCCGTGATGGCAAGGCCATCCTTATAGTTCAACGTGCTGAATTCGACGTCGACCAGCACGTCTCCGTCGGGGAGGCGGCTTTCGGGCAGCTCGACGACGTCGGCGCGATATCCCCGTTCGTCCTTTTCGATGAGTACAGCTCTGAACAACGGCCTGCTCCCTTTTACGACTTCTTCTTCCGCTAGACGTTTGACCGATGTGTACGCGGCAAACCAGCGATAAAGCCCGCGATGAAGGTGTCGAGCGGAGCGCCGTTCTTCACGAGGCGGGGCCCGCATGACGGCTCCTTCCCAACCGATCCAGAAAAACTCCGCGAGAGCATCGTGTCCGCGGACACGTCGACCTCAACGGCTTCGCGCGCGAGCACCAGGCAACGCGCCACCTTCAGCCCTGCACGGTCTTGTTCAGCGAAGCGCGGTGGTCGTCCGGCAACGCCTTGACCTCCCGACCGAGGTTCAGGACCAGGCAGCCGCGCGTATCCGTGCTTGGCCATTTGCGCTTTGGCATCTCCGACGAAGGTCCCCATCCGCTCGGATGCCGCCAGTACTTCGTCGTTCAGGGCCAGGTCCAGTTTGTGACAGAAGAAGGAATAATAGGCCTTCATGACTTCGCGAAGTCCGCCGTGCTGCCAAAGTAGTTGTAAGACGATCCCTTTGGCACGCTCGTGCAGCGCAAGAGCGGATCCAGGCCCGTCGCCGCGAATCCCTGCTCGGTCAGCCCGTCCGACAAAACAACGTCGTAAGCATGCCCTTCGTCTACATCGTGAACCTGAGCATGCTTCACCAATGGTGCGAGCAACGTCCATCAAATGCTGGCGCCCGGAACTGTATCGATACCTTCCATGTCCCTGGTGAACTCCACGAGCCGGTTCTCTGCAAGCGCACGAGAATCGTAACCGGGGTCAGCAAGGATTCCATGTACACGCCGTCGTTGCATGCCGAAATTGCCGCCGTCGTAAATGGGGAAGATTGCCGATTCGTTGAAGAACTTTGCGAACGGAAGCTTTCGATCAACACTGTTCGTACCGACAACCTGCATACACTTATATACGCAATCGAACATGGTCTCGGTCACAAACGACTTGCACATCGCCCCAATCATCTCACCATGATAGTCGTGGCTATCGAGGTAATGGGCCGTCTTCCAAACGAAGTAACGGCATGCCTCAATTCTTGTCGCGACGTCACCTAAGACGTAGCCGACGTTTTGATATTTGATGATTGGCTCAGGGCCACCCGCAGAGTTGTTTTTCGCCCACTCTAATGCGTATTCATAGGCTCCGCGCGCGTTTCCGAGCGCGGCGGCCGAGACCAACGGGCCAGACCAGCCAAAGTTACGGTTTATTAGCAGATCGCCATTGCCGAAGGTTCCCTCGATAAGGTTCTTCGCTGGCACGCGAACATTTTTAAAGATTACTTCGTCGTTGCGGGCGCCGTGATGCGCCATCTTGTCGATCGCTTTATAACTTATGCCAAGTGTACCGCGCTCAACCATGATGGCGGATATGCCTGACTTCCCGCCACGACTGGGATCGGTGCGGACGACGAAGAGATTCAGATTCGCCCCTTGTCCATCCCAACCACCGGTCGTGCTCGGCCAATACTTACGGCCGTTGAGAACATACTCGTCACCATCGCGTGTTGCCGTCAGGCCGATACCTGCCGGTGCCGGAAGCGGGACATCGAAGTTCGCTGTCCCGCTGTGGCGACCCGATGGCTCTGAAACACCATACCCGGCAACGAACTCTCCCGATGGGTCCGATGTCGCTGCGCGGAGGAAGCGGTCCTTCTGCTCCTCATTTCCGTAGTACACGACGGGCATCAGACCCAGCCCATTGGCGACCACCGTTGTGGGAACGCCTGGATCAACCGCGCACAACTCTTCAGCAATGATCGCGTAGTCGAGTGTACTCAGGCCCGCGCCCCCGTATTCTTTTGGCAAAAATCCGAACGCACTCCCATCGGCGTATGCAGCCTTGTACGCTTCCTTAGTGAGCTGAAAGCGCTTCTCTGGGATCGGCTCACTCTCAACCTTATGGATCAGCGGACGCAGTATCTGATTACCAAACTCCCGCGCCTGCATCCGCAAGCCGAGCTGTTCCTTCGATAGCTCAAAATCAATCGGCATGTTCCCTCCACACCGCATTAGCCACCGCGTCCGAAAAATTAGCCGAATGCATAGGGTGGCCATAGAGCCGGTCGATATGAAATCAATAGTACCAAAACCGCTAAACAACAGGGATGCGCCGCTCAAATCCCGACGTCTCAGGCTGAGTTCGTTCTGGCCGCCCTCGCACAGAACCCGCGACGGTTCGCATCGCTGGTTGTCGGCCGCCGCCCGCCTAGGTCCTCCCGAGGAGCGTCGAGTTACGCAAAGAGTGTCAGGGCAGCGCTTCAGAGCGCGGTTCAACGAACAGACCTGACGACCCAACCCGCCACAGCGAACTTTTGCGCAAGGTCCGCGAGAAACGGACATCGTCACAACGATGCGAACGACCGGAACAGAACTCGCGCAGCAATTTGGGCAGTGTTACCATGCCGCCGATAGAGGCAAGCCCAGCGGGGACGGTCATCCGATGAGTTATTCAGAATTGCCACTGACGCGTTACGCGATGAGCGGGGATGTAAGCGTCGCCTATCAGACCATGGGAGATGGTCCCATCGACATCATCCTCATCCCCGGCGCCATTTCGCACGTCGAGTTCTTGCATGAAATGCCCGGGTATACGGCGTTCTTGCAACGTCTTTCAAAATTCGCCCGCGTCATCACCTTTGACAAGCGTGGCCAGGGACTGTCGGACAGGATATCAGGCGCCCCCACGCTCGAAGAGCGCATGGATGACGTTCGAGCTGTTCTAGACTCCGTTGGCGCACAACGTGCTGCTCTGCTCGGCTTTTCCGAGGGTTGCGCAATGAGCGCAATGTTTGCCGCCTCCTATCCCGAGCGCGTTTCACACCTCGCTTTGTTCGGAGCGTTTGTCCGCTACCCGGAGCTTTTTCCGGACGCTGACCCACAGGTGATCGCTCAGGAGCAGATGAAATATTGGGGGACCGGCGTCCTGATGAAAGGTGTTATAGCCAGCAGGGCGTCTGACCCTGAGGCGGTTGCGAAGTTTGCCAAATTTGAGCGCCTGTCGGCCAGCCCCGGCGCAATGAAGGCCATGCAGTTGTTGAACTTCCAGATCGACGTCGGTCATATCCTTCCAGCCGTGCGCGTTCCGACACTCGTGCTGCACCGGGCAGCCGACGCACTGGTCCCGGTCCAGTTGGGACGCGACTTCGCGGCGCAAATTCCCGGTGCCCAATATATCGAATATCCGGGCGGCGATCATGCATTCTGGTCGGGCGACGTAGAGACATTGCTCGGCGACATCGAAGAGTTCATCACCGGGCATCGCGAGACTGAATCGGCCGATCTGGAGCGCATCCTGGCGACCGTGCTGTTCACCGACATCGTCGACTCAACTCGTCGCGCTGCCGAAATGGGCGATCAGAACTGGCGTCGGTTGCTGGACAGTCACGATCAGCTGGCGCGCCAGACGGTTGAAAGACACCGTGGCAACCTGATCAAGAACACCGGTGACGGTATTCTCGCCACCTTCGACGGACCCGGTCGCGCCGTACGTTGCGCGCTGGCATTTTCGGCCGCAGCCAAACAGATTGGCTTACTCCTGCGTTCGGGTCTGCACACTGGAGAAATCGAGGTCAGGGGCCGCGATATCGGTGGCATCGCGGTCCACGCCGCGGCCCGGGTAATGGCAAATTCCGGGCCCGAGGAAGTCCTCGTATCCCGCGTGGTCTCGGATCTCGTAGCGGGGGCAGGACTGAAGTTCGAGAAACGCGGAGCATATGAGCTCAAAGGCATCCCCGGTCGATGGGATTTGTTTGCAGCCAGTGCGTGAAGCGATAGGTTTCATCTGGGCTTAACGGGCGACAGCCTTGCATCTGCTCGTCGGACTAAAGCCGGAGCTCTACATCCACATTTGAACCCAGACGAATGATCCCAGGCTAGTATTCGACCGGTTCGCGCATGGTGATCGCCTCAATCGCCGTTGCCATTGCTTGGCCATTGCTGCAGCGCATGTTGGTGCTCATGAATTGGGGATCGAGAGCCAATGCCCGCGATCTAAGCGCATCCATGGCGCGACCGGGTCATGGTGATTTCGCTCGGGTCCGGAGGTATCATTCAGATCCCCGCATACCACTCATACCCGCGATCTTCCCAGTAACCGCCGCGGCCGCCATGCAGGTCGGCTACGCTCCGCACCAGCTCGATGCGCATGATGTATTTCGCCATCTTGTAACCGAGCTGCCGTTCGAGGCGCAGCCGCAGCGGCGCGCCGTGGGGAACGGTCAGCGGCTTGCCGTTCATATCATAGGC
>JGI12627J18819_10000264_pt1 | contig 17134 bp, 11 predicted proteins | sample TexAe_OM1H0_M2_FD_18819 | JGI IMG/M metagenome (IMG submission 18819)
ATGTAAATCTAATGCATCTTTTATATAGCTACTAGATAATACTACGAATACTTGAGCTTGTATAAAGGCAATAGCTAATTCTAATCCTGCAAACGCAATAATAAAACTTAGAGGTAATAATCCTATAAAGAAATAGATTAAATTTGATGTCATAATATTATAAGTGAAACCACTTAATATATTAAGTAACATATGACCTGATAAGATATTAGCAGCTAATCTTAGTCCTAAAGAAACATTTCTAGCTAAATATGAAATAAATTCTATTAATACTAATAAAGGTAATAAAGCTAAAGGACATCCTGCTGGAACAAACAATGAAAAGAATTTAAAAGTATGTATTTGTAATCCTAATATAGTTGCACCTAAAACTATACTAAAACTAAAAGAGAATGTCAAAATAAAATGACTTGTAGATGCAAAACTGTATGGTGTAAGACCTATTAAATTATTTATAAGAATAAATACAAATAAAACATACATAAAAGGAAAATATTCTTGTCCTTTTGTTTTATTTATTTGATTAACTACTATATTATTTACTGTATCATAAATTGTTTCCATAGTTACTGATCATTTACTTGATAATAAATTTAAATTATTATTTGTAAATAGATGTAAATATAAAGTTAGTAAACCTGCAATTATTAGATAAAAAGCAATATTAGTTAATGATATATGCATATTATTTAAAAATGATATATTTAAACTAATTAAGTCTCTTATTTCAAATTGATCAAGTGGATTCATATTAAAATTAAATAACATTATATTAAAAATAGACTAACTTACCTTAGACTTTAAGTCTATAACGCTAAAAGGAATCGAACCTTATAAATTTCCTACTTATTAATAAATTAATAAAAAATTTGTTTACCAAAACTAGCACATTTTTATTTAATAAAGATATAATTAATATTAACATAATTATATTTTTATATTATTAATCGCAATATAATAAATATTTAGATATAATAAATTTATTTATTATTCGATACTATATGTAAAGAAAAAATACTGAAAACTAAAAGAATAAATAATTCATTATTTAAACCTGTTGCGTTAAAATAAGTTAATAATACGTATACTATTAATCCAGATAATATATATAAAGCATAATTAGTTATTACACTAGAATCTAATTTATGTATATTTTTACTTAAATTAGTTAAGGCTAGTTCTAATCCATAAGGTCCTATATATTCTATTGCACCTTTATCAATTATTTTAGTAGTTTGACCACCTAATTTAAGAATTATATCTGTAATATATTTATTATAGAAGAGTTCTACTAAAAAACGTTGATTAAAAAATCCAAAAATATTATAACCTAATCTAGTAAATTTAAATTTCATTAATAAACTAGGAAATAATTCAGAGCATATTAATGAAATAAATGTTAACGAAAGTGTAAATATCAAAGGTAATAATTTAAAAAAAGTAGGCACTGCAAATTCAGTTTCTATTAATATTTCATGTAAAGGATATATAAATATACTATTATCTTGAAATAAACTAGTACCTAAACCTATAAATAAATCTTTAGTTATATATCCAAAAAAAATAGAAAATAAAGCTAAGATAATTAAAGGTAAACTCATAAATATATCACCTTCATGAGCATGTTTATAACTTGTTATAGGTCCATTAGGATTAGTTAAAAATGTTAAATATAAAACTTTAACTGAGTATAGAGTTGTAAACATAGCTCCTATAACAGCTATAAAATATATAACAATACTTGAAAAACAAAATTGTCCATATGCGGATTCTAAAATAAGATCTTTAGAATAAAAACCTGTCATATAAGGAAAAGCTACTAAACTAAGAGAAGCTATTAACATAACAGAATATGTTAAAGGAAGAAAGGCTCTTAAACCTCCATATCTTCTAAAATCTTGATTATCTGCTACAGCATGTATTACTGAACCTGCTCCTAAGAATAGTAATCCTTTATAAAATGCATGATTAACTAAATGGAATAAGGCAATATTATATGAAGATAAACCTACAGCTATTACCATCATACCTAATTGACTCATCGTAGAATAAGCTATAACTTTTTTAATATCTTGTTGAAATAAACCTATTAAAGAACTAAATACTGTTGTTAAACCTCCTATTCATAAACATAATAATAAAACTGTTGAACTATATTCTATTAAAGGAGATGAACGCATTAATAAATATACTCCAGCTGTAACCATTGTTGCTGCATGAATTAATGCTGATACAGGAGTAGGACCTTCCATAGCCATAGGTAATCATACATGAAGACCAACTTGAGAACTTTTAGCCATAGCACCTATTAATAAACAAATACCTATTAAAGTTATTATATTCTCACTTAAATATGGAGATAGAGAAAAAATTGTAGTATAATCAATATTACCAAAAGATCATAACATAGCAAATATACCTATTGTTAAAAAACAATCACCTACTCTATTAGTTAAGAATGCAGAAATAGAACTTTGATTTGCTGCTATTCTAGTAAATCAAAAACTTACTAATAAATATGAACAAACTCCTACCCCTTCTCATCCTACAAACATAAGTAAATAATTATTTGCCGTAACTAATATTATCATCATAAAAGTAAATAAACTTAGATAGCTAAAAAATCTTTGATTATGGGGATCATGACTCATATATCCTATAGAGTAAATATGAACTAAAGAAGAAACAATTAAAACTGGTATTAACATTGAAGCTGTTAATGCATCAAAATTAAAACCTCATAATATATGAAGTGATTCTGAATCTATCCATGTGAATAATTCAAATGTTACTGGTATATTATTAATAGCCACTTCAAAAAATACTAGTATAGATAGTAACGTTGTAATTACAACAGAACTACATGTTATTAATTGGGCCCCACTAACACCAATTTTTCTACCAAAAAAACCAGAAAGTATAGAAGCTAGTAAGGGTGTAAAAATTAAAACTAAATACATTATTTATAATCTATTTCTATACTTCCTCTTAATCTATAAAATGCAACTAAAATACCAAGACCTATAGCAGACTCTGCCCCTGCTATTGCTATAATGTATATAGCAAATACTTGACCTAGTATATCATCAAAACTAAATGAGTGAATTAATATTAAAAAGGTTATAGCTAACAACATTATTTCGATTGAAATAAGCATTAATATTATATTTTTTCTATTTAATACAAATCCTAATATACCTATTAAAAATAAAATTAATGAAAGATTCATATAAAAAATATGTACATTTACCACTAAAAAAAAATCTTTTTATATATAAAGTATAAACGGAAAAGAGATGAATCGAACATCCAGGTGCATAACACAATATTTAGCAAATATCTTACCTTACCAATGGCAACTTTTCCTTTTTGTTTATTTATTATAATTTTGTCTAGAATAAATAGTTAATGCTTTTTTACCTAACTCAAAAACAAAACCTATAGTTAATAAAACAAAAAATAATAGCATTGTTAAAAGACCAAAAATGTCATTTCAATTACTACTTAAAGCATAAGGATATATTAATAAAATTTCTAAATCAAATAATAAAAAAAGTAAAGCAAATATAAAAAAAGATATACTAAATTGACTTCTATTTTGACCTAAAAAAGAATGAAATCCACATTCAAAAGCAGTTCTTTTTTCTGCATTTGGATTATAAGGTGCAAAAATAAAATTAACTGCTAATAATATTATTGCTAAAACAGGTATGAAAAATAAAAAAAAAGTAAAACTTGTCAATTTAATATATTATAAGAATACTAAGAATATTCACTAAAAAATAAATTTCATAATATACAAATATAAATAAAAGCATAGTTAAACTTAATATAGATATTATACAAGTAAGTCAAGTAGATAAAGTTATTGTATTAATTGTTTCTTCTTTATCATTATATGATATCATACTAAATTGATCTATTTTTGTTTTAAAAATTTTGGCAAGAGAAAGATTAGCAATATAATTACTTTTTTCAAAAAACATATGTTTTACAATATATAAATAATATACAGCACTAACAACACTTGTTAATATAGCTATTAAACACATAAATATATCTCCATTATCTAAAGCAGAACTTAATACCATCTGTTTAGCAAAAAATCCTACTAATGGTGGAACTCCTATAAATGAATAAAGTGTAACAGATAAACTTATCGCTAATATAGGATTTAAATAGAAATAACCTTTTAATTGATCAATGTATTCTATAGGAGATAAAATTTTAATATTATTTTTATAATCTTTATATACAGTTGTAGCAGATTCATATAATTTAGTTTTTTTTTGGTACATTGTATAACTATAACCTATCAGTATTAATATAAGAAAAGCATTTAAATTAGACAATGAATATTGAATAATATAAAAGAAAAATGCTTGTATAGATTCTACACTATGCACACATAAAGCTAGTAATATAAAACCTACATGACTAATTGTACTATAAGCATATAGTCTTTTTATTCTAAATTGAGTTAATCCTAATATTGATCCTATTATAAGAGATAAAAATGAACTAAACAATAATATATTTGTTCATGAATAATTAAATGTAGTATATCATGTAGAATAAACTAAATCAAAAAATAAGATTAAAATAGATATTTTTGGTATTATTGCTACAAAAGTAGTTGTTACTGTAGGAATAGCATCATATACTCCAGGACTTCAAGAATGAAAAGGAGCAGCTGAAATTTTAAATAAAAATCCTACAGTTAATATTACTAAAGAAAATTGTATTGCATATTGATAATAATTTAAAGTAAAAGTAGATATTAAATTATTATTATTTTCTATACTATTTAGTAATAATATATTGATTAAATTAGTATCAGAAGTAATAATGTTATGAATAAGATATAATCCATCTAAACTAGTTGTACCTGAATTTATATATAAGAAACTTAAACCTAGTAAAATTATACAACTAGATAATCCTCCTAATAAAAAATAAGTAAGCCCAGCACTTGTAGAAGATTCTGAGTTTCTATAAATAGTAGATAATATATAAAGCCCATAACTTTGTAATTCTATAGCTAAAAATATTGTAATTAAATCATTACTAGATAATAACGTAATACCTCCTATTAAAATAAATTGAGTTATTAAAGGATATTCTATTATTTTATAATGATCTCTTTTAGTTTGCATTAATTCTTCTAAACTAAATTCATTAGATTGATTATTGTCCTTTGTTTCAATTTTAGAAAGATTAATAGTTGTAGTATTAATATTTGTAGGATAAAATGATGTTAAAATAAGTATTAAAAAACTTAAAATTAATATAAAAAAACTAAAAACTAAATTATTTAAATTACAATAAATTAAACCATTAAATAAACTAATAGATTTATCAAAAAAATATCAATCTATTATTGAATAAATAAATAACATAGAAATAAAGTATATTATAAATGTTGATCTAGAATATAAGATAGCTATATTTTTACTAGAAGCAACTGCATTAGACATTATAAAATATATTAAACATGAAATAATCATTAAGACCTTCGGGATTCGAACCCAAATTATAATGCTTAAAAGGCACATGTTTTACCTTTAAACTAAAGTCTTTTTTTTATAGGATATAAATAACCTAAATTCTGTTTACATAAATATTCAACTAATATATAATTAATATAAAGTTCTTATAGAAAGCTTGATTGTTCGATATATAAAAAACAAACAAGATTTTTCTTTGTTTGTTTAAATATATTATAATTTCTTTTTAATTTACAAAAGATTTTTCTTTTTCTATATATAAGATATTAGATTTTCCATATAAATATATCACTAAAGGATACGGAAGAGTTGAACTCCATATTTATGATCTGCAATCAAAATGCAGACCGTCTGCTACATATCCCTTTTTTAATTTAAAACAATATACATATAATTATATATACATATTTGTTTTTAAATTGATTATGAACCTCAGTAATAAACTGATACATATAAAAATAATCAAACTATATCAACAAAATGTCAATATAAAATTCCTGATTCAAAACCTAAATGATGATTTTCTGTTAAATGATAAGCTAAAGCACGTCATAAACCTGTACCTAAAAATAATGTACCTACAATAACATGTAAACCATGAAATCCTGTACCAAAATAAAAACAAGAACCATATACACTATCACTTAAAGTAAATGAAGAAACAGAATATTCAATACCTTGTAAACAAGTAAATATAATAGCTAATAAGATAGTAAATACTAACCCGTATAATGTACCTGATCTATTACCTTCTATTAAAGAATGATGAGCATAAGTAACAGTTACCCCTGAAGATAATAAAATAACTGTATTTAATAAAGGTAATTCTAAAGGATTAATTGCTTGAGTTCCCATAGGAGGTCATAATGTACCTATTTCAATATTAGGAGATAAAGCACTATGAAAGAATGCTCAGAATATAGCTAAAAAAAATAATGCTTCAGACACTATAAATAAACCTACCCCTAAGTTTAACCCTCTTTGAACTGCTAATGTATGATGACCTAAATAAGTAGCTTCGGCAATAATATCTCTAAATCACAAAGACATTGAATAAACTAAACATAATAAACTTAAAAAAAAGATTTTTGGTGCAAATTCAAAAGCATGCATGCTTAATACACCTGTAGTTGTAAGACTTAATAATATACCACTAGTAAATAATGGTCAAGGTGAAGGACTTACTAAATGAAAAGGATGAGCTTGAAAATTAGATCGAATATTGTTTGACATAAAAAAAAATTAAATTCATAATAAATATATCCTCTTATATAATATTTAAATTATAGTAATATAATGTTATTGTTTAATAGTAATTATTATAGTTCCTACCATAGCTAATAATAGTATTATAGAAGCTAATATCAATCATAAAAAATAATTTGTATATAATATATTACCTATATTAGTAATATGTAATATTTCTACTAAATTAGTTTCTCATTGATTAGATACTACATAATTAATATTGTTATATAAAAACTCAAAATACTTAGAAAAATCTAAACTACTAGATTCTGAATTAGAATTTAATAATAAATTTTTTTCCATAGAACTAAAAGGTATTATTTCATATAAAGCTATATAAAATGATATACTTATAACTATAGCTAAAGGTAAACTATTACTAGTTTCAGTTTGTATTTCTGATATTCTTATATTAATTAACATTAGTATAAATAAGAATAAAATAGATACAGCTCCTATATAAACAAGTAAATATGATATACCTATAAAATTCATACCTAATATAATTAAATATCCTGATATTAAAACAAATAAACATATTAAAAATAAAACTGATACTATAGGGTTTTTATTTATAATAACTAATATGGCACAAAATATAGCCAAGATAGAAAACAAATCCAAAAAATTAATTGTATATTCTTGTAAATATGTATAAATTATACTATATAAATTATTCAAAATTTTTATTAATTTAATTCTCATAGATAAAGTATAGTATATTTTTATAAAATCTTTGTTAGTATAATTATTATATAGAGATATATAATAATAAAAATAAATTTTTGCTTTTAATTTTTTAGTTAGTGTTGGTAGTGTATTTCTATTAATGTATTTTCAATAAAAGTAACAAAAGGTACTATTATTACAAAGTAAGCAAAATAAAGAGCAGTACTAATTTGACCAAATTCTATAAAAGGTGATTCTACATGTTTAGCTCCTAATTGCATTAAAATTAAGAAATTAGCTACAAATATATAAAATGCTATTTTACTTAAAGGTCTAAATTGTATACCTCTATTTCTACTTAAATCAGTGATAGGTAGTATTAAAATAATAAGAATAGCAGAAAACATTGCAATAACTCCTAATAATTTATTAGGAATTGATCTTAAAATAGCATAGAATGGTAATAAATATCATTCAGGTACTATAGCTGGAGGTGTTTGCATAGGATTAGCCATTACATAATTTTCACTATCACCTAAAATATTAGGCATAAAGAATACAAAGATTGATAATACAATTATAAATAAAAATATTGTTATTAAATCTTTAAATATATAGTAAGGAGCAAAAGGTAATCTATCATAATTACCTGATATTCCTAAAGGATTACCTGATCCTGCACTATCATGTAATGCAATTAAATGCATTAAAGCTAGTGCAGCTAATACAAAAGGTAATACAAAATGTAATGCAAAAAATCTATTTAAAGTTGCATTATTAACTGAGAACCCTCCTCAAATAAATTCAACAACATCCTGTCCAATTCAAGGTATAGCACTCATAAGATTTGTAATAACAGTTGCTCCTCATAAAGACATTTGACCATAAGGTAATACATATCCTAAAAATCCTATTGCCATCATTAATATTAACATAATTGTTCCAATAACTCATGTTAAAGTTCTTGGAGCTTTATATGATCCATAATATAAACCCCTTCCGATATGTAAATACACTAAAAAGAAAAATGCAGAAGCAGTATTAGAATGTAAATAACGAATAAATCATCCATTATTTACATCTCTCATAATATGTTCTATAGAATTAAAAGCTTCCATTACACTAGGATTGTAATGCATTGCTAAAGTTACACCTGAAATAATTTGAATTATTAAACAAACAGCTAATAATGATCCAAAATTTCAAGCATAACTTAAATTAGAAGGCTGAGGAGAATCAATTACGTATGAATTACCTAATCTTAAAAACGGATGATTTTTTAATAAACGCATTTATTAAAAGAGAAAATATATTTACATATTACTTTTAAAAAATAAAATATTCAATAAAAAAAAATATAAGTACATATAAGACTTGAACTTATAACTGAATAGCCGAAATATACCATTATACCTTTTAACTAATGTACTTTATGTTGAAGTGATTCGAACACTTATATATAAATACCAAAAATTTATGACTTACCTATTAGTCTACAACATATAATTAATATTTATTATTATACGCCTCTAGGATGATTTGAACACCCAACCTAAATATTAACAGTATTTCGCTCTACCCTTGAGCTATAAAGGCTTTGTTAATTTAAAAAATTAACAAATAAAAAATTATAATATATAAAATATAGAGTGATAGAATGAATCAAACATTCTTATTATATTTATTTAAATATTAATCTATCACTAGATATCACTTTAGGAGTATTGTTATATTTTATTTACCCCGTGCAATTTCCACTACACGAACCGTATTTCGACTTAACACCAATCAAAGTCATGCATACGAAGATTGTAATACCAAAATATTTATTTAATTTAAATAAATGAAGATTGGTAGCAACCAAACTTATTGCACATACTTCTTTCAGCGCCTGACGAGTGGTTAGTACCTAGCTGAGATAAAATTCACCGTGACATGCTGATTCACGATTACTAGTAATTCCATTTTCATATAGTCGAGTTTCAGACTACAATCTAAGTATATCCTAATTTGAGGATTAGCTCCAATTCACAATTTTGCTTCCTTTTGTTTAGGCTTATGTGGCACGTCTATAGCCCACAATTAAGTTAAGGTCATGATGACTTGTCTTAGTCCCTAAAAAATATTCTCTTATTTTTTATTCTATAGAGATATATCATCATTATAATGATAAATTTTTATTTAAATAAATAAAAATAGGGCTTGCGTTAATTATAGGGGTTAACCATATCTCACGACATTAACTGAAGACAGCCGTGCAACGCTTGTATTTAATATATATATTAAATATTCAAATTGAGGTAAGGTTTTTCGAGGATTATCGAATTAAATAACATACTTCACTACTGGTTTCAGAAACGGTCTAATGATTTCAGTTTATACGTTGCCGTAGTACTCTTGAGGTGAAATGCTTACACTTTCATTTATAAAAAAAAGATTTTTTTTTTATATTATTCATATAGATTAAAATTCTTTTTTATGGCATTCATAATTTTCTGCATGGACTATTAGGGTATCTAATCCTATTCGATAACCATGCCTTCGTCCCTTAACGTCAGTTAATACATAGAGGATTGTTTTCACCATTACCAGTCTCGAAAGTATAAAAAAATTTCATCTCTTCTCTTTCAATACTAAATTTACCTCCCACATAAAACTCTAGTTTAATCTGTTTCCTTATTAAGAATTGATAAACCGTCTAGGTACCCTTTAAACCTAATAAAGATGAAAAACGCTAGTCTCTCTTGTCTTACCGCGACTGCTGGCACAAGATTTGGCCAAGACACTATAAATATAAAGACCATATTATTATATGGCGAAATTTAACTTTAAAAACTTGTCATTTATCATGTTCCATTTAGGGTTACTAGAAAATATACATTTTCATTTTTGCTTCCCTCTCAAGTTGCTGGTTCAGTCGTTAGACCATTGACCAATATTCCTCACTGCTGTACTATACATATTGGGATTTTTTCAGGCCCAATGTGGTCGATCAACCTCTCAGTTTCGACTACGAGTTTAGGTTAATTAAGCAATTACCTTAATTACTGCCTACCCGAAATAAAATGAACATTTTAGAGTGAATCTCTTCTTTTAATTTTATAAGGTATTTTTACCTTACTCTAAAGCAGACAAATTATTATACTCACCTGTACACCACTTTTTTTATTAAATTAATAAAAAACGTTCGATTAGCATGTGTCAAGCATTTGAGCAGCGTTCAATCAGAGCCATCATCAAACTCAAGTTTATTCTATTATATAGCGATTAATATCACTAATTTTCTAGTGTACACTACACTATATAAAGTATTAACTTTAATAACTAGTTATATATAATTAATAATTTAGTTTATATTTATATATAACATTATTTTAGTATAAAATTTAGAATATAAATTATATTCTAAATAGGTATTGTAATTTATATTGATGTTAACATATATATCATATATAATTATAATACTAGAAATTTCATTCTTATTGACTATTTAATCAAAGTAAGAATTTTTCCAGAGATACAGATTGTATAGCAATAGGCATACTACTATGTAATATACCACATATTTCAGAACATTGACCGTAAAATAAACCTTCTCTATTAATATGAACAGATACTTGATTTAATCTACCTGGATAAGCATCACATTTTATCGATAAAGCTGGTACAGCAAATGAATGAATTACATCTGCTGCAGTTACCATAAATCTAGTATGTGTTAATTCAGGTAATATAACTCTATTATCAACTTCTAACATTCTTAAACTTCCTGCTGTTAAATCAGATTCGGGAACTAAATAAGAATCATATTCTATATATTCATCATCACTATTTAAAAAATCAATATATTGATAACTTCAATATCATTGATGCCCTTCCACAATTACTGTTAAATTAGGATCAGTAACTTCATCCATTAAATATAATAATTTAAATGAAGGAAAAGCTATTAATATTAATATTAATGCTGGTGTAATAGTTCAAATCAATTCAATTAAAGTACCATGATTTAAGTATTTATTACTTATTTTATTATAAGGATATACAAAATTTCTTATTATAGATAATAAAATTCATCCTACACTAAATAATATAGCAAATAAATAAAACATAATATCATTATGTAATTCAATTAAAGCTTCCATTTGTGGACTAGCACTATCTTGAAAATATAAACCTCAAGGTTTAGGTGCATCACATAATGAAACAAATATAGTACTTATACTAAATAATTTAAAACTACTAGATAAAGGTAATGATACAAATGCATGAACTTTTGGTGGACTATTTAAACATCATTCTAAACTAGTATATAATCTAGAAAGTAATATTTGAAGATAATCATAAAAGACTGGCGGAGCATATCAAGGATATCTAGAAAGGTTTTTATTTCCTACTAATTGTAAATATACTATATGTAGAAATAAACCTGTAGCTACTACAGAAATTATAGATCCAAAACTACTTACAATATTTCATCCAGCAAAAGCATCTGGATAATCACTTATTCTTCTAGGCATTCCTTGTAAACCTAAAAAATGTTGTGGGAAGAATGTTACATTACACATGTGCGGACTATATCTTAATTATTAAGCAATTACTTAATAATTTCCTTCGTGTAGTCTCTGAGGATCCTACTCTATTAATATATTAACATATTAATATTTGGTTTCCTGCTGATTTGTTAGATACACTTAAAATTTTCACTTATTAAATTAATAAGTATTTAAGCTTGTTAAACTCTTCCAGCATATAGAAGGATTGGGAGGGGCTAATGTCACTATTTGTCTTTAGGCGTAGACTGTAAAATTCAATTTTGATTTTTAAGAGTTATTGATTTATTCGTATTAAGATTATCTTTAATAGTAGTTCATCTTACTTTAAAATAATATTTAGCTGCATTAATAGAAGGAAATAATATTTCCTCACCTAATTCATTATAACAAAAAACAAAATTTCCACCTATTCCATATTGAGGCGATAATGTTCCTTTAAGACCTTTACTTGGATGCTCATGAAGTAAATAAAATTCTTTTATTCCTTTTTTAATAGCTTCCTTAGTCTCAGAAGAAGTAATATAACCGAATTTTGGATGGTTTTCTTTTGTTAGATTCTGCTTTAATTTATTAATTGTTTCTATTGAATGTTTATATCCAAATGAATTTCCTGCAGTAGTTAATACATTATATCTAGGTTTATAAAAATCCATTCATTTTTGTTCCAAATCAATACAAATATTTGGATCTTTTTCACAAAATTCTAAAATCCCTAGAGAAAAATTCTCTGCTCCATATTTTTTAATTGCTTTAATAACAACAATTTTAGTATATTTGTCAGAATTTACATTATAATAATAACTTACCATTCTTTTAGTTAAATTAATACTACTACCAACATATAAATCATTTGTTATATTATTTATAAATAAATATATTCCTGCTTTTTTTCTTAATTCTTTATAAATATCTTTTTTATCATTTTTAAAATTTTTAAATAAGATAATAAACTCTTTAGGTTCAAAGCTAGAATATTTTATCTTTACAGTTTGTAAAAATAATCTACTACCTAAATTAAAATTCTTCCCGTTTATACTGACCCCTATGAATAACACTCAAAAATGTATTTTTCCTAATGTTATATCATATAACATACCTAAAATTTTAGGTATTCAAAAATATCATCCGCTAAATAAAGCAAATACTGCTCCCATACTTAAAACATAATGGAAATGAGCTACTACATAGTAAGTATCATGAAATGCTAAATCTATAGAAGCATTAGCAAGAACTACCCCACTAAGACCTCCTATTGTAAACATAAATACGAAACCTAATGCAAATAACATAAAAGGTGTTAGATGTAGAGATCCACCGTAACATGTAGCTAATCATGAGAATATTTTAATACCAGTAGGAACTGCTATAATTAAAGTAGCAGCTGTAAAATAAGCTCTAGTATCAACATCCAAACCTACAGTATACATATGATGACTTCATACTACAAAACCTAATACACCAATAGACATCATAGCATAAACCATACCTAGATACCCAAAAATACTTTTATTAGAAGCAGCTGAGATAGTAGTACTAATTATACCAAATCCTGGTATAATTAATATGTAAACCTCTGGATGACCAAAAAATCAGAAAAGATGTTGATATAAAATAGGATCACCTCCTCCTGCTACTTCAAAAAATGAAGTATTAAAATTTCTATCTGTTAATACCATAGTAATAGCTCCAGCTAAAACAGGTAAAGATAATAATAATAATACAGCTGTAACAATTACAGCTCAACCAAATAAGGCTAATTTATGTAATCTTATTCCAGGACTTCTCATATTTAATATAGTAGTTATAAAATTCATTGCTCCTAATAAACTACTTACCCCTGATAAATGTAAACCAAAAATAGCTAAATCCACACTAGGTCCACTATGAGCTTGTATACCTGATAAAGGTGGATAAAGAGTTCATCCTGTACCTGCTCCATTTTCAATTCCACTTGCAAATAAAAATAAAGCTAAACTTGGTATTAGTAATCAAAAACTAATATTATTTAATCTTGGGAAAGCCATATCCGGTCCTCCTACCATTAAAGGTAATAAAAAATTACCAAAACCTCCTATTAAAGCAGGCATAACCATAAAGAAAATCATAATAATAGCATGTGCTGTTATTATACTATTATATAATTGATTATCTGAAATATATTGTACTCCTGGTCCTGATAATTCTAATCTAATTAATACTGAAAAAGCTGTACCTATTAATCCTGAAAATAATGCAAATATAAGATATAATGTACCTATATCTTTTGCATTAGAAGAAAAAAACCATCTTTCTAATCATAAGGAAATATATTAGGTATAATTAAAAAATCAAGACTTTAATTTGATATGTATAATATTATATTAAATTTAATATAATATTTAATAAATAACTTATAATTTTTATTTATTAGTATTAACTATATATAATAATGTTACTATCACAATTATTTATTGTGTATATTCCCATATAAGATTCGAACTCATATAAAAGATATTAGAAGTATCTTGCTCTACCTATTAAGCTAATGAGAAATACGAGTTAAGTCGGTCTCGATCCGACATATTCTTTCCTGACAAGAAAGCCGTTTACCAATTAACTATTAACTCTTTACGGCTAATCGAAATCGAATCGATACAAATCGTTTGGAAGACGATTGGTCTACCATTAACCTATAGCCGTTATCTTTTTTCAGTAATATAGTAAATCTATATTACTGTTAAAGAATATAATAAATAATATATTATTTATTATAATAATATAATATTATTAGGTAATATATCAAATCCATATAAGATACAAGGAACAATAATAATAAAAGCAACAACAATAGGCAATAATACTGTTCAACAAAATGACATTAATTGATCAAAACGTATTCTAGGTAAACTAGCTCTAGCTCAAATAAATACGAATACCATCATACTTGTTTTAACTCCTAATATTATACTTGAAAATAAACCAGTAATAAAATTATTAGAAAATCTATTAGAATCATATAATGTAATATTTATATTATTTTCTAGAGATAATATATTAAAATTCATTATTATTGATTGTATAGTCAATAATATATCATCTTTGGTAAAACTAGAAAAATTTAAAGATATATTACTAAATGTTAAAAATTCTATACCAGATACTATATTTAAAGATAAATATACAATTGAAAGTATAGCTAGTTGAAATATATTTGATATACTATTATAAATATAAATTAAAGGTGTTACGTCTATTAGGTAACCTCCTAAAAATAATATACTAGTTAATACACATATTAACACAATACTAGTATACTCAGCTAAGAAAAAAAATACAAATATTACAGCTGCATGTTCAGTCATAAATCCACTAACTAATTCTGATTCTGCTTCTGCCAAATCAAAAGGGGCTCTATTTGTTTCTGCCACACAAGCAATAAAAAATACTATGAATATAGGAAATAAAGGAAATAATAATCATACGGCTTTTTGATATTCTATATTAGAAGTTAAATTTAAACTACCTGTTAATAAGATAACTATTAAAACTGCAGAACTTAAAATTAACTCATAACTAATTAATTGTGCAGTACTTCTAAGAGAACCTAAAAAAGCATATTTAGAATTAGCAGATCAACCCGCTAATAATATTCCATAAGTAGCAAGAGATGATACTGCTAATAAATAAAGTATACCTAAATCTAAGTCCAATATAGTTAAACCAGAAGCATAAGGTATAACCCCAAAACTTAATAAAGAAAATACTAAAGTTATAACAGGTCCTAAAAAAAATAATATGAAATTAGATTGTGTAGGAGATACATATTCTTTTAATAAAAGTTTTAAAGCATCAGCAAATGCTTGTAATAAACCATAATAACCTATTAAGTTAGGCCCTAATCTTCTTTGCATACTAGCCATAGTTTTTCTTTCAGCTACAGTAACATAAGCTACAGCTAATAATCCAGGAACAACAACTAATACTGCCTCTAAAACAGAAATTAAACTAGATAAAATCATATTAATTAATAAAAAAGATTTAAATCTAAAAATTTAAATTCATTTAATATTATAATTTAAATATTAATAATTATCTAAAATTTTATAGAATTTTAATAAATATACTAAGAATTACTCTATTAGTTATATAAATTACTATCATAATAAAAAATAGCTAAGTAACTTTTAGTTACTTAAATTAAGCCAGGAGAGAAATTTGAATTCTCATTCTTAACGCATGAAATTAATGTTCTACCCATTGAACTATCCTAGCTTAAGCTTTAAAATAAAGCATCTAGCATAAAGGGAAGATATCCTGAGTTGAACAGGAATATACTGTGCCACATACAGCTGTTCTACCTTTGAACTATATCTACCTAAAAAACAATTAAGTATTAAAAATTAGTTTAATTTTTAATATTATGGGTAACAAGACTTGAACTTGTACGGATAAAACCATCCCGTCCTAAGCGAGATCTGACTACCAATTCCAGCATACCCATTAAANATATATATTTTTAATATTTGCTCAAGATAAGATTCGAACTTATAACCTAAACATCTTCAGAGTTCCGCTCAACCAATTGAGCTTCTTGAGCTAATATAATATTTTATATGGAAATATCAGGGGACGATCCTAAATTAATGATATGCAAAATCATTGTTTTACCAATTAAACTATATTCCCTCTTGCTAAAATATTAATAAGGAATAAGTGAATTGAACACTTAGTCTTCCGTGTGTAAAACGGTTGCTTTACCAATTAAGCTAATTCCTTTTTAAATTCTATATTTCTATATAGAATTTTTTTTTTAATTTTATTAGTTTAATTTAATTATAACCCATAAGGGATTTGAACCCTTATTTTAACAGTGAAAGTGTTTTGTCTTAACCATTGGACGAATGGGTCTACATTAAATTATCCGAAAAACGACTTGAACGTTTACGATTTTATATCAATAAATCTTAAGATTATCCTGTCTACCAATTCCAGCACTCGGACTTTTTTAAGGCTAGGACGATTCGAACATCCATCTAAGCTATTATGAGCAGCTGGCTTTACCTATTAAGCTATAACCTTTTTAAATTCTATATTTCTATATAGAATTTTTTTTTTAATTTTATTAGTTTAATTTAAACTTATATTATAAATTTTTATCCTCTATGCGGATAAAGG
>JGI12627J18819_10000265_pt1 | contig 17075 bp, 13 predicted proteins | sample TexAe_OM1H0_M2_FD_18819 | JGI IMG/M metagenome (IMG submission 18819)
CGGGATCCCCGTCAGCGAAGACGATTGTATGCCGGCCGGCAAAGGCAAGCGGACAGCGGGTGCACTCGCCAATTTCTGCGCTAACCGCTTTCAACGCCGCCGCACGCTGCTCCGGCGGAAGAATCTTTAGTCCGGCAGATGAGCCGGATGACGTGCTTTTATCTTTGCGAGCGGGAATGGCTGGCTCCGGTTCAGATTCGGCAACAGTTGCCGTGATAGATTCGAGCGCTTGCGGATCAGGCTCACCGCGACGATAGAAGCTATATACGCCGAGATCGCGGAAATAGCGCAGCCGCGCTTCGATTGCTGCTTCAAGTTCAGAACTGAGCGAAGTCATGCCTCGAATACAGGCCCCGTCTCTGCAACGACCATCTGCGGGCGACGAAGAGCAAGTACTTCGTCGAGGATGCGGTCTGCGAGGTCGCGCTTGGACATCTCGGGAAGGTCTTGCGCTGTGTCTCGAGTAAGGAATGTTACGGCATTGCGGTCGGAATCGAAGCCCACGCCTTCTCGGGAAACATCATTCAGCACAATCGCATCGGCGCCTTTGCGAAGGAGCTTATCGCGACCGTGAGCCACGACGTTCTCGGTTTCCGCGGCGAAGCCTACGATCAATTGTCCATTGTGCCGGCGCGCGACCACCTCCGCAAGGATATCTTCGGTTGGTTCGAATTGGACTGAGAGAGGACCTGTCCGCTTCATCTTCTGCTCCGAGGCCACGATCGGCCTGTAATCGGCCACTGCGGCGGCTTTGATGACGATACTTGCTTGATCAAGGCGGCTGAGAACTGCCTCGCGCATTTGAGCGGTGGTTGTGACTGGAATTACCTCGCAATTTGCGGGGGCTCGCAGCGCGGTCGGCGCAGTCACCAGGATCACGCGCGCTCCGCGTCGCACAGCTGCTTCGGCAAGTGCGTATCCCATCTTTCCACTGGAGCGATTCCCGAGGAATCGGACAGGATCGAGCGGTTCGCGCGTGCCTCCGGCGGTGACGAGGACGGTTTCTCCATTCAGATCGTTGCGACGATGGAGCACGGAGAGAACTGCTTCGACGATGGCGCCTGTTTCCGCAAGGCGGCCTTCTCCGGTCATGCCGCAGGCGAGATACCCGCTGCCCGGTGGCACGATACGCACATTGCGAGCTGCCAGCGTGTCGAGATTGGCCTGGGTCGCCGGGTGCTGCCACATATTCACGTTCATGGATGGGGCAACAATGATGGGGGCCGTGGTTGCGAGATACAGCGTGCTCAGAAAATCGTCGGCGATGCCGTGTGCGAATTTTGCCAGCGTGCCGGCTGTTGCCGGAGCCACGACGAGGGCATCCGTATTCTGCGCCACTTCGATGTGTTCGATCGCCGAAGCCAGATTTGCTTCGGAGTCGCCTGCCTGATCGGCCCAGAGAGAGGAGATGACCTTGTGTCCTGTCAGTGAGGCAAATGTAAGCGGTTGAATGAACTGTTTGGCAGCCTCAGTCATCACGACGTGCACATCAAGCGCGTGCTGTTGAAGAGCGCGCACCAACTCCGCTGCCTTATATGCGGCTATGCCGCCGGAGACACCGACTGTGACCTTCATAGGAGTATTTTACGAGAACTGAGGAACGGTGATTAAGCCAACCAATCCGTTCCTCACCCAAAGCTACCATTTAAGAGATTGCAAATTTTGGGATATCCGGTGAGGCCACCTCCGGTTTTAGAACCTGCGTTTCAGTTTTTACATAGCTGACCTTGCCCGCGGCGATTTCGTCCTGCGCTACTTTGCAGGCCTTACCGGAGCGGGAGTTGACCAATGCAGGTGAACCATTTTGAAGCTGACGTGCGCGTCGTGCGGCAACCATTACATACCGAAAATTGCTATCGAATTCTTGCTCAACACTCATGGCCTTCTCCAAAGCAAATTTCCGCGACTCACCTTGCAGTGGTCTCGGAGTTGACTACTCCAAAAGCCTGAAGCACGGGTTTAATGCGTGCCCCAGAATTTTGCTGGCGGCATCGTTCCGCCATCTTCAGCAGCTCCTCGTCCTGCGGGGTTACCGAACCGGGGGATCGGATCATTCGCTCCGCAGCAACGATGGCTGCCATTTCCTCGACCGCGCGGTCGAGAATGTCATTGACGAGAATATAGCTATAATCGCGGTAATTCTCAATCTCTACTTTCGCCTTAGCCAACCGGCGAGCAATATCCTCTTCCTTTACAGACCCTTCCGCCCGGCTGCGGTTGCGGAGTCGGGTGGCGAGAATTTCGGGCGTGGGGGGCATCAGGAAAATGGTGACCGCGTCGGGCATCTTGGGGCGCACTTGGGAAGCTCCCTGCACGTCGATGTCGAGTAACAGATCCTTGCCTTTGCTGAAGGCGCTGATAAGCGATTGACGCGCGGTGCCGTAGTGATTCCCAAAGACATCGGCGTATTCAAGAAACTCGCCGGCGTCGATCATGTTCTGAAATTCTTCACGCCTAATGAAGTGATATTCGCGCGCTTCCTGCTCTGAGCCGCGCGGTGGGCGGGTGGTCCATGAAACGGAGAATTCGAGATTTGTGACCAGCGATCGAAGCTGGTTAACCAAGGTGGATTTGCCCGAACCAGAGGGCGCCGAAATGAGAAACAGAATACCGGCCAAAAGCTGAGCGTCTCCTTGTTTACTTTCTTTATTCGAGATTCTGGACCTGTTCGCGCAATTTTTCGATCTCGGATTTCATGCTGAGTCCAAGTTCTGTGATTTTGGGGCCGTTTCCGGAAATGCCGCCTGTCTTGGAGAGCAGCGTGTTAGCTTCGCGATTCATCTCCTGCATCAGAAAATCGAGTTTTTTGCCCATTTCGCCGCCGCCTTCCAGCATTCCGCGGAAGTGATCAATATGGGTGCGGAGGCGTGTGATCTCCTCATCTACGTCGCTGCGCTCCGCGACCAGGGCTGCTTCCTGCAGTACGCGGTCACGCTCGAAAGCGTTGCCCACCATCTCCGTCAGGCGCTGGCTGATGCGATCGAAATACCACTGTTGAATGTCTTCACGCAGGGTTGCGGCTTCATCGACGAGTTTGCGAAGCCGATCGAGCCCTGCAAGCATTTCGCCGGCAAGTAGATTTCCTTCCTGTGCTCGCATGGAACTCAACGATTCGATCAGCGGTTCCAATTCCCGAAGGACCGCGGCTTCGATTGCCTGCACCTCCTCCTCCGATCCACGTTCGGCGCCGGCATCGGCAGTAAAGACTCCCGGCAATCGCAAAATCGAATTCAGATCAGGCTCACCGCTTAATCCATAGGCCTCCACCACTTCCCGGAAGACTTGGATGTACCCCGCAATCAGGTTTGTGTTATAGCTTGTCTCCGTTCGTTGTCCTCGATCAAGGGTCAACGTGACTTCGACGTGTCCACGCACCAGTCGCTGTTTCAGAATCCGGCGGATCTGCATCTCCAGCGAATCCAGTCCCGACGGAAGTCGCAGATGCAAATCGAGGAACCGATGGTTCACGCTTTTCAGGCTGAGCGTGAATCCGAGGGTGTCGGAGACGCGGCCNGAAACGCGGGCGAATCCGGTCATTGAGTGTGCGCTCTGTCCAGTCGCGTAGGCACTCATCGGAGCAGAGGAAGCGCTCATGCGCCCACCCTTCCAGTCACCGCAATTTCATTCAGGTCCAGTTCTGTTGCGTCCATGAATTGCAATTTGTAGAGCTTCTGATAAGTAGGTGATATGTTGAGTAGCTCTTCGTGAGAACCAATAGCAGTGATCCGGCCATGTTCGAGGACAGCGGTACGCGTGGCCCGACGCACGGTTGATAGGCGATGCGCGATGACGATGACCGTGCGGCCAACCATGAGGTTGCTGAGAGCAGCCTGCACCAGCGACTCGCTCTCAGCATCAAGCGCCGATGTCGCCTCGTCGAGTATCAGAATGGGCGCATTCTTCAAGATGGCCCGCGCAATCGCAAGCCGCTGCCTTTCTCCGCCGGAGAGCCGAAATCCTTTTTCTCCGATGATGGTGTCGTAGCCCTCTGGCATTTGCTGGATAAAATCGTGCGCGAGGGCGGCCTTTGCAGCGTTGACTACGCTGGAGAGTTGAACATCAGGCTGGCCGTAGGCGATATTGTTGCGAACGGTGTCATTGAACAGGATGGTCTCCTGCGTGACCTTGCCGATCTGCTCACGCAAAGATTTCAGGCTGACATCGCGGAGATCGTGTCCGTCGATGAGCACTTGGCCGGAAGTCACATCGAAGAACCGCGGGATAAGATTCACCAGCGTAGACTTCCCTGCTCCACTTGGCCCCACAAGCGCCAAGACCTCGCCACGCTTGATCTCGAGATTGACGTTGTGCAGCACCTCTTTTTCGCCCTCGTCGGAGCTGTAGGCGAACCGCACCTCCTCGAGACGAATGCTCTCCTGAAATCCCTTCAAATGATATGGGTGCTTCTTTTCGAGGATCGGGTCCTGGTCTTCCATGAAGTCGAAGATCGCTTGTGAGGCGCCCATGGCCTGCTGGAAGCTGTTGTAGTACATCGCGAACTTTCGCACCGGGTCGTACAACTTAAATAGCGCCACGATGAAAGCGAAAAACATGCTCGTCGTCATGACGTGGCTGTTGATGGCGCCGCGTCCCAATAGCAGCAGCCCTGCAATAGCGACAGCGCCTATCAGGTCCATCAACGGCGAGCTTATAGCCTGCGCGCGAACGGAGCTTAGATTTGCTCGAAAGAGTCGGCGTGCAGCCTGGCGAAACCGCAGCAGTTCCCAGAATTCCATATTGAAGGCCTTCACGATCGGATTACCCGTGATGGTTTCGTGCAGGATGTTCTGAATCTCCGCGAGTCTGTCCTGGCCTTTGCGCGTGGTGCGACGCACGCCGCGTCCGATGCGGCGCATGGAGCTGATTACCACTGGAATGAAAATGACCAGAATCCACGACAGCTTGCCGCCTATGGCGATTACAACGCCAGTCATGAAGATCAGCGTAAAGACCTGCTGTAAGAAGTCCGAAAGCACCGAAGCCATTGCATATTGCACGCGCTCGATATCGGTAATGAGGGCTGAAAGCAAGGTTCCCGTCGCGTGTTTTTGGAAGAAGGATACCGACCTGCGCAGGATGGCTTCGTAGAGATCATCGCGAAGGTCAGTGATCATTCCAAATCCGGCGTAATTGGCAAGATAGGTGCCGGCGTAATCACAAACGCCTTTGAGAAGCGTCGATCCTACAAAAAGATAAGCAACGACCGTCCAATCATTGTGGAAGTGCGACGGGACCAATCGGTCGAGATTGATATGATAGCGGTCGCTGAGCCACGAAAACAGCGTCAGTTGCTTATGATCCGCCCCCGGATGCAGGACGTTGTCAAAAATTGGCATGATCAGCAGAACGCGGAAAGCATCGAACAGCCCCACGCCGGCGGCGAGAACAACCGCGGCCAGCGCCTGCCACCAGTATCGCCATGCATAGTGCAGCAGGCGGCCTGAGCGTTTCATTCGCAATCCTGCTCTTGCCGTCGATGAGGCTCAGAAGATTGCCGAGATTGCGAGATCATTCCAGCTATTTTAAGACATATACAGGCGGGCCCGGAGCTTAGCGTGGAATATCGCGGTGTGCGGCCTTTATGTGATAGCCCTTTTCGGCAAGCCGGCGGCGTATCTCCTCCGCAATCATGACCGAACGGTGCTGGCCACCCGTACAGCCGAAGGCGATCGTCAGGTAGCTCTTCCCTTCATGGATATAGTGCGGCAGCAGAAAGAGCAGAAGATCTGTTACGCGATCGAGGAATTCCTTAGTCTGCGGAAACTGATTGAGATAGGCAATGACTTTCTTGTCGCGGCCGGTAAGATTTCGCAATTCGGGCACGAAATGTGGATTCGGGAGGAAGCGAACATCAAATACGAGGTCCGCTTCGATTGGCACACCATGCTTGTACCCGAAGCTGTTAGCCGAGATGAGCAAACCATCTCCTCGCGAGCCGCTGCGGAACTGGTTCTGGATATAGGCGCGCAGCTCGTGGACGTTGAAATTCGTGGTATCGATCACGATGTCGGCAGCCTTGCGAACTGGTTGAAATAACCGCTCCTCGGCTTCGATCGCCTCGGTCACCATATCGTCCTGCCCTAGAGGATGAGGCCGGCGGGTCTCAGAAAAACGACGGAGCAGTGCGGGCCTGGAGGCTTCAAGATAGACGACTTTGACGGTGAGTTTCCGCCGAAGATCTTTGAGCATCGCGGAAAAACGCTCCAAGCCGCGCCCCTCACGCGCATCGACCACGATGGCAGCGCGTGTGATTTCGACGGATTGAGAAACCAGATCGGCAAAGCTAGGGAGTAGTTCAATGGGCAGATTATCGACCGCATAAAAGCCCATGTCCTCGAAAGCTTTAAGAGCGGAAAGCTTGCCTGACCCTGAAAGGCCGGTGACAATCACAAGTTCGCGCCCATTTTCTGGATGGGCGGAAGCACCTGCCTTGGATTTTACTTTCCTCGCGCGGGCCATGCGCTCATCGTAGGATCGCAGTCTAGCGAGGTGGACATTTTGGAGGCAACGCGCATTCGAATGGCGAATCTTGACTCCGATTCCATGTGTTCTGAGACCAGTATGCAGAACCTCAAGCTTCGATCAACTCCATTTTGCCGTCACGCTTGCGATGCAGAACCTTCACACTTCCCTTGTTGTCCCGAAAGACGAAGACATCGCGGTCCCGAAACTCAGCTTCCTTAACAGCCTCTTCAATGGTCATCGGGCGCAATGCCACGGAGTCGGTGGAGCGGGTCACGTGCGGCTCGTGCATGGAAGCCTTGATAGGAAAACTGTGAACGGTGACTGGAATGACCTCGTTGGCTCGCCCGTTACCGGCCTTTCGCGCATTCGCGTCTGCTTCTTCCACCACCGGCGGTTTGGCAGGCCGACGGGGCCGCAGAAGCTGAGGTTCGGCAGTAATCTTCTCTTCTTTTGGCTGGCGCTTCTTGGCCTGAAGCTTTTTTCTGGCGCGAATCGCCTGAGTTTCGGCCTTTTCGAGCGCTTCTTTGAGTGACGCTTCCATATTCGGCGTCTCGGCAATTCCAACGATCTTGCTCAGCCGGGTTTTAATGTTGATTTCAGCCGTCTGGCGGTACTTGGTTGCGCTGAGGATGACGTGCGCACCTGTGACTCTGCCTAGAATTTTGACGATTCTCTCGATGCCCGCCTCCGCCTGATTGCGCAGAGCCCGCGTAATAGTCACCTGTCTACCGGTGTACTCGATTTGCATCGTAAAAGCTCCCTTCAAAAATACGGCTTCGCCGGGAACTGCGATTTTATACTGTTCCGGCTTGTTGATGCGGGCTATTTTCGGACGCGGCGCTGATGTGTGCTGGGAATTCGAAGGTCTTCGCGGTATTTTGCCACAGTGCGCCGGGTCACCTCGATTCCCTGACCTTGCAGAAGGGTTGCAATCTGATCGTCCGTTAATGGCTTGCTCGGGTCCTCCTCCTCGATCAGTTTTTTCACCTTGCGCTTAAGCAGCATCAGTGGAGTGGCCGATCCTTCCGGTCCATTGACGCCCTCGGAGAAGAAGAACCGCAGCTCATAGACTCCCTGCGCTGTGTGGACATATTTGTTGGAAACGGCTCGGCTCACAGTTGATGGATGAACGCCGATCTCTTCGGCGACTTCCTTGATCATCATCGGGCGGAGCGCGTCCACGCCCTTTTCGAGGAAATCTTGCTGGCGCCGAACGATGGCCTCACATGTGCGAAGGATGGTGTTTTTGCGTTGTTCGATGTTGCGCATGAGCTGGAGCGCTGAACGGTATCGCTCTTTGACGTAGTCCTTGACTTCCTTTTCTGCGCCCGGCTGGGTGAGCATGCGGCGATATCCCTGATTCAGGCGGAGAGTCGGCAGATCGTCTTCGTTCATTACGACTACATATTCTTCTCCGCGTTTTACAAAGGCCACATCGGGTTCGATCAATCTGGCGTCGGAACGGTTGTATCGCTGACCGGGTCGGGGATCGAGCGTGCGAATGAAATCGATTGCCTGCTGCGCCTGTTCAACGGTCTTGCCAAGAATTTTCGCCACTTCGCGCGGATCGCGCTTTTGAAGGAGCGCGAGATGCTTGTCGATAATCGCTGAAGCCATATCGAATATGGCAGTTTTCGCGCTCGAACCGTTCAGAGAAACAGGGGGCGCCGACGCGGCGAGATCGATAGAACCGTTTTCTTCCGTATTCCCACCGTTAGGAACGCTGATCGGCGGCTGAGATTGATGCTGCCGGGCAAAGATCAACTCAAATTCTTTGCGCTGCGCTTCGACCTGCACGAGCAGGCACTCACGCAAGTCGCGGGTGGCGACTCCGACGGGGTCAAGCTGGCGAACAACTGTAAGCGCGGCTTCCAGATGTGCTTTTGCACGATGGAGTATGGCCGGGCTCACACGTGATTCAGCCGATTGGCCCTCGGCCGTTGTGGTTTCTTCCTCCGGCTCGAGCTGCTCGTGAAGATACCCTTCAAGCAACTCCTCATCGCTTGCGGTCAAATAGCCGTCTTCATTGAGATTGCCGATGATGTACTCGGCAGCTTCACGAATCGCGGGCGACAGGCTAAGCGAGCCTATTTGCCAGAAGAGGTGATCGGTCAGGGTACCAGGCTGTGAAAGGAAGTTTTCGAGCGAGGGAGTCTCAGTGATCTCGAAGTTATTGGGCGAGCGGAAGCCGGGATCAAGATAATCCTGAAAGTACGAACCAAAATCAATTTCATCGAACGGATCGGTCTTCTTTTCCGGTTCTGCAGTACTTTCGCGCATCTCGATCGCGCGGTCGTGTTCGATTTCCTTTCCGGCAATCTCGTCGAGAAGAGGGACTTTCTCTTCAACTTCTTCAAGAACAGGGTTCTCAGTAATCTCGGCATTGATCATTTCTTTCAACTCGAGCTTATTCAACGCCAACACGCTGACCATTTGCATGAGGCCAGGCGTCAATATCTGACGTTGAGCTACTTTCAAGCTCAATTTGGGTTGAAGAAGTGTCATTGCAGCCCTGTCTTAAATTCGTCTATGGATGATTACGCTTAGTTTACATCCGGCTAGAGGTCCGCACAGAAGTATTCGAAGCGTGCCACCTTTTTTAACAACGGAGGTAACGGAAGTCCGCTGAAATCAACTAAGTGAGAACGCTTCCCCGAGATAAACACGCCGCACCTCCGAGTCGTTCCCCAACTCTTCCGGCGTACCATCCCGGAAAATTCTGCCCTCATTAATGATGTAGGCGCGGTCTGTAACCGAAAGGGTTTCGCGGACATTGTGGTCCGTAATGAGAACTCCGATGCCGCTTTCTTTCAGGTCGGAGATGATTTCCTGGAGATCGAGTACCGCAATGGGATCAATTCCCGAAAAAGGCTCGTCAAGCAAAATGAACGATGGCTGGATGCAGAGACAGCGCGCGATCTCTACGCGACGACGCTCGCCACCAGAAAGCGCATAGCCACGCGTCCGCCGAACATGTCCGAGATTCAATTGCTCGATCAGTTTTTCCGCCCGTGAGCGCCGCATCTCTGGAGAGATATTCTGCACTTCGAGGACGGCCAGGATATTTTCCTCGACGGTTAGCTTGCGAAAAATAGACGGCTCCTGCGGCAGATAACTAATGCCATACTGGCGGGCCCGCAGATACATCGGAACGCGTGTGATGTCCTCGCCGTCCGCAAGAACGTTGCCGGAGTCCGGTGCGATAAGTCCGACAATGATGTAGAAACTGGTCGTCTTGCCCGCGCCATTCGGTCCTAACAGCCCTACTACTTCGCCACGGTTGACCTCGATGCTGACGCCGCGAACTACCTGGCGGCCTTTGTATGACTTGCCAATTTCATCGGTCGAAAGCTTCTGCATCTACTTCGAAGTGCGCGTCTCGGTAACAGCGCCCGACTGCCCCCCACTCACCACGACGCTATCATCCTGACTATTGAAAATCAATGTTGCTCCAGTAGTTGTGCCCTTTGCGGCATCCTCGATGCGCGGCGGGTCGCCGGGCGATCCGGTGAGCACATACCGCCCATCGTCGGCCGTATAGACAAGCTTCTCCCCGACACCTTTGCGACCCGGCTGTGTCACAACAACATGGCCCGTTGCGACGATGTGGTCAAGTTGCGCCGGCTGGTTCTGCTGCCCTTTGGTTTTCTTTGCCGCCGGCGTGAGATATACCTCGGCCTTGTCCGCGTGGATTGTTCCATCTGGGCCCTCCGCAACGACAGCTCCCTGAAAGTCAGCTCGGCGGTCGGCATCGGAATAGAAAAGCGTTCGGCTGTGCACACGCGCAACGCTCTGCTGGCGTTTCGCGCCCGTCACAGAAGTCAGGTTCGTATTCACCACCGCGCCCGTGCTGCCTGGATCACCATAAGCTTTCAGTGTCTCCGGAGTTCGACTCAACTCCAGAACTGGAGCTAAAACGGAATTCGCGCCCTGCCACATTCGGGCATTTGCTTTATCGGAGCCGTAGAACGTACTGATGTTCGTGGCGCGGCGCAGGAAAGCATGGTCCGCAGTAATGTGAACCGGCCCATTCCCTCCAAGTGAGGGCCCACTGGTCACGGCCTGCGATCCGTTTTGCGATTGCTGCTGCGTATATGTTGCCTTGATGTCGCCGGTGGCGCTCGCATCACCGTTGTCGCGGTGATAGTCGATAGAGACTGCGGTCATCTGAAGCGATCGTCCGTCGTTAAGACGCGGATTGCCGGTGAGGCGCAGCACTTCGCCTGACGCATGATACTCGGCGCGATCCGCCCACGCCGTCAGGGTTGCGGGAGGGGCGCTAGCGCCCGCTTTACGCTGAGGCGTCTGGGTCAGGATGACATGTCCATCCTGGATCGCAGTATCAATCTGAGATATTTGCGCGCTCTGCGAAGTATCTTCTTCGCGGTTGGATCCGGAATTCGATTCGGTCTTCTGGGTGTTGAACAGCACCTGAAGACGATCTCCTGTGCTTGTGTTGATCGATCCATCCTTTGCAAGATCAACAACTTTTGTGTGTCCCGAACCATCGAGTTGCCGAATCGTCCTGCCATCGGGCGTAAGCGTTGCAAGCAACTGATCGCCGATAATCGTCGTGAGCTCCTGTGGACCTTTTGAAGGAATTGTGTGCAGATTAACTTCGGCACCGCCAGTAGCAAGCGCCTTCTGAGCGATCGTTTTTTGCTGTGCAGCGCCGGGAACAAAATCGACATCGATTTTGGAGGCCTGTATCTGACGCGACGCAGTTCCCTTTGGATCATTCGCAAGGCTGAGAATCTGATCGACAAAACTCACCGCGTTGCGAAACTGCGCGTGCTTGACTGTCGAGTTCTCGCCAAAGGTTACAGTCCCGGACACAGCCGTTCCGTGCATGCTTTCGTCAGGGGTGCTCGAAACGAAGGTGATGCCGCCGGCCATATCGCTCTGCGTAGGCTGACTGTCTTCACTAAGCTGTGTCACCGAATTAGTCGCAGTGATCACAGCTCCATCAGCTGTCGCGAGGCGCACGTGCCCCTGCGCGTTGATGGTTTGCGCCGATCCGTCCTGACGGAAATCAACGATGGCGCTGTCGGAAGACCCTTTGGCGCCTTCGTAATCTGTCCTGGGATCAAGAAGGAAAGCCTGCTTCGAATCGCGCACAATCTGCGCATGTGAGGCGTGAACAGCAGCGGTATTGCCGTTGTTTGTTGTGCTGCTCAGCTCCACATGATTGTCAAGCACCAGGACACCAGTTTTGCTGTTGTAGTGGGCCCCGGTGCAGCTTCCGGTCGCCTTTGGAAACGCGAACTCCGTGTACTCGCTGGTATCGGCCTGCGCCGTCTTCTGATTGAATACCAGTCCGCTTGTCTTGACATGAATCCTGTTCTGCTGGGATGCGGACTGGTTTTCACCGAATCCCTGTAGGTCGATAGTTACCGTTCCCAGCGCGCTCACGATCTGGTTCTTCGCGTCGTAGCTGAATTCGGAACCGTAAATTTTGTCCGTGCGATTCGATCCCTCCGGCCCGTACAGGGTGATCGTGACATCGTGAAGAGTGGCATTGCCGCCCTCTTTGTATTGAATGAGCTTTGACGCGTGTATGGTATAGAGCGTGTGGCCCTTACTGGATTGCGAGTAGGTGTAGCCGTTGGCGGTTTGCTGAATATTTACGCCCAGCCGGGCGGGCAGGTCCTTCTCAAAATGGCGAAGGCGATAGCGGGCATATCCAAGAAAGCCCAGCAACACAATCAGCAGCAGGCTGCCCAGAATCAGGATCCCCTGACGCAGCCTCGCAATCGTAACTTGCATACAAAGGTATTTTCGCAGATGCCGTTCGCGTCAATTTACGCTTTGCAGGCGCGCAATGAGCTTCTGTGCCAGGCTCTCGCCTGATTCAGACCAGAGCAGCCGCGTGGAAATTCCTCCGTGCTGCTGAACCGCGTTCGTGAAGTCTACGAGCATCTGCACGTTCTCTTTGACGTGAGTCGCGGCTTCCTCGTCGAGGTTTACCTCTTCCTGCAGGAACGGCACATCCGGACCGACGTCGATCCGGATGTGGCCATTTTGCTCGTAGGCTCCCTCATCGAATTCGGGACCATAGCCGATGATTCGAACAATAGACGGTTCTTTTTTCCAGATAGTATCGAGCCCTCCCGCCTTTTCCGGCGCCCAAAGTTCCCAGGCCAGTTCGAACTCATAGGCGAAATCTTCATGAAGCATTTCGGTAGCAGCTGAGATCGCGTACCTCGGTTGCGAGGCCTCAGCATCGGGCTCATGCTCCTCGTCGTAGACACGCTGATAGACGGGAGCCTCATTCCAGGAAATAGGGTAAGCTGCCGCCGCTCTCACCCGCGATGATCCGGAGACCTGCTCAAAGATCTCCATCACTTTCTCGAGTGCGGCGGGCAGGGCTATAAGGCGGAAATTGGGATACCAAAGGCTCAGGTAGAGTTGGTCGGCCATTGCACTAATTCTAGATGCTGCGGAACCCGAATTCGGGCCCTTTGCGACAGCACTAAAAACATCAGGAGTTGGGAGTTCCCCTTTGCGCTTCACTTCGTCACTGGAAAGCCTCCATCAGCCTCATTTTTGACCCGCAAAGTCTATTGGCGTTCTATACTTTTCGGTTACATCACAGCACGAACTGCCGTCTAATTTCTGCTGTATCCATCTTCCAAAAGGAACGTCCATGCGAAAAATCTATCCGCTGTTGGCTCTCGCGCTGGCAGCCTGCGTCTCAATACCCGCTCTGGCCGCGGATGATGACACCAAGACTCCCGAGAAACCTCCAGCAGCGACACCGACTGATTCCACCACCGAAGGGCTGCTCACTGCTGGCGGCGAACACGTTGCCTACACAGCCGTTGCTGGAACCATCACAGTAGGCGCAACGGAAGACGAGGATGCGCAGCTTGGGTCGGACGGCAAGCCATTGCCTGGATCGCCTGCGTCGCTGGTGAAGGACCCAAAGGACGTGCCTCCAACCGCGAGCATGTTTTATGTTGCCTATTTCAAGAAAGACGGCGATCCGAATACTCGCCCAATCACCTTTCTTTATAACGGAGGGCCCGGCAGCTCGACCATTTGGCTGCATATGGGCTCGTTCGGCCCCAAGCATGTGGAAACACCGGATGACCAGCACCTGAAGGGCGCTCCTTACAAGCTGGAAGACAATCCGTACAGTCTTCTCGATACCAGTGATCTTGTGTTTATCGATATGCCCGGCACAGGCTTCGGCAGACTCTATGGCAAAGACCCGCAAAAAGCATTCTGGGGAGTCGATGAAGACGGGCACGCATTTGCACGCTTCATCGCGCGGTTCGTCAGCAAGTACAACCGATGGAACTCACCCAAATATCTGTTTGGCGAGAGCTACGGCACCACGCGATCTGCCGTTGTTTCGAACATTCTCGAAAACGAGAAGGACATTGACCTGAACGGCGTGATTCTTCTTTCGCAGATCTTCAATTTCACTTCTGACATCGACGGAGCGCGGGAGAATCCCGGTATAGATCTGCCTTTCGAAACCGGACTTCCAACATACGCAGCGACAGCCTGGTACCACCACAAGCTTCCGAACCAGCCCGCCGATTTGCAATCCTTCCTGAAAGAGGTGGAGGCCTTTGCAATGGGCGACTATGCCAAGGCTCTCGCGCAGGGCACGGACCTGCCCCAGAGTGAAAAACAGGCCATCGCAGAAAAGCTGCATCAGTACACCGGTCTATCGGTTGACTACCTGATGCGCGCTGACCTGCGCGTCAGCGGTGGAGGTTTCACAAAAAATCTCCAGATCGATAATGATCTGACCACCGGCAGATTGGACACCCGTTTTTCCGGTCCTAGTCTGGACCCGTTGAGTTCTGAGTCGGAATACGATCCGCAAAGCGCGGCAATCTCATCAGCGTATGTTGCTCTGTTTAATGACTACGTGAGACGAGATCTGAAGTACGGAGTGGGTGAGACTTACCTACCTCAAGCGCGCATCGGTGTCGGCGGCAATGATTGGGACTTGAAGCACAACGGAAATCCCATCAATACAAACGTTAGCGCGGATATAGCCAACGCGATGAAGACCAATCCCAAGTTGAAGGTGCTGGTGAACGGCGGATACTACGATCTGGCAACGCCCTTCTACGCCGCTTTTTACGAGGACAAGCACCTGCCGATTCCGGCAAGCTTGGCTGGCAACATTCAATACGCGTGGTACGAGTCGGGACACATGGTGTACGTTCGCGACGAGTCGCTCAAGAAGCTGCACGATACCGTTGCTGCATTTATCCGAAGCACCGACACGGGCAATATGTAGTGGAACCTCGGCGGGCGCTGACCTGACCGGGCGCCCGCAATAACCAACAGTTTCCTTCCGCGCCTTCTCTCGTGGACCTTCCCTGTTTCTAAGGTCATTTCCATGTTAATAATTAAACGCCCGCGGTGTATCAGGACTTTACCGATCCATTGTGCGGATTCGACCAGCCGCCCGGCGGCTGTGAGAATCCTCTGGTATCGGCTGGCCCCCACGTGCCGGGCTTATACTCCAATGGTTTGGGCTGGCTCTTCAACACAGGGTCAAGTATGCGCCAGGATTCCTCGACGTAATCTTCGCGTGCGAACCAGGTCTGATTCCCGGCCATCGCATCCTGCAGCAGCTCCTCATAGGGCAGCAGGTTATCGGTTCCACATTCCTCGTCCACGACCAATTCGGTCATGCAGCCCAGCAGGCGATCGCCGGCCTTTTTCACCGAGGCTCCTATCCCAGTTTCAGGCATAGGGCTCAGGCGGAAGCGGACGTAATTCTGCGGTGTAAGCTGTTCGGAAAAGACCGGAGGTGTCTGCCGGAATTTTGCAACTACCTCGGTGGCCGTAACCGGCAGCAATTTTCCGGCTCGAATGTAGAATGGCACGTCGCGCCAGCGCCATGAATTAATGTGCAGATGAAGCATGGCGAATGTTTCGACGTTTGAATCAGGCTTCACGCCGGGCTCGTTGTGGTATCCGGCAAACTGGCCCAGCAGGATATCTTCCGGCTCGACGGATTGCGTGCTGCGCAAAACTTTAGAGCGTTCGTCGCGTATCGCCTCGACATCGGGAACAGGTGGTGGTTCCATCGCAATATTGCTGACCAATTGCATAAGGTGGTTTTGAACCACGTCGCGGATCGCACCCACACTGTCGTAGAACGCTCCACGGCCCTGGATGCCGAACTTTTCAGACATCGTGATTTGCACGCTTTCGATGTACTGGCGGTTCCAGATCGGCTCAAGGAACGAATTGGCAAAGCGGAAGAAGATCAGGTTTTGGACGGCGTTTTTGCCGAGATAATGATCGATGCGGAAAATGTCGCGTTCATTGAAGACGCGATGCATGATCTTATTGAGCTCGCGCGCCGTCGCCAGATCATGTCCGAACGGCTTTTCAACTACAACACGCGCTCCCTCCGCGCAACGGCAATCTCTAAGCTTCTCGATAACCTCGGCGAACAGGCTCGGCGGAATGGCGAGGTAGTGGAGCGGATGTTTCGCGGCGCCTAATTGCTTTTTGACCTCAACAAATGTCTCCTTGTCGGCGTAGTCGCCATCCACGTAGCGAAGGCGTTCGAGCAACTTTGGAAGACCTGCAGGATCGGCACCGCCATTCTTTTCCACGCTGTCTTTGGCCCGCGCCTTGAGCTGATCGAGGGTCCATCCGGCTTTCGCGACTCCGATCACTGGCCCGTTAAGTTTGTCGCGCTTGGCGAGTCTCTGCAGTGATGGAAAAATCTGTTTGTAGGCGAGATCGCCGGTCGCGCCGAAGAAAACGAGGGCATCGGATTGAGGCTTATCGTGATCCATTGGCTTGATTGTAGATGAGATGCGGGCTCGATTCTGCCCGACTCAGTTTCATTCCAATGAAAACAACGTGTGTTACGCGGGCGCACGCCGCACTTGCGAAACACAGGCGTGCGCCTGTTCAGGAGTTCCCTATGTGCGGCGGCTTAGTTTGAATTCGCCGCCGCGCTGCTGACAGCCGGACTGGTCAGCCACGGAGTGAATCTTATGCCTGGGCGCTCACAGTTGTGCATCCTGCGCCGCCAAAGCAGCCAGGCCCGGAATCCGCCTCTAGTAGACTCGTTTCAGCATGATGCGGCGCATTCTCTTTCTCCCCGTTCTGGTCCTGACACTGATTTCCGGCAGCCTTTCTTATTGCCAGGGCACACGCCTGTGGTCGCAGTCCAAATTCGATGAACTGGAGCGCGGCAAGCCGGAGGGTGTCGCAATCACTAGCGATGGCCGCTTGACTGCAGGACCNTCGAGCACACTGATCACCACAACGCCGGCAACTTATGTGTGGTCGGTTGCTGCCAGTACCGATGGCAATGTGTTTCTCGCGACGGGCAGCCCCGCAACTGTGTTGCGGGTTACGCCGGATGGGAAGACAACCAGGCTCTTTTCGTCGAAAGATCTCACAGTTCAGGTGGTGCGCATCGGTCCCGATCAATCAATTTATGCAGCCACTCTGCCTTCAGGCAAGGTATACAAGCTCGATCCGCATGCTTCCGACTTGAACGAAGAAAATGCCACAGTCGTTTTCGATCCGGCGGCGACGGCGGAAAAACCGAAGTACGTCTGGGATATGGCATTCGATTCAGCGGGCCGTGTATATGTGGCGACGGGGGG
>JGI12627J18819_10000266_pt1 | contig 17052 bp, 10 predicted proteins | sample TexAe_OM1H0_M2_FD_18819 | JGI IMG/M metagenome (IMG submission 18819)
CGAAGTTTAAGGTCATCAATGAAAATTCGACTTCCGAAGGCACCTATACAGAGACATGGTTATCCCGGGGGCAGTGGCGCAGGGAGCGACATGCGTAAGATTGTAGTGGCCGATGGACAAGACCGCTGGACGGTTAACAATGTTTCCTCATCGCTAACTGGCGTGAGTGAACTGGGCTTCCTGATGGAGGCTTTGGCTCCCAGTTCGGAGTATTGGAGGGCGGACAAGATCGAGGATCGGGAAATTCGATCTGTCGCAGCCCGATGTATTTATACGAAGGCCGATTCTCAGGGAAGTAGGTCGGCGCTATGTTTCGCCAAAGACAACGGAATGCTGGTAGCAAAGGCGGTGCCCAGCGAGGTCCGAGGCAGAATTGTCGAGCGTACCTGCGAATACCGTGATTATCAGGAATTCGAAGGTAAGACTTTTCCACGACAGATTGTGTGTTTCGATGCGCTCAGGCCTGTGTTTGAGGAGACCGTCCTGGAACTTAGCGCAGAGCCTTCGCGGGATCGGGCGTTGTTCGCACCACCCCCGGGCGCGATGAAGTCCGCAAACTGCCAGGGAATTGTGAAACCGCCATCACCTGTTTCCACGCCTGATCCAGAGCTCCCTCAGCGCAAGACGCCCAAGAACCCTGTAGTCCTCGGCTTGTCGATTGCGGCGGACGGCAGCATACGCGATCTCAGAGTCCTGCAATCAGTAGATGAAACGTTCGACCACGCGGCTATGAAAGCAGTCCAGAAATGGCGATTCAGGCCTGCAACGTGCGACGGTGTACCGATTGAGACAATGATAAGTGTCTCGGTATCATTCCGGGCGTACTAGATTTGCAACAATCAAACCTCGCGCACGACACGTAACGCAGCCCGTAAGAGCGTGGCCAGCCTTTCTGAAAAGGCGACGTTCTTCTTGGTCAAGGTCTCACCCTTACCATCACCACTCCATGCCCCGCCACCCTCGCCGAAAACTTCCCCGTAAACTTTTCAAGATTCCCTCTTCTCCGACAAATCGCGCACCGAGGCTGACAACAGACTAGCCAGGTCTATAATTTCCGCATGAGCTGGCGATTGGCACGGAACGCCATTCTGTTGGCAGCACTTTCGTTGGGCCACGTGTCGGCTTTTGCGCAGAACACATTAACGATCATACCGACTGAGAGCCAGCCCCACGCGCCTTGCTCGCTGCGGAATGGAACAGACCAGCCTGCTGGTCCCGAGATTTCAATCGTTGACGTGACCTTCTCAGGCTCCTTGCAGATACCTGTTGACGAGCAACAGCAGATTGCAAACTCGATCAAGCAAAAGATTCACGGAACCTCTCTTGACGACGTTACCGACGAAGCACTTGAGAGGGTCAGAGCCGGATGGCAAGACCGTGGCTACTTCAGAGTGCAGGTTACAGGCGAGACGAGCACACTGAGCAGCAGTTCCGCGAGTCAGCGCATTGCGATGAGAGTTTATGTGGATGAAGGAGAACGGTACACCCTGAGCAGAATAACGTTCAAAAACAACAAAGCCATCAGCAACGTCAAAGCTTTGCGCCGCCTCTTCCCAATCAAAGATGGTGACACTTTCAGCCGCGCAAAGATTGCGATCGGGTTGGAAAATCTTCGCAAGGCCTACGGAAATTTCGGATATATCAACTTTACATCCGTCCCCGACACCGCATTCGACGACGAAAACCATTCGATCGCGCTTGAGATCGATATGGAAGAGGGCATGCAGTTTGTTATTGGCGGCATCAATGTCTCAGGTTTGGATGAACCCGCTCGGCAAGAGCTGCTAGATGGACTGTCAATCAAACCCGGCCAAATTTACAACAGGAGGCTTTGGGAGGTGGCCTTGCTAAGTTCCGCGGCTGCGCCCTGTGAATGCCCCAATCACGAGCAACTGCGCGAGGATACCAAATCCGGAATCGTGACGCTTACCCTCGACTTCCGTCCCTGCCCAGCAAACTAGAAGACTCGTGTCTTATCTGTGATTGTTGACCCGCACTCCTGCCGAGCGTCTACGGCCCCACCCGCACCATCACCACGCCATGCCCCGCCACGTTCGCCGAAAACTTTCCCGTCAACTTTCCCAGATTCTCCTTCTCCCACAGATCCCGCACCGAAGCAGACAAAGACTCGGGATAGTCGAGATCCTCCCACTTCGCCGTGATCTCCCTCTCCGTTTCTCCGCGATTGAACAGAATCACCGCCCGCGCCCCGCCTGCCAGCGGCTTCGACCACACTTCCAGATCGCCATCTTTCCACACCCGCCGGCCCTGCCGCCCTAATGCGTCCTGGTCAACTGCGATTACTTCCTTGTTCGTGAGAATGTCGTGAATCTCGGGCTTCATATCGCGCAGATCATTGCCGGCGATCAGCGGCGCGGCCAGCAGCGCCCAGAAACTGAAATGCGAGCGATACTCCGTCGTCGTCATCCCGCCATTGCCTACCTCGAGCATGTCCGGATCATTCCAATGCCCCGGCCCCGCGTAGGAATAAATCTCGGCTTCAGCATCGACGATGTCCAGCATCTCATTCGAACAGCAGTTGCCCGGACTCCACTCCTTCTTGCCCGACCACCGATCCTGGATATCGTCCGTGGTGCGCCACAGATTTCCTCCTACTTCTGCGCCCCACAACCATGGCAGATGTTTGCCCCACTCGCAGATGCTCAGCACGATCGGCCGCCCCGTGGCGTCGAGGGCGGCCCGCATGTTGGCATACGACGCCTTTGCATCCTGCGTGGTCGTGTTGCACCAGTCGTACTTCAGATAATCCACGCCCCACTCGGCATACTTCAGCGCATCCTGATATTCGTGTCCCAGCCCGCCCGGCCGTCCGGCGCACGTCCTCGACCGCGCATCGGAATAAGTCCCAAACTTCAATCCCAGCGAATGCACGTAATCCGCCAGCGCCTTGATGCCGGAAGGGAAACGCTGCGGGTCCGCGACAATGTTCCCTTGCTTGTCCCGCGAAACCTGCCAGCAGTCATCGATCACGACATACTGATACCCAGCATCCTTCATGCCCGACTGCACCATCGCATCGGCCATGCCCTTGATGAGGTCTTCGCTCACGTTGCAGGCGAACTTGTTCCATGAGTTCCAGCCCATGGGTGGCGTGAGCGCGAGATTGGCGGAAGGCGTGGGACTCTGCGCCCACATCAGCGCGGAGACAATAAACGCAAAAAATGCGACGAGGTAGGCGATGTTCGTTGGGCGCTTCATTCAGTCTCCGAAGCAAGTCAACGTTGTATCAGAGATCCGCACGCGCGGCCAAACACACGCAAAAAAAGCAAGCGTGGAACTGAACAGCTTCTCGTCCGCGCAAATTCTAAAATCTTAAAACGCAGAGGGCCCGGAGAGGGGCACAGAGGACGCAGAGAAACGACTGCCACCCCTCGACGATCACGCATTGCTCAATTGCAGACGACGGCTGGCCGGAAGGCTGCTTGCCGGGCACCACACTCGTTGGAAATGACCAAACCACTTCCGTGAGTTTCCTGCGTGTTCCTTGTGCCCTTTGTGGTGCAAGCTTTATTACGCCAGCGAATACTTCCCCACCTCGATCGCGCGCCGCGCAATCTGCTGCCGCAGTTCGATCGTATTGTAGGGTTCATACTTCGCCAGCCGCCGCAGGATCGCGAGCTGGGTGCGCAGCATGTCGCCCTCGGCTACGGCTGCGAGGATACGCTTGGCCGACGCTTCAATCTTCTCCATGGCCTGCGTCAGATAGACACGCGTCATGGCAATCGCCAGTGCAGCTTCCTTCTCGCCCTTGCTCTCCACCAGCTTTTGCGCCCGCAGCACGGCCGATTCCATGGCGTAGGTTTCGATCGTTATATCCGCAATCGCGCCCATCACTTCCTGCTGGTCCTGAATCGCCTGCATGTATTTCTGGGTGGCCGATCCTGCCGCAAACAGTCCCAGCTTCTTGGCCTGCGCTACCAGCTTGCGCTCGTCGGCCAGCGGGCCTTCCATCTCATCGCCCATGCTCGGGCCCGACAAGACTTCATCCATGAGCTTCTTGATTGCCGGCATCAGCGCCAGCTGCCCGCTCATGGCCCGCTTCAGCAGGAATCCGGTAATGATCAGCCGGTTGATCTCGTTCGTGCCTTCGAAGATGCGGTTGATGCGGGCATCGCGGTAGGCTCGCTCCGCCGGATATTCTTCGACAAAACCGTATCCGGCGTAGATCTGCATGGCCTCATCGACCACGTAATCGATCATCTCCGAGCCCCAGACTTTAATGATCGAGCACTCCACCGCATATTCCTCGATGGCCTTGCGGGTTTCTTTCAGAGCATCCGTCGAAGCCTTGTCGACTTCGCTGAGCGCGGCATCCATCATGCCCACGGTACGGTACACCAGGGACTCGCCCACATAGATCAGCGCCGCCATGTTGGCAATTTTTTCGCGGATCAGCCCGAAATCGGCGATCACTTTGCCGAACGCCTTACGCTGCTTGGCATAGCCAACGGCATTTTCGAGCGACACACGCGCCCCGCCCACGCACATCGCGCCCAGCTTGAAGCGCCCGATGTTGAGAATATTGAAAGCGATCACGTGCCCTTTGCCGATTTCGCCCAGCAGGTTTTCGATCGGCACCTTGCAGTCGTTCAGGATGATCGGACAGGTGGACGATCCGCGGATGCCCATCTTGTGTTCTTCCGCGCCGACCGAGAATCCGGGATAGCCGCGTTCTACCAGGAAGGCCGAAAATTTATCACCATCAATCTTTGCGAACACGGTGAACAGGTCGGCGAATCCGGCGTTGGTGATCCACATCTTCTCGCCGTTCAGGATGTAGTGCTTGCCGTCTTTGGAAAGCGCCGCCCGCGCGCGGCAGTTCATCGCGTCCGAACCCGAGGTCGACTCCGACAGCGCATACGCTCCCACCAATTCTCCGGTGGCAAGCCTGGGCAGATACTTTTTCTTCTGCTCTTCGGTCCCGAAATAAACGATGGGCAGAGTCCCAATTCCTGAATGTCCGCCCCAGGTGGTCGCGAACCCGGCATATTTGGCGATGTGGTCGGCGATCACGGCCGCCGTGACCTTGTCCATCTCGAGGCCGCCGTAAGCCTCGGGAATCTCCACTCCCGAAAGACCCAGCTCCCCAGCCTTCTTCAGCAGGTCACGCGTGACCTGAAATTCTTTGTGCTCGATGCGCTCGACATTGGGAAGAATCTCATTGACTGCAAATTCTTCCGTGGTCTGCCCAATGAGCTGATGCTGCTCAGTAAAATCTTCCGGTGTAAAGATTTCGGAAGTTTGGCGCTCTTCCAGAAGGAAAGACCCACCAGAGATCTTGGACTTTGGGATTGCAGTGGTAGCCATTCAATAAACCCCTTTTCTTACCACAGAGGATCACAGAGGTTATCTTAGATCATCATTCCCAATTGCGACCACTCGCCAGGCGTTTGATGCCGTCTCGCAGATGTTCAACGTGGAAGTTGATCAACAGCCCGATACTCTTTCCACTGAGCTTGAGATAAGAAAGAAGCTGAGCGAAATGAATCCTGTTGAACGCTTCAACGCACTTCAACTCGACCACAACAAGGTCTTCCACCAATAGATCCATTCGGTAACCGAGGTCGATGGTTACCCCGTCGTAGACCACGGGTAGGACAACCTGATTCTCGGAACGAAGGCCTTGTTTGCGCAACTCATGCAGCAAACAGGCCTCATACGCGCTCTCAAGCAGGCCGGGGCCGAGCGCTGAGTGAACCTTCATTGCGGCACTAATAATCATGCCGCTCGTGTGATTGATGGATGGCTTACTTACAACAGGACTGGCCATTTCCTACTCCTCGAGCCAAACCAGTCCATGCATATCACAAAACCCCAGGTTCCTCTGTGATCCTCTGTGTCCCTCTGTGGTTAATTAATGTTTTCAAACACCCCCGCGGCTCCCATCCCGCCGCCCACGCACATGGTCACCATGCCGTAGCGGGCCTTGCGCCGTTGCAATTCGCGAATAATCGATGCCGTCAATTTTGCTCCCGTGCATCCCAGCGGATGCCCCAAAGCGATCGCGCCTCCATTCGGATTGACCTTGGCTGGGTCCAACCCAGCCTCTTGGATCACCGCGAGCGACTGCGCCGCGAACGCTTCGTTGAGCTCAATCACATCGATGTCCGCCAATTTCAATCCTGCCAGCTTCAGCGCCTTGGGAATCGCGTACACCGGCCCCAGTCCCATTTCTTCCGGCTTGTAGCCGGCAGTTGCAAACGAGACATACCGGACCAGCGGTTGCAGACCAAGGGCCATCGCCCGCTCCGCCGACATCAGCACGGCCGCCGCCGCGCCATCCGACATCTGCGAAGAATTCCCCGCAGTGACCATCCCCTTCACGTGGAACGCAGGCTTCAAAGCCAGGAGCGCTTCGAGCGAAGTGTCGGCGCGCGGCCCCTCGTCAACTTTGAAGCTGATTTCCACGCGCTTCGGCTTCTTGCCGTTGGGTGTGGTGAAACTCACCGGCACGGGCACGGTCTCGTCGGCAAACTTTCCCGCATGGATCGCAGCCAGCGCCTTCTGATGGCTGCGCAGCGAGAACTCGTCGCACTGCTCGCGCGTGATTCCGAAACGCTGTCCCACCCGCTCCGCAGTGAGCCCCATTGAAAGATAAGCGCCGGGATTGTTCTCGACCAGCCACGGATTGGGCGAGATCTTGTTGCCGCCCATCGGAATCATCGACATGGATTCCGTCCCACCCGCCACCATCACCTCGGCGCCTCCCGCCATGATCCGTTCCGCTGCCATCGCGATTGCCTGCAGGCCCGACGAGCAGAAGCGATTGATCGTGAGCGCCGATACTTCCACCGGCAACCCGGCGCGCAACGAAGCGATCCGGGCCACATTCATGCCTTGCTCGCCTTCCGGCATGGCGCAGCCCACAATGACGTCTTCAATTTCCTTGTGATCCAGCTGCGGCACGCGCTCGAGCGCGCCTTGAATGGCAACCGCAGCCAATTCATCGGGGCGAGTCGCCCGCAACGTTCCCTTGAAGGCCCGCCCCACAGGAGTGCGAACCGCCGATACGATAACAACGTCTCTCATAATTCAATTCCCAATTCCCGGTTCCTTAGTTCCCCGTGTTGGATGAATTCACATATTCTTTCGATGCATGTGCCTTTCTTCTTGTCCGTACGCTCGCTCATTTCTTTATTCGTTCCGGCTCGAAATTGCATTCGCAGTTTTTAAGCGTGCACTGAAAACCTATCACCTTATTAGATCATGATCGAGGTTCTCGCGAATTGATTCCCACCGCCTCACTCAGACGTTGTGCCGAATTGGCTATTGCAGTGCTGGTCTAAGCCGACAAAGAACGCATCTTCATGCTAATCAGTAAGTTACCGTTTCGGAGTGTTCCACGTGGAACGCTTTTCACAGTTTCTCGCCCGCGGGCGCTTTCCACATTGACGGCGCGACCCATGAAGAGTAGCGTGTGTGCCGTCTTGTAAGCATATTCCCAAAAACTTAAACACCCGAGGAGGCTTCGATGAAGCACAGGGCCATGTGGACTGCAGTCGCGGTCATCCTGCTGGCGGCGTTCGCTCTCGCCCAGGCGTCCGATCAGTATCTCGATGTGTACATTGTGCAAGTGAAACCTGAGAAGCGCGCCGACTTCGATGCGATCGCGAAGAAAATGGCCACCGCCAATCGGCAGAACAAAGGCGATGAATGGCTGACGATGGAAACCGTCTATGGACCCATGAATCGGGTCACGATGGTCAGCATGCGCGGCAGCTATGCCGACACCGAAAAGGGAAGCGATGCGTTTGATGCGGCAATACAGAAGTCACTGGGCAAGCCGGGCTCGGAAAAAATCTTTCAGGATTTCAACCAGTGCATTGCCCACGCCCGCTCAGAACTCCGCAAGCGGCGCTGGGACCTGAGCAGCAACCCGCCCGCCGACGATGCTGCGTTGGCGAAGCTTCTGGGGGAATCGCGCTGGTTGCGCACCACGGTGATCCACGTAAAGCCGGGACAGGGTCCCACGTTCGAAGGGTTACTGAAAGAGATAAAAGCAGCCCGCGAGAAGAGTTCTCCCGACGTGACTACTCTGGTTTCGCAGACCCTGGCCGGAGAGGAGGGTACGATTTATTACGTGACCACATTCGAAAAATCCATGGCCGGATTCGACTCGATCGCTCCCCTGCAGAAGGTGCTGGGAGAGGAAGGCTACGCCCACTACTTGAAGACGGGAACAGAGGCAGTCGAAAATACGGAAACGGTGATCAACCATTTCCTGCCGGAACTGAGCAACCCGCCCGCCGACGTGGTCGCGGTGGCGCCGGCTTACTGGAATCCCAAACCGGTGCTGGCCAAGGCGGCGACGCCGAAGAAGAGCATCGTGAATGCGGCTGAGACCAGCAAGGTGGAAGAGAAAAAGTAGCCGCGGTCCAATGGTCCTGAATCCGCCGACGGTCGCGTGACTCCGGCGGATTCTTAAAAACAAAAGCCACCACGAAGGGCACGAAGGGAGCACAAAGGTTCGAGGCTGGATTTCTCCAACCTTCTCGGCCTTCGTGTCGTTCGTGGGGCAAGCAGTTCGAGGGCTGTACAACCGCCGCACGATTGGGCTCGGAAACGATGAGCCCTCGCCTCGAAAGATTCAATTGCGCAACGTCTTCCCCGTTTTCAGGGTGAACTGGATTCTCTCCTGCGTTTTCTTCTCGCCGCACAAGGATTTAAAAGCCTCGCGCTCGAGGTCGAGGATGTACTGCTCGCTCACGGGCGTGCCGGGTGTGATGTTTCCGCCGCAGAGGACTTCGGCGACCTTGTTGCCGATTTTGACTTCGTGATCGCTGATGTAGTCACCCTGGCGCATCATGTAGACGCCCAGCTTCAGTGTGGCGAGAATGTTCTCGCCAGGCGCGGGCAGGTCGTTGCGCATGACCGGTGCTTCGTAGCCGGATCGTGCCAGCTCAAGGGCGCGCGCCTTGGCATCGGAGAGCACGCGCTCGCGGTTCATCGTGATGTTGTCGGAGTCGGAGAGGAAACCCAGCGCGCGGGCTTCATGCGCCGAGGTCGCAACCTTGGCCATGGCGATAGTCTCGAACGCTTTCTTCATCGCCTCGAGCAGTTCAACCGATTCGCCGCGCCCATCGGGCCGAATCGAGGTAGCGCTTTCCAGAGCATGGAGCAGCATTTCCTTGCAGCCGCCGCCTCCCGGAAGCAGGCCCACTCCAACTTCGACCAGGCCCGTATACAGTTCGGCATGCGGCTGCCGAGCGGGAGCGTGCAACGAAATCTCGGTACCGCCTGCGAGCGTGAGACCGAACGCGCCCACGACCACCGGCTTCAGCGAGAACTTGACGGCCTGGGTCATGCCCTGGAATTGGCGGATCACCATGTCGATGTCGTCCCACTCTTCTTCCTGCACGGCCATCAACAGCAGCATGAGATTGGCGCCCACGGAAAAGTTCTGGGCATCGTTGGTGATGACGAAAGCGTCGAAAGCATCGCCCGGCCCGCCGGGCTTCAGAGTTTGGGTGATGAGCTGGATGATATCGGCACCGAGTGAGTTCATCTTGGAATGGAACTCGATGCACCCGACCCCGTCGCCGAGATCCACCAGCGAAGCGCCGGAGTTCTTCTTCACCACACCATTTGATTTTTTGGCAACCGTGACGGACCACACACCCTCAGGAACCTTGACCGGTTGCCAATGGCCGGTCGCGAGATCGAAGTAGGAGCGAGCGGAAGCAGCAGCCAGATTCTCGTCATACCAGCTCTTTTTCCCGGAGGCGAGCAGCTTTTCCACGTTGGTCGCGACTGGCTTGCCTTCTTTCTTCATGCGCGCGACCGTGGGTTCCACGCCAGCAGCGTCCCAGAGTTCGAACGGACCCATCTCCCAGTTGAAACCAAGCTTCATGGCGCGATCGACTTCGACGATGGTGTCGGAAATTTCCGGAATGCGGTTGGCGGAATACGTCCAGAGATCAGAAAGCGCTGCCCACAAGAAGGCGCCTGCCTTGTCGCCCTTCTGCGGGCCACTGCCGTCTAGTCCGAGCAGCATGCGAATGCGCGCGCCGGAGTCTTCGACGTTCCTGGCCATATCGAGAGCAGGAAACTTCGGTTTGTGGCGAGGATGATATTCGAGCGTCCGCCAATCGAGGGCCACGCGTTCTTCTTTGCCGTCGGCCGCTTTGGATCTTTTGTAGAAGCCACCTCTGGTTTTGTCACCGAGCCATTTGCGCTCGAGCATCTGTTTGTAGAAGTCGGGAAGTTTGAGATCACTGCGCTCGTCGTGCACACTCGCAGTCATGTTGCCGACCACGTGGCCGAGGATGTCGAGGCCGACCAGGTCGATGGTGCGGAATGTTGCGGACTTGGGCCAGCCCACGGGGGTGCCGGTGAGCGCGTCCACGTCTTCGATGGTGAGGTCCATCTCCTGCATAAGACGCATGACATTAAGGACGGAGAACGTGCCGATGCGGTTGCCAATGAAGTTGGGCGTGTCTTTCGCGACGACGACGCCCTTGCCGAGGCGCACGTCGCTGAACCAGGCGATGGCGTCCAGCAAGGCATGATCGGTGTCGGGCGTGGGAATCAATTCCAGAAGGCGCATATAGCGCGGGGGATTGAAGAAGTGAGTGCCAAACCAGGAGCGGCGGAAGTCGTCGGGAAAGCCCTCGGCGATTTTCCCGACGGGAAGGCCGCTGGTGTTGGTCGTCACGATGGTGCCGGGCTTGCGCACGGCGTCGACTTTCTTCAGCAAGCCGCGCTTGATGTCGAGGTTTTCGACGACGGCTTCGATAATCCAGTCGACGTCCGCGAGTTTTTTCAAATCGTCTTCGAAGTTGCCGATGGTGATGAGCTTTGCCAGCGAGGGATCGAAGAAGGCCGCGGGCTTGGATTTCCTGGCGGCGTCGAGGCCCGCGGCGGCGATCTTGTTGCGGGCGGGGCCATCGGCGTCGGGGGGAACGATATCAAACAGGTAGCTGGGAACGCCGGCGTTGGCGAAGTGCGCAGCGATACGGGCGCCCATGGTTCCGGCGCCGAGGATTGCGACTTTATGGATGCGTTTCATGAGATCAAGACTCCGTGGCGAAGCGCAGGGCTATGCGCATGCAAACCCAAAAACCTAAGCACAAATGATACTCATTCACGAAGGACATCATTCTAAAGGATTCGGTGCGGCGGTGGCTGTGACAAGGACATGTGGGCAGGCTTTCAAAACCGTCGATTTACCACAGGGGTACACAGAGAATCACAGAATTTATTCGACGAACGGAATCTTCTGGCGGGTTGGGAACTTCTCAGGGTAGTTTGTCGATGGCCCACTCGTTGCCGTTTTTGACCACGACCAGTGCGGCGGTTTGCGGATGCGTCCACTTGGTCCTGGCCTGGAAGAGGGCGATGGGAAATTGGTAGCGGCCGGGAGCCAGTTTCTTGCCCCGTCCGATTTCGAAGCTCTGTGGCTTGGAGAGGCTGGAGGTCAGGAGCGTATCCAGCGAGCTTTCTTGAGTGCGTTGTTTGAGGCGGTCGGAAAGCAGCAGGACTACGGTCTCCTCATCCTGCGTTTGCCAGGCCTGCAGGAAGTGGTTCGCGGTGGCGAGGGCGTAGACATAGTCGAGATCGACAGGAGGCGCGGTCTTGGATTTGGCAGAAGACGGGACCGCCAATATGGCCAGCCACAGCGCGGCAATGAGGGTCCGGATCAAGAGAAAAATTTCCAGTGTACGAGATCACATACATTTAACACGGCGCAGGAAGAGACAGGAATGATGAATGAGATGACCGCGGCTTCGATTTCATTTCGGAATCCGGTTTCGGCTGAGTGGAGCAGCTTCCCGGCGAGCCAGATTTCAAGGTCGAGAAGTTGCGGTATCCAAAAAGCTTCAACCGCAAAGATCGCGAAGAACAGCCGCGAAGTCCGCAAGAAAACACCTCATGCACACGGAATTCGCAATTGGAACGTTGTAGATCACGAATACAGTTCTCCCTTACATAAGCAGGAACGGACGACTGCATTCCTGCTAGACTCGCTCTTCTGTTGAGGTGAGATGGCGGTATGAGTGAGACCTACCTTTCTGCCGCGTCCATGGCGGAGGATGTTCGTCAGAAAAAGATTTCAGCAGTGGAGTTGGTCGAGGCCCACCTGGCGCGAATTGCACGGCTGAATCCTCGATTGAACGCATTCATCGCGCTGGATGAGGACCGTGCCCGCCGGGATGCACGTGACCTGGACGCGGCTGCCGCGCAGGGCGCCTTTCGCGGCCCTCTGCACGGCGTGCCGATCAGCATCAAAAGTGCGATTGCGACGGCGGGAGTGTGCTGCGAAACGGGTACGCGATTGCGCGCGGGACATGTGCCCGCGAAGGACGCGGTCCTGGTATCGCGGCTGCGAGAAGCCGGAGCGATCATTCTGGGGGTGACCAACACCCCGGAACTGCTGATGTCGTGGGAGACCGACAACGTGCTTTACGGCCGGACCAGCAATCCCTGGGACCTGACTCGCACCGCCGGAGGTTCGAGCGGAGGAGAGGCGGCCGCCATCGCGGCGGGATGTTCGGCGGGCGGCGTGGGCAGCGACGGCGGCGGATCGATCCGGGTGCCGGCGCATTTCACCGGCATCTGCGGACTCAAACCCACGCCGGGACGGATTCCCGCGACTGGGCACTTCCCGGAATCGGCGGGGCCGTTTGCATTGCTGGGAGTGGTTGGTCCCATGGCTCGCACGGTCGCCGATCTGCAACTGCTTTTTGAAGTGATGGCCGGACCGGACGACGGCGATCCCTCGTCCGCTCCTGTGCCAGTGCGGAAAATTGGATCACAAGAACTGAAGCAGACTCACATCGGTTACTTCGAAGATGATGGGCGCACGGGCGTCACTCCCGAAACCCGCGCCGCCGTGCGTACCGCTGCTGACGCGCTCTCCCGCGCAGGATTCGAAGTGGTTCCATTCCGTCCGGAGGGTCTGAAGGAAGCGCGGCAATTGTGGTGGAAGCTGTTTGGGATCGCTGGGGGCATGGTGCTCGGCCCGCTGACCAAGGGGCGCGAAGCCGAGTTATCACCGCTGCTGAAGGAGTATCTCGGATGGGTGCTGGCGGAACCGGCGCACACCGGCAACAGCCTGCTCGAAACCTGGCTGCAGCGCGATGCCGTACGCAACCGGATTCTTGCCCAGATGCAGAGCTTCCCCATCGTGTTGTGTCCTGTGGCTGCGATTCCGGCATTTCGCCACGGCGAGCGCAGTTGGGTGGTGGAGGGCAAGACCGTGAAATATTTCGACGCGTGGAGCTACACCGAGTGGTTCAATCTCCTTGGAAATCCCGGGGTGGCGGTGCCGGTAGGTCAGTCCGCTGAAGGCTTGCCGATCGGCGTGCAGATTGTCGGGCGTCCCTGGGAGGAAGAACTCGTGCTGGCGGTCGCCGCGGAGCTGGAAAGACAGTGCGGAGGTTTCCGCAAACCTCCCATCGAATAAAATTCCACGGCTCCAGCGCTGGATCACACCTATGAGTGGGTCAACCGTGGTTTCGGAGCGCAAAATCTTTGGCCGGCTTTCGATCGTGGCCGGAAATTCGGTGCAGATTGCCGGGCTCGTAGCGGCTTGTCTTTTTCTCGCTGCGGCACGATCCACGCATTCGGCCTTTGGTGCTGTCTTCGCCATGGTCGTGGGATGGGTTCTCCTCTATTTCTGCTGCCATGCCATCGCGCACTGGCTGGTCGGACGACTGCTTGGCATTCGCTTCGCCTTCTACACGGTTGGCGGGACCGGGAACCCAGAAGGCTGGCCTACCGGGCTTCGCTGGTTGTTCGAGCATCTTCCTTTCTTTGGAGTGCAAACGGAGAAGACTTCGATGCAAAAGGCCAGCCCGATTGCCAGAGCGATTATGTGGTCCGCAGGAGTGACGTCTTCCGCCGTTATCCCAACCCTGGGCGCAATCTGGGCCTGGCGCTCGGGCGTCCCGGGGAGCAACTTGTTTTTTCTGTTCGGACTGTTCTGGGCGGTCGGGACGTTGGCCAGCAACTGGACCAGCCGCACTGGGGATTATTCCAAAGCTCGGCGTGCGCTCGGAAATTTATGAGTGAGCGATTTCGTCAAAAGCCTTTCACCACAGAGACACAGAGACGCAGAGACACAGACGGAATCTAAATTTCTTGATGGCTTTGAGCGGGCCTGGTTGGGGGCTTTAGAGAACCTTAAACCGGCCTTCACCCGGATAATATGTTTGTACTATTACCCCTCTGTCGTCCGCGAATTATGCTCTCTGCGATCATTTTATTTCCCTTCGTCGCATTGGGGTGCGACGAGCACCACATGAGCTGACTCCGGCATGGCATTTTCTGTGCATTCGTTCGGACAAAAACTGCTGATGGGGACCGTCGCTTTCCTGGCGGCGTCCGCTGTTTATTTGTACGGATTTCCTCAGCCGAACCTGTTTTATGCCGTGGTGGTCCTGCTGCACCTTGCCGCCGGGATTGTAGCTACCCTCTTGCTTCTGCCGCTCCTGGGCCGACTTCTGCGCGAAGGAAGCTGGCTGAGCTGGGGAGGTTGGCTCCTCTTTCTTGCCGGCGCTGGAATTGGCTTTTGGCTGGTGCACACCGGAACGGTGCGTGCCGAGTGGAACTGGATGTACGCGCACATGGTGGTGTGCGCCGCCGCGCTGAGTTTTCTGATCGCTGAATTTGCTGGACGGCGTGGCTGGTGGGGCTCCGGAAATAGGGCAGCCGCGATGCGGCTCGCAATTTGCCTGATCGTGCTGGCCGGAGTGGGGGCCGGACTGCGCTACGTGCGCGAGTCCCGCTGGACGAACCGGGCGCGCATCGAAAATCCTGAAATGCCTCCTCCGACCATGAATCAGGAAGGTGATGGACCGCAAGGTCCATTTTTCCCCAGCTCGGCGCAGGTGTACGGTCACCGCAAAATCCCGAGCAAGTTTTTCATGGAATCCGATTCCTGCAAACGTTGCCACGAGGACATCTATAACCAGTGGTTCAGCTCTGCCCATCACTTTTCGTCGTTCAACAATCAGTGGTACCGCAAGTCGATCGAGTACATGCAGGACACGATCGGCACCCGGCCTTCGAAGTGGTGCGGAGGCTGCCACGATCCCGCCGTGCTCTATGCCGGATTAATGGATACGCCCATCAAGCAGATCGTACACACGCCGCCTGCGCAGGCCGGGCTCGGCTGCATGATGTGCCACTCGATTGCCGCCGTGAAGTCGACTATGGGGCAGGGCGATTTTTACCTGGAGTATCCCGAACTGCACGAACTGGCCGCGAGCAAAAATCCTTTCGTGCGGTACATGCATGACTTTCTGGTGAAGTTGAATCCGGAGCCGCACCGGCGGGCGTTTCTGAAACCTTTCATGAAGACGCAAACCGCCGAGTTTTGCTCGTCTTGCCACAAAGTGCATCTGGATGTGCCGGTGAATCACTATCGCTGGATTCGGGGCTTCAACGAGTACGACAACTGGCAGGCGAGTGGGGTCTCAGGACAAGGCGCGCGGTCGTTTTACTATCCCCCCAAGCCACAGCAGTGCGCCGACTGCCACATGCCGCTGGAGCGCTCGAAGGATATGGGCAACGTGGACGGCAGCGTCCACTCGCATCGCTTTCCGGCCGCCAACACCGCGCTCCCCACCGCGAATGAAGACGCCAAGCAGCTCGAAGCCACCGAAGCTTTCCTGAAAGCCGGCATCCTGAGCGTAGATATTTTTGCGTTGTCTCCCGACGAGGCGGTGACCAAGCCCGCCGTGTCAGGTGAGCCGGAAGTGGCGACCACGTTCGCGGTCGGAGAAGAGGCGGAGGCGAAGGTGACTCCGGGAGCAGGGGGAGAAGCGGCCCCGGTCACGGCCCCTTTGAATCGGGTGCAGCCGAGCCTGCGGCGCGGCGATACGGTGCGCGTCGACGTGGTGGTTCGCACGAAGAAGATCGGACACTTCTTTCCTGGTGGTACGGTCGATGCGTACGACACCTGGCTCGAGCTGAAGGGCACCGACGACAAGGGGCAGACGATTTTCTGGAGCGGCATGGTTGAAGATGGCGGCAAGGGTCCGGTGGAGAAGGGCGCGCACTTCTATCGTTCGCTGCAGATCGATGAGCACGGCAATCCCATTAATAAGCGCAACGCGTGGGCGACACGCTCGGTGGTCTATGTGCGGCTGATTCCTCCCGGGGCAGCCGACACGGTGCATTATCGCGTGCACATTCCTGAGAACGCAGGAAACAAGATCACGCTGCATGCCCGGCTGTGCTACCGCAAATTCGCCTGGTGGGGAACGCAGTTTTCATTTGTGGGCCAGCCGGAGGCGACTCGTCCGGAGCTGGTGACGCCGAACTACGACGACCGCAAGTTCACTTTCGACGCCCCGCTACAGGGAGTCTCCGCGAACGAAGAGAAGGTTCCCGATGTGCCGATTGTGGCCATTGCCGAAAACGAAGTCAGCCTGCCGGTTGCGGCGAAGAGCAATCCCGCGGCGGCGGCCAAGGTTGAACTCAAGCCGGAAGATTGGCAGCGCTGGAATGACTACGGCATCGGGCTGTTTCTGCAGGGGGACTTGAAAGGGGCGCAGGCGGCGTTCCAGAAGGTGACGGAAATTGATCCCAGGAATCCGGATGGCTGGGTCAATCTGGGCCGCACCGCCGTGCAGGAAGGCGATATGGATGCGGCGCGGCCCGTGCTCGAAAAAGCGCTCGCGCTCAGCCCCGACCTGGCGCGCGCGCATTATTTCTACGCTCGTGTATTGCGGGCCGACGGTAAGTACGAGGACGCGGCACAGCATCTGCGCAAGGTGATCGCGCAATATCCACGCGACCGCGTGGTGCTCAATGATCTGGGAAGGATTTTGTTCCTCGAACGCAAATACAATGACGCGGTCAAGGTTCTCGAGTCGGTACTGACCATCGACCCCGAAGACCTGCAGGCACATTACAATTTGATGCTGTGCTACAACGGTCTGGGTAACGAGAAGATGGCCGAGGCACACCAGGAACGCTACCTGCGTTTCAAGGCGGATGAGGCGTCGCAGACCATCACGGGCAAGTACCGGCAGGCGCATCCGGAAGACAACAACGAGCGGCAGGCGATCCACGATCACGAGT
>JGI12627J18819_10000267_pt1 | contig 16955 bp, 14 predicted proteins | sample TexAe_OM1H0_M2_FD_18819 | JGI IMG/M metagenome (IMG submission 18819)
GAAGGCTGCGGCGCCTTTGCGCCGCGGCCTCTATCGCGGCAAGGTGGCACGGGCGAAACTCATCACTTCCGCAGCCATTAAATCCAACACCTGGCCGACGCGGGATACGACGCAGCGGCCGCTTTCGTCAAAAATGCTCTCAGCCGAGTTGATGGCGGCGCCAAGGGGTGTCGGCCACCCGCGCAGCGCGTGCACAATGTCGCGCAGCGCGCTCAGCGTGTTGATCGCGCCCGGCCACCCTCCTGCGGTGGCAATGCACCCCACCGCGCGGCCGCTGAAATAGGGGCGCGCATCGGTGCGCAGGTCCTCGGCATAATCGAGTGCATTCTTGACCAGGCCGGAAATGCTGCCGTGATAACCGGGAGACCCGATTATTATGCCGTCGGCCAAAGCCAACTCCGCCACCAAGGATCTCGCGGCCTGGCTGCGCTCCGGGTTTTCGGGCTGATATAAAGGCAGCTGCAGCAATGGTCCACTGATCAAATTTATCCTTGCCCCCGCCCGCTGCGCGGCACTCAGCACGTGGCGCATGGCCCACTCCGTCGAAGAATTCGGACGGAGCGTTCCCCCCACGGCGACGATATATGGCGATGTCACGTCAAAGATCCTACCGGAAATCTTCATTTGCTTCAGTGCGCCGGCTTCATCGCCCGCACATCGAACGGCGGTTTTGTGTGTTTGGATTCCGCCGTCGGCGAATGCGCCGCTAGCGCCCGGTGCCAAGATTTCGGCGAACCACAGCGTCGGCTTCCGCGTTCGCCTTTTCCAGATCCTGCGCATAGACCTGGGTGTCGCCGACGGGCTTGTCGTTCGGCTGCATCGCCAACACGGGACCGTCCCGATTTGTGGTATCGACGGTGACGGTGGCCGACAAGCCGACTCGCAATGGCGATTTAACGAGATCATTGTCGTCGATCAAAATTCGCACAGGCACACGCTGCACGACTTTGATCCAGTTCCCCGAGGCGTTCTGCGGCGGCAACAGCGAAAACGCCGCGCCGGTACCGGCGGACATGCCCTGCACGTGACCGTGAAATATAAACGATCCTCCATAGAGGTCGCTGCGCACTTCGGCTTGCTGGCCTATCCTGAGGTGCCGCAACTGGACTTCCTTGAAGTTGGCATCGACCCATAGCGCGTGCAGCGGAATCACCGTCATGAGCGCCTCGCCCGCCTGAATGTGCTGACCCAGCTGCACGCTTCGCTCGGCAACGTATCCGGTCACCGGCGCCACAACGGCGTTGCGCTGCGCGGCGATCCAGGCATCCCGATAAACATCCTTGGCTTGCAGCACGGCCGGATTGCTCTCCACCGACGTCCCGTCGATCAGCGCGTTTGCAGATTGCGCCTGTCGTTCGGCCTGCAGCAGCGCTGCCCGTGCCAGCTGCACGCTCTCTTGAGCATGGCGCACCTCTTCCCCCGCAATCGCGTGATCGGCGACCAACGGCTGGCGCTTGGAAAGGTCGGTTTCCGCGCGCGCCAACTCCAGTTTGCGGGTTTCGATTTCGGAGTCGTACTGGCCTGCCGTCGCTCTCTGTTGCCGGACCTGACGCACCGTCTGCGCCAGTGAACTCGCGGCGCGGCTCAGCGCCGTCTGCGCATCGATGGGATCGAGCTTGACCAGCACTTGCCCCGCGTTGACCAATTGGGTGTCGTCCGCCAATACCGCAACAACGGTTCCCTGGACCTGCGCCGAAATCACGACCCGATTGCCATTCACATACGCATCGTCGGTTTTCTCGCGTTTCGCAAGCACCAGAACCCAATAAGCAGCCCACAGCACGCCGATGACGATGAAGACCACCGCGATGAGCAGCAGGAGCCTGCGCCGCTTGCCATTGGGAGGTGCCGCGGGGGATTCTATATTTGCGTTCATGGCGGCGCAGGACCTGCAGACGTGTTGGCGAGCCTTTGCGGGCTCTGATAACCGCCGCCAAGCGCGCGTTGCAGAGCGATGTCCGCCGATAGGGCCGCCGCATCAAGCTGCAGCAACGCATCGCGCTGCTCGATCCAGGACGCGGTAGCCGTCAATTCACCGCGCGCATCGGCGACGTCCTGCCTGACCCTCGCCGCCGCGGTGCTCTTCATGCGCAGGGCGGCGGCGACTTGCTTCGTCCGCTGCGCGCGCTGCGCCTCGATCTGCGCCCGGGTCGTGGCCTGGGCCGCAACGTCGCGCGCGGCGCTCACCACTGTGTCTTGATAAGCCGAAACTGCCGAATCGACGGCCGCCTGCGCACCGCCGTAGCGGGCTTTGATGCGGCCTGCGTCGAAGATCGGCAAATGAATTGCGCCGCCCACCTGAGGCACCCGGCTGCCGTACTCGAGCAATTTTCCGATATCCAGACTCGAGACGCCGAGCAATGCATTGACCGTGATGTCGGGAAAGAAATCGGCGCGCGCCGAGGCCAGAGTTTTCTCGGCCGATTCCACGCGCCACCGGCTGGCGGTGATATCGGCACGGCGCGCAATGAGATCGATCTTCACGTCGTCCGGCAACGCCGCGGACACGGTGGGCAGCGGCTTCGCCGAGAGGGGCGGCAAATCACTGATATTGCTTCCAACCAGTGCGGCCAACGCCACTATCCTCAGCTTCGCGGAACCTTGCAGCACTGCGATCTGCTCGCGGGCCGCTGCAAGCGCGAGATCCGAGTTGTCGATTTCGTCGGCGGAATCCAGGTCCGCGCGCACGCGGGCGTTGGTTATCCGCGCCTGCGCCTCGACGGTAGCCAGCCGCTCCTGGGCCAGCAGCAACCGGTTCTGGTCCGACTGCCATCCGAAATATGCATCAGCTATCGAGCTTGCGAGCATGAGCGCGGCAGCGCTGCGATCAGCCTGCGCCGCGTGCGCCTGGTCGATCGCGGCATCCACCGCATTCCTCTGTTTTCCCCACCAGTCGAAGGTGTAGCTGGCTTGCAACCCTAGATCGAACTGGTTGTACCAGGTGAATCCGAGCAACTGCGGCGGAAACAAGCCGTTGTCGCTCAGCCGCTGGCGGTTGGCATCGGCGGTCGCATCCAAGTGGGCCCCGGATTCTGCCGCGGCCAGGCGCACCGACTGCCGGGCAGAGTCGTAACGCGCATGCGCCGTCGCCAATGTGGGCGAATTGGCGCCGCCCAATTCGATCAATTGATCCAGCGTGGTGTCGTCGTAGCGCTTCCACCATTCCGGCGCCGGCCAAGCCCCGCCGGTCTGCTCCTGCAATCCTTCGAGCGGCGCCGAGGAACTCAATTTCACCGGCTCATGCTTCTGCGGCAGTCCCGCGCATCCGGTGATCACCGCAAAGACTAGTGTCAACCCCGCACGGTAGTTCACGCCGTCGGCTCCTCTACAGGCGACGCGTTCATCTGATAGAGTTCGCTACCGAGCTTCTTAAGTTGTGCACACATCAGCTGTTGCTCGGACTCCGGAAAATCTTGGAGCATGCGGCGCAAGGATTGATGCAGCTTGGGAAGAAAATCGCGCACAAACTTCTCGCCTTCCCCCGTGATGCGCAACACCATGCGCCGCCGGTCGGCAACGCTGGAAACGCGAGTGATCAATCCGCGCTCGAGCAATGCATCGCTGATGCGCGACATGTTGGCGGGACTTTGCGAAGCCCGGACGCACAGCTCGCTGGGATGCGCTGCGCCCTGGGGCTGGGAGAACAAGGTGGTCAGGACTCTGAATTCCGCTTCGGCGAGACCGGACGGTCGAATTTGTTGTTCGAAGATCGTCGTCATTTCACGGCCGATGTGCAGAAGCAGTCGGCAGAGCAGAATGCCGGACACCGGCAGGTCGGGCATTCGCAGCTTGAGGCCCTGGAGGTTGGCCTCCATCAGCTCGAACTGAGTGGACGGATTATTCATTTGTATACTAACTATTCGATAGTATATATTCTATCAAGTGAATATATGCTACGCAAATATATAGCCTAGAAACTATGCGCAAAGCTTTACTCGGTGCCTCGCTCCTTCTGGTGGCTTGTCATAAGGAAGCCCCTCCCCCCAGACCTCCTGCGGAAGTCGGGGTCATGACGCTGCGCGCGCAACCCGTCTCCATCGTTACGGAGTTGCCAGGCCGCACGGTTGCCTTTCGCATTGCTGAGGTGCGCCCGCAAGTGAACGGGGTCATTCTCAAGCGCTTGTTCGTCGAAGGCAGCGAGGTCAAGGCGGGGCAACAGCTCTACCAGATCGATCCCGCGCCCTTTCAAGCTAGTTATGAGAGCGCGCAAGCGGCGCTCGCGCGGGCACAGGCGACCGCTACCTCCACGCGCTTGCTGGCGCAACGCTATAAGCCTTTGAGTGAGGCTCGTGCGGTCAGCCAGCAGGACTATGACAATGCGATCGCCTCGTCCGAGCAAGCGGCAGCGGACGTGGCCTCCGCCAAGGCCGCGGTCGATACTGCGCGTATCAATTTGGCCTATACAAGAGTATTTGCCCCAATTACCGGGCGCACCGGCCGCTCATCCGTTACGGAAGGCGCGTTGGTTGCCGCCAACCAAACGACCTCGTTGGTCGTCATTCAGCAGCTCGATCCGATCTACGTGGATGTGACGCAAGCGAGCACCGTTCTGTTGCGGTTGCAGCGCGCCTTCGCCGACGGATTGTTGAAGAAAGCCGGCGATGCCCAGGCTGAAACGCGGCTGATTCTCGAGGACGGCACCCCTTACAGCGAGGCCGGCAAACTGCAATTCACCGAAGTCACCGTCGATCCGGGAACCGGTTCAGTGAGCTTGCGCGCTATTTTCCCCAATCCGAAACACACCTTGTTGCCCGGTATGTTCGTGCGCGAGCGGCTGGAGGAAGGCGTGAACGAAACGGGGTTGCTCGTGCCGCAGCGCGCCGTCGCGCGCAACGAACGCGGTGAGCCGACCGTGACCATCGTTGCGTCCGACAATAAAGCCTCCGTGCGCATCATAAAAACCGATCGGGCCATCGGCGATCAGTGGCTGGTGACGGAAGGCGTGGCGCCGGGAGATAAAATCATCATTCTTGGGATTCAGGGCGTGCGCCCCGGAGCGGAGGTGCATCCGCACGAGGCAACCGCAGAAGAGCTGAGCCAACCGGCCGGCGCCGCCCCTAAGAAGTCGTAGGCCGCAGCTCGTGTCAGAGTTCTTCATAGAGCGGCCCATTTTTGCCTGGGTGCTGGCGATCGTCATCATGCTGGGCGGCGCGCTGGCCATCAAAACACTGCCGATTGCACAGTATCCCAGCATCGCTCCACCCGCCATCGCGATCAGTGTGAGCTATCCCGGTGCTTCGGCCGCAACGGTGCAAAGCACCGTGGTCCAGGTGATCGAACAGCAGCTGTCGGGCCTGGATCACCTGTTGTATTTTTCGGCGGAAAGCGACAAAGACGGCAGCATGACCATCACCCTGAGCTTCGCTCAGGGCACCAATCCGGACATCGCGCAAGTTCAGGTGCAGAACAAGCTGCAGTTGGCGACGCCGCTGCTGCCGACCGAAGTTCAGTTGCAAGGCATACGCGTCGCCAAGTCGACGCGAAATTTCCTCCTGGTCATCGGATTCTTCTCCGAAGACGGCAGCATGAACAGCGGTGACATCGGCGACTTCATCGCATCGAACGTTCAAGATGCCGTCAGCCGCACGGCGGGCGTCGGCGATTATCAAGTATTCGGCGCTCAGTACGCGATGCGCATCTGGCTCGACCCGGCAAAGCTCAACAACTTCGCCTTGACGCCGGTCGATGTCGCTGCAGCGATCAGCGCGCAAAACGTGCAGGTCGCTTCCGGAGAGCTCGGCGGTCTGCCGCAAGCCAAAGGCCAACAGCTCAACGCGACCATCATCGGCCCCACACGCTTGAACACACCCGCGCAGTTCGGGGCGATTTTGCTGAAAGTCAATACCGACGGCTCGCAGGTGCGGCTGCGCGACGTCGCGCGCATCGAGCTTGGCAGCGAAAACTACCAGTTCAGCAATGTGAATTGGAACGGAAAGCCCGCGTCGGGCATCGCGGTCAGACTGGCGACGGGCGCGAACGCGCTCGACGCGGCCGACGCGATTCGGGCCACGATGGACAAATTGAAACCGACATTCCCGCCAGGATTGCAGGTCATCTATCCCAACGACAGCACGCCGTTCATCCGAATTTCCATTGAGGACGTCGTAAAGACGTTGTTCGAGGCGATCGGACTGGTGTTCCTCGTGATGCTGCTGTTTTTGCAAAATATCCGCGCGACGCTGATCCCCACGATTGCGGTTCCCGTGGTGCTGCTCGGCACCTTCGGCGTGCTGCGCGCCTTCGGCTATTCGATAAACGTCTTGACCATGTTCGCCATGGTGCTGGCAATCGGCCTTCTGGTCGATGACGCCATCGTCGTCGTCGAAAACGTCGAGCGCGTCATGGAGGAGGAGAATCTTTCGCCGAAAGAGGCGACTCGCAAATCCATGCAGCAGATCACCGGAGCGCTGGTTGGCATCGCCATGGTGCTGTCGGCGGTGTTCTTGCCCATGGCTTTTTTCGGCGGCTCGACCGGGGTCATTTACCGGCAATTTTCGGTCACCATGGTCTCCGCGATGATTCTGTCGGTGCTGGTCGCGTTGATCTTCACCCCCGCGCTGTGCGTAACGCTATTGAGGCCGAAGAAGCAGGCCAGGACGAACAAAGGCCTGTTCGGCTGGTTCAATCGAAACTTCGAGCGCGCCAATAAAAAATACCAAAGCGGCGTCGAGCATGTCCTGGAACGCACCGGGCGGTATCTGCTGATTTTTGTAGGCATCGTTGCCTTGATGGCGGTGCTGTTCATTCGAATCCCCAAGTCATTTCTCCCCGATGAAGATCAGGGCATCATTTTCGCGCAAGTGACTTCGCCCCCCGGGGCGACCTTGGAGCGCACGCAGAAATCGCTGGCTGAGGTCCGTGACTATTTTCTCAACCATGAGAAAGATGCCGTCATGGGCGTGTTCACCGTTTCCGGATTCAACTTCGCCGCCCGAGGCCAGGCCGCGGGCCTCGTGTTCATACGCATGAAGTATTGGAATGAGCGCCCCGGGAAAGAGAACCGCGTGCAGGCGGTGGCCGCGCGTGCGAACAAGGCTTTGGCCAAGATCGAGGACGCGCAGGCCTTTGCCTTCGTGCCGCCGGCGGCGCTCGAACTCGGTAACGCGACTGGGTTCGATCTGGAGCTGCTGGACCGCGCGAACCAAGGCCATGACAAGCTCATGGCAGCGCGCAATCAGCTTTTGGATCTCGCGCGCAAGGATCCGCGCCTGACTCAGGTACGAGCCAACGGCTTGGACGATGAACCGCAATATCTGTTCAGCATCGACTGGGAAAAGGCCAGCGCGTTGGGCCTGGCGATTTCCGACATCAACGGTACCCTCTCCGCCGGCTGGGGGTCGCTCTATGTCGATGATTTCGTGGATCGCGGTCGCGTGAAGCGCGTCTTCATTCAAGGCGACACGTCATCGCGGATGCTGCCCCAAGATTTGACCGGTTGGTATGTGCGAAATTCGCAATCGCAGATGGTCCCCTTCTCCGCCTTCTCCGAGGCGAAATGGGGATTCGGTTCACCGAAACTGGAGCGCTTCAACGGTATTCCATCCGTCGAAATCCTCGGAGCGCCCGCGCCGGGCGTCAGCACCGGAACGACGCTCGATGCGATGGAAGAGTACGTGAAAAAGCTGCCGGCTGGATTCGAGTTGGAATGGACCGGACTATCGTATGAAGAGCGGCTGTCGGGTTCGCAGGCGCCGGCACTCTACGCGATCTCGCTGATCGTGGTTTTCTTGTGCCTGGCTGCGCTGTACGAAAGCTGGTCGATTCCGGTGGCGGTCATGCTGGTTGTGCCATTGGGTGTATTCGGCGCAATCCTCGCGACATTGTTCCGGGGGCTGGAAAACGACGTCTTCTTCCAGGTGGGACTGCTGACGACCGTAGGCTTATCGGCAAAGAACGCCATCTTGATCGTCGAGTTCGCGAAAGAGAATCATGACCGCGGCATGGAGCTGGTGGAGGCAACGGTGCATGCCGCCCGCCAGAGATTGCGGCCGATCCTCATGACCTCCCTCGCCTTCATGCTGGGGGTCATGCCGTTGGCCATCTCGAGCGGCGCGGGATCCGGCGGGCAGAATGCCATCGGCACCGGCGTCATCGGCGGCATGTTCTCAGCAACCGTATTGGCGATCTTTTTCGTCCCTGTATTCTTCGTCGCCACGCTGAAACTATTCAAGGGCGAATCGCCGCACCATTCGGGCGGATCGCCGGTGGAGCAGCGCCCGCCGCCATGAAGAACAGAATTGCAATAGCCATACTCCTCGCGGCGTCGACCGGCTGCACGCTCGAGCCGCACTATGTGAGGCCCGAGCCGGCCGTATCGCCGCAATGGCCCGACATCACTGCACGTTATCCGGATGCCGGCGGCGTGGCGCCGGGCGCAGTGGCGCGCACCGACGCGGCTGCGATTCACGCCGCCGATATCGGCTGGCGCGAATTCTTCACCGATCCCCGGCTGCAAAAGCTGATTGAAACGGCGCTGCAGCACAATCCCGACGCCCAGGTCGCAGCCCTCAACATAGCGGCAGCGCGCGCGCAATATCGAATCCAACGCGCAGACCTGTTTCCGAAGATCTCAGCGATAGCGACCGAGGAAGTCGAGAAATTCCCGGCGGCCGTTGCCCCCATCGTCTCTGCCGGCGGCGCCAGCGGAGGCAGCGGCGGTGTCGGCAGCACCGCGGGCGGCGGATCGGGATCGGGCGTATTCCGTTTTTTCGAGGTCGGCATAGGCTTCACTTCCTACGAGCTGGACCTGTTCGGCCGCATCCGCAGTCTCAACCACGCACGGTTGCAGCAATATTTGGGCTATGTTGAGACCCGGCGCAGCGCCCAGATCAGCGTGGTTGCGGAAGTTGCCAACGCCTACCTGACGCTGCTTGCCGACGAAAATCTGTTCCATATCACCCAGGACACGCTCGATAGCCAGCGCGAATCGCTCAAGCTGATCAAAATGAGCTTCGATGGCGGCGTGGCGACCGCGCTGGACTTGCATCAGGCTGAGACGACGGTTGCAACTGCGCAGGCGAACCTGGCCCAGTATCGGCGCGAAGTGGCGCAAGATGAGAATGCATTGGTCGTCTTGCTGGGCGTGCCGATGCCGGCGGATTTGCCCGGGGAGCGCGAACTCGACGAAGAAAAACTGCTGACCGAATTGCCGGCCGGCTTGCCCTCCGACGTCCTGACGCAGCGGCCGGATATTCTGGCGGCGGAGCATAATCTGATCGCCGGGAATGCCAATATTGGCGCCGCCAGGGCGGCCTTCTTTCCCAGCATATTGCTGACCGGAAACTACGGAACGGCCAGCACCGAGTTGTCCGGCTTGTTCAAGACCGGATCAACGGCTTGGACCTTTTCCCCTCAGATCAGTCTGCCGATATTCGCGGGCGGCGCGAACGTTGCCTCGCTCGACTTGGCAAAGATTCAGAAAAATGTCCTGGTGGTGCAATACGAGCAGACTATTCAAAACGGGTTCCGTGAAGTCGCCGATGCCCTGGCGGGCCGGGAGACGCTGGACGCTCAGGTGGAAGCGGATAAAGCGCTGGTCGACGCGGCGGCTGAAAGTTTCCGGCTCTCGAACATGCGCTTCACCAACGGGGTCGACAACTACCTGGGCGTGCTCGACTCGCAGCGCACCCTGTACAGCGCTCAACAGTCCTTGATCGCTGTGAAACTCGCGCGCTTGCAAAATCTGGTGACCCTGTACAAGGCCTTGGGCGGAGGATGGCGCGAACACCATGCTGAATAGCAATTTAGATAAAGCAATCAAACATATATAAAGCTTTATAGCTCTTGATTCTAGAATAGCTAGATATCGAGCCTTCTGTGCGATGTGTGAACGCACTTCAAACCTTTCACAAAATCCGCGTTGCGTTTATGCGATTGTCTTGTATATTCCAGTCGCAGAGTCTTGATTTAACAAGACTCCCCGCGAGGTAGNAGCCTCGAAACTACTTTAAGTTTGCGCCATTGTTTACCGTGGGGCCTTATGATCAGTGCATGGGAATGTTTTCACTTCGCCACCCTCGAGTTGGTGCGCTCAACGCCCATCAAGCAACGCTTAGTTTGCGCATATCGCCGATACCTTGCCTCACTGCCTCCCGAAGAAGTCCCCGCCGAAATCCGCGAATCATATGGTCAGGTCGTGCGCAGCCTGTGCGGTGTCCAGCCTCTGCGAGGCGAAGATGCGGTGGCAGCATCGGTGCGCAAGATGTCGAACCAGGAAGCGGACGAGTGCGCCGCGCAGATCGTGGAAATATTCGGACTCATGTGCAAAACGCATCATGGATCGGCCCGCAGCTCCACCGTGGTGCAGCTGCATGCCGTGGAACGCGTGACGGATGAGTTTGCGGCTCCCGCACTGATCGCGAGCAACTAGCTCAGTCCAGCTTGAAGTCGATCGAATCCCAGCGCGTCGACTCTTGATGTCGCGCCTGACGCTTGAGAGCGTCGATCAAATTTCGCTCATTCCAGGCGCTGACTTCATCGGCAAGATCCTTGATGGCCTTCGGCAGCGCCTCGGTTGAGCCGAAATTCTCCATGGCGACGATGGGCCGGTCGGCCGCCTTCGCAAAATTCATCTGGAACAGCACCAAGTCAGGGGCCAAGCGATACACCGCGGGCAGCACCACGATGACTTCGCAAGGGGCAATTTGCCGGCGAAGATCCTCGCGCTGCGACTCCTTGTCGATCGGCTGCTTGGCCTGCGGCTGGCTGGTGTTGAAATAGTAAAAAGTACCGGAGGCTTCGAGGTATTCGAACAGCCTGGTGTAGTCGTCGTTTTCTGACCATGCGTGGGTGACGAACAGACGTATGGGATTGGCCGACATAGGGCTAGTGTAGCGTGACGTTGGGCATGCGCGAAGTAGCGGCCGCCGGATACAATGACTGGTGCGATTACTGATCTACAACATACGTTATGCCACCGGCACCGGACCTGCTTTCCATCTGCCCGTGCCCGGCGCCGGCTACTTGCGATCCAGCCGGCAGGTTCTCTCGCGCATCACCGACTTCATCAAGGAACAGGATCCCGACGTCGTCGGTCTCATCGAAGTGGACACGGGCTCGGTGCGTACCGGCATGGTCAACCAGGCGGATTTCATTGCGCGGTCCATAGGCCACTACTCGACCTACGAATGCAAGTATGGCGTCTCGTCGGTGAACCATATGGTGCCCATCGTCCGCAAGCAAGCGAATGCGTTCCTGGCGGCCCCCAGAGTGCGGGGCGAGCGATTCCATTATTTCGACACCGGCATCAAGCGCCTCATCATTGAACTGGAGCTGGATGACATCGCAATCTTTCTCGTTCACTTGTCTCTGAAGTTCCGCCACCGCCAGTACCAGCTGCGCTATCTCTATGACTTGGTGCGCAAAACCTCGAAGCCGGTGATCGTTGCAGGTGACTTCAACACCTACTGGGGCGATCACGAGCTATACCTATTCACTCAGGCCGCCGGGTTGACCAGCGCCAATACCCAGGGTTTGTACTCCTATCCCAGCCGCAGTCCGCGCAAGGAATTGGATTTCATCCTGCACAGTTCGCAAATCTCGGTGAACCGGTTTTCGATTCCCGATGTGCAATTTTCCGATCACCTGCCCTTGGTCTGCGACTTCACCATCCTTAAAGACAGTGAGAAGGCGGCATGAGCAACTGGTCGCTGCAAATCGATGCCGACCGCATCGCGTGGCTCACCTGCGATATGGCGCAATCGTCTGCCAACGTGCTCTCCGGCGACATGGTGCGGGAGCTGTCGGCCAAGCTCACCGAGATCGCGGCGCAGCGCCCGCACGGTCTGGTCGTGCAGTCGGCAAAGCCCAGCGGTTTCATCGCCGGCGCCGACATCAAGGAATTCGTGAAAATCCGCACGCCCGAGGAAGGCTATGAGCTCGTCCGAGCGGGGCAGTCCGTGATGCAGCAGCTGGCGGATCTTCCCTGCCCCTCCGTGGCGGCCATTCGCGGTTTCGCGCTGGGCGGCGGCCTGGAATTGGCGCTTGCCTGCACCTACCGGGTCGGTGCCGATGATGCTGCGCTGTCGCTTGGCCTGCCGGAAGTGATGCTCGGCATTCATCCCGGGTTTGGGGGCACCGTCCGCGGCGTTCAGCTGATTGGTGTGCGCGCAGCCCTCGAATTGATGCTCAAGGGCCGGCCATTCCGTGCCGGGCGCGCGCTCAGCGCCGGCCTGTTGGATGAACTCGTGCCCCCGGCTGAACTCTCGGCCCGGGCTAAAGCCATCCTCCTGCGCCGCCCTGCCCGGCAAAAGCCGCCGCTCATCGACCGGCTCATGAACTTGGGCGCCGTTCGGCCGCTGATCGCCGACAGGATGCGGGCAACCTTACGTCACAGTGCGCGGCGCGACCACTACCCTGCGCCCTACGCAATCGTCGACCTTTGGCAGCGCCATGGAGCGCGGGGCGCAGGTGCGTACGAAGCCGAAGCCCGCTCGATCAGTGAACTGATGTGCTCGCCCTCATCGCGCAATCTGGTCCGGGTGTTTTTCCTCCAGGATCGGCTCAAAGGCCTGGGCGGGGAATCGAAAGCCGAATTCAAACACCTGCATGTCATCGGCGCGGGCGTGATGGGCGGCGACATTGCCGCCTGGTCCGCATACCGCGGCATGACCGTCACTCTGCAGGACCGCAGCGAGGAGTTGGTGCGGCCGGCGCTCGAACGCGCCAAGACCCTTTTTGAGAAGCGCCTGAAAGATCCTGCCGCTGCTGCTGCGGCAACCGCGCGCCTGCGAATGGACATCCAGGGCGACGGCGTTGCGGAGGCAGACGTAGTGCTCGAAGCGATCTTCGAAAACATCGAGGCGAAGCAGTCGCTGTACGCGGCGCTCGAGCCGAAGCTCAAGGCGAGCGCTATTCTGGCGACCAACACGTCGAGCATTCGCATCGAAACCCTGAGCCAGAATTTAAGCGATCCGGCCCGCTTGGTCGGCATTCACTTCTTCAATCCCGTGGCGCAATTGCAGCTGGTGGAGATCGTGCAAGGCGCGGCCACCCGCGGCCAAGTGGTCAAGGATGCGCTTCGGTTCGCTCGCAAGCTGGACAAACTGCCCCTGCCCTGCAAGAGCGCGCCGGGCTTTGTGGTCAATCGCATTCTGACGCCGTACGTCAACGAGGCGCTGTTCGCCCTTGAGAACGGCGTCCGCCCCGAGCTGATAGACCGCGCGGCGACGGATTTCGGCATGCCCATGGGGCCGATCGAATTGACCGACGTCGTCGGCCTCGATATATCACTGAACGTCGGCCGGGTGTTGAGCGAAGCCTTTAACCGGGAAATCCCGCCCATCCTGATCAAGCTGGTCGATGAGAAAAAGCTTGGCCGCAAGAGCGGCCAGGGCTTTTACCGCTGGCAGGACGGCAAGCCGCAGAAGAGCGACGCGCGGGATTTAGTCATTCCCGCAGACCTGCAAGATCGGCTTATTTTGCCCTTGCTCAATGAGGCGGTGGCGTGCCTTCGGGAAGGCACCGTGGCGGACGCGGACCTGCTGGACGCGGGCGCGGTATTTGCGACCGGGTTTGCGCCCTTTCGCGGCGGGCCGCTGCAGTATGCGAAGGATCGCGGCATCGACAATGTAGTCCGGCGGCTGCATGAGCTGGCGGGTCTCTACGGTGAGCGCTTTCGACCCGACTCCGGGTGGGAACTTATTTCCTGACAAGCCATCCGATGTGAACCACTGCGTGGTGGGAGCTACCGCCGCGTATGGTAGCATTCGCAGGCAAAATCATAGGGTTGAAAGCCCAAGGCAGAAGAAATCTTAGATGGATGAGCGACCAGTCGACCTAGCCGTTTTGAGGACTTTCTCGCCGCTCGACGGCCTGAAGGCAGAGAACCTGCATGCGCTCGCCCGCAAAACCGTGGTCCGCGAGCTCGGCGCCGGGCGGATGCTCTTCAAAGAGGGCGACACGGATAAGCGCACGTACTACCTCGTCAACGGCCAGGTGGAACTCAGGGCCGACGATCGCACCATGGGCGTGATCCGCTCCGGGACGCCTGAAGCTCGCGCGGCCTTGGCGCCCGGACTACCGCGAAAGTTCACCGCCCGCGCCGCAATCGATACCGAATACATCATGATCGACAGCGACCTGCTCGATGTGCTGTTGACGTGGGACCAGACCGGCCAGTACGAAGTGGCGGAACTGCGCGGCGACGGGCTGGACGTCACGGGCGACTGGATGACGACGCTGCTCCAGACCAAGGCGTTTCACCGCATACCGCCCGCCAACATCCAAGCCATTTTCATGCGCATGCAGCGCATCAACTATCGCGCGGGCGATGTCGTGATCAAACAGGGAACAGAGGGCGACTATTTCTACGTGGTCGTCGCCGGCAAATGCATCGTCACCCGCGAGACCCCGCTCAACAAGGAAGGCATCAAGCTCGCCGAACTCGGTCCCGGCGACAGCTTTGGCGAGGAAGCACTGATTGCCGAGGCCAAGCGCAATGCTACGGTCACCATGTCGGCGGACGGAACGTTGATGCGCCTCGGCAAGAGCGACTTTCAAACGCTGCTCAATGAACCCCTGCTGCAGTGGGTCGACCAACCGACAGCGCGGGAAATCGTCGCCAACGGCGGCAAGTGGCTGGATGTTCGGCTGCCGAGCGAGTTCCAGAATTTTCGCATCGACGATGCCGTGAACATTCCGCTGTACTTCATCCGATTGAAGATCAATGCGCTCGATAAGAACACGCAGTACGTCGTGTGCTGCGATACCGGTCGACGCAGTTCGGCCGCCGCATACATCTTGAGCGAGCGCGGATTCGAAGCTTACGTACTCAAAGGCGGACTCGCAGCCACAGAAGCCGCCCGATCGCGCAGTGTCTGAGCAGCCGACTGGACCCGCCGGCGGGCAAGGTCCCAACAGCTTCGCCCCAAAGCCGCGCTTTGAATACAAAGCGCCGTCGATGTTTTGGGAACACCGTTATCTTTTGATGGTTCTGCTGATAGCAGCTCTCGCCGGTTCAGTGTATTTGTTCTGGGCGCCGCATAAGCAGCTCAAGATCGAGCCGCCGGCACCGCCGCCCGTGTACGTAGAACCGATTCCGCAGCGCCCGGCCTCGAGCGCGCAATAAGCCTCACATCGTATGCGTGGGCTTGTCCCCGCCGAGAGCCCCGGCCAGATAATTTTCGATTTTCTTCTGGGTATTGCCGCGATCCTGGTCGCTGAACTGCACGCCGATGCCGGCGGTGCGCTTACCTTGAGCGCCTTTGGGAGTCATCCAGATCACGCGTCCGGCGACGGGCAACTTTTCTTCCTCTCCCATGAGGTTCAGAAGCATGAACACCTCATCGCCCAACCGGTAATTACTGTTGGTTGGAATGAACAACCCGCCATTCTTTACGAAGGGCATATAGGCGAGGTAGAGCGCGCTCTTGTCCTTGATGGTAAGCGTCAGCAGACCCGGTTTATTGCTTGGACTTCTCAAATTCCTACGATTCCCGCGATGACTTCACTTGCCCAATGCGCTTCTGCCGCCCACCAGCAATGCTTCAATTGCCAGCTGCTGATTCATGCCGGTCGCGGCAAGACGCCTGAGCTCCCGCGCAGCGTCCAGCAGCTCGAATAGGGCTCTTATCTTGGGCTTAAGTAAAGCGGCAGGCAAGCGGACCGGTTCCGCACTTTGATGCGAAGTGCCGCTTCCCAAGGACGCATGTACTCGCTGTGTGATCCAGTTCTCAAGCCAAGTGATACGCACGCCCGGATTTGAGCGCACCCATCGATCGGCAAGCAGCGTGATATCCACGGAACCGTCAGCCAACTCCCCAATGCTCTGGCGCATATCGGCGTCGAGCGCCGCCAACCCCTCGGCATCCAATTGCAGCGCCAGCAGCGGCGCTCCGCCGGCCAACGCGAGCGCCGGTTCCCAAGCGTGCTCGGCGGGCGAATTCGCGCGAAGCCATGCAATGGCGTCGGCGGCCGGCGGCACCCGCAGATGCATGCGCAAGCATCGGCTGGCGATCGTTGCCGGCAATCGGTGATTCGGCCTCGCGATGAGAATGAGCAAGGTATCGGCGGACGGTTCTTCCAGGGTCTTTAGGAATGCATTGGCTCCATTGGCATTCAACGCTTCCGCGCCTTCGATGATCCCCAGCTTGTAGCCGCCGCGATAGCTCTTGAGCGCCAGGGACTCGATGAGATCGCGCACCTGGTCCACTTTGATTTGCTGCGCATCCTCTTCGAGCCGCACGTGATGCACGTCGGGATGGCTGTCGGAATGCAATAGCCGGCAGGAGGGACAGGCGTTGCACGGCCGAGGACCGGCAGACTCGCAAAGCGCAAGAGCGGCGATCCAATTCGCCAATTGCTCGGCGCCCAAGCCGGGCACGCTCAAGAGCAACAGCGAATGCGGCAAGCGTCCCGCCTGCAGTGCGGCGCGCATCGTCTGTTGCGATGCCTTGAGCCACGGCAATGAATCAGCGCTCAAGATATCCATGCCCGCTCCTTGAGTGCGTCGAGAATATGCGCTCCGACCTCGTCAACAGGCCGGGTTGCATCCACCACGGCGATACGCGCAGGGTCCGCCGCCGCGCGCGCGAGATAGGCGCTTCTTACGCGTTCAAAAAATTCTCCTCGCTCGCGCTCGAAGCGGTCTTTCTCCGATCCGGCGTTGCGCGCCGCGGCGCGCGCCAGCGCGTGTTGCACCGGCGCATCCAACAGAATCGTGAGATCGGGACGGCGCGCGCCCTGAACCATGCGTTCCAATTCGCGGATTGGTTCCGCATCCAACCGGCGCCCTCCGCCTTGATAAGCATAGGTGGCGTCGGTAAATCGATCGCAAACCACCCATCGCCCGGCGCGCAGATTTGGCTCGATGTGATTCGCCAGGTGCACGGCGCGCGCCGCGAACATCAACAACAGCTCGGCTGTGGCCGGCAGCTTTTCCTCCCGCGCGGTCAGCACGATGCCGCGGATACTCTCCGCGAGCGGAGTGCCACCCGGCTCGCGCGTCACCACATGCT
>JGI12627J18819_10000268_pt1 | contig 16936 bp, 17 predicted proteins | sample TexAe_OM1H0_M2_FD_18819 | JGI IMG/M metagenome (IMG submission 18819)
ATCTGCGGTCGACCCGACGCATCGCCAAAACGCACGAGAGACAGCGCTGCGTTTCCTCGAACCACAGTTGAGGAGTCTTCCAGCATTCTCAGGAGCGTTGCGTGGAAGCCGGCATACGACGTATCCAGACCCATCAGCCAGGCATCGGTATTGCGCACTTCTTCCACCGGGTACGAGGAAAGCCGGGCCAGTTCCGGATACCATTTGGCCGCGGCTTCGTCTCGCCGCTCCATGCGTTCTCCTAATTGGACAAGCGCATGCTGGATATGCCGCGGATGTTTGCTGTCGTTCAAGTACTCGCTGATTTGCTGGTCGGAAAGGTGGCGACCGAACCAGGTGCTCCACCAGAACAAGGAAGGCATTAGAACCATCAGCCAGGCGACCAGGAAGAAGACGAAGCGATTGCGGGCGGACATGTGGTGGCGCGAAGTCGCAGCTGGCGAAGCGGCAAGTTTCGGATTTTTTTGCGGCTCATTCCGAGGGTCGGGAGAGATGGGGTAGCTCACCATGTTTTTCTCGGGGCTTTAAGTGTGCGCGAAAACGACAAGATCAATTCCTCAGCGGCTAAAGCCGCACAGAAAAAGGCCCCTCTGTCAGACCCTTCGATGACCTCAGGGCAGGCTCTGAAGGTCCGAGCCCGACGTTCCCACACAGAGTCTTTAGCCCGATTTGGGTGCCTGTGGTTCCTTCGGAGTTCCAGAGTGTTTCTTCTGCAAGAAGGCCAGCAATCCGCGATCGCTGAGTTCCAAGAGTGCATTGAGAAAAAAGATCCCTGAAAGCGTCAGCAGAATCAGACTCATGAAGAGGCCATCCACGGTGGTGAGACCTCTTGTGACGATGATCCAGGCGATTCCCGCGAGAGGAATGCTGCCGAGCAGGATGGAAATCAACAATGTCAGTTCAAGCAAGAGTCGCTCCCGCAGGCGCCGTTCGGTCATTGTGGTTTAAAGGATAGGTCGACGGTCTTGCTTTCCTTCGCAGCGAGCGTCACTTTTTGGTCTTGCTCGCCCAACTTTTCATGCACGAAGGCCAGAGTGTAGTCGCCCGGCGGCAGGCCTTTAATCTCGAACTTGCCATCCGGCCCACTGACTGCATAGAACGGGTTCTTGGTTACGCTGATGTACATCTTCATCCAAGGATGCTGATTGCACTTTACCGGCAGCATGATTTCCTCGCGGGCAAAGTTTTTCTCGAGGGCCGGAGCTTGCGGAGCCTGCGACTCGTTCCACTCGCGGTTGTCTTTCGGCGTAGGGTGAATGTTGTGCGTGGTGGGATCGCTGTTGGCGATCTTGATCGTCTGCCCGGCCATCACGCCGAGCACGTGGGGATGATATTTGCATCCGCTCTGATCCAATGCGACGGGTTCAGCGGGAGCGCTCAGGGTACGGTTGCCCAGCCCCTCTTTCACGTACACGAAGACGTTGGCCAATTTGCCATCAGCGACCACCACAGTTTCGGCCGTGTTCGTTCCTTTGCAATTAGGATCCTGACTCATGTCAATCTTGGCAGGCTTAGGAGCTACACCATCGAACTTCACCGTGCCACTGACGGTGGCAGCGGTGGCGGGATCAATCGGGGTGACCGCCGGCGCCGCCCCGGGGCTAGAGGCAGCGGGCTGCTCTTCCGCGGGCTCCTTCTTACTGCATCCCGCGAAGGCAAGGAGGCCCGCGAGAACCAATAGAATGGAATTTGTCGTGCCTGTCTTGTTTTTCATGTTGATCTCCACTTCTTCACTTATCCGAATGCGTGTATGAATCAACTCTATTTTTGCGCCTGGCTGCCGCCAGCGGCCGTTTGCGCACGCGTCGCCGTGCTGCTGTTCGCCGCTTGCCCGCGTCCCGACGACGTTCCTACCCGCCGCTGCTCCTCCGGGGTGAGTTGAAAGATGTAATCGACCAGCAGCTTGGTGTGATCCTTGTCATAACCTTGAAAAGACGAAGGCGTTGGGCCGGAGAAGACCCACTGGCCGTTTGCCTGCTTGAAAAGACCGGAAGGCATCGACGTGCCCGGGCTGATGGCTTGCGGATCAATGATCCAGCGTTCCACCCAATCGGGTTTGAGACGCCCTTTGGCTTGCAGGAAGTTAGGCGCGGTGGCGGTTTTATCGTGAGCGGGATCACCAGTGGCATGACACTTCAAACAAGGCGCGGCCGAGCTGCTGAAGAGGCTGCGTGCCATGTCGGTTTCCTTGGTGGTGAGCGGCGGCCGCTGTTCCGGAACATAAGGGAACGGCTGCCGCGAGAGCGCTTGGAAGAAACGCACCAGTTTGCCTAATTCGTTTTCTGAAAAATAGAAAGTGGGCATGCGCACCTCAAGATAGGAGCGAACGCCGTTGCGGTTGGTGTCGGTGTCGCTGAGCGACGGATTGCTTAGGAAGTGCAAGAGCCACTGGGGATCGACGCGAGCGCCTTCGGTGAGCAGCTTGGGAGGAAGCTGTTCCTGCACGTCTTGATAGCGCGCCAGGCTCATCAGCGAAGTCTTCTGGCCGGGAATCATTTGGTGGCAGCCCATGCAGTTATATTTTCGAACGATCCACCAGCCTTCTTGAACGTCGCGGCGATAGTCCAAAGGCTTGTATTGATAGGTGATGGGAAGAGGGCTTTCCTGGCTGCCCATAAGGAAGGTAGTGAGGGCGCGGACCTGTTCCTTCGTCAGGTGCAGATTCGGCATGCGCAGCTTCTCTTCTAGGGGCTTGATTTTGCCTTTGTCCCAGATGTTTGGCTCGGCCAGCTTATGCTCGAAGAAGCCCTTGTGGTCGTACCATGGCTGCTTGGCCGGGCCTTCCGGTAGCCGCGCGAGATCGTCGGGATCGGTGATCGGCTCCCTGCCGCCGCGCTGCGCGGTTTCGGTCAGCAAAGCAAAATCCAGTCGCTCGATTGGTTTGCTGCCTTCCGTGGTCAGCTCCGTGCCGATGCGCCCTTCGTCTTCCAGGCCAGAGATTTCGTGGCAGCCGGCACAACCAAAGTGACGAATCCACTTTTTGCCTTCTTCCTTCAACTTGGGATCGTCCATGAAGGAGGCGTCCGGAAAGGAGGAAGGCTCCTGCTTTTTCAGAGTGACAAGATACGTGGCGACATCTTCCGCGTCCTGTGGAGAAAGACGGAGACTCGGCATTACAGTCATGCTCTGGACTTGCAGCTCGCGTCCGTCGTTGGGACATTTGCTGTGGTCCAGATCGAAGACATAAGGCAAGCCCTTTTTCTTGTAATCCTCGGGGCCAATATCCTTCTTCTCGTAGGGACAGTAGGGGCGAGTGCGTTCGCGGGCATTGTGGACCCAGCGGACCAGGTAATCGTAATTGTCCTTTTCACCGACGCGCGTGAGATTGGCGGCAAAGGTTCCACCTTGCACTTGGTCGCCTTCACCAATGGAATGACAGGCGAGACATCCGCGTGATTCGAAAAGTTCTTTCCCATGCGACGCGCTGCCAGGCTTGTGCTTAGGAAGGGGGTCAGTAAGCGCCGACTGCCATACGTAGGCGGAGATGGATTGTATCTGTTCGTCGTCGAGGCGGAAATCAGGCATCTTGGTGGCGGCGCGGAAGGCGCTGGGTTTTTTCAGCCATACAGGAATCCAGTTGCGGTTGAGTTTGAGGCGAACGTCCTTGAGATTGGGGCCGACCTTTTTCATGTCTTGCAGCAGACTCTTGGTGGTTCGATCGAGTTGAACAACGCGCAAGTCGAGCTTGCTGTTGGTGACTTTGAGCGCGACGGCGCGCTCGTTGAGGCGATTGGCTTCCGCATTGGACTCGGCGGTGTCGGCCTGCTTCATGAGATAGTTGGCTTGCTTGAGGTTGTCTTTCTTTTCTTGTTCGATGAGCTTGATCTGCTGGGCGATAGAAAGCAGGTCTTCGGGTTCCTTGTCATAGCCTTCGTAACGATGGCAGCCCACGCAGCCGCGTTGACGGAAAAGATCCTTGCCCTCGGAAATAGTCCAGCCGACATCGTTGCTCACCAGCACCATATCCGCGGCGTGACAGGTTTGGCAGCCGGCTTCCATATTTTCCCTGGGAAACAATGGCCAGAGCCAGTGTTCGTAATTGCCGTGAGCTTTTTCAATGCTGGTGGTGGCCCGTCCATTGCCCTGATGGCAGGGCGAGCAGCCAAACTTGTCAGGGTCGTGAGTCTTCAATAGATCAGGTTCCGGATGGCTGGTGAACGCGTGGGCGTATGCGTCCGGCTTTTTGCCCTTGAGGGACATGGCCACGGCGGTGAGTCTGACGGGCTCGCGAATGCCCATGTGACAGGATTCGCAACGGTCGACGATGTTAGCTTCCGGCACGTTGATCTGGACAATTTTTGGATCCCAGGCTTCGGTCTTATCCTGCAAAGCGGCAAGTCGCGAGGCGGTCAGGTTCACCATGTGCTGGGAGATGTAGTCGTCCAGCTTTTCTTTCTGCTCGTTGACCGGCTTGATGCTTTCGCCGAGCTCGACGCTAAGCCTCGTACGCTCGTTCCTTAATTCGTTGTAGGTCTCTTCAAGTTGCAGGAAATTGTATTTCTGCCTGCTGCCGTCAGGGTATTCGACGGTCGTGACTTCCTGTTTGTATCCGTCGAGATTTCTTTGTTTGCGTAGCTTTGCGGAGTTACTGGCTTCCGTCTCGATGTCATAGGTGGCCGCGTTAACGTAGGCGCGGCGGTCGGTGAAGACGTTCTGGACCGCCAGGATTTTTCCGCCAAGATCGCGCAACTTCTCGTTGATTTCTTTATAGCGCTGCGCGCCGTCGAGCTTGGCTTGCTCGTACGACAATTTGACGGCTTGATATTCGGCGGCGGCCTCGACATCCTTCTGCGAGGCGCCGGATTGCGAGCGCGCGGTCTTAAGGAATGCAGAGTAGCGATTTTTCCACTCCTGCTGGAAGGTTTTCCAAGGGCGCTGTCCGAAGTTTTCATCCCACAACGCCCAGAACAAGGTGGCCATGAGCAGGACCGCTGCGACGACATAGTGCGGCGCCAGCGATTTGCTTACGATCGGGTCGTCATCGGGAATGGGCTTCTCGGGCACCAGTTCCTCCTAACAGCACCGCAGAGAAAACGCGAACCACTTCACATCGCGCCAAGCTGGGTCGCAGGGTTGCTGCACCCCCACAAGAACCGGCGCTGCTACACGTTGAACCATGGCGTAATCCAGACATATTTAATGTGGAACATGAGACGCAGCAGCATCTTGATCGGCAAGCCAATCATGGTGAGGAAAAAGACCATCAAGATGGAGTATTGCAGCAAGCTCTTGCGCTGATAATTTTTGGCGTTATAGCGACGATACAGCGCGTGCACCATAAAGCCACCGATAGCGAAGAAGCCACCGACTATCACCGCACCGAAGATTGCTTTGCCTAGGTTGGAGGTAATGCCGAAAATGTCCGGCAAATCACGATTGACCTCGTAGATCAGGCGGTTGTGATCCCAGGTTTGCCCTGGCCAGAACCACTGCCAGCCCGGACCGCGGATGAAGGTGCCGATTGTGATCATCGATATCCACAGAACGATGAAACCGAACAGGAACGTGCTGATCTCAAACTTGCGCTGTTTCCAGGTGTAGTAGCCGGCTCCCAGTGGATTGGTGTCAATGTAGGGAATGACCATGAGTCCAAAAATAATGAGCGTAGGCATGACCACGCCGGCAATCCACGGGTCGAAGTAGACCAACATTTCTTGAAGGCCAAGAAAATACCACGGCGCCTTCGCGGGGTTCATGGTGAGGTTCGGATTGGCAGGTTCCTCGAGCGGCGCATTTAACGTAATGGACCAAACCATCAGGATGATGGTGACGATGATGGCGGCGAGAAACTCGATGCGGAGAAGGAACGGCCAGACGTGGACTTCTTTTTGCCAGCCAGGCTTGAAGGGCCAGGCTTTGCGGTGATGTGTCTTGGCCAAAGCGGCGTCGCCTTCGAGTCGCTCGATGAGCAAGTCGTTGGCATGCGCCTGGCGCCAAGCAAGAAATATGTAGAAAGCGAGCAGTGGAATGAGCGCGATGATCGGCACGTTATCTGGCGCAGACATGATTTCCCAAAGTTGGCGCCAATCCATAGCTATTTCCTTGGCTCCTTGATCTCGGATTCGAGCATCACCGAGTTCGGGCCCGAAATTCCTCCGTCCTTACGAACACGCCAGAAATGCACAACCATGAAGATCAAGGCGATGATGGGGATACCAATGCAATGCCATATGTAGGATCGGAGCAGCGCGTTCGCATCCACGATCGAACCGCCCAACAGACCGAAACGAACGTCATTGTAAGGAGTCATGCCCAATTGCGGGCCGAACGGGCCTTCGTGGCCAAGAAGAGGGGTGGCGCGCGCCATGTTGGTCCCTACGGTTACGGCCCAGAAGCCGAGTTGATCGTCGGGGAGTAGGTAGCCGGTGAAGGAAAGCAGCAGCGTCAGCACCAGAAGAATTACGCCCACGTTCCAATTGAACTCGCGCGGCTTCTTGTAAGAGCCGGTGAGAAACACGCGAAACATGTGCAGTTCAACCGCGATAACCATCAGGTGCGCGGCCCACCGGTGCATGTTGCGGAGCAGCTTGCCGAAGGGGACGTCATGCTCGAGGTAAAGCACGTCGCGGAAGGCCTGCACTTTGCTGGGGTGGTAGTAAAACATCAGCAGCACGCCAGTAAAAGTGAGCACCAGGAACAAATAGAAAGTGATGCCGCCCATCCCCCAGGTGTAGCTGTAGCGCACGGCGTCACGGTTGATCTTGGCAGGGTGCAGATGCAAAAAAACATTGGACAGGACACCAAGGGCGCGATTGCGAGGCGTATCGTCGTGCTTGTGGCGGAATATGGAAGTGTAGACTTGTGTCTTGGTGGGATTCTTGAGCGATTCGACTTGCTCCTTAGCCTTCGCGGGAAGATCGATTTTCAGCGAGTTGAGATCTTCCTTGATGCGGTCAACGATGCCGACCGATTTGCCGTTCTTGTCGTTCGAGTTTTTTTGGTCGGGCATGGTTTATACCGGCAAAAAGGAGCCCGGGTCACTGAAATGGCTGGGTTGTCCCTTGGGCCACTGATAGAGACGCGAAGTGTCTACGACGATTTGGCCATCAGGCGCCAGTTCAACGTGCGCGCGATCCATCGGACGCGGCGCGGGACCTTCGAAGTTGACGCCTTCGCTGTCGTACCCGCTGCCGTGACACGGACACTTGAATTTGTTTTCGCTGGATTTCCAGTCCGGTGTGCAGCCCAGATGCGTGCAACGGGCGTAGATGACGAAAACGCGATCCGGAGTGCGGTCTACCCAGATGCGGTATTTCTGCTGAAATTTCGTATCGACGCCCAATGAGTAATCCGAGGGATAGCCAATTTTGAATACGGTGGGAGGTTCGAAGAGAGTACGAGGCAGGAAAAAACGTAGGAACGCTATAAACCAGGCGCCTAGAAAAGCACTGATGGCGCACCAGACCAGCCGCCGTCGCTGCTGGTTGAGCTGGTTGTCGTCCGGGCCGACACTCGCCACACCTGCTGCCGCGGCAGCTTTCGAAGTACCCACCGCCGGCGTTCCGACATAGCTGGTGGCCTGTTGGGAGTCAGCAGTAGGTACCTTCGCTCGATCTGGCTTCGTTTTGTCCGATTGGGTTTCCTGGGCCGCCACGCGATACCTCCTAGATGGCACACCCCGTAAAATAAACGGCCGCCCTACAACCTGCCGCCTCTTCCCCCTGGAACGTTCCTTGGTTGACCGCTCCCATCACTTTGAAGCGATGGGTAAGCCTTTTCGCGTGCACTGCAGAAATCAACTTGAGGGCGACCTCGACAGGAAGGGGAGCAACGCAGAGCACCGAAGCTGCAAGAAAAACTTCGGAGCAAGGGCGGAGCGGACGAAAATTTATCAGGTCCGCTGAATTGGAAAAGCACCACATGTACAAATTGCGAGGCCCCCAACATCCCACGGACCCCCTGGTAACGGCATCATCCTAGTGAAAAGAAAAAAATTCGTCAATGCGTGTTTCGCGAATCTCGGAAGAGTAGCTAAGTCGCTTGCACCAGGAGGCCGACGCGAGCAGAATAAACGTGAAGTATCAAAAACGCGCTTGCGCTCGGAAGAAGCTGTGATAGACTCCCGACCGTTCGCGGCCCCACTGTATTAGTTCCAGGGGTTCCACGCACTGCGACAGTGGGGAAGACCGAGGACTTCGCTCGGGAGGTCGCGCCGTATGGGCCTCGTAATCCTCATCATCATCTGGCTGATTACGCTAATCAGCACTTATTTCTTCATCGCGAAGACATGGTGGTTGCCGGTGGGAGCATCCGCTGCCGCGGCCGGCATCGACCATTACTTTACTATTACGTTTATCCTAATGGGAATCGTGTTCGTCGCGGCCCAGGGAATCCTGGGGTATTTCGCCTGGAGGTATCGCGACCGGGGCGCGTCTTCTGTCGCCCACTATTCGCACGGCAACAATCGCCTGGAGATCGCGTGGACTGCTCTCACTTTCATCCTATTTGTCGGGCTGAACCTGATGAGCAGTTCCATCTGGGCGTCCGAGCGTTTCCGGCCGGCACAGCCTGGCGCCGTGCAGGTGGAAGTCACTGGAATGCAGTTCCAGTGGTATTTCCGCTATCCCGGCCCGGATGGCAAGTTTGGAGCCACCAAACCGGAGCTCATTGATCCATCTACAGGCGGAGAAGGCGCGGTGGGTCTTGATTCCTCGGACCCTGCATCCAAAGACGATCTCGTCACGGGAACGATGTACTTGCCGGTCGGCCGCGAAACGGAAGTGATCTTGCGTGCCCACGATGTGATTCACAGCTTCTTCATTCCCGCCATGCGTTTCAAGCAGGACGCCGTGCCTGGCTTGGCGATTCACATGCACTTCACTCCGATTTCGACTGGAGACTACGAAATCGCTTGCGCTGAACTCTGTGGGCTGGGTCATTACAAAATGCACGGCATGTTAAAAGTGGTCAGCCAGCAGGAGTTTGATGCCTGGCTGGCGGCTCGAGAGGCGGAGAAGCAATAATATGGCTACTGGCGAATCTGCGGCCCACGGAGCTCATGCGCATGCGGCGCCGCAAGGTTTTATCCGCAAGTGGGTCTTCAGCCTTGATCATAAGGTCATCGGCCTGCAATATTTTTTCCTCGCGCTAACCGCGGTCTTCGTCGGCATGTTTCTCTCCTTACTGATGCGTATCCACTTAATCTGGCCCAACGTTTCGCTGCCGCTTTTCGGCGAGATCAAGCCTGAGACTTATCTCAGCCTGCTGACCATGCACGGCACGATCATGGTGTTTTTCGTGCTAACCACAGCGCCGCAGGGAGGCTTCGGCAATTACTTCCTGCCTATTCAAATCGGCGCTGCCGACATGGCCTTCCCAGTGATAAACATGCTGTCGTTTTGGGTGACCTTCCTCGCCTACATGGTCATGCTCTCAGCGTTTTTCGTAACGGGAGGAGCCCCGCTGCACGGCTGGACCGGCTATCCGCCGTTGAGTGCTCTGCAATCAGCTGGACCTGGTCAAGGGCTAGGCGCGGACCTTTGGGTGATCAGCATCGCGCTGTTTTGCATCGGCGCGCTCATGAGCGCGTTGAACTTCATCACGACCACGCTGGATATGCGGGCAAAGGGAATGTCGCTGATGCGCATGCCGCTCACTTGTTGGGCGTGGTTCATCACCGCAATCTTGGGACTCTTGGCATTTGGCGTTCTCCTCGCCGCCGGCATTTTGCTGCTGCTGGACCGCAACGCCGGCACCAGCTTTTTTGTTCCATTAGTCACGGTCAACGGGCAGCTCGCCGGCCATAAAGGCGGGTCGCCCTTGTTGTGGCAGCACCTGTTCTGGTTCTTCGGCCATCCGGAGGTCTATATCGCGATCTTGCCGGCCATGGGACTGTGTTCGCAGTTAGTTTCCGTGTTTTCCCGCAAACCGATCTTTGGCTATAAGGCGATGGTGTACGCGATGTTGTCCATTGGCCTCCTGGGATTCATGGTATGGGGACATCACATGTTCATGAGCGGGATGAGCCCGTATTCGGCATTCGCGTTTTCCGTAATGACCATGGCCATTGGCGTTCCTTCGGCGATCAAGACTTTCAACTGGCTGGGGACGTTATGGGGCGGACGAATCCGCTTCTCTTCGCCGATGTTGTTTGCTCTCGGATTCGTTTCGCTGTTTGTTTCGGGCGGAATCAGCGGCCCGTTTCTGGCGCAACCAACACTCGATATCTACTTACACGAGACGTATTTCGTGATCGGCCACTTCCACCTGATTATGGGGGTGGCCTCCATTTTCGGAATGTTTGCCGCGACCTACTATTGGTACCCCAAAATGTTCGGGCGCATGATGAATGAAGGGCTGGCGCGCTGGCATTTCTGGTTTAGCCTGGTGGGCACCTACTGTATCTTCATGCCCATGCATTACTACGGCATGGCAGCGGGGCTGCGGCGTTACTCTCAGTCGACGGAAGTTGCCTACATTCATAATCTACTTCCGCTGCAAAAGTTCATCACCTTCGCGGCGTTCGTCACCATCGCCGGTCAGTTCATATTCCTGTTTAATCTTTTGTGGAGCATGAAGTTTGGCAAGAAAGCGAGCGACAATCCCTGGGAAGCCACCACGCTCGAATGGACCACCGCGACACCGCCCCCGCACGACAATTTCGCCGGCCGCACGCCGGTCATTAACCATGGCCCTTACGAGTACAGCGTACCGGGCGAGCCGCGCGATTACGTAATGCAAACGGATGCTTTGACTGTGGCAGCACGCTAGAGACATTGATGGCGATTGTAACCAGCGTCGAGAGCTTTTCCCATTACGGCTTGCCGCAGCTGGAATTGCGCTTGCGACGGGCCCGGTTGGGATTGGGCGTGGGCATGGTTGGAATCGCGATGGTGTTTGTTTCTTTTACCAGCGCGTACATCGTGCGTCAGGGTCTGCCAACTCTCGACCCGCGGACCAACACGCTGGTTCACGATTGGCTTCCGTTTTCCTTGCCCGCGCGGGTGTTCTTCAACACCGGACTGTTGCTGATCAGCAGCCTGACCATGGAGTTGGCTCGGCGCCAAGTTGCACGCTTCACCACGCCGGCGGGTGCCGCCTCCACCTTCAATGTTTTCGCAGGTCGCGAAGGAACAATTCTTTGGCTCGCGCTCACCGTGATGCTGGGCCTTAGTTTTTTGAAAGGACAGTGGACGGTCTGGCGCGAGATGGAAGCAAGCGGCTTCTACGTTGCCACTAGTCCCAACAGCTCTTTCATTTATCTTTTGACTGGAACGCACGGCGTGCACTTGCTCGGCGGCATTTTTGCGTTGCTGGCGTCCGGAGCAACCATGCTGCTGCGGTCATCGGCGGAGTCGCGCGTAGTTGCCTTGGATGTGACCGCCTGGTATTGGCATTTCATGACCCTGCTGTGGATCTACATTCTGTGTCTTCTGGAGTTCGCGCGCTAACGGGAGCCAAAACATGGCTGAAGCCACATTGCCACATCATTTGCCGGAGACTTACGAGCCGTCGCTGTTCGGGACGTACTCCAAGAAAATCGGCATGTGGTTGTTCCTGCTTTCCGATTCGCTGACCTTTGGAGCATTACTTTATTCCTACAGTTATGGGCGTATCTCGATTGCAAACTGGCCGACGCCATTCCATTCCGAGAGCATCGTGAACGCCACGATCATGACGGCGTTTCTGCTCACGAGTTCCTTGACCATGGTGCTGGCCGTACGGGCGGCGGTACACGGCGATGGCAGAGCGCAACGGCTCTGGCTTCTGGCCACCATGCTTTGCGGCACCGGATTTGTCGTTCTTCACGCACGCGAGTGGACTCACCTGATTGCCACCGGGCTGACTCTGCCAGTTTTTCCGGCGATGCCTGGACACGCAACAACTGGCGAGTTTGCCGACGTAGCCAAGAGCGTTCCGCAATTCCCAGCGACCTTCTTCGGTCTGACTGGAATGCATATGCTCCACGTGACCCTGGGCGTGGTTTACCTTGGCGTCGTTGCCCTGCGGCGAAATTTCATTCCGATTTTGCTACTCTGCTGGCTTGGTGCGTGGCTAGGAACGCCTTCCTACAGCCCGTTCCACTACGGTGCTCACGTGCTGCTAATCGCAGCGATCGTCTGCTCCGTGATTCTGTGGCTTAAGCCCAAAGTTTACGATTCCTCTGACGTGGAAGTTGCCGGACTCTACTGGCACTTTGTGGACCTGGTTTGGATGTTCATCTTTCCGTTGGTCTATTTGATGTCGGCTAGGATTGTCTAGGAGACGCGAAGCTATGGAAGAATTTCAACAAGTCATCGCGGAACGGGATGCCGAACGGCACCGCCATCATGCCAAGGCGCAATTCTTCTGGGTTTGGGGCGCACTGTTGGTGATGACCGCGATCGAGGTCTATTTGACATATCAGAATTTGCAACCGGTTCGCATGCTAACCATCCTGATGGGCTTGTCGATCGTGAAGGCGGTGTTGATTATTGGCTTTTTCATGCACCTGAAGTACGAAGTTTCGCGCATGAAATGGCTGACCATGGGTTCCCTAGTCATCTGTTTGATCCTGATGTCTATCTTTTTCTTTCCGGATGCTTTTCGGATCCTCTATCTTGGAGTGAAATGAGACGTCGGTTTGCCATTCTTTGCGGGTTTGTCTTTCTGTGGGCAGCGCCTGCTTTCAGCCAAGGGTGCGCCATGTGCCGCAGCTCGGCCGAGGCAACCTCTAAAGACGGGCGAAAAGCTATCAGTAAGGGCGTGGTGATACTTTTGGTGCCACCTTTGGGAATCATGACTGTCGGGGTGTGGATGGCATTTCGGTATGGAAAACGGCGGGATATCGAGCAGAGCCAACAGCTTGGATTTCTGGAGTAGAAAAGAGATGGGAATACGAAGNCCGAAATAAGGCGAGGCGCCGTGTGGTGGTCGAGGTTTGGGCGGAATACCAAGCTGCGGTATACGCCTTCCATCTTATGAAACTCCGGTCCGAGAATTCGGAGCGTTGGGTGCTTGGTTCTCGAAAGGCAAAATGAGCCACACGCGGGGGCCATCTTTTCAGAGGAATCTGAGCCCTTTGAGAGATTATGTTGGCCTGTTGAACTGGTCCGCTCACTCTTACTATCGTGCTTACTTGGCAGNGCAGAAAGTTAGTCCCAGGGCCCCAATCTATAAAAAAGTAATAAGCCTTCTGGGCATGGGGTTTGTTAGAGCCGGTCTTAGATTTGCCAAGGCGCTGTTCGCGAAGCGCTGTGGGTTTCAAGATTACGATTACCGCGCCGGCGAGTCCGGCGTCTTCCCACTGAAGACAGATCCTTTAGGCATACAAGACTCAACTGCTGCAGAAGAAATCCGGTTGAGCTTGGCTGGCGATTGGGGGACTGGGACCCATGAAGCAGCCGCGGTAGCTGAAGGGATACTTCAGTTCAAGCCTCACTTCACGATTCATCTGGGCGACGTGTACTACACGGGTGATGCGACGGAAATTAACCAACATTGTCTGAACACGCCGGCGCGAAGCTCGCGGTACGAGACAATTGAGTGGCCGCACGGATCCTTGGGGAGCTATGCGCTAAACGGCGATCATCAGATGCATGGAAACGGAGATGGTTACTATCGAGCGTTTCTGCCGACGCTGGGCGTCGGCGGCTCGAGGAAACAAATCGAGAAATCGCAGAAGGCAAGTTTTTTCTGTTTGAGGAATCGGCATTGGATGATCATTGGACTCGATACTGGGTACAATTCTGTCGGTCTGTCCTCAATTTTTTCGATGTGCAAATTGGAAGATGTTTTCTTGGACTGGCTGCATAACCAGGTGCACCCGAAAGACTTTGCAGGGGCGATCATCCTACTTGGACACCATCCGTACTGTTCAGCTTTTGAAAGGGGTTATGTTCGGCCAGCCACGCAATTGAAGGGGCCATTAGGAGACCGGTGTGTGCTTTGGTTTTGGGGACACGAGCATCGTTTCGCAATCTATGGGAAGTATAAGTCTGCAGCCGGCATCCCGGCCTTCGGGCGCTGTATCGGTCACGGAGGAATGCCAGTGAGTCTCGGAAACCCGAATCCGAAGAGTAAAGCACCTTTGGTCCTATACGACAATCGGAGGTACGGCAACTTAGATGGCGCCTTTGTTGGTTTCAACGGTTTTGCAAATCTCACCTTTGTCGGGTCCAAACTTAAGGTGGAGTACTTCTCGCTGCCCGGCTTTCTGCAGCCGAATTATTCTTTGCTCTTGCGCGAAACCTGGGAATGCAAAGCGGGCGACTTACATGGAGCCAGCATCTCAATGATCGAGGATGGCCTGGCGCAAGCGAATCCCGACCTCAACGCGGCGCAGCGGTAAGGAGAGCGCTCAAAGATTCTGACCAACGCTCCCTCGCAGTTTTGAATTGGGGGACTGCGGCTGTTTGCGGAAACGGAGTCCTCTCGAGCCCAACGCCAACAATCCTCATGTAATTGCCGATTTCCATTAATGATTCAAAACCAATATTACGGTGTCAGGCGGCAGAGCTGTTAGAGAGAGTTTAGGAACTGGATGATCGCTTCCTGGTCCGGCCTTTTCAATTTTTCAAATAGCTGGATGACCTGGGTGGCCTCGCCGCGGTGCCGCGTGATGGCGTCGAGAAGCGTCAGGGACGCACCGTCATGCATCAATCGCGGACGCAAGCGGACTCCCCACAACGGCGCGGTGCGCATTTTGTTCCGGCTGTTCTCAAAATCTTGTTTCGAGAGATACCCGGACATTTGCTGGAAGACTTGGTGACCATAGTGCTCCCTCGTCGCTTGCAGGATTCCGTCGCCGGTACCCACGTTGTGCATCAGGAAATCACCATACGGGTGCAATGTGAGGGACCCGAGCGCGGATGGAATCGTAAACGTGCCACCGTTGATTTTTGTTCCTGCAGGAGCGGTGTTCAGTGTCTCGACGTGGCAAGTCGCACAACCAATTTTTTCGAATAGATCGAGGCCCTTCTTTGCAGCCGCGCTATTGACGAGCTGCGAATCACGTGCGGGCGCTTTCGTCGCGCGAATGAAGCGGGCGAAGCGATCGATATCGGCATTCGCGGCAGGATTGTGCGTTGTATAGCGGTCCAAGTCCGTCGCTGAGCTGCTCGACCTCGTCAAATTTCAGTTGGTCAGCCTGATGGGTGGCAGCATCAACGATGCCGTTGGTCTTGTTGTCAAAGCCCGTGGGTGCGTCAGGAAACTGAATGGTGACAGAAACGAGAGCTAGAGTTAGAGCTGTGACTGCGATGAAGAGCTTCATGGGCTATGTCTCCTCGAAGCGGATTGGGAGCGGGGGTCTAAGCGTGAATACCATCTTGCCCGTAATACCATAAAGGCTAAAGAAGAAAGGGCCTGCCAAATCGAGCACCTTTACTGTGGCGCGAACACGCTCGTTGCCCTTCCTTACTTAGCTCTTTCTCAAGTCCGGATCACGTTAATTGCGGCCAGTAGGTCCATGATCCTCTGCCCGCGGGCAATTTATCCAAGTGGTTTCTTTGCTGATCAGTGCCTCAAGGAACTATTTTAGGAAAACCTCGCCCGGTAGAGTGGAAATGAGAATTAGAAGAAAGACAAATAGGATCACCCCAAATAGAAGCTTTCCATGGCTACGCTTAAGGTTCACTCGTCCTGACAACAGCGATTTGTTGCTTATCGCGACAATCGCGTGCACGCCGATCAGAACCGCTACAAAGACAATCTTAATATGCAGCCACTGAGCATGGAGATAGTAAGCTCGGTTTGTGGCCACCAGGATAATCCCGGCGAGCAACGTTAGGACGGCACCCGGATCGGCCAAACCCCGCAAGCAGACTCTTCCCATCTGCAGCAAAGTTCGTCGGACTTCCGGAGAGCTCTCCTGGGAGTGTTGAACCAAGACAACCGTCGCCATGAGCAAACCGGCCATCCACAACACGAGACCGAAGACATGTGCCACAAGTGTCCATGCGACCATACCGGGATTCCCCCCAGCCAAATCTACCACTGCTATGCCGATCGGCAAGATTCAGTCAACAGACATTTCCCTAGCCCATTTGGGGCTACCTTCTCCGGTAAGCAAAACACCTTTCAGTTAGCAACTTCGGCAGCCATTGCGCGGAGATGGAATCGTTTGCTGCCCGCGAGCACCGCGCGCTCGGCAATCTCGAGAAAGTGATGCGCTTCAGAACTGCGACCGAAGGCATCGGGATCAGTGCCTAGCTTAGCTACGGGCTTCCATTGGAGATGGAGAACCCGACGCGTAAGAATAGGTGCCGGAACTGCTCGTTTGATCGCAATCCGTTCCACTTGTGGTCCAGCAGGAACGGCATATGCACGTCACGATCCTCAAACGCCTGCTCTAGCCATTGCAGCGCGGTTTCAGTCTCACCCAATCCTGCAAACACAAGGGCGACGCTATATGGAGGGACATAGCGCTTTGCCTTTTGTTCCAGCAGTTGTTGAATCTTGGCCTCTGCTTTGGCTCTTTCCCCCGAAACCGCATGGACATAGCCCGCCAAAGACAAAGCTTCCGAATTGCCTCCGGAAAATTCCCAGGCCGCATCACAAGCCGCTAGCGCCTCGCTGTACATACCTTGCTGCTCGTAGGACTTCGCCAGGCAGATGTGCGCGATCCAGAAGCGCCATTCCATGTCGAGGGTTGCACGAAATTGCTGTATGGATGCCTCCAATTGTCCCGCATGGTAGAGAAACTGGCCGTACATGGTATTCGTGATTAGCGAAAAGGGATCGATTACCCGTGCATGCTGGATCGTCGCCAAGGCTTCATCATGTCTTCCAACATTCGAAAGGACATGAGCGAGGTAAAGATGGGCTAGGGAATAATTCGAATTCAGGCTGATCGCTTTTCGCGTGGCCGCCTCGGCTCCGTCAAAATCCCAGTCGAACCAAAACTTGATTGTGGCGTCGGCATTGTGAGCTTCCGCAGACTCGGTATCTAGTGCAAGTGCACGGGCAATGGCTGCTTTCGCCTCCGGAAAAGCGTCCCTCGGAGGTATTTCACTGG